>Ga0207757_100652_pt1 | contig 20540 bp, 19 predicted proteins | sample A23P3SouthBayCA_2_FD_187752 | JGI IMG/M metagenome (GOLD analysis project Ga0207757, IMG submission 187752) | Aerobic enrichment media microbial communities from Eden Landing Ponds, California, USA - A23 P3 (2) (SPAdes) | ecosystem: Environmental > Aquatic > Marine > Unclassified | place...
GGAGAAGGCGGTCATGTTCGAGGCGCTGTTCGTGATGGGCTCGGGCGTCATCGGCGTCTCCCACCACTACTGGTGGATCGGCCAGCCCGACGTGTGGATCCCGTTCGGCTCGGTCTTCTCGACGCTCGAACTCATTCCCCTCGTGCTCATCCTCTTCGAGGCGCTCAACGAGTACCGTGCGCTCGCCACCGCCGGCGAGTCGTTCCCCTACTCGCTTCCCTTCGCATTCATCATCGCGTCGGGCGTCTGGAACTTCGTCGGCGCCGGCGTGCTCGGATTCTTCATCAACCTCCCGATCATCAACTACTACGAACACGGCACCTACCTGACGGTCGGCCACGCCCACGCGGCCATGTTCGGCGCCTTCGGCTTCCTCGCGCTCGGGATGGTCACCTACATGCTCCGCATCGCGGTCGATCCGGGACAGTGGAACCCCAAGCGCCTGAAGTGGTCGTTCTGGCTCTGGAACGTCGGCCTCGCGGTGATGGTGTTCGGCTCGGTGCTTCCGGTGGGCTTCCTACAGCTCGAAACCGCGTTCACCGTCAGCTACGACGCGGCGCGGAGTCTGGCCTTCTACAACCGCGACCTGATCCAGTTGCTGTTCTGGGCGCGGATGCCCGGGGACACCCTGCTCATCCTCGGCACCGTCGTCTTCACCTATGACACGGTGAAACAGCGGTTCGCGCTCCGGGAGACGTCGGTCCCGTCGAGTATCCCCGGATCGAGCATCATCTCCAGTCGCGTCCTCCCAGAAGACGACTGAGGCTCGCCCCCGCTCGGTTCGCACGGATCGGGACCCGTCGTGTACCAGATGGTTAGCTCTGGCGGGCGAGCCTCGTCACCGATTTCGATCTGGAGCCCGAGGCAGTCGGCGTCGTACGCGGAGAAGTCGAACCGTTCGGCCGCCGAGAGTGACTGTCCGTCGAGACGGACGAGCAGACGGCTCGGTTCGACATCCGTCGGATACCCATCGAATACGGTCGTCCCCAGTACGTCGTCCTCGGCCGCGGGGACACGCTTCGACAGCCAGTAGACGGGATCTTTCCCGTCGAAGAGGAGGACGTGAACGTCGTGGGGCTGCGTGTCGTAGTTCGTGACGCCGAGGTCGCCGAGTCGGGGTGTGCCACTGACACCGACACCGGCGCAGCCGGCGACGCTGCCCGCGAGGGCGATACCCGCGCCGCGGAGAACGGCTCGGCGGGAAGGGGCCATCGATACGAACGTGTCGGATGACGAGCAAAAATCTGGCGGCGGCCGTCGCTCCCGACGCCGCCCACGGGGCGCGGTCACACGGCGGTCCGGAAACGAATCGTTGACGTGGAGGCGATACCGACCGACGGGCGTGTTCGGATCGACGCTCAACGCCGTCCGGGGCTTTCGTCGCCCCGTCTACGCCGTCGCCGGCGGCCGCCTCATCAACGTCTTCGGCTCGGGGCTGGTCTATCCCTTCGCCAGCATCCACTTCCACCTGCAGGTCGGGATTCCCCTCTCCGTCGTCGGCCTGGGCCTGTTGGCCAACAACGTCGCCACAGCGACGGGGACGGCCGTCGGCGGCTACCTCGCCGACCGCTACGGCCGCCGGCCGGTGATGGTCGGGAGTATGGCGTTCTCGGCCTTCACGCTCGCCGCCTACGCCCTCGTCACCACCGGTGCGGGCTTTATCGCCGTCGCCACCGCCGCTGGCCTGACGACGGGCCTGTACGCGCCCGCGAGTCAGGCGATGATCGCCGATCTGACCGATCCCGGCGAGCGCGAACGCGGCTACGGCCTCCTGAAAGTCGCCAGCAACGTCGGATTCGGCTCCGGGTTCGTCGTCGGAGGACTCCTCTACGGGTTCGCGAGCGTCGCCGTCTTCGTCGCCGACGGCCTCACCTCGGCTATCGTCGCCGTCGTCCTCCTCGCCGTCCTCCCGCGCGTCCACGAGGGACGGCCCGCCACCACACTCTCCGAGAGCGTCGGCGACTGGGGACGGGTCATCTCGCGGCGTCGCCTCGTCGCACTCGCCGGTCTCAACGTCGGCTTCGCCGTCATGTACGCCCAGATGCAGGCGACGGTTCCCGTCGTCGCCAGCGAGACGCTCGGGCTCGATTCGGCTGAGATCGGCACGCTATACGTTCTCAACCCCCTCGTCCTCGTCGTCTGCCAGATGCCCGTCTTGAGCGCCATCGACGACTGGCGACGCACTCGTGGCCTCGTCGTCTCGACGGCGTTCTGGGGCGTGAGTTTCCTCGCCGTCCTGCTGGTCGACGTCGTCCCGACGCTGGTGGGTGTGGGTCTCGTCGGCGCCTTCCTCGTTCTCCGCACGGTGGGCGAAGTCCTCCACTCGCCGCTGGTCACCTCCCTCGCCAGCGACCTCGGCCACGCCGACGATCGGGGGTCGCGGCTCTCGCTGATCGAAATCGCCAAACGTCTCGGGATGGGTGGCGGCGCCGCACTCGGTGGGTTCTTCTTCGACTTCGGCGTCGCCGACCTGCTCTGGCCGGCGCTGATCGTCGGCTGTGTCGGCCTCGCGGTCGGCCTGCTGGCGCTGGAGCGTCGGGTGTCGCCCGCCGAGAACGGGATCTAAGCCAACTGCTCGCGCACCGCTGCCCGGTCGACCGTCCCCGAGTCGGTGCGGGGAATCGCCTCGGCGAACCGGATCGTCCGGGGTATCTTGTAGCCCGCCAGGCGCTCCCGACAGTGCGCGTCGAGCGCCGACGCCGAGAGGTCTGACCCCTCACGCGGGACGACCAGCGCGGCCACGCGCTCGCCCCACTCCTCGTCGGGCAGGCCGACGACGGCGGCGTCGGCCACCTCGGGGTGGTCGCGAAGGACATCGACGACGTCGGCGGGCGAGACGTTCTCGCCACCGGTGACGATACGGTCGTCGGTGCGGCCGACGATCCGGAACAGCCCCCGTTCGTCCCGGTAGCCCACGTCGCCGGTTCGGAGGCCGTCGTCGCCGAACGCCGCGGCCGTCGCCGAACCGTCGAGGTAGCCCGGCGACACCGTCGGGCCGGAGACGACCAGTTCGCCCGTCTCGCCCGGCGGGCGTTCGTTGCCGTCGTCGTCCCGAACGGAGAGGTCGGTCCAGAACAACGGCCGCCCGACGGTGCCCGGATTCGCACCTGCCTCCTCGGGCGTCGCCGTCGCGATCTGTGACGCCGCCTCCGTCATGCCGTAGGTGGGGAAGACGGGGATCGACCGCTGGGCGCACCGGTCGAGCAACGATTCGGTGGCCGGCGCGCCACCGAGGAGGACCGCCCGGAGCGAGGGGGCGATCGACTCGCTGGTCGCGTCCAACACACGCCCGAGTTGGGTCGGCACCAGCGAGGTAGCCGTCACGTCGTAGCGCTCGAAGTCCGCGGCCACGGCGCCGGCGTCGAACGCCTCCCGGAGGACGACCGTCATGCCATAGAGAGGCATCCGGAAGACGGGAGAGAAGCCGCCGACGTGGTGGAGAGGGAGAGCGACGTGCCACGTCTCGTTCCGATCCAGGCCGAGGCGGAAAGCGGAGGCGACGGCGCTGGCGAGGAGGTTCCCCAGCGTGAGACGGACGCCCTTCGGCTCACCGGTGGTGCCGGAGGTGAACGGGATCAGTACCGTCGCGTCGAGCGACCAGTCGTGCGGGACGACGTCGTCGGGCGTGCGTTCGGCGAGCGCGGCCACGCGCTCGTCGGCCGGGGTGTCGACCGAGACGACCGGGAGCGGGGTGGCAGCGTCGGCCCGCGCCGACGCCGTGGCGTCGACGACCGTCTCCTCCGTCGACGCATCACAGACGACCGCCGTCGTCCCTGTCCGCTCCAGCCGGTCCGCGAGTTCCGGTCGTGCGAGCTTCGGTCCCAGCGGGACGAGCACGGCGCCGAGTCGGATCGCGGCGTGGATGGTACGCACCGCGGCCGGACGTGTGGGAAGACAGACGCCGAGACGGTCGCCGGGACGGACGCCGAGCGCCGCGAGGCGGCCGACGACGCGGTCGACCGCCGCGTCGAGGTCGGCGACCGACCACCGCTCGTCGCGGTCAGCGTCGATCAGTGCCGTCCGCTTCGGCGTCACCGCGGCTCGATGGGTGAGTGGGTCGTACATCAGTGTTCGACGAACTCGACGAGGACGCCACCGGTCGAGCCGGGGTGAAGGAAAGCGACATCGTGGCCCCACGCACCCGGCCGCGGCGACTCGTCGACGAGGTCGACGCCGTACTCCCGGGCCACGTCGAGCGCAGCCGCCACGTCCGGCGTTTCGAGCGCGACGTGGTGGATACCCGGTCCCTCGCGGTCGAGATACCGGGGGATGGCTCCTTCGTCGTCGAGCGGTTCGAGCAGTTCGAGGTAGCCGTTGCCCAGGTCGAGAAAGGTCACGTCCAGTCCATCGAACGTCTCCCGGTGAGCGACCGGCGCGGACAGGAGGGTGCCGAACAGATCGACCAGCGTGTCGGCGTCGCGCGTGGCGACGCCGACGTGATCGAAGCGCATACGCCCACTGGGGGGCGGGCGAACAAATAGCCTACTCGTCGTCGTCCGTGTCATCGTCGTCCGCGTCGTCGTCCTCCGCGAACGGCGAGTCGTCACGGTGGACGTAGCCGATCCGCTGCATTTCGTCGACGAGGTCACCGAGGTAATCGAGGGCGACGAAGTCGATTCCCCCCTCGTGATAGAGCGTGAACCGGCCCTCCTCGATGCCGAGATACTCCGTCTCCCGTCCCAGCGGCTCGATCTCTATCACCCATTCCGGACCGTACTTGTTCAGCCAGTTGGCCAGTTGACCGTCGGAGATCGTGTCCCGGTCCAGTTCGTCACCGGAGGGTTCGGTCGTGCTCATCATCCGGAGAATGGACGGGGATAACTAAACGTTGTTCCCCTTCGTCGCACACGACTGCTCGCTCCGCGTTCGTTGCGGACGTACAGCGGCGCGTCGGTGCCTCAAAATCGCGTCGGAAGCGTGGACGAGCCGACCACGTTCTGATACGGTTCATTGTACGTCATTACCGGTGGTTCGCCGGACTGTCTTGGCGAACCACCGGTACACCGTACGAGTGTGGCACCGACGAAGGGACGACGCGCCGTGAACGTGATCCTCATAGCCCGTGACGACTGCCGATGGGGAAGCCACGCATCGAACCGGGAGAGAGCAAACGATCCGTCGAGTTTCAGACGAGCCCACGTGGGACTTTCACTTTCACCATGGCACACTGACACTTATAGGAGACTCTCCTCAATGGAGGAGGTATGTTGGGAGACGAGAACCCACAGCGCGGAGGTGGCCGTCATAGATGCGATTGTTAGTACGCCTCCGGGCCCGACGACAGACTGCGTACGATAACGCCTATCATCACAAGGCACGGGGACGAATCTGGCGTGCTCTCCGAGAGACTCGGTTTGAAGACACGCACGGTACAGACGCACCCACCGGATTCTGTTACTCAAATCCGTTCCCTCCGGATGACATGATGGAAGGTGATTCGCGAACGTTCCTCGTGTCCGCACCGCAGGAGGATCTCCTTGCAGCGGTTGCGGAGGATCTGAACGACGACCGCGAGTTCAACATCGGAGAGATGCCGTTTCGGGTCGAGGATATGAGCGCCCTCACACCGGACGCGGGCGAACCGGGGACCAGCGGGACTATCGAAACCGGCACGGGTGTCGTCGTTCGCATCCCACCGTGGCGGTTCGAAGACTACGGCATCGACCCGAACGGGGACGACTTCGCGTTCTGGCGACCGGGGTACACTGTCGAGCCGTTCAAACGACAGCTCCACGACAATCTCGACAAGAAACACGGCCAGTTCTGTCGGGAGGACCTCCCCGGTCCGACCGACGTGGAGGGAGAACTCTTCGACGAGTACGAACTACTGAAAACCTACGCCCTGCCCGTGACCGTGACCGAAGGTGAGACACGGACTTACGTCGTCAGCAAGTGGCGATTCGACTATCAGGTGCGAGATGATCACCACAGACGCCACCTGAACCTCGCACTCGATACTGGCATTGGCGAGCGCAACTCGCTCGGCTTCGGCTTCTGCAACATCACCGACAAGACGACAGTACGAGGTGAGACACCCCGTGCTTTCTCCTGAGGCGTTCGGGGAGCAGTACGAGAACATACTCGACGAGGAACTTCCGGATCGCCCGATTTCGACGCTCCGAGACCTTCAGTTCCTCTACGGACGACTCTACACGCTGGCGACTACCGGCGGCGGCGAATTCTCCGCGTACCTCACGCCGGACGAGTCGCGCGACATTCGGAACGAGGCCGAGAGTCTGATCGCACTCAAGATCGATCTCTCCGAAGACGGCGAGGCGACCCTCGCTGACGATCCGATCCACGTCACGAGGCTCACCGCGGACCTCGTCCCCGCCGTCGCGCACTGTGACTACGACTCCTCCGCAGGAATCGACCACAGCATCACCCATCGGACGGGCAAAGACAAGCCGCCGGAGAAGATTGCCAACTACCTCGTCGAACGCTTGACACGCTGGGCGATGGACGACGTGGTTCGGGAGACGGCAGCCGATCACGAGGATGGGTGGATCATCGAAGCCCTCGCCGCACTCGGTGAGGACGATACGCTCGCGGAGCGGATCGAAGCCGCAGTCAACAGGGAACTCGACGGAACGACGACCGCACTGACGACCGTCCTCCTTCGGCCGCCGGGGTCCGGAGACGAGGCGTACTACTATCCCGGCCAGCTAGCGACCGACGATGCGGGTGAGCACCGAACCGACGTGTTCCAGGTCGCTATGCGTGCCCGGAAACTGTCGAAACTCGTGGACAAGAACGCCGCGAAGAATTCCACTGGGAGCGCAGTAGACATCGTCACCGGGCAACCGGCCCAGACCGTCGGAATGGCCGAGGATCCGCTGAACTACTTCCTCGGCAAGCAATTGGAATCTTTCCCTGGCCTCGATCCCGACCAAGCGTGGCGCTCACATCCGATCTCGGAAGACGGGGCAGTGACGTTGATCAACGCTCAGACGTTCGTCGACGCCTGTTCGTACCGCGCAATCGGAATGCGTATCTACTATCTCCCGTACTTCTTCGGTCGACCGACCCCCGAGAAGGCAATAAATCTGTACGATATCCTCTACAGCGTCTACGAGGAGGACGACCTGACGCCGGTCGAGTCGGCGTATCATACCTACGATGGGGAGAGTGTCTTCTCCGCCGGAGACGACCTCGAACTCCGGTTCTACGTCGGGGCGATCCGGTACCAACAGGCGAAGCGATTCGACGTGTTCGGTGACACGATGGACGGTGCGTTGATGTACCCGGTCGAACTCGCAGACGCACACCGTTCCGTGGTCGGCAGCCCCGTGTTCGCTGACGCGGCGACGACGATCCGGACACCCCCGATGCCGACCCACGAGAAGTGGAACCTACTGACCGATGAATACCAACTCAGGAGCATCGCAACCGGCTGGTATCTGACACAGACGTTCCCGTCACTCGATCCCGAGGAAGATACATCGCCGGACGACTACCGCATCCAAGCGCTCGTCGGAATCCTCTCGGGCGAGCCACTGCTCGTCGAGGAGTTGCTTCGGGCGTACACGACGGCACTCGTCGAGAGCGAGGGCGACGGCCACCCCTCGCTCAGAGTGGCCTCGCAGTTCGCCCAACTGACCGCGTTGGCGAACGCCGGCCTGCTAACGACGAACGACTCACGGTACGATCCCCTAACCGAACCTGCGACCTACGACACAATGACCACAGACGATACGACGACAGACAGCGGCAGCACATCCGCAAGTAGACGTGCCGAGAAGCTCGAATCGTTCATCGACGACACCCCTGCGATCCGTGACGACCCCCAGAGGAAATCTGCGTTCCTTCTCGGAGCGCTGATCGGCCAAGTCTCCGGATATCAAGAGTCGAGCGAGAACCGCGCGACGACACTCGTCGATCAGTTCCCGATCAAGGGGCTGACCGTGGGCACGTTCAAACGAACGCTGCAAGAGGCCATCGACAAGAACGTCGTTTACTCGCGGGATAACCGCATGAGTGGGACGATGTACGCCGAAGTCGTCGATAAGCTCCGCAACGCCGTCTCGGAGAGTGAGACGGACCCGGACGACTGGGATATAGACACGACCGACCTCCGGTTCTACTACGCACTGGGCGTTACCTACGGACTGAACGACTACGAACCGAGCGAAGAATCGACCGACGAGACGACCGCCGATCCACAGGAGGCATGAGCCATGTCCGAGACCACAGAGACCGTAACGAACCGTTCCGAAATCGTGTTCATCTACGATGCCGTCGACGCGAATCCCAACGGGAATCCGCTGAGTGGATCGAACCGCCCGCGAATCGATCCGGAAACTCAGCAGTGTGTCGTCACCGACGTACGACTCAAGCGGTATCTCCGTGACCAGCTCGACGCCGACGAGCACGGCGTCTACATTCGAAACGTGAAGAACGAATCGGGGAACCAGTCCGACCGGAACGACCTCCTCGCCGACCGTCTCCGTGATCTCGACCCCGACGACTGGAACCTCGACGACCTCGACGACGACGAAACGGACGAACTGTTCGATCACGTGTACGGAATGTTCCTCGACAACAGTGTCGACGTTCGCTACTTCGGTGCGACGATGAGCGTCGATCTGCGAGGAAAGTACTCGGGATTCGAGGACTACCTCCCGGACCACTTCCAGGGACCGGTGCAGTTCTCGCCGGGGAAGTCGATGCACGCCGTCGAACCGAACGAGGAGTACAACAGCCTGACGAGCGTCATCGCTACCGGTGAGAATAAAGAACAGGGAGGCTTCGACCTCGACGATCACCGAATCAAGTACGGGCTGATCCGGTTCCGTGGGCTGGTGGACGAACACGGTGCAGAGGACACGAACCTGACCGAATCGGACGTTCGGCGGCTCGACACGCTCTGCTGGCGTGCGCTGAAGAACCAGACGACGAGTCGGAGCAAGATCGGTCAGGAACCACGGCTCTACGTCCGGGTCGAGTACACCGACGAGAGCTTCCATCTCGGTGATCTCTCGCGGGAGCTCCGAATCGACGAGGAACGCTCCAAGCCGGACGAGCGATTGCGGTCGATCCGGGACGTGGCGGTAAACGTCGAGCCGTTCGTGAGTCGGCTCGCGGACAACGCGGACCGAATCGAAACGGTCCACGTCGTCGCAAGCCCATCGATGCGGCTTTCCTACGGCGGGGAGGAGATGGAAGATTCGGAGGCGCTGTACGACAGACTGCGTGACGCACTCGGTTCCAACGGCGTCCACGTGATCGACGTGTACGGCGAGTACGAGGCGACGCTTCCCGCCGAGGAGTGACGATGAGCGAGACGAAGCGCACCGGCAGAACGCTGGTCGGGGAGTCCTGCCTCTCCTTCGTAGTGCGTGGAGAGTGGGCGCACTTCAGGCGCATCGAGGGGAACATCGTCAAACAGACCTATCGACTGATGCCCCGGACGAGTATCGCCGGGATGCTCGCCGGGATGCTGGGACTGGGACGGAACGAGTATTACGACCTGTTCGGACAGGACGTGTCAGCTGTCGCGGTCCAGCCGAAGACCCGGCTCCGAACGATGAACGTTCCGCAGAACACGCTCTCGACCGCCAAAGAGAACATCCAGATGCAACCGAAGCGAGGCCACGCCCGGATCGGACTGCCGGATCCGACCGCGCTTCGACAACAACACAACTACGAGATGCTGGTCGAGCCGAAGTACCGAATCGACTGCTGGCTCGACGACGACCAGACGTACACGGAACTGAAGCGCCTCCTCGAAGCGGAGGAGAGCTACTACCCACCAACTCTCGGCCTCTCCGAGTGTCTCGCGTCGATAACGTACGAGGGAGAACACGAGATCACAGCCAGCGAGGTTGCCGATCCGACCGTCGACTCCGCGGTCGTCGAGGCCGTCGACTCGGTCGTACTCGATCCACAGACGCCAGTCCGGACGGAGCGGTCCCCCGGTTTCATGCGAGCCGACGACGGTGGGCGGATCACGACCGGCTTCGTCTCGTATGCGTACAGTCCGAACGGGGACCCGCTTCGCGTCCGGGGCGGCGATGCACATATCGTGGACGGTCGGACGGTGATGTTCAGTTGAGCGACCTCGGTCGGATCGACCGGTACTCGCACTACCGGTACGACGGAAAACCGATCCAGCTGACGGAACATCAGGAGGACGTGGCGGAGCGTGTCAGATATCTCGCTCCGGAAGGGGCGACGACATCCACCGGGGCCTCGGTGCCCAATCTCGCAGATTCCGTCGCTCTCGTCCACGACTTCGGCAAACTCACGACGGCGTTCCAGCGTCATCTCGACGGCGAGTCAGTCGACGAGCCGACCCAACACGCACCACTGGGTTCGCTCGTCGCATTTTACACGCTTCAGCGTGCCGGATTCGAGGATATCGACGCGCTTCTCGGCTTCGTCGCGGTCGCTAAACATCACGGATCCCTCCCCGACGTGGCGACCTACGTCTTCGACGTGACACACCCGGATCAGTCGCCCGGAAGGAATCGAATCCCGATGGTCAGAGACCAAACGGCCGACATCAACGAGAACGTTCCGCGACTCGCGGACGAAATCCTTCGGAGTGCGACCGAGGGGGGCGGATCGTGGGACGAGTTCGTCGGAAAGATAGCCGACAACGACTGGCTCCGCGACATACTCCAGCAAGTCACCAGTGGCGTCGGACTTCCTTCCAACGCCCAACCGGACGTGCTCCCCGACGACTTCTACGACGGACTGCTCCCGGTCTGGTCGACGCTGACACTCGCAGACAAGACCAGTGCAGCCACGCTCACCTCGGGCGCAGAACTCGACACGTCCGCGTACGACGGAACGCGACCCTCGATCACCCGCCTCAACGCGGAGGTCGAGCGCCTACAGGATTCGCTCGATCCGGCCGCGACCGACGACGAGCGCCAGATCCACGCACTTCGCAACGAGGCACACGACGAGGTAATGGACAGCGTCGGCAAGTTCGCGGCGAGCGACCGACGGGTCGCTTCGTTGACGCTCCCGACGGGGCTCGGGAAGACGTTCACGGGACTACACGCGGGACTCGATCTCCTCAATCGAGAGAACACGGATGCGGGACGGCTCGTCTACGCACTCCCCTTCACCTCGATCATCGACCAAGTGGCCGAGGAGTGTCGGGCGGTGTTCGAGACGGACGGCCACGACGAGGTGATGACGGTCGATCACCACCTCGCTGAGACGCTCGTCGACCTGGGGAACCTCGACGTGACCGACGCGGACGAGGCGGCACGCATCGAGGAACTCTATGGAGAGAGTTGGCGGGCAGGGCTGGTCGTGACGACGTTCGTCCAACTGTTCGAGAGCCTCGCCGGTCCCTCGAACAGTCGGTCCACGAAGCTCCCGGCACTGGACGGGAGTGTAGTCATCGTCGACGAACCGCAGGCACTGCCGGAGTCGTGGTGGCCGCTGGTCAGACGGCTCGTGCGCCTCCTCGCGGAACAGTACGAGACGCAGGTGATTGTGATGACCGCGACCCAACCGAAGGTATTCGAGCAGGAAGACACGACGGCGCCCTACCCGCTGGTCGGGCGAGCAGAGCGTTACTTCACCGAACTGGATCGGGTTGTCTTCGAACTCGACGAATCGACCGTTCGCTACATCGACGAGAAAGCGGACCCACTCGACTACGACACCGCTGCGAGGAGGCTCCTCAATTCGACCACGGACGACGAGTCGATCCTGGCCATCTGCAATACAATCGACAGTGCCCGTGAGCTAGTCGAGTCGGTCGAAGACAGGCGACGCTTCACGTCACTGAACGAGGTGTACGACGAGTATCTGAGCGAGTACGGCAGGAAAACAGCGAATTTGGCACCCTCCGAAGTCGTCGGTGCTGTCCGGGACGCACGGCAGGGGAACGAGCCAGTACTCCTCCACCTCACGACTCGTCATCGGCCGGTCGACAGACAGCTCCTCCTGTCGATCACGAAGGCGTTACAGGTCGCAAATGTATCCGTCGTCGCCGTGACGACGCAGTTGGTCGAAGCGGGCGTGGATATCAGTTTCGACCACGTCGTCCGGGATTTCGCACCGATGAGTAGTATCGTGCAGGCCGCAGGACGCTGTAACCGTTCGTTCGAGCGGAACCGCGGGACCGTCACCATCTGGCAACTCGACGCACCCGGGGAGTTGACACGCTTGCCGAGTGTCGCCGTCTACGGCGGAGACAGCGAGGAGAGCCGACCGAAGCTCACGGCACAGGCAATCGATGCCGTGCGGGACGACGACCAGCGGCGGTTCACAGAGCCGCTGATGGCGTGGGAGGCGACCACGGATTACTTCGGCCGTCTGCAGTCCCGCAATCCCGGCGATCAGGAGTACGTCGACTACGTGACGGACTCGCAGATTCAGCAACTCGGCGGGCAGTCGCTCATCACGAATCGAAACGGAGTCGACGTGGTGGTGGCGCGAACCCGAGCAGAGCGAGAACGGCTCGGCGACATCGAGGAGGCGTTCGACCAGCACGAGTTCGAGCGGCTCGGCGGATTACTCGCAGACGTACGTGAACTACAGGTGTCGATTCCGCTGTACGACGAGACGAGCGACGAGGCCAAGCGGATCAGCAATCTGAATCGAATTCACGCGGGGGCAGCGGTCAGGAAAGTCGATGCAAAGGTCGACAAGAACAGCGCGTTCGACCCGCTTCAGGGACTGTCGATCCCGAACGAAACGGTCGAAAACCGGTTTCTGTAAGGATGCACGACGACACAAGAGCGACCGACATCGAGACTGACCGCCTCGACGACTTACCGCCGGACGACCCGGTGTCGATTCTCCTTCGGAGTGTCGAGACCGAGGCGACGGTTGAAGAGTTCCGCGTGACCGGCGTCATGATGCAGTATTACGCCGTTTGTCATCGGGAACTGTGGTTCGAAAGCCGAGACATCGAGATTGACCGTGATCGTGCCGCCATCGTCCGTGGGACGAACGTGGACGAGCAGGCATACTCCGACAAGCGCCGGTCGGTTCCCATCGATGGGACCATCGTCATCGACGTGCTGGACGACGGGACCGTGATGGAGGTCAAACCCTCTTCCTCGATGGTCGAGCCAGCACGGTTGCAGTTGCTGTACTACCTGTGGTATCTGAAACACGTCGTCGGGGTCGAACGCGACGGCGTACTCGCACATCCGACCGAACGGCGGAGGGAGTCGGTCGAGTTGACCCAGGAGGCAGAACAGCGGGTCGAGGAGGCACTTCGCGGCGTCTACGACGTGATCGACGAGAAGACTCCACCCGAGGCAGAGCGGAAGCCGTTCTGTGACTCGTGTGCGTATCACGATTTCTGTTGGTGCTGTTGAGATGGACGACAACTACCACATCTTTTCGGACGGACGATTGGAGCGAGCGAACGACACCCTGCGGCTGGTGACGGAAGACGAAACCAACTACATCCCGGTCGAAAACGCAGAAGCGGTGTTTCTCCACGGACAAATCGACTTCAACACACGGGCCGTCTCGTTTCTGAACGACGAGGGCGTCGCACTCCACGTGTTCGGCTGGAACGACTACTACGCCGGTTCGGTGATGCCCGAGAGGGGACAGACATCCGGCAACACGGTCGTCGAACAGGTCAGAACCTACGACGATCCGAGTGCCCGACTCGAAGTCGCGACGGCGTTCATCCGAGGGTCGATCCACAACATGCGGGCGAACGTGACGTACTATGCCGGTCGAGACTACGATGTGGACTGGATCACCGAGGATCTCGACGACTGCCGCGAACGACTCGGAACCGTCGAGGGAGTCGAGGAGGCGATGGGCGTCGAGGCTTCCGCACGACGATCGTACTACCAATTGTTCGACGAAGTCCTGCCCGATCCGTTCGTCTTCAACCGTCGAAAGTACGATCCGCCGGAGAACGAGACGAACAGTCTCATTTCCTTCGGCAACTCGCTGGTGTACGCCTCGACAGTCTCAGCAATCCGAGCGACAGCACTCGACCCGGCGGTGAGCTTCCTTCACGAACCTGGTGAGCGCCGATACTCGCTCGCGCTCGACATCGCGGACGTGTTCAAACCCCTCCTCGTGGACCGGATCATCTTCCGGACGGTCAATCGCGGACAGCTCAAGGTCGCTGACTTCGAATCCGACCTAAACGGCTGTCTTCTCACCGAATCCGGCCGGAAGACGTACTCCAAGGAGTACGAAGAGACGTTAGAGACGACGGTCGAGCATCCGGAACTGAACCGGAAGGTCAGCTACCAGTATCTGCTTCGGCTGGAGGCGTACAAACTGAAGAAACACGTCCTCACCGGCGAAGAGTACGTTCCCTTCGAGCGGTGGTGGTGAGATGGTCTACGTAGTCGTCGTCTACGATGTCGAGGCGGACAGAACACGAAAGTTCCTGACACTGCTCCGGCGGTACCTCGTCCATGTGCAGAACTCGGTGTTCGAGGGAGAGATCACTGAAGGGACACTCGAAGAGTTGCAGGGACAATTGCAGTCGATGCTGAATGACGGTGAGTCGATTATCGTCTACGAGATGGGATCGGAGAAGTGGGTGGATCGCTCGGTGTATGGCGAGGATCCGGCGGAAGACTCACAGTTTCTGTAGCTGGTTGGACTGGGTCCATCGACCTCCCGGGGGTTCAGGGGTATTGCCGGTCGACGGAAACGCGGGCGCAAGATTTAGTCCGAGGGGCTGTGAGACGGTGTTTGAGGTCATGGTTCCAGATGAAGGCTAGTGCGGTTGAAGCGAGGATGCTCATGCGATTGTCCACCTCCAGCTACTAGTTCCAGATGAAGGCTAGTGCGGTTGAAGCCATCCCTCCTGGTCGTGGGCGTGGGCATCGAGGCGGGGTTCCAGATGAAGGCTAGTGCGGTTGAAGCATGCCTCCGACGCTCCTGTTGGATTCCATAGCTGTTCCAGATGAAGGCTAGTGCGGTTGAAGCCACTCGTAGTCGACTTCTAACGATTGCCCATCCGAGTTCCAGATGAAGGCTAGTGCGGTTGAAGCGGGCGTGGGTATACTGACGACACGCGGGCGCTGGTTCCAGATGAAGGCTAGTGCGGTTGAAGCTGGACGTACGTGGCCCCGTAGTCATCCGAGAGGGCAGTTCCAGATGAAGGCTAGTGCGGTTGAAGCAATTACGGTGCCGCAAAGAATCTAATATTGGAAGTTCCAGATGAAGGCTAGTGCGGTTGAAGCCCCGTGAGCGTATACCGTCACTGCACCGCCGATGAGTTCCAGATGAAGGCTAGTGCGGTTGAAGCACTTTGTCTTGATCGCGCGTGCCTGTCCCGCGTGTGGTTCCAGATGAAGGCTAGTGCGGTTGAAGCACCAAACAGCAGGCCGACGGCCCCCGATTCGGTGAGTTCCAGATGAAGGCTAGTGCGGTTGAAGCAAATCGCCATCAATCTCGGTGTCCTCGCCCTCGTCGGTTCCAGATGAAGGCTAGTGCGGTTGAAGCTCAGGCAGTATCTGACCGCCTTCGGTGATGCCTTCAAGTTCCAGATGAAGGCTAGTGCGGTTGAAGCGATTAACGCCGGGGCATCGGCACAGCCGTCCGCTCGTTCCAGATGAAGGCTAGTGCGGTTGAAGCGACGGTGACGCCCCAGGCCCGTCCACGTCGGAACTGTTCCAGATGAAGGCTAGTGCGGTTGAAGCTTCAATGGGCATCAAGGCCATGCCGTCAAACATATTGTTCCAGATGAAGGCTAGTGCGGTTGAAGCCGTCGTGACGGTGAACGTGTGCGAGCCAGTGTTATTGTTCCAGATGAAGGCTAGTGCGGTTGAAGCGTTGAGATTGACCAACGCACACACCTGTAATTAACTGTTCCAGATGAAGGCTAGTGCGGTTGAAGCGCGTTCAGCGGCGGCGACGTGGACCTCACGCTGCACGTTCCAGATGAAGGCTAGTGCGGTTGAAGCTTTATGAGGTTTTTAGGCGCGCCTGAGATGAGCCGGGTTCCAGATGAAGGCTAGTGCGGTTGAAGCTACTGGGAAGTACAGAACGATGCAGATTATCGGATTGTTCCAGATGAAGGCTAGTGCGGTTGAAGCCATAATCGCCGCGACCAACTGTGAGCGTTTTCGTGTTCCAGATGAAGGCTAGTGCAGTTGAAGCGTCTCGATCTCGCTCATCGTCTCGTCCGGGTCGCGTTGTTCCAGACGAAGGCTAGTGCGGTTGAAACGTCGACGACACCCCGGCATAGGCTGTCGACTGTCCTCGGTCCGTGATTGCTGGATTGGAGCCGTACATCGCGGGTTCAACCGCTCACGCGGGGTCGAACAGCGTCTCCCCCTCGACCATGTGTTCCTCGACGGCGTCGAGGTCGAGCGTCAGCCCGAGCCCGGGGCGCTCGGGGATCGCCATGCGTCCGCCCTCGATCAGGTCGTCCTCCTCGACGAGATCCTCCCACCAGCCGAGCTGGTAGCTGTGGAACTCGACGGCGAGGGCGTTGGGGATGGTCGCCGCGACCTGCGCGCTCGCCATCGTGCCGATGGGCGAGGAGACGTTGTGCATCGCGATGGGGATGTAGTAGAGGTCGGCGTGGTTGGCGATCTTCTGTGTCTCGCGCATCCCACCGACTTTCGGCAGGTCCGGTGCGAGGATATCGACCGCCTGCTCCTCGATGAGGCGACGCTGACCGTGGGTTCGATAAACGTTCTCACCGACGGTGACGGGAGTCGTCGACGACTGCGTGACCTCGCGTTGTACGTCGTGGTTCTCCGGCGGGACGGGGTCCTCGAGCCACCACACGTCGTAGTCCTCGACCGCCGCCAGAAGCTGTTTGGCGCTCCCAGGCGTGTACGACCAGTGGCAGTCGAAGGCCACGTCCGCGCGGTCGCCGACGGTCTCGCAGACCTGCCGGACGATCTCCGCTTTGTGCTCGATCTCGGGACCCCGCATGTGGCGGTTGGCGCGATCGATCTCGTGACCCGAAGGCACGTCGAGGTCGAACTTCAGCGCGTCGTAGCCGAGGTCGGAGACGACGCGTTCCGCCTCCCTGGCGTTCGACTCGGGTTCGGATTCGTCGCCAGCGTGGCAGTCACAGTACACCCGCACCACGTCCCGGTACTTCCCGCCGAGCAGTTGGTACGCCGGCAGGTCGAGCAGCTTCCCGGCGGCGTCGTGGAGGGCGATCTCGATCCCCGAGATGGCGGAGACCACCTTCCCCGAGATGGAGCCCTCACCCGACATCTTCTGGATTAGATGTTCGTACAGGCGGTCGATGTCGAGGGGGTTCTCGCCGATCAGGAAGGGCGCCATTCGGTCGACGATGGCGGTGTCGCCGCCGCCCCAGTAGGCCTCACCGGTGCCGACGACGCCCGCGTCGGTGTAGACACGAACGAGGATCCAGGGGTAGTTGCCGTCGACCATGGTCGTCTGGATGTCGGTGATCTCGACGTCACGAGCGCCCCGGTCGGCCGAGAGACCCATCGTCTCGGCCGAGAGGTCCCGCATCGTGTACTCCGCGTTCGGATCGTGAAGACTTCGGTGGGAAGGCATGCCAAGACGCTCACACCCCGTACTCATCATAGTTGCCATCGCGCCGGCGTCGCCGCCGCCCATCTTCAAGGGGACCGCTCACGTCGGGGCGGACGATGTACGACACGATCCTCGTGCCGACGGACGGAAGTCCCGGCGCCGAGGCCGCGGCGGCCCACGCGGTCACTCTGGCAAAGGCCCACGGTGCGACCGTCCACGCGCTCTACGTGGTCGACGTGCGCATGAGTCCGGTCAGTGCCGACATGGATCACGACGAGGTCGTGGCGCTGGTCGACGACTCGGGCGAACGGCCGACTGCGGCGGTGCTCGATCGGGCCGAGCGCGCGGGCGTGCCGACGGTCGAGGCCATCCGACTCGGCGTACCCCACGCGTGTATCCGGGAGTACGCCGAGTCGGCGGGCGTCGATCTCGTCGTGATGGGCACCCACGGACGAACGGGGCTGGAACACGCGCTGATCGGCAGCGTCACCGAACGGATCGTCCGAACCCTCGACACGCCCGTCCTGACCGTCCATCCGGGGCGGACGAGCGCGTAATCCGCCCATCCGACACGGGGTTATTTGAATCGTGATGCTGTGTTGACGAGTAACGGGGATGCCCGCAGCCATGCCACACACGCTCGAAATCAGCGACGAACTCAAGCAACGGCTGGACAGACATCTCGAGGAGGACGAAACCTGTGAGGAGTTCATCGAGGAACTCGTCTCGATGTACGAAACCGAAGGGACGTTCCTGCAGGAGGGCTACTCCGAGTAGCGCGACGCCCCGTCGGCTGCCACGGGTCTCGTCCGGCATCGTGGCCGCGACGTCGCTGACGGGGATGTCCGTGGCTGTCGGTACGACGGGTTCGCACAGCAGGTCGTCGAGGGGCATGGTGGTGTCCCGTCCGAACCGATCGGTGAAACGAACAGGGGGGAGTGGCGATTCCAGCCGGACGGGGACGTTCAAGCCTCCTCGTGATCGTCCAGCGTGAGGACTGGCCGGTCGCTGAGACGGACCACCCGTTCGGTGACGCTCCCGAGGAGGTATCGATCGAACCCGGTTCGGCCGTGGGTGCCCATCACGACGAGGTCGACGTCCTCGGCGTCGGCGTAGTCGACGATGGCGCGGTACGGCGTCCCGCTCAGGACCGACGCCTGCACGCTCGACACGTCCGCCGCGTCGGCGCGATCGATGACCGATTCGAGCGCTTGCTGGCCGGCCCGCTGGAGCTCGTCCAAGAGGGCGCCCGACCCGTCGACCGGGAGGACGCCGAGATCGACGACGTGGACGATATGCAGGGTCGCCCCGATTGCCGTCGCGAGGTCGACCGCGTGGGCCGCCGCCACCTCCGAACAGGCGCTCCCGTCGGTCGGGACGAGAATCGCGTCGATGTCGGGGCCGACGACCGTCCCCTCGTGGACGGTCAGGACCGGCACGGGGGACTCCCGGAGTGTCCGTTCCGCGACGCTCCCGAGAAGGTAGCGGTCGAGACCGGTTCGGCCGTGGGTGCCCATGACGATGCAGTCGGCGTCGTGGTCGGCGGCGTAGTCGAGGATGGTGCGGTGGACCGCCCCCTCTGCGTCGGCGATGGCCGTCGTGGCGTCGACGCCGGCGGCCGCCGCCCGTTCCGCGACCGTGTCGACTGCCGACTCGACCCCGTCCTCGCGGACTGAGAGCGCGTGTACGTCGGCGCCGAATCGTTCCGCCAGAGCGACGGCCTGCGTGGTCGCGACGCCCGCCACGTCGCTTCCGTCGGTCGGGACGAGTATCGTGTCGTACATGGGACTCACGTATCGGAGTATCGACGCATAGGCGCATAAAGACGCGCCGTCGCTCCCACCGGCCGGGAGGACCGTCGACCGCACCACAATCTATAAGAGCCGACGCTCGGAACAATATAATGAAAGACCATGAACAAAAGGGATGGGACGGACTGCCCGCTGTGTGCTCGGGTCGTCGACGGCTGCACCGAACTCCGAATACACCTGATGGTCGACCACCGGAAAAGCGCGGTCATCGACGAGTACGTCGAGCGACTGGATCAGCCGGTCGTCGCGCCCTAGCGACCGGGCTGATACTCGCCGAACTCGTCACGGAGGACGTTCGCGATTTCGCCAACCGTGGCATAGACCTTGACGGCATCGACGATTGGGGGGAGGAGGTTGTCGTCGCCGCGGGCCGTCTCGCGGAGGGTGGCGAGGGCGGCGTCGACGGCCTCGTCGTCGCGCTCGGCGCGGACGGTCTCCAGCCGATCGACCTGTCGGCGCTCGTCCTCCTCGGTCACCTCTTCGAGGTCGACCTCGGGTTCCTCGTCGACCTGATACTCGTTGACGCCGACGATGATCCGCTCGCTCTCCTCGATCTCCTGCTGGCGGTCGAAGGCGACGTCCTGGATCTGACCCTGCACCCACTGTGACTTCACCGCGTCGAGCATTCCGCCGCGCTGGTCGATCTCGTCCAGCAGGTCGAACGCCTCCCGTTCCAACTCGTCGGTCAGCGACTCGACGTAGTAGCTACCGGCGAGGGGGTCGATGGTGTCGGCGGCGCCCGACTCGTGGGCGAGGATCTGCTGGGTGCGCAGGGCGGTGCGGACGCTTTGTTCCGTCGGCAGGGAGAGCGCCTCGTCCTTGCCGTTGGTGTGGAGGCTCTGGGTGCCGCCGAGGACGGCCGCGAGCGCCTGATACGCCACGCGGACGACGTTGTTGTCGATCTGCTGAGCAGTGAGGGTGGAGCCACCGGTCTGGGTGTGGAACTTGAGCTGTTTGGATTTGGGGTTCTCGGCGCCGAACCGCTCGTCCATGATCGTCGCCCACATCCGCCGGGCCGCCCGGAACTTCGCCACCTCCTCGAAGATGTTGTTGTGAGCGTTGAAAAAGAACGACAACTGCGGTGCGAACTCGTCCACGTCGAGGCCGGCGTCGAGGGCGGCGTTCACGTACTCGATCCCGTTGCCGAGAGTGAACGCGATCTCCTGGGCCGCCGTAGAGCCAGCCTCGCGGATGTGGTAGCCCGAGATGGAGATGGTGTTGAACTTCGGCGTCTCCGCGGCACAGAACTCGAAGATGTCCGTGATGAGCCGCATCGAGGGTTCGGGCGGGTAGATGTAG
>Ga0207757_100654_pt1 | contig 20464 bp, 20 predicted proteins | sample A23P3SouthBayCA_2_FD_187752 | JGI IMG/M metagenome (GOLD analysis project Ga0207757, IMG submission 187752) | Aerobic enrichment media microbial communities from Eden Landing Ponds, California, USA - A23 P3 (2) (SPAdes) | ecosystem: Environmental > Aquatic > Marine > Unclassified | place...
GCTGAGCGAGGGGAAACGACTCGCTATCCTCGCGCACCGCTCGCCGGACCCCGACTCCATCGCCAGCGCCGTCGCGCTGAAGGCCATCGCCGAATCGCTCGGCGTGGAGGCCGATATCCGCTACGAGGGCGAGATCGGTCACCAGGAGAACCGCGCGTTCGTCAACCTCCTGGGCATCGACCTCGCGCCGCTGGCCGACGACGACCTCGCGTCCTACGACACCCTCGCGCTGGTCGACTACGCCCGCGTCACGGAGTACGAACTGGAGCGCCAGCCGGACATCCTCATCGACCACTTCGAGCCGGAGCTGGAGTACGAGGCCGAGTTCGCTGATATCCGACCGAACGTCTCCTCGACCTCGACCATCCTCACGAAGTACATCCAGGAGTTCGACCTCAACCTGAGCGAGGAGGTGGCCACGGCGCTGCTGTACGGCATCCGCGAGGAGACGCTGGACTTCAAGCGCGACACGACACCGGCGGACCTCACCGCTGCGGCGTACCTCTACCCGTTCGCCAACCACGACACGCTCGAACAGGTCGAGTCGCCGTCGCTCTCGCCGGAGACGCTGGACGTACTCGCCGAGGCCATCCGGAACCGCGACGTGCAGGGCTCGCACCTCGTCTCGAACGCGGGGTTCATCCGCGACAAGACCGCCGTCTCGCAGGCCGCTCAGCAGCTCCTCAATCTGGAGGGTATCACGACGACGGCCGTCTTCGCGGTCACCGACGACACCATCCACCTCGCGGCGCGCTCGAAGGACATCCGGATGAACATCGGCAGCGTGCTGGAGGACGCCTTCGGGGGCATCGGCGAGGCACGCGGGCACTCGACCGACGCCACGGCGGAGATCCCGCTGGGAATCTTCACGGGACTGGAGGGGAACAGTGGGAACCGGGAGACGCTGTTGAACCTGACCGAGCAGGCGGTGAAGACGAAGCTGTTCGAGGCGATGGGGGTCGACGTGGAGGTCGAGGGGGGGAGCGGTGGCGAGTCCTCGAACGGCACCTGAACGCCGCGCTCCGCGCCGGTGACGAGAACCGGGTCAGGCCGACCCGGCCACGGCCAGCGGCTCCTCCTCCTCGTTCGTCCCGTGCATCCGCTCGACGATGCTGTTCACGAGGATGACGTCGCCGACCGACCGGACCCAGCGGTACGGCAGGATGACACCGCGGCTCCCGTTGACCTCCTCGTTGAACAGCTCACGGTTGAGCTGGGTGAGCGCCAGCCCCGTCACGGAACGACTGTCGACGTCGAGGCGCAGGTCCTCGACCTGCCCGACGAAGACACCGTTGTTCGAGTAGACCTCGCGACCGACCAGCGTCGTTATCTCCTGGGGTTCCTCGGTCATGGACGGGCGGTTGCGGTCCCCGATTATCAAGCTTCCCCGCGCGTCAGACGCCCGTCTGTCCCCGGTCCGACGGCACTGAGTCCCCGCCCCCGAGACGCGTTCGCCGCGTTCGGCAATGCGGCGAGCGGGCACGACCCCGAGGCTCTTAATCTCGGCCGGACATTAGGGAGGGTATGAGCGAGTCAGGAGACGGACCCGACGACGAGGAGATCGAGACCATCCGCGAGCAGAAGCGCGAGGAACTGCTCTCGCAGACGGGCGGCGACGAGGGGGGAACGGTCACCGACGGCGGAGCCACCGACCCCATCCATATCGACGGTGCCGACCACCTCGAATCCGTGCTCGCCGAGCACGACGTGGTGCTGGCGGACTTCTACGCCGACTGGTGTGGGCCCTGCAAGATGCTCGCACCGACCATCGAGGAGATCGCCGCCGAGGAGGACGCCACGGTCATCAAGATCGATATCGACGCGAACCAGCAACTCGCGCAGCGCTACGGCGTCCGGGGCGTCCCGACGGTGTACCTGTTCCGCGACGGCGACCCCGCACAGGAGTGGGTCGGCGTCAAGGACAAGAACACGTACGTGAGCGCCATCCGGGCCGCCTGACGGCCGGGCGACCGGACGGCGCTCTCGTCCGAGAGGACCGGGCGATACCTTGGCGACCGCACGGCTCCTGCCCTCACGCCTCGCCGAGGAAGCGCGACACGTGTTCGACGACGGCGTCGGGTCGCTCGCGCGGCGGCCAGTGTGCACAGTCGTCCAGCACCACGCACTCGCCGTCGGGGGCGAGCTCCGCGGCTTGCTCCGACCACGACGGCGGGAACACCTCGTCCGCGGCGCCGTGCAGGAACAGCGCGGGTTGCTGGAGCTCCGGCAGCAGCGGGACGTACGATGTCGCGTACCCCTGGCGTGTCACCTCGGCCGACCGCCACTGCCGGAACGGGTGGCCGGGGTCCTCGCGCTGGAGGAGGTCGAACAGCGTCTCGACGACCTCGTCCGGGAGGGCGCCCGGGTCGACGACGATGCCCCCGAGGCTCGCCCGCGCCAGTCGGCGCGACCGTGCGAGCACCGCGAGCGACAGCCGGTTGCACAGGGGGACCTGCGCGAGTGCCCACGTCAGCCGGCCGCTCGATAGCTCGGTCCCCAGGCCGAAGCTGTCGATGGCGACCAGCCGCTCGACACGGTCGTCGGCCAGCGCCAGGCCCAGCGCCACGCCGCCGCCCAGCGAGCAGCCACAGAGGTCCACACGCGCCAGCCCGAGCGCGTCGAGCAGCCCCCGGACGACCTCGACGTGGTAGGCCGTCGAGTAGGCCGCCACGGGCCGGTCGCTGTCGCCGTAGCCCGCGAGGTCGGGCGCCAGCACCGGACGGCCGAGTTCGGCCGCCAGCGACTCGATGATACCGCCCCAGGATAGTCGCGCCGAATCCACGATACCCCCGTGCAGCAGGACCACCGGCGGCCCCCCGTCCTGCTCGGCCGGGTCGTCCCGGAGGTAGTGGATGCCCACGCCGGCCGCCTCGATGCGTTCGTCGTGAACCGTCACGCCCGGTATCTCGGCCCCGGGGTACTTGACCGTTCGAGCCGATGGGCCACGCCGATATATCTATACTAATCCCGAGATTATCGTGATACTTGTCGCTCTCGGACAGAAGGCTGGATTTCCGGAACGAAACATCTCCGTTCGTCGATGACAGTCGGATTCAGGTGGCAGGCGTGCCAGCCGCCAGCCATGGACCCGAGCGACCTGCGCGCGCTGGCGACGGACGCGGTGCTACTCACGGAGCGGGGCGTCGTGCTCCTCGAACGCGACCATCCACCCCACGAGGGTGAGTGGGTACTCCCCGGGGGAATGGTCGAGCGGGGCGAACGCGCCCGGACCGCCTGTGTCCGGGAGGTCCGAGAGGAGGTGGGGCTCGACGTGCGGCCCGTCTCGTTCGTCGGTCTCTACGACGCGCCCGGCCGGGACAGCCGCGGGAACGTCTCCGCCGCCTACCTCTGCGTGCCGACCGGTGACGATGAGCCGGTCGCCCGCGAGGAGGCCAGACGCGTGGACACGTTCGACCCCGACGACCCGCCGGCGATGGGGTTCGACCACGCGACCATCCTCGCCGACACCGTCGACGCGCGCTGAGGCGTGAGAATGAGGGACGAGGTTGATAATGCGCCCACCTCTCGGACGAGTCATGAGTACGTGGACGGCCGCGGAGATGCCGGACCAGACGGGACGGACCGTCGTCGTGACGGGCGCAAACACGGGTCTGGGCAAGGAGGCGGCCCGCGCATTCACCGCGAAAGGAGCCGACGTGGTGCTGGCCTGCCGGTCCGAGGCGAAGGCCCGCGACGCGAAGGCCGACATCGAGGCCGACGGCCCGGACGGCTCGCTGACCGTGCTGGAGCTCGACCTCGCGGACCTCGACTCGGTTCGGGCGTTCGCCGACGCGTTCACCGACGCCTTCGACGACCTACATGTCCTCGCCAACAACGCGGGCGTCATGGCCATCCCCCGTCGCGAGACGGCCGACGGCTTCGAGACGCAGTTCGGCGTCAACCACCTCGGCCACTTCGCGCTCACGGGGCTCCTGCTCGACGCGCTCCGGGCGACGGGCACCGGGACCGACCCCGCTCGCGTGGTCACGATGTCCAGTGGTGTCCACGAACGTGGCCGTATCGACTTCGATGACCTCCACGGCGAGCGTTCCTACGACAAGTGGGACGCGTACGCGCAGTCGAAGCTGGCGAACCTGCTGTTCGCCTACGAACTCGACCGGCGGATCGAGGCCGCCGACGCGCCCGTCGAGAGCCTGGCCGCGCACCCGGGCTACGCCGCGACGGACCTCCAGCGCCGCGGCCCCGAGATGATGGGCTCGACGCTCCGCACGGTCGGGATGAGACTCGCCAACGCGGTGCTGGCCCAGCCCGCCGCACAGGGCGTGCTCCCGTTCCTCTACGCTGCGACGATGCCCGACGCGTCCGGCGGCGAGTACTACGGCCCGGGCGGCCTCGCGAACATGCGCGGCGCCCCCGAGCGCCAGCGCTCCTCGAAGCGGTCCTACGAGGAGGGTACCGCCTACCGGCTCTGGTCCGTCTCCGAGGAGCAGACCGGCGTGGGCTACGACCTGCCGGACCCACGAGCGAGCGACGGGTCGTCGGCTGCGGATGCGACGGACGTGTCGGCCGACGACTGACCGTCGCCGTCCCCCATGTGACGGGGTGGAGCGCGCTCAGCCGTTCGCCTTCGGCACCGAGACCACGACCGAATGCCAGCCGTCCGCCTCCTCGAAGCGGATATCACCACCCATCTCGTCGACGATCCACCGGACCACCCACAGCCCGATCCCGTTGCCGTGGTGGAGCTGGGTTATCTCCCGGTCGCCCGCGATGAGCGACTGCTCCAGTTCCGGGACGCCGGAGCCGTCGTCGGCGACCCGGAGCTCCAGCCGGTCCCCGGCCGCCTGCATCCCGACCCGGACGGAGATGTCGGGGCCGTTGTGGTCGATGGCGTTCTCCATGAGGTTCGATACCACGGGCCCCAGCCGGTCCGGGCCGATGACGGCGACCGACTCGCTCGGCGGGTCGAACTCGATGCGCAGGTCGGGATACGCCGACCGGAACCGCTCGACGACGTTCCCCACGGCGGTCCCCGGGGGTGCGCTACCGGTGTGGTCGTGCGAGAGCGCTCGCTCCGCCTCGCGGGCCTTCTCGCTGACCGAGAGGACACTCTCGGTCGCGGTGCGGAGTCCGTCGATCACCGGCCGGAGTTCCTCGTCGTCGAGCCGCTCGTCGAGCAGACGTGCGTTGCCGTCCGCGATGTTGATCTGGTTGCGGACGTTGTGCCGGAGGACGCGGTTGAGGACCTCGATCCGGCGCTGGCGGCGCTGCTGGTCGGTCACGTCGGTGTAGGTCCCGAAGGCCCGGAGGCCGTCGGCGGTCTCGTAGGGGACCGCCCGGAAGAGGAACTCGCGGTAGCCGTCGGCCGTCCGCCGACGGACCTGTCGGGTTACCGGTTCACCGGCACGGACCCGCGCGTCGATCTCCCGTCCTTCGTCGTCCTCCCGGTCGTCCTCCAGGACCAGGTCGTTGGCGGGAAGCCCGACCAGCTCCTCCGGGTCGCGCCCCCCACCGAACGCCTCGGCGAACGGCTCGTTGCATCGGCAGATGATCGGCTCGCCGTCCTCGAACCGGACCTCGTTCACCGGGTCGGGGATGTGGGTGAACAGCGAGGCGAACCGGTCCTGTTCCCGCGAGAGCGCACCGCGGGTCTCCTGTAGCTCCGAGATGTCCCGGACCACCACGACGAGTGGAGGTTCGCCCCCCTCGCCGAGTGAGACCTCCAGCTCGACCGGCCGGGCGGTTCCCTCGACGGTGACCGTGGTCTCGAACCGCCCCGGTTCGCCCGGGGCAGCGCTCTCGGACGCGGCGACCATCTCGGCGAGGTCGTCCTCCGGGAGCAGGTCCCGGGCCTGCTCGCCGACGAGGTCCTCGGGGTCGAGTTCGAGGTAGCTGGCCAGCGAGTCGCTCACGAGTTCCACCCGCAGGCTCTCGCCGACGACTGCCGCCATCTCGCTCCCCTGCTCGATGACGGTCTCGTAGAGCCGGAGCCGGTCGCGCTGGGCCGCCTGTTCGAGTGCTGCCTGGACGCTTTCGGACAGGATCTCTGCGATCCGCCGCTCGAAGTCGCTCGTCCGGGCTCCATCGGTCTCCAGCCCCAGCGTCCCGTGCTCGCCCAGCGGGATGACCAGCCCGTCGGTGGCGTCGGCCTGGTGGCCGTAGCCGCCCGGTTCGAACAGCTCGCGGTCGAAGCCGAGCGTCGTTCCCCGTTCGTACGCCCGCCCGGAGAGGCTCTCTCCGACGGCGACGGGGGCGACCGCCGTCGGCTCGGTCCCGGTGCCGGCGACGGGAACGAGCCGCTCGGTCTCCTCGTCGTAGAGCCGGATGAGGCAGTCGTAGCCCAGGACCTCCTCGACCGCCCGTGCCGCGGCCGTGGCGACCTCGTCGCGGGTCTCGGCGGCCAGCAGCGAGCGGGTCCGCTCCAGCAGTGCCGTCACGGTCTCCTGGCGTTCGATACGCTCGGTCACGTCGCGCTGGGTACCGATGTAGCGGACCACCTCCCCGTCCTCGTGGACGGGCGTCACCTCGATCTCGTTCCAGAACGGCGTCCCGTCGGCCCGGTAGTTCCGCAGGACCATCTGGACGTGTTCCTCCGCGTCCAGCGCCCGGGCCAGCTCGGCGGTCCGCTCGGGGTCCGTCTCGGGGCCCTGCAGGAACCGACAGTCACGCCCCAGCACCGCGTCGCGGTCGTACCCCGTCAGCTCCTCGAACCCGCGATTGACGTAGGTCAGTGCGCGGTCGCCCTCGGCCCCGTTGTCGGTGATGGTGATGGCACTGTTCGCGGCCTCGATGGCCCGTCGCTGCTGCTCGACCGTCTCCCGGAGGCGGCGCTCCTCCAGTCGGTTGCCGATCCACTCCACCAGCAGCTTGACCAGTGTCCGCTCGTCCTCGGAGAACGCTTCGCGGGGCTCGTCGCCGCTGAAGCAGACGGTCCCGTACAGCACCCCGTCGACCTCCACGCGCCCGCCGACGTAGCAGGAGAGACCGTGCGTCTCCTGGGTGGGTGTGCCGTCCCAGATGGAGTCATCGAGATCGGGAATCAGTTGGGGCTCGCCGGATTCGACCGTCTCGCGGCAGTACGTCGTCGAGAAGCGGAACGACTGGCCGGACTCGATGCCGCCGGGCCCGACGGCGAGCTCCACGTCGTAGTCGTCCGTCTCCGGGTCGATGACCGAGAGGTGCGCGTTCGAGACGCCGAGTCGGCGCCGGCCGATATCCAGCATCCGTTCGATCCGTTCCGTCTCGTCGAGGCCGGGCTCCGACGTGACCAGGTACAGCTCCTGCAGTGCCTCGTGGCTCCGGCGCAGGTCCGTCACCTCCCCCTCCCCACCATCGTCGTCGGTCGCCTGGTCCCCTGGGTCGATCGTCTCGTCGTTAGGCGGGACCATCCGATTCGTATCGTTTCGATGGAGGCGCCGCCCAGGCTAAAGTGTTCGGACCACGTCCGCACCCTGACCGTCCCGCTGATGCCGTCTCCGGAGGGCTCGATGGGGGTCAATGGCTGAAGAGGTGGACGAACTCGTCGTCCGGCACCACCAGACAGAAGCGTGCATCTCCGGGGGGTGGAAATCGGGTGGCGGTCTTCCGCGTCGAGAACAGCCGCGAGAACGGCTCCCCACACGCCGGGCACGACATCCCGTCCCGGTTCTCGAACAGCTTCGTCTCCCCGCCGTCGCGGAGCTGCTTGAGCCGGTGCCGGTGGTCGTGGATATCGAAGCTCATCGACGGCTATCGGGCACGTCGCCGTGGCCTCCGTCGGTGGCCACGTGGTCGCTGCCCGCGGCCGTCCCGTCGTCCGGTTCGTCCGTTCCTGGATCGGTCGTCGGTTCGGGGTCGGCCGTCGGTTCGGGGGCGCCGTCGGGGAGGTCGAAATCGACGTGGGCGAGCAGGAGTTCCCTCGTCGGTGGGGGACGCCGGTAGACGGCGACCCAGAGGAGTCCCCCGACGGCCCAGACGAGCGCCGCGAGACAGACGAACGCGGCCCTGGCGAGACCGCTCGCGACGGTCGGCAGATGCCGGACGCCCGCCAGCAGCGTCCCACCGAAGGCCCCCGCGACGACCGGCCAGACGAGCGAGTCGGGCCCCGGCGACGACAGCAGGACCACCAGCGTCACGAGCCCGGGGACGGTCACGAGGGCCGTCCGGAAGGGGCTCCGGAACAGCGCGTGGTCCTCGTCGCGCTCGGCGCTCAGCCCCACGACGAGGACCGCGATGGCCCCCGCGATGGCCGCCCACTGCACACCCATCGGGTCGCCCGCCGCGACCGGACCGTACAGCTCCCGGGTCGAGGTCCCCGGGTCGACCGGCTCCCGGGCCAGCATCCACACCACGTAGAACGTCGTCAGCCACACGAGCGCGACGATGTCGACGAGATACTCCTGCGTGAGTTCGGTCAGGCCGACGGCCAGTGTCCGGTGGGCCAGCGCGAGCGGGAACACCAGCGCGTAGCAGGTGAACCCCAGGGTCAGCCAGTCCCCGCCGATGATGGGGTCCGCGACGACCCCGAGCGCCGTCCCCGTGACGTACCAGGCCAACCAGAGGTAGGGGACGACCGTCAGCACGACCGCCGCGCTCCGGCCGGGTGCCAGGACGAGCGCGGCCGCGGCCCGCTGGACGAGTGCCAGGGGCGAGCGCGGCAGGCTCGCCGCGTCGGACTCCCGGCCGCTGACGGCCTCCTCCGTCCCCGGGTCGCCCGCTGGCGAACGGTTCTCCATGGGCCCCGAACGGACGTGCCACTCATAGCCGTCCGGTCGATTTCGACACGTGAATCGGGCGGAGCACCGCGTTTCGGGAACTGAGTCGTGGCGACGCTTCTTGTGTGGATGGTCCGATACCTCGGCAAGAGCCGGTGGCGACAATGACAGAGACCAACGAAGAGACGGCCCGGCAGGTGCTGGAGTTCCGTCTCGACGGGGAGGCCTACTGTGTGAGCATCGACTACGTGACCGAGATCGTCGATATGGGTGATCTGACGCCGATTCCCAACGCACCACGGCACGTCAAGGGCGTGATGGACCTGCGCGGGGAGACCACGGCCATCATCGACCCGAAGGTCCGACTGGATCTCGACGGCACCGTGGGGGACCGCATCATCATCTTCGATTCGGCGGTGTTCGACGACGAGCGGTCCGTCGGCTGGGCCGTCGACAGCGTCCGCGAGGTCGCCCGCGTCGCGCCGGAGTCGGTCGACGACCCGCCGGTCGAGCGCGACCACGTCCGCAGCATCGTCAAGCGTGACGACGGCTTCGTCATCTGGGTCGACCCCGGCGAGATGGATGCTGCCGGCTCGAAAGCCGCCCGGGCGGCGGACTGACACGCCTGAATATACGGTCGGTAACTTTCCAACGACATCTGGCGTCTTCTGTTCGGTTCTTTGGAGGAATACTGTCCAGTGGTGCGCAGATATGTGCGAAAGCTACCACTGTAAACCTCCGTTTTCACGACCAGAAAACCCGCTCCAGCTATTATGAGTATCCGGTCTAAGAGTTGGTCGTACAATGGGGACCAGAGAAGGCGATGATGTGATGAGCACGGAAGCGCCCGAGGCACTCGAACGACTCCGCGCGGAAGTCTCCGGCGAGGAGTCCGACGGCCCGGACGCGGTGCAGTTGGCGGACGAGTACCTGTCGGATGTGCTGGGGTCGTTCGCGCCGGCGGGTGAGTTCGCGTTCAGCGAGGAGACGGTGAAAGGTGATCTGGGTGAGATCCTGCTGACGCTGGTGGCGCATCGGTCGACGGAGACGAACGGGAAGCGGCTGATGGAGGACCTGGGTCGAGTGTTCGACGCGGACCTATCGCCGGGGACGGTGTACCCGCAGCTCCACGAGTTCGAGGAGGAGGGGCTGCTGGAGCGCCACGAGCTGGTCCGGACCAAGGAGTACCAGCTCGACGACGCCGAGGCCTGCCGGGAGCGGATCGCCGCGGAGATGCGCCAGCATCTCGTGCTGGGCCTCTTCTACCACCGCGCACTGGCCGACCTGTAACGGCACGGGAGCACTGCTTGCGAGTTCTGTCGTCTCGCCGCCGATGCCGAGGAGCCGCCGGTTCCTCCGGATGGACAGTCACACGGTGTCCCGAGAACGAGGGACGGTCAGTCGAGGAACTCCGGGAGGTCGAGCGAGTCGGTGGAGTCGGGCGAGGAGAGGTCGAGCATCTCGACCCGTGAGAGTGCCGGCGGAAGGCCGCTCGGGTCGTCGTCCCCGTCGGGTAGCTCGACCGAACCCTCGGTGACGAGCGTCGACCAGAGGGCACCGGGTGTGCCGGCATCGGCAGCGGCAGCCTTCGCCTCGGTCCGCCCCTGTTCGTAGGCGAGTTCGACCATGCTCCGGTCGTAGGTGGTCTCGACGCTCTCGTAGAGCTGCCGGAGCTCGGCACGGTTGCGCTCGCCGAGGCGCTCGGCGACGCCGACCGCGTACGCTCGCTCGACGGCCTCGTCGGCGGTCAGGCTCTCCCAATCGGTACCGTAGGTCCGCTCGTAACGGCTCATCAGGTCTCGACCGTCCGGTCGGGGTTCACTCGCAGGCCCCGGTCGGAGAACGTCAGGCGCCTGATATCCGTGTCGATGGCCGTCCCGCGCATCTTCAGGACCTGGATGCCACGGGTCATCCCGCTCCCGTCGAGGAAGTTGTGGAAGAAGATGACCCCGTGGGCGAGGTAGTGCTCGTTCGCGTACGAGCCCGGGTCCGTCATCTCCGAGATGAGGAGGACGGTCGCGTCCGTGCGCTTCAGCGCCGAGAGGAAGTTCGTGGTCCCGGTCTCGCCCGCGAAGTGTTCGAGCAGCATCGTCGAGTCGATGATGACGCGGTCGATATCGTTCTCCTGGATGGCGCCGACGAGCCGGTTCGTCAGTCCGGACTCGGAACCGAACTTCGAGAGCGTCCGCTTGCCCTCGTTGGTCATCAGGTTCAGGAACTCGATGGCTCCGGACTCGATGGCGCCCGAGAAGCCGAACGTGAAGTTCGCCATGTCCTGGCGGAGCTCCGCTTTCGTCTCGTGCATCGTCACGTACAGGCAGTCCTGTCCGTTCTCGACACCCTGGGTGACGAACTGCGAGCAGAACGTCGTCTTGCCGCTTCCCGGGGGACCGCTGACGACGTGCAGCCTGTTGGCCGGCAAGCCCCCGTCGACGAGCTGGTCGAACCCCGGGACGCCACTCGGAACGCGCATGCCGCCCGCTATGTGACCCCCTATTATCGTCGTTCGCTCCACATCGGGATGTGAAACGGGCGATCGACAGGATCTGAGGCCGAAATCCGTTCACGGACCCGATTCCGAGAGATTTCGACGCTGCGGCCAGAAGATAGTAAAGGTTCGTCAGCGTACGAGGGTCTATGGAGCCCGACAAGGGGCCAGTTCGACGGGACGACGACGAGGCTGCTGCGGGAGCGGCCACCGACGTACGAGCGACCGTGGACTGGTACTTCGGGGACCTGGTCGACCAGGTGGTGGCCGACTGCGGGGTCTCGCATGAGCAACTGATCCGTGCCCTGGCAAGCATCGAGCAGGAAGCGAGCGCGCGCCGCGACCAGCTCGCCGAACGCGGTCGGGTGGTCTCGACCGCCGGCGCGCCGGGTGAGGTTCTGGCGCTCCCCGTCGGCACGTTACAGGTGCTGACCCGGGCGTGTGACCTGTCCGGCGAGGAGGCGGAGGCGGTCCGGTCGGTCCATCGGCGGATGGCACGCGCGATCGCCAGCCTGCCGGAGGACGACTCCACCGACGCCGTCGTCTTCGCCGCGGAACCGTCCGACCTCCACTGACATCTCCGCCGCCCTGGCTCCCTTGTCCTGTGAACCGTCGGTCGAGCCGTGGCTACGCTGAAGCGAGCCACCGCTGAGGACGCTGGTCGTGACAGGAACAGTGATTGATGACGGGACCGGCGCCGTGGAAGGACGGCCGCCGGTCCCGTGGTCAGCCGCTCACGTCCATCCCGCGGTCAGCCGCGGTTCACGTCCACGTCGTCGTTGTCGCTGATGTTCGCGGTGAGTCGGCCGACGGAATCACGGATCTCCTCGACGTTGGCCTGCTGTTGCTGGTTCATCTCGGCGATGGTCTCGACCTCGTCGGCGACGGTGACGGACTCGTCGGTGGCCTGCTCGACCATGCTGGCGATCTGCTCGGTGCTCGCGGCCTGGTCGTCGGTTGCGTCGGAGACCTCCTGGATGCCGGTGGCGGTCTCCTCGGCGGCTTCGGCGATATCCTCGAGGCTGTCCATCGCGGCCTGGGCCTGGCCGAGCCCCTCGTCGATGACCTCGTTGGTCTCCTCGAGGCTGTCGACGGTCTCGGCGGTCTCGTTCTGGATCTCCGCAACCATCTCCTCGATGCGCCCGGCCTGCTCCTGGGCGTCCTGTGCGAGCTGTTTGACCTCGTCGGCGACGACGGCGAAGCCCTCGCCGGCCTCGCCGGCGCGCGCGGCCTCGATGGAGGCGTTCAGTGCGAGCAGGTTCGTCTGGTCGGCGATCTCGTCGATGACCTCCACCACCTCGTCGATCTCGTCGACGTTGGACTGGAGCTGCTCGACGTCCTCCGTGACGTTCTCGGCGGCCTCGTCGACGTCCTCGAGCACGTCGATGGCGTCGGTCGCGGACTCGCGGCCCTCCTCGGCGAGCTCCTCGGCCTCCTCGCTGGTGTCGGCGACGCCCTCGGCCGTGGAGGCGATCTCCTCGACCGTCGCGCTCAGCTGCCCGACCTCGTTGGAGACGTTGCGCATCCGGTCGACCTGCTGGTCGGTGAGGTCGTTGATCTCCTCGACCGTCTCGGTGACATCCGAGGAGAGGTCCCAGAGCTGGTCGACCGGCTGCTCGACCTCCTGGCTGACATCCTCGCTCAGCTGCTGCTGTCTCGCGAGCTGCTCCTCGACCTGTTCGCTGTAGGAATGGATGTACGTGTCCATCGCGACCTGCTGGTCGAGGTTCAGCAGCTTCAGGGCGGACATCGTCCGCTCGACGACCTCGTCGATGGCTTCGGCTGCGGGTTCGCCCGGTACCTCGAGCGCTTCCGTCCCCTTGTCGCTCGCCCCGCCGGACTCGGCAGCCGCCCCGCCGTCGGTCAGGACCATCCCATCCTTGACGTCCTCCGCGATGGCACGGATGATTCCCTCGTAGTAGATGTGGTAGGCGCCCATGTACACCTTGGGCCCCAGGTCGAGCATGTCGTGGATCTTCCCGATGCGGGCTCGCCGGTCGAAGTACGACTGCCCGTACTGGCCACTCCCGAGGTCCTTCAGGTACTGGCGCTGGGACTGCTTGAGCATCTCGACGCTCTTCGTCGAACTGCCGATGATGTCACGGGCCTCCTCGTAGCCCGTGAGGTGGTCGTAGAAGTCCTCGACGAGGTCCTCGGCGATACGGTCGAACGTGTCCGACATGGCCTCGAGCTGCTCGGCGTCCGCCGGGTCGAACCCGGTGAACGACTTCCGCCAGTCGATCTCGCGCTCGTCGATGCCGATACTGGCCGACAGGGACGAGCCGTTGACGTCCCGTCGCGTTTCGTCGTCGATCTTGATACCGTCATCCGTCATACACCCGGCTATTTGCCGGGAATTATTAGCAGGGGCCCCCGAATCGAGGCTCGATACCCGCGGTGCCGAGTAACTCTCCGTTCGCAGGTTCCAGAGGAGGCCACCGACTCTCCGTCGGCTTTCCGTCGGCTCTCTCAGCGGTTCGCGACCGGGGGGCGCCACCCGTACTGGTCGGCCACGTACTCGAAGAGGCTCGGGAAGTGCGGGCGGTCCCCAACCTGCGCGTCGGCGAAGGCGGCCTCGTCGACGTCGTCGAAATCGTCCCCCTCGACGACACGGCGGAGGACCTCACGGGTGTCGCCACCGTCGGCGAACGTCTCCGCGAACGCCTCCGGGCTCCCACCCACCTGTTCGGCGAAGCTCTCGCTGGCGGCCGCGTACGCGTCGTCGAGCCACGACTCCCGATGGGCGTCGTCGGCGCTCGCGTGATGGTCGACCAGCGAGCCGAACTCGCCGGCACCGAGCTCGTCGGTGGCGACGAGGAACGTCACCAGTCGCTCGGCCCGTACCTGGATGGTCGGGTCCGCCGGGTCGGCGGCCGGTAGCGGGACCGTCTCGACCGCCTCGTGGGTGGTGCTCGGCCCGCTCCGGAGCGTCACCTCGTAGCTCGGGCACGGGTCGGCGTCCGGGTCCGCTCCGTCCTCCGGTACGTCGTCGGTACGCGAGACGTACAGCGTGTACTGGAAGCCGCCGTGGCGCAGGAGCCGCACCGTCTCGTCCCCCTGGCCGGACGGTTCGACGCCGCGCCAGGAGCTGATTCCCAGCGCCGAGAGCGGCGGCGTCGCCGGCGTCGGGTCGACGACCGCGTCCAGCAGCTCCCGATAGCTCCACCCCTCGACACAGGGAATCTCCGCGAGCGAGTGCAGTGCGCGCGACCCGTCACCGCGGAGCGGGGCCGACCGGCCACAGGTCTCACAGAGCACCCGTCGCGCCCCGCGGTCCGACTCCGGACCGAGGCGGAGGGTGTGTTCGCCGCCGGCCGCCGCGGGGATGCGGTCGTTCCGGCAGGGTGCCTCGGAGAGCTCGGCCAGCGCGTCGCGAAGCGTGTACTCGGCCACGACCGTGACGGGCACGGTGCGGCCGCAGCGACCACAGCGGACGAGTCGGTCACGGGCGTGCAGGACCGGTTCGTGGCCCTCGCATGAGTTCTCCAGCTCGAAGTCGGCGAGCGTCGTCTCGGCACCCCCGTGGACTGCCATGCGGGAACACTCCGTGTCCCCACCTAAAACCCGTCACGGGGAAATCGAGGCTCGAAAGCCCCGGCTCGGCGCTCGAAACCGTCCGCGACGCTTTACGAGCGCCGCGTCCATCCCCGGACGATCCGATGGACGCGGACCCCGACCCGCGGACGGTGCGACGGGTGTCGGTCGAGTCGCCGGTCCCGGAGCCGGCCGACTGCGTCCCGTCCTGCGAGCCCATCACGACCCGGGTCTCGCTCTCGGACGGCTGGCTCGCCGTCACCCCGCGGCAGGTCCTCGTCTACCGGACCGACCGCGCGCCGCCGCTCGTGACAATTCCACGGCCGAACGTGACCAGCGTCGCCATCCGGCGCTCGGGTGACGGCCCGGTCGTCCGGTACGCACCTCGCGTCGCGGCGTACGGCGTCGTCGGTATCCTCGTCGGCCTCCTGTTCGGCGCGCTCGTCCCCGCGGCGTCGGTGGATATCCCGCAGGATTCCCCGGCAGCCGGCGCCTTCGGGTTCGTCACGGTGCTGACCGGCGGCCTCCAGCTGCTCGGCGACGCCGCCATCCTGTTCGGTGCCGTCGCGCTCGTCGGGGCGCTCGGTGCCCTCGGCTACCGGCTCGCGACCGGCGGGAACGTGGTCGTCGTCGAGGTCGCGGGCGGCTCCCCCGTGCAGTGTCGAGCCGCTGCCGGCGGCGAGCGGCGTGCTCTCCGACGAATCGAGGACGCACTCGCCGAGCCAGCCGGAACCGGCGCGACGGGGACCACGGATGTCGGCACCGAACGGGAGCCGGGCGGGACCGACTCCGACGCGGACACCAGCACCGAGCGGGAGCCGGGCGGGACCGACTCCGACGCGGACACCAGCGACTGACGCCACCCCGGTACTGGCAGGCGCCGGAGCCCGACGCCGTGGCTACCGCAGTACGCGCCCCGACGTGTCCAGCGCCTCGGAGAGATCCGTGGCTCGCTGCTCGGCCGGCACGATGGGGTCGACGTGCTCGTCGAGCGTGGTGATGTGGTCGAGCGCGATAGCGAGTGCCTCGTGCAGGCTGTCGGTCGTCGCGATCTCGCGACGCTGTGCGGTGCCTGCAGGCCGTGCGTAACAGGTCGCCGGCCCTTCGGGAGCGACCGTGCGCAGGGGGTCGACGACGACCCGGTGCCCGCGCCCCGACAGCTCCAGGACCTCGGTCACGGGCTCCTCGCCGAACTTCGTCACCGTCGTCCGGGCGGTCCAGGCCGTCGGGAGCCACCGCGTGAGTGCCGCGGCGTCGACCACGTCGGCCAGCGTCCGCCGCTCGGACACGGCCTCGAGCGGGGTCGTGTCCGTCGCCGTCTCCGTGTTCCCGCCCCCCCGAGTGCTCCGGTCGGTCCCAGCGCGTCCGTGCGGGCGGTCGCCTCGTGCGTCCGAAGTCCGTCGGTCGGTCTGCACCCGGTCGGCGCCCGAGGTCGGGTCGTCGGTCGATGCCCCCGCCGAATGCTGGTCGTCGGCCCCATCCCCCCACGGGATACGGGCTCCGACAGCGGCCACACGTCGGAACATACCCCCACCTGTCCGTGAGGTAGTAATGCAGTTCTGACAAGACCGTCGAAAGGAGTGCCGTCTCAGGCGGTGAGAACGGTCAGCGCGAGGAGCCCTCCGAGGAGCACCGTCGCCCCGAGCATCAGGCCGATCATCAGCCCGTGGCCCACCGCCCTGTCGTCGAGGGGTCCTGTCATCACCTCCTGCCAGCACTGCTGGCGACAAGAGGGCCCCGTCGGTGTCGAGACGTGAGTCCGGACGAGTGTTAAATAGCGACTGCGACCACCGCCCGCCTATGACAGCGTCGCCAGTCGAACCCCCGCAGCTCCCGCGGGGAGTATGACGCACACCACGGGAGCGCGGCACGCGACCGACGGGCAGCTCCGGGCCGTCGTCGTCGACGATTCGCAGTTCATGCGGACCGTCATCAGCGACATCCTCGAGTCGGGTGGCGTGGAGGTGGTCGCCACGGCCGACGACGGCGCGGCCGCGGTCGAGGCCGTCGTCGAACACGACCCGGATGTCGTGACGATGGACCTGCGGATGCCCGACGTGGACGGCGTCGAGGCCGTCGAGCGGGTGATGGCCCAGCGCCCGACGCCGGTGCTGGTGCTCTCGGCACACGCCGGCTCGGCGGACGGGTCCACCTTCGAGGCACTGGACAGGGGCGCCGTCGACTTCTTCACCAAACCCGGCGGCGAGGTGTCGATGGCGATGCACGACCACGGGGAGCAACTGGTCGAGACCGTCCGGTCGGTCGCGACGGTCGACCCGACCGCGGCCGGCGCGCCCGAGTCCCGGGCCGCGGAGGACAGTGGCGGCGAGGCCGGAGGGCACGGTGCCGACGGCGCGGCGAGCGAGTACGCGGCGGACGCGACGCTCGTCGTCGGCGCCTCCACCGGCGGCCCGCCGGTGGTCGAGGAACTCGTGGCGGGACTCCCGCTCGATGCCGACCTCCGGGTCCTCGTGGTGCAGCACATGCCCGACGCGTTCACGGGTCGGTTCGCCCAGCGGCTCGACGACGCCTCCGACTACGACGTCCGCGAGGCGGCCGACGGCGACCGCATCGGCGGCGGCGAGGCGCTGGTCGCGAAGGGCGACCACCACCTCGTCGTCTCGGGGTTCGGCGGCGGCCGGCTCCGGGTCAAACTCACGCAGGACGAACCGCTGCACGGCGTCCGGCCGGCGGTCGACCGGACGCTCGAATCCGCCGCGGCGACCGTCGACGGGCCGTTGACTGCGGCTATCCTCACCGGCATGGGCGGCGACGGTGCGGCCGGTGTCGAGGCCGTGGCGGCCGCCGGCGGGACCGTCGTGGCACAGGACGAGGCGACCTCGGCGGTGTTCGGGATGCCGAAGCGCGCCATCGAGACCGGCGTCGTCGACGCGGTCCGCCCGGCCGGGGCGGTCGCCGGCGCCATCTGCAACACCTTTCTCCGACCATGAACGACGACCACAGAACCACCTTCGTCTCCGAGGCGAGAGAGCATATCACCGACCTGAACAACGCGCTGCTGGCACTCGAGGACGACCCCACCGACGCGGAGGCCATGGACTCGGTCTTCCGGACGGCCCACACGCTGAAGGGGAACTTCGCGGCGATGGGCTTCACCGACGCGAGCAGCCTCGCCCACGCGCTGGAGGACCTCCTCGACGAGATCCGTGCCGGCGAGATGACCGTCTCCAGCGAGGTGATGGACGTGACCTTCGACGCGGTCGACCGCATCGAGGCGGCCGTCGCGGCCATCGAGGCCGGCGAGGACGAGGAGGTCGACGTGAGCGACACCGTCGAGAGCCTCCGCCGGACGATGGACCACGCCGATTCCGAGGGTGACCGCGAGACGGTCACAGGGGACGAGAGCGACCCCGCGGCCGGGGTGACTGACGACGCCGGGGGAGACGGCGCCCCCGTAGACGGCGCCTCCGGTCCCGGCGACGAGGCTGCCGAGTTCGCCCACGCCGACGCGGTGCCGGCGTTTCCCGGCGCCGACCGCGTGGTCCACGCTCGGGTGACGGTGGACACCGGCGAGATGCCGGGTGTCGAAGCGATGTTCGTGCTGGAGGCGCTCGCGGAGGGGTTCGAGGGGTTCGAACTCGCGCCGTCCCGCGAGGCCATCGAGGGCGGCGAGTACAGCGGGGCGTTCGACGTGTTCCTCCCGGACGACGAGCCCGCGGCCCTGGCGGCCGGGCTGGAGACTGTCGGCGCGGTCGACTCCTTCGAGGTGACCACGATCCGCGAGGCGGCGGGCGAGTCCGAGTCGGAAGACGAGCCCCCCGGCGCGGAAGGCGATGCGGGCGCCGGCGCGCCAGCCGGCGAGTCCGAAGCCCTCGATGTCGCCGCGGCGGCGGACGAGTCGCCGGCGGCCACCGACGGCTCCGGGTCCACCCCGGACGCCGGCGATGACGCGGGCGGAGACGCGGCGGCCGGCCGGGATGCCGGGCCGTCGGCCGACGAGATCGCCTCCGTCCGGGTCGACGTGGACCGGCTGGACGAACTCCACGGGCTCGTCGAGCAGCTGGTCACCAACCGCATCAACATCCGGCGGGCCGTCGAGGCCGAGGAGTTCGAGAGCGCGAAGAACAGTATGAGCGACCTCGACAAGGTGACGAGCCGGCTCCAGAACACGGTGATGGACATGCGGCTCATCCCGCTCCGTCGCGTGGTGAGCAAGCTCCCGCGCGTGGTCCGGGACACCGCCCGCGACTCCGGGAAGGAGGTGGACTTCGAGATGTACGGGAAGGATATCGAGCTGGACCGGTCCATCCTCGCGGAGATCGGCGACCCGCTCATCCACATCCTGCGCAACGCCGTCGACCACGGTATCGAGCCGCCTCAGGAGCGCGAGGCCGCCGGCAAGCCGCCCGAGGGACAGGTCGAACTCCGCGCGAAGCGCGAGCGTGACCACGTCACCATCGTCGTCGAGGACGACGGTGCCGGGCTGGACGCCGACCGACTCCGGCGCAAGGCCGTGAGCGAAGGCGTCCTGACCGAGGAGGAAGCGGCCGCGATGCCTGACGACGAGGCCCACGACCTCGTGTTCCACCCCGGGCTCTCGACCAACGAGGAGGTGACCGACCTCAGCGGCCGCGGCGTCGGGATGGACGTGGTCCATCGGACGGTCGAGCAGCTGGACGGCTCCGTGAACGTCGAGTCCACACCCGGCGAGGGGACGACCTTCCGGCTGCAGCTGCCCGTCTCGGTCGCCATCGTCGACGTCCTGTTCGTCGCGGTCGGCGAACAGAGCTACGGCATCCCCATCAAGAACATCGACGAGATAACCCGCGACGACGACATCGAGCAGCTCCACGGCGACGACGTGGTCAGACACGGCGACGACGTGGTCCCCGTCGTCCGGCTCTCGGAGGCCCTCGACACCGGAAACGGCCGCGGCGAACTCGCCGCGGACGGCGGGTCGGCGGCCGGCTCCGGTCCCGATACGGGCGGGTCGGCGGCCGGCTCCGGTCCCGATACGGCCGCCTCGGCGACCGGCGGGGCCGGCCGGGACGGCATCGACGGGCTCACCGCCGGACAGGGTCCGATGGACCGGAGCGGAGGGATGCTCGTCCGTATCCGCCCCTCCGAGCGTGAGGTGGCGCTCCGGTGTGACCGGGTACAGGACCAGGAGGAGGTGGTCGTGAAACCGCTCGACGGCGCGTTGAGCGGCATCTCGGAGCTCTCCGGGACCGCCATCCTCGGCGACGGGAACATCATCCCCATCCTGAACGTGAGGGAGCTATGAGCGGCCGGGGGGCCCGCGGCGACGCCGACGAGTCGGGGGCGACGAGCGGCAGCCTCGACACCGTCCTCTCGTTCGTGACCGGCGAGATGGCGTTCGACCCCGGCCCGTACAACGACGCCTACCTCGACCGGCGGGTGACCGCGCGCATCCGCCGGACCGACGCCGAGACCTACCGCGAGTACCGCGGCCTCCTCGAGGCCGACGAGGCCGAGCAGACGGCCCTGCTGGACGCGCTCAACATCAACGTCACCCGGTTCTTCCGCAACCCGGACGTGTGGGCGGTCCTCCGCGACGTGCTCGCGGAGCTGACGGCTGCCAACCGGACGGTCCGGTGCTGGAGCGCTCCCTGCGCGGACGGGCGCGAGCCCTACTCGCTGGCGATGCTCGCGCGCGACGACCCCGCCATCGACGCGAATCGACTGGACATCGTCGGCACCGACATCGACGGCGAGGCGCTGGCGGCCGCCCGCCGCGGGACGTACGAGACCACCCGGACCACGGATATCGCCGAGGAACTCGCACCGCTGTCGGACCTCGACGCCC
>Ga0207757_100655_pt1 | contig 20445 bp, 42 predicted proteins | sample A23P3SouthBayCA_2_FD_187752 | JGI IMG/M metagenome (GOLD analysis project Ga0207757, IMG submission 187752) | Aerobic enrichment media microbial communities from Eden Landing Ponds, California, USA - A23 P3 (2) (SPAdes) | ecosystem: Environmental > Aquatic > Marine > Unclassified | place...
TATCCGGGAAGCAATCAAAGATACACGAGGTGGTGAGCAGTGAATACCACTCAGCAGATTTGTGGCGGATGCGAAGCTACAGTTGCTCATGATGACGTAGGAACAAGCATAGACCGCTCTGGGAGAAGCGTGGTGAAACCGCAGTACAGAATCCAGAAGGTGTAACAGCATTATGAACGAAGATATCAACAGAATATCTCATAGAAACATTCAAAACCTGGAAGATGGCTTTCTCCGAGTTATCGGGCATCTCCACCACTCGGGATATCAGGAGATTGCTGAGGAGTTCAGCCAGTTATTAAAGGGAATTGAAGAAAAGAAGGCTGGACCGAGAGACCGCCCAATAGAGGGTTGGTGGAGAGAAATTGGATTACAGTGGAGAAGGGAATTACAGGAAGTCATCTTCCTGGCCGAGGCTCATAGAGTCGGAAATGTCGGTGACAGTATCTTAGAGGAAGAGTGGCTGAAGTTCAAAGCTCAAAGCCCCTACTTCAAATACGAAGGTGAGAACACGTAATGGCAGCTGAAACCGCTTCTGCAGCAGTCCTGCTCTTGTTCTTCGTGGCATTGATAGGAGTGGCATTGATGAACCTCATCTTGGTTACAAAGCTTGCCCGCAGAGACCAGCTCTGGCGTTACATTTCTCAGGACGAGGAGCTTCCTGATCCCTTGGAAATCGTGTACCTGTACAAAGCAAAGGAGGTCGAGAATCAGTAGTGGAAGACGGTTCTGTACACTACTTGAACTGGCACTTGGAGCCGGATCACGGCCCTGCTTCAGAGTTCTTCCACAAGTACCACGTTACTGGTCAACTGGACGAAAGTGAGCAGCCGCCAGAGGCCTTCACCCAAGACGAATTTGACGAACTCTACGACGAAGTGACCGTCCTGGAAGGCGACTTCTCGGAAGAGGATCTCGAGGATATCTACAAGGGATTCCAGAGAACAGGGTTCAACGAGTTCGACGAGTTCCAGGAAGCCCGGTTCTGCGAGCCCTGCGAGTCCTACATTGAAGGCAGCGACGAGGCCTTGACCCATGCGGCCCAGAACCACGGCTACGGCCCATTCGAGGAAACGGGTGAGCCGGAGTACGTTCACGGCATCCGCTCCATGAGCGTCGGAGACACCGTCATTGTAGAGGATACTCCGTACCAGGTCCGAGGCCTCGGCTTCGAACCCATCCAAATCGGAGGTGAGAATCCGTAGTGGAATGGTATAAGATCACGGCGGTTGCCGCCTTCGTACTGGGTTCAATCGCCTTCATCGCGGTCGGGAACCCTCACATCGCTGAAGAGCAGAACAAGCATAGTGAGATAAGTAAGATTGAGCTCTCAGCGTCAGACATTAACTCGGGATGGAAATGGGGATGGATTCCAGATGGAACTGAGAAAATTCTATGCACAGAGAGTATCGAAAAGATTCCGCATGGAAGATTTAGGGGAGAAATTGAAGTACGGATCAGTAACGGTTCAGGCTACTGTTACTACATGGAGACCTGGAAGACACGGCACAAGAAACTGGTTTTCTACGGGTTCGAACTTGTCTCAATACAAACTCAGGGAAGAGGTGAGAGCCAGTAGTGGGAGGGGATGAAAACCTCGAATCCAAGCTCACGTCGGGTGCTTGGGGAGTCTGGTTAGGAACAGCAATCACGGATACCGTGAATCCTGGCGTTGGCTACATCTCTGCGGTCGCCTTAATGTTTGGATCCTGGGCCTACAGCTTCGGTCTGTACGAGAAGCTGGAAGACCGGTACGGCGACAGAGTCAGAGAGAAGCTTGACCTGCTTGACGACCGGTTTATGGCCTTTGTGGACAGGCTTGGCGGCTTCCTGGGGAAGTACGGGAAGTATATCGAAGGATCATTCTTCGTCCTATTCACCGCGTTCCTCATTGCGTTCCCAGGTCTTCCATTCAGGAATATCGTGCTCGCAGTAACGGTCTTTGCAGCGGTCGACTGGTACTTCTTCGACCTCAGAACCCTGCGTGATTTCATGTGGTGGTTCAGATGGAATCCCTGGAGACTGACCACGGTAGCTGCTCTAATTGCAGCGTATCTCTTCGCCACTGGCCAAGCAGAACACGTCCTCAAGGCTTACATTGACTTCCTGCAACGAGGTGTTCCTCAGTGAAGATAGAGCAGTTGCCAGAGGAGATGCAGGAGGATATCCAGGAAAGCGACTCGCCGGTGCTGAAGTTCAGGCGTTTCGTTCCTCGAAGTGAGCGATATTACTTCGGTCTGTTTCCGAAGCCGAGAGAACTGCTCTCTCCTCCCCCGTCAGGGGTGCAGGATATCTGGGTTTGCGTTGACCACGATTACGCCACGACCTCAATAATACGCCTGCTTGTCCACACTCTGAAACATCACAGAGGTGAGTTTCTGTGAGTATCAGTCCAGAGGTCAAACGTGCATTGCTTATCTCAGTCGTCGTTGGCATCCCTTTCGGATTAATTCACGAATCGGGTACTGTTCCTTATGAGACTGCGGTGGGCGGATCTGCCTCACATGTCTCCTGCAGGATCGATGGCGACCTCGGTGTGAAGACCAAGAGAAGTGGCTGCGTCTCCATGCTTGAGGTAAAGGAGAGGATGATCGAAGACGAGCGGCAGGCCATCAACAGCAGTCACGTCATGGAAGACCCGGATAGCGATCGAGAGGCGTTGCAGAAGTTAAACTCCAAGATGGAGATCTCCTTCAGCATGGACGCCGCAGAGTACGTAGCCAAGTGGTTCGAGAAGAAAGGCTACATGTCGTGCGGATTGCTCAGCTGTGAACCCACATCGAAGTACTGGATAGAGGTCTATCAAGGCCTTCCAAACCAGTCATACGGAGGTGAGAGCCAGTAGTGGGAAGTGATTATCTCATAGAGGAAGATGAAGTGGTAATTGAGGTGATCGATCCCAAATCTGGTGTAGTTGATAAGTTGAGGATTGATAGAGACGAGTTCGAGAGTGACGAGATGAATCTCAATATCCGAGGTGCAAAGTGGCGATGAACAACGATCGGAAAGAAATGTACGATGATATTTTCGAGGAGGCGTATAGCCGGGCTACGCCAGGCCTTGAGGAGATCGAGGATGAAGAAGTTGAGTACCCGGACGATGTCAACGTTCCTTACCTGCATTTCCTGGACGGCGACGATCTGGAGGAAGTGATCGAAGACTACTGCGACGAATACGATGTCCCAAGTTCTCAGGAGATGCAGGTGAAGAGGAACGTCGTCTTCGGTAAGAGCCCGTCGACCAGCCTGGACAACGTGGATCGTGCCCGGGAGGACGCAGGCCTCAAACCCGTATCAGAGATGCTTGAAGGTGAAATCAGTTAATGGACTTAACACCACGTACAGAACTTGACGACGACGCATTTATCGAAGAAGACGAACTCAAAATCACGAACTACAGTACCGTTTTCAGCACCCGCGAAAGGGAAAACCACCACGAAATCGAAGACAAGCCAGACGCAGTCACGGAAACCCTCGCATCGGTCGTCTGGGAAGAATGCCTAGTAGATGTCACAGACCACGGTATCAAGGTAGTGCCAGACGAACCCGGCGAACTTGATGAGGAAGGTGGTACTGATCGAGAAGACTGATGTAGTCAACGAGGAGCTGGCAGCATTGGCTGACCGAGTTCTTCAGGAGGATATCGAAGTCACGATCGCCGGGCAAAAAGAGACAGTGACCGTTGAAGAACCGGCCAGGGCCGCCTACTACGCTACACAGAGGACGGATGTGTACGAGGAGGAACCGGCAGAGGTCCTTGACTACACCGGGATCGTTCCCGATGATGACTGGAGGCAGTACCACGAGGCGGAAGATCTGGAGAAGGTTGAGGCTATGGCGAAGGCCAGCTTCGAGGAACGGCTCTACGACTATCTCGTCGACAATTACGGCGAGGCCAAGAGGTGAATTTGGGTAGTGACGACGCTGGAAGATATCAAGGAGAAACGAAACTGGGAGGTTCTCGAGGAGGACTACTATTCTCCTGTCTCTCCCTGGTCCAACGGACGTTTCCAGTCACTTTCCATGGAGCACGAAGAATACGGGACAGAGGTAGCACTCGACAGCGAGATCAATCCCAAAGGACACCCAGAGTACTACTTAGAAGTCGATGGTGAAATCCTGGAGGAAGATCTTGGCCAGGAGAAATACGACATAATGGAGCTTGAAATGCAGAAGCAGGAGAAAAGAGGACGATACGGATGATAGCACACGAAGCAGACGGTTACGTAAACGAGATTCAAAACCTGAGCAACGAAGAGAGGCCTGGCCAAGGTGAGAACCTGTAGTGGAGGATCCCAAGAAAGCGATTAGAGAGGGTGTTTTAGAAATTGCACTTGCGATAGGATTCGGAGTGTTCCTCTTCTCATTAAACGCTGGTGTCAGTAGCTATTACGGTAGAGTAGAGATTCCTATCCATGTTAACTACTTAGCCGTGTCACAGGGAGTAGCAGGATTCTTGGCTGGATATTGGCTCAAGGAGTTTTTCGGAGGTGGAAGCCAGTAGTGGAACTCGACTCTATCGAAGATCTCTACGAGAATGCCTTGATGATGAGTAACGGCGAATCTCTGGAGTACAGGGGCCTCACCGTGGAAAAGGTCGACTGGCCGCATCCTGAGCACACCGAGTACGCAGTACTCAACGAGGATGGTGAGAAAGTAGAGTCCTTGACGATCTCCGCTTACGTCGACGTCGACGACCTTGAGAACTACTTGGACGAGATAGCGGACTACGGCCCGGAAAACCTGGAAGACTGGCTGAATAGAGGTGAGGATCTGAAGTGAAACCTGATCTATCTACTGAGGCCTTGGAAACGGCAGTCAAGGTAGTTAACGAGTTGAAGTTCAGTGAGGCTGCTGAGGGCAAGTACGGCTGGTTTGCGAATCCGAAATGGGAGCTCGACAGCTACTCAAAAAGTTACAGCGACGAGGATCCATATTACCTTCTGAAGCTCAGGTTTGAGGGTTTCAGGCTTCAAAGAGGGGATATAGATGAGATAGTCGAGTTTCTGGAAGGCCTTGATGAGGTCAGAAATCATGATCACTACTTTTCGCACGATACACCGTTCATCATTACCTTGGAAATCCCGGCAGAACAGGAAGAGGGTGATACAGAATCCAAGGGATAGAAGAATGGAAGCTCAAAGCGGCAGATGGAATCTCCGCGCTCTTTGTAGTATCTCTGATTCTTACGGATATAATGAGCCCTCAGACTCTGAGAGCCGAATTTTTCATACCTGTATTCTTATCGGGATTAGCCGTAACATTCGAGATACCTCTAATCTGGTGGAGAAGAGCAAGGAAGTACGCAGAGAAGGCCTCAACCTATCTAACTCAAAATCTCTCGAAGGGTGATGCGGAATAGCATCAGGCCCGGAATATAAGGAGGCGGCTGAACCGGTTGTCGATACGCTCGAACAGATACAATTCGTCGGAGGTTACAGCCGTCACCAGGTGTTTGAGGACTTCCTTGATTTGTCGCTGTACGCCCTGCAGAGGGATGACGAAAACTATCTTGAGATAATGGATGAGTACGGCGATGAAGAGGCGCAGCTGTACAGTGAGGCATTCGACAAACTCTTGGACGCCTCCGAATCCGCTAACCATGACGTGCTCGGTGTGGTGTACGAGGAACTCGGTCAATCGAGCGATCATTTCGGCCAGCATTTCACCCCGCACAACCTGTCCGATATGAACGCGGAGACGGTCATGGACGAGGATCCTGACCAGGACAGGGACGATCCTTACAGTGTGATGGATCCGGCGGCGGGAAGCGGACGTCTTCTGATCTCCGCAGCGAAGCAACTCCCACAGAGAGGGGCAGAGTTCTACGCCGTAGACAAGGATTCTACGTGTGCGAAGATGGCTGCCCTCAACTTCTGCTTCTTTAACATGGACGGGTACGTGGTCCACGGCGATTCTCTGACACAGGACTTCCACACGGTTTGGGCTACAGAAAGTTCCGTGATCGGCGGATCTGTCTACGAACTTGACGACGATCAGTGGACCAGCCCCCACGAACAGATCCAGAACGACGTCGACGAAGAAGAAAGCCCTGAGGAAGAGTTCGAGGAAACGCAGCAGATGGATACGCCGGACATCGACTTCGAGGAGGTCCGGGAAACCACGCTCTCAGACTTCGGAGATGGAGGGGGTAATCAGTGAATGTGGACTGGGGGAGACACGTCGCCGGGTTCAGAGCGATTCTGATTCTTTTCCTGGGCCTGAACGTTGCCTGGATTGAGACTAGTGTGAATGCGATCGTGATGAAGGGCAGCGGTGCGTTGCTGGGTTGGCCTCCGTTCGGTTGGTACATGACCGCGATGGACTGGTTCTGGACCCACTTCGTCCTTACAATCCTCACGATCGCTGTCTTGGTCTTCAGCTTCTACAGATATCCACCAGGGAGAGGTGAGAGCTCTCAGTGCTGAACTGGTTCATGGAGTCGAAGACTCGGTACCTCGCTCTGATGTTCCTCGTGAAGGCGGCGGATCTCACCAGCACATTTCTCCTGGCTAACCGGTACAGCTGGGATGTCGAAGCCGGCTACACAATGGTAGGTCACTTAGGCCCAGTACTTGGTCATACAGCACTGTCCCTCGCCACAATCCCGACCGCGATACTGATCGGGTATTTCGCATACGACCGACTCCCAGCTGGTGCAGAGTTCTGTGTCTTGTACTTCGGATGGATCTCGATCGGGAACTTCACCCAACTCTGGCTGCCTGTAATCGGCTCGTATTGGAATATCGCAGGCCTCCCCGTGTTGCTCAGTATACTGGCCGGGCGAGGTTTTGACCCGATATGGTTCGACCGTTCACCGACAAGAGACGAACTCCTCCAAAACATAGAGGAAGCGAAGTCCTGGAAGACACGCCTGTTCGGAGGTGAGCAAAGTGCCGTGTAAACGAACGAAGTGCACTAACTCAGTCCCGGATCACCGAGAGGAATACTGCTCGGGTACATGTTTCAAAAAAGACCAAATCAAATCACCGTACAGGAGAAGGTGATCTCGATATCGAATCCGAATCATCGACAACAACGCCTCTACAACTGATTTCCAAATACGGATGGATTTTGGTGCTGGTAGGTATTATAGCCGGCGCGATTGTTGGTTCATCAGGGTCTCACCAGCGTTCAGTGATGCCGGATGATTTCAATTTCTCCGAGTCGAAGCAGGCCGTGGAAGATTTCTACGGAGTACCGTGCGACAGCGTTTCCAACTATACCATCGCTGATCAGTACGTGTTCGAGTGTTCGCAGACCAGAGGCAACTTCAGCTACGTCGCCCAAGCCACAGTATCCTACAATGAGTCAGGACCTGACGAGGTGCATCTCTATCAATAGCTACGGCCCTGACTGCGAGAAGTGTGGAAAGGATCTGTACGTCAACCCTGTGGACCGGCCTAACGTGGACTGGGTAAAACTGGTCTGCAGCAAGTGTGGCCAGGTACAAACGATCTCGATGATCAGGCTCGGCCAGAAAAAGAGACAGGCGGAAGGCCTAGATCTTCCCGGCGGCGACAACGCTGAGGGTGGTGGTCGCTGACCACGGAGGAAGATTGGCTTCTAACCCTCTTGGACGAACTCATCGCGGTAGTTGGACTGTTTTTTCTGCAGCTGGTTGGAGTACGCTATATTCTGATAGGGAGGCCAATTTTAGGACTGTACAGTATCGGGCTCGGTTATCTTGGTTCGTTGGCGGATCTGTATATGAACTCTGTTGAGGTGAGTGATGAGCAGTGGCAAGGCTGGAGTTAGAAGAGCGGTGGCGTAGGGACGCAGAACAGAAGTGGGGGCAGTATATCGGAGAACAGGTTCCCGAGTTCCTGGACCAGGCCTACAGTTTGACCAGTGAACACCCAGACGTCTTCGACTTCAACGATTACTTCTTCGAACTATTGGATTCGGAGCATGAGAAACGGGAAGACTTCATCAGCCGGGAGATCGACCGGGAGAAATACGACGACAAGGTCAGGGTAATCGACCGGGAGCCGGTCAGGAAAACCAGTAGCCTCGAAGACCTGGTGTGCGACAGCTGTGAGAACGTACAGTTCTCCCTCGCCGGCATCGAGGACCTAACCGTGTGCCGGCCTTGCGCCGATGACCAAGGCCTCGACGAATCGCAGGGCAGCTTCTCCGACTTCTTCGACCAGGAGAACACGTACGTCCTGGTCGGTTGCGGAAGCCAGAAGACCGATGAGCCGGGGATGCCTGCAGCCAAGGACCTGTACACTTCATCGTATTTCGACAAGAAGCAGGATTTTGCGGAGGAGTTCGGTGATGAGATGTACGTGGTCTCCGCGAAGTTCGGCGTGGTCCACAACCAGACCAGCATCTGGAACTACGACGCCACAGTCGAAGACATCTACACCGATGAGTGGCTGGACGTCGTCGAGAAAAACCTGGATGAGAAACTGGACTGGACCCAGAGTGATGAGGTCTACGTCCTGGTCGGGAAGAAGTACCTGGACGCGGAAGACCACCAAGGAAGATCTCTGCGAGGCCTCCTCAACGAAAGCCCGCCACAAGTCAAGTACCCGTTCAGTCAGACCTCCGGCATCGGAAAACAGCAACAGTACCTCGACGAAGTAATCATGGAAGAAGAACCGGTCATGCCCTACGAGCTCTGGGACGACGGACAGGCCTCACTCAGCAGCTTCTGAACTGCAGGGTAACTACTTTACCTAGCCCCGTTCTACAGACATTCAACGATGTACAATGACGAATGGGAGCCGGTGATGACCGCCGACTCAATGGAAGAGAAGGTAGAAGAGTTCGCTACGCTCGCAAAGAAGAAATCAGAAAACGAAGACAAATCTGTAGAGGACGTAGTTCACAGTCTCACCCATGAGTCCTATCTCATGAAGCACACCACGAGTGACATCCTCAAAGAGCTCCAAGAACTGGAAAAGGCCTTCACTGACGAGTTCTACAACGGAGCAGCTAACAACCACATCATGCAGTACCTCGAAGGGGAGCAGAATTTCGAGTTCTGGTACGACTACACCGCACTATCTCTTGCCGCAGGACTCGAATGGGCGATCCTTGAGGAGCTGAAAGAAGAGCCAGCACAGAGATAATCGCCTCAGAAATTAAGCTCACTTAGCGAGCGTGGACGGATGTTCTCTAACTTCTCTTCTGGAACTTCTGGATTCCAAATTAGTCGACTGTCTTCCGCTTTTGTGATGTAGTCTTTCTCCAAGAGGTCGTGGATACTCGCTTCGACGGCACTCTTTGAGAGGTCGATCTGCCGGACAAGCTGCGACTTTTCCAGACCGCCCTCAGACTCGAGGATCAACTTGGCTACATCGTATTGTCCCATAGCTTCACACACCAGCCCAGAGATGTTATTCTCTTGCCCCCGTTGGCCCGACTTCCTTCTCCCCTGCTTCAATAATTATCTCAAAATCTTCTTCGGAGATTTCGTGAATGCTATGCTGAGGAACACCTGTCAGACCGGGCCTGTCCTTCAGGAAGGATATCTTATTCTTTAAAGCGCTTTCGTTGACACCCTTCAGCCTAACCGGCGGATCGAATGACTGGTACCCGGTGATGTGTGCATAGTAGTCCACTGCGACTCCTGATTCAGAGTCAAGGTCTCGTTCCTTCCGCTCAATATAGTCTATCTCCCCAGCTCCGAATATTACGTAATCGCCCGGACGATAGTAAATGAACTTGTCACCCTCAGAAAGCTGGTTGGCTCCAGGAGTGTTCCCTCTGTAGTGGTATACCTCTCCGACCTCATCATGATAGTTGCTTCCATCACTGCCTTTCTGATTCAGCCAAAAGTATGCCATGTTCAGTTGCCCTCCCTCTTATTTGACTGGTAGTAGTGGCAGGCAGCGCTAATAGGACACGATTCGCAATCTGGGTCATCTGGCGTGCATACAAGTGATCCTAGATCGAGGATTGCCAGATTGAAACTTCGGGCGATATCTGGGTCATCAGGCGTGAGCGCCTCCAAAAGCGCATAGACATCACTGCTTTTGTGAGGTTGCCGGGGCATCTCATAGCCGAAAACTCTGCCGATCACTCGGGCAAAGTTCGCGTCAACCAAGGCCATAGATCTTCCTCTTGCAAACATCTGCGTTGCCCTCGCAGAGTAATCACCGACCCGCCACGGCTTCTTCAGCTCCTTCACGCAGTCCGGCACCTCACCATCGAACTCATTGGTGAATATCTTGCCAACCTCTTTCAGAGTCTTCTCTCTATGATTTACAAAGCCGAGAGAGTGAACTGCCTCTCTGATTTCCTCGTCAGAGGCCTCGTATAGTGCTTCAGGATTCGGAAACCGCTGAATAAAATCCGAGTAAATCTTCTCAACGGCATCGCCTCTGGTACGTTGAAGCAAGATCTCGGCCAGATACACCTTCCACGGATCGTTAGTTGCTCTCCAGGGATACTTTCTTCCGTGACCTTCGAGCCATCTCAACAGGTCTGGGATACAGTCTACGAAATCTTCGACCTTCTCCGCAGCATTTTCCACACCTCCTTTTTCTGCCTGAATAGCTCCCTTTTCAATGTCGATGATCTGTTCAAGATCCTCAGTGGAGACATCAGTCCTGCCAAACGGCAGTGATGATTTATGAGTCACCTTTTCAGGTCCTCGATTATTCCCTCGCCTTTTTCGGTAGCTTGCCATAGACGCCCCTTCTTCCGGTCTGGAGTTATGCACTCTGCGAGTCCATGGTCATCCAAGTCGGAGAGGACATTGCTGACGTGGCTGAGATAGTAGTCGGTCATCTCTGAGAGCTCTTTTGGCGTCCGAGGCTTGTCCTCAAGAGATAGCAGAAGGTTCTCACGGTACTCGCTGGCTTTCACCCACGAATATTCCTCGACGTCCATTCAGTATAGAGGATTGACCAAGGCGAAGTATTTAAGTTGGTTACAATATACACACAAGATAGACACATGCACCGAATAGGAACTTTAAACGACCGCCGCTACAATCGTCTGAACAGATGACTGAGGAACGTCTCACAGCTATCGACCTCTTCTGCGGGGCCGGCGGCCTATCTCAGGGCCTACACGACGCCGGATTCGAAGTTCTCTGGGGCATTGACCACGAAGAAAATACGAAGCCCACCTACGATGCAAACCACGAATGCGAAATGACAGTGGGAGACATCCGCGAGGAAGAACCGCCGGACTTGGGCTTGGAAGAAGGAGAACTGGACCTTGTCGCCGGAGGACCACCCTGCCCAACTTTCTCCCTTGTCGGCCGCAGCAAGATCAATTCGCTTGAAGGACGTGACAACCAGAGCGACGACCGCCACCTCCTTTACGAGGAGTTCCTTCGATTTGTCGACCACTACCAGCCCAAAGCCTTCCTGATGGAGAACGTCGAGGGTATGCTCTCGGCAGAAAACGAGGACGGCAAACCTGTTGTCGACACCATCAAGGAACAGATGCGTGGCGAAAGGGAAGTAGCGGATATGGATCTGGACCTGAACTATAATGTCAGGGTCCAGCTTCTGGATGCCGCAGACTACGGTGTACCTCAACATCGGAAGCGATTATTCTTTATCGGGAACCGGATCGGCGCTGAAAACCCGGATATGGAACAGTGGGAGACACACCGTCCTCCCAAGAACGAGGAAGAGAAGAAAATCAAGTACAAGAGGGATCCATCCAAGAGATCTGAAGAGGACCAGCACACCCTCGATGGTTTCGTCGATGATCGGGAAGAAGAGGAGTTCCCTACCTTCCGTAAGAATAAGCGGAACAAAAGGCCCTGGAATACTGTGGCTGATGCGATCCTTGAACTTCCTCCTGTCTCCCCGAAAGGTGAGACGCCGCCTACCAAGGCAGAAGAGTACGAATTAGGACCTGTTTCAGAGTATCAGTACTGGGTGCGCAATCTCGACGAGGATCAGGACTGGGAAGAACAGGACCTACTGAACCACGAATGCCGTGGTCACAATATGCGGGACCTCACCCTCTACAAGCTTCTGGGAGAGGGAACCTCGTATATCATCGGGGACATCCCGGAAGAGCACCAGCCATACCGGACTGATATCTTCCCTGACAAGCTCAAAAAGCAGAACCCGAAAGAGCCGTCCACCACGATCGTCGCCCATCTCTACAAGGACGGACACATGTTTATCCACCCGAACGAGGCCCGTTCAATCACCGTCCGGGAAGCTGCCCGGCTTCAGTCCTTCAAAGATACGTTCGAGTTCCCTGTGTCCCGTACTCACGCCTTCAAACAGGTAGGTAACGCTGTCCCCTGTCTGCTTGCCCAGGCCCTTGGGACGGCTATTCGGACGGAGATCTTCAATCAGCCTATTCAGGAAGAAGAACCGCAGAAGGTCGAAGAAAAGTAGATATGTCGTCCGAGAACAATCGCGGTAGAGTACTTGTTGCCTGCGAATTTTCCGGAGTAGTTAGAGACGCTTTCAGAAACGAGGGCTTTGATGCTGTCAGTTGCGACCTGCGAGAAACAGAGAAGAATCCTGAACACCATATCAAGGGCGATGTCTTAGAACTGATAGAGGATAGAGGGGAAGAATTTGATTTGATGGTGGCACATCCTCCCTGTACATACCTGAGCAATTCAGGAGTCAGATGGCTCTATGAGAAAGAAGAGAGATGGCAAGACATGGTTGAAGGAGGAGTATTCTTCAGAAAGCTATTGAAATGCGATAAAATACCTCATATCGCAGTAGAGAACCCTGTTATGCACAAATGGGGGAAGAAGGTAGCAGGCATTGAAGACTACCCTGATGAGCTCCAGCAAACTGTTCAGCCTTGGCAGTTCGGAGAACCTGAGAAAAAAGGGATATGTCTATGGTTGAAGAATCTTCCAAAACTCGAACCTACAGATGTAATCGAGGATGAAGACAAAAGAGAAGCAAGGGTTCACAGAATGCCTCCCAGTGAGGAAAGGAGTAAGGAAAGAAGTAGGTTCTTCCCTGGTGTAGCAAAAGCGATGGCAAAGCAGTGGGGCGGAGTTATCTGAAACTGCTCCACTCCTCCTCGATGTGGTCTATCAGTCGTTCCATGGGATACGCCACTCCAGAGGTTCCTTCATCTACTGTAGGCGCATATCCGAAGTCGAATAGTTCTACAATATCTTTGGATTCGACGTCGTCATAGAAATCAACCGTACCGAATCCCATGTAGATATCTCGTTCAAACTCTCCTGAGAAGGAATAGTTATGCGTGGGGCAGTCAGGATCAGTACAGGAGTGTGTGGCGACCTCGAACATCAGCTTCCACATTCCGCTCTGAGCCATTCTTTCTCGGAAGCTTGTCTTGCAGGAGATGATGAAGATGGGTCCGCCATCGGGATCGTAGTAGACTATATCAGAGTCTGGCGATAGGATTGTCTCGTCTTCTCCGCCGATTATAGGAACTGCATCAGCTAATTCTGTCGATTCAAGCTTTTTGCTGTGAAGGAGTCTTAACCCGTTTTCAGCTGCAACGTCGGCTGTAGCGTATGAGACCAGTGCTTGGAAGTAGTTGCCTGCAACGTTGGAGCGGACCTGTGAGACATCTTTATCATTCTCTTCTGCTCTTTCCGTGACTTCGTCGACCACGTTGGTCATCAGGCCCTCTATATCTGTGAGGATTTCACGGTCGGTTCTGCGGTTAACGTCGTCCTCAAATATATCCCAGTAGGTGTATCTCTCGATCCGAGATTTTACATCACCATTCATAGATCGGCTGAAACCCCTGTGAACTCGACCACGTCCTCGATAAACTGGTCAGCAGGACGAAGCGTGTAGGAAAGACCGTCGTCGTTGTTGTACCGATTCCAGACGAAGGAATCACGAGGTACGTAGATACGACTTCCGTCGTTACTGATATCCTGCAGTTTTTCCTTTGAGACGTCAGCCATCAATAGAGAGACAAACCAGACTTCATCTACCCCGATTTCGGCCTCTCGGGATAGGCTCTGACGGAAGCGCTCCCGGAGGGTTCGTTTGCAAGAGAAACCGATGCTGCCGTTCGGACCATCGACCATGTTGTCGATCTCAAGATCTCCGAAGTGAGCGGGATCCCCGGTAGCAGGTATTCCAAACTGGTTGAAGATGTGCTGTAGACCAGTCTCGAGTACGTTTCCTGCGGTGGATGCCCTGCTCTGACCGGCTCTCCGTTCGTATTCCTGAACAATCCCGGAGATTATCCTCGCAACCTCTCTTTTCTCGATATGCGGGTCAGCGCGGAGTTCCTCCATTTCTTCATAGACATAGTCAATAAGAGGTTCTCGCTGAGCTCCCAGCTGATAGGCCTCGCCATCAAAATCAACGTTGTACAGGGCGTCATAGGCCTTCGCGGGATCGAATGATCCACGATCATTCTCTAGCGTCTCGTCCACTATATCTACGATTTCTTGTTTACCGAAACTGGGCGCAGTATCCAGAATTTCGCTGGTGCGGACAACGGCATCTATCGCAATACGGAACTCGCGGATATCATCTTCTTCCTCGATTCTCCTGAGAATCCTTTCAGCAAGGTCCTCTGTTTGGCGGTACCGCTTCGAGATATCTCCCCCGTAGGTTTTGTTCACAGAACCTGTGATGGTGTTTCTTATCTGCTGCTTCTGGGTTTCAAGATCTGTTTCGTTAAGCAGGCCATCTCCCTGAAGTTCTCGCTCAATCCGGGATGAAAGCTGCTTCAGGGTATTCATTTCCTTGGTAGCATAGCTTCCGTAACTGGAGGCGACGAGATCTCGGGCAAACCAGTACACCTTAAACTCGGAGGGGTCGCCGGAATAATCTGCCATCTGTCCGGCAAAGACTCATCAAAACGCAATGAGAATTGGTTACATCTTAAACACTATTTACACACATTAAGGCTGTAGACTGTCATATGTCTATATTGTGTTTATCTTGTAACCTCTTCTTTCAGGCCGAGCGCTTCTCCTCTCGATTATGCCGGATAGAGAGGAATATCTCGAATACCTCCACACCTACTGGGCACAACAGAAAGCAGTTGGAATGATAGCAGAGGCCCGCTTTCTAAACCGTCTCGAATCCACAGACATAGAACCGGTATCCGAAGTGATGCTTTTTCAGCCGAAGCCGGAGAACAATGAGTTCCAGCCTTGGGAAAACATATACACTTTCATCTTGGATGCAGCCGAGGAGGAAGATCTGACGCAGGGTCAGATAGAGGCGGCACAGTTGATGGAGGATGCTGGTACGACCGTCATTTTTCCTTCTGTGGGTGAGAGCGACCAATCTGGCCTGAATAGTTTCAGAGGCGGGTCAGGAGATACACCATTGGAGCATGAGCTGGAGTGGAAGTGGCGTTCCTATGACCTCGATAGCGAAGAACTGGAGCAGGTGGATATTGAAGACGAAACCGAGGCTTGGAGAACGAGGGGAAGAAGCACCGAAGATGATGCCGATTATCTAGACGAGTTCACTGACGCGGTCGCTGACTTCTCAGATGATGTGCTGAAAGAGATGTTCTACAAAGAGCACTTCTTCTCCCACCACCTGAAGCAGACATACAGCTTCACAGGCACCTACTTCGACGTGGATGGTCTCTTAATCAGCGGTTCTGAAATCGTCCCCTATGAGATCAAGGAAAAAACCGCCTATCAAGATTCTACCGAGCTGTTCGGATTAGACGTAAGCCGCTTGATTGTAATGCTTCGGGTAGCATTGACACGAGGCCTAGATCCGATCTACATTGTCCGGGAGGTTGAGGAAACCGACGAACTCCACGTATTCGACCGTGAGTTTGTAGACTGGCAGTCAATTCACCTGTCGGACGTGGTACGGTCGTCAGCTTGGCAGATTCAGGGCGGCGGTCCAGGAATGACTGGGGGAAGAACCCAGACCCTGATGATTCCGAAATCAGAGTTCGATACAGTAGACTTTGGAGAAATAGATCTATCCAGTTATTCAGACTTCGTTGGCAACTTCCAGAGCCATATCTGAAGATCACCCTTCCACGTCTTCAGAAAGTTCCTTGTGAATTACTTTGAGATCTTGTCGAGAGAGATCAAACGGATACTTTGAGTGGAGGTCCGTACCCAGTTCTCGCATCATCAGATTGTTCATCTCACGCTGAGACAGATCCTCTCCGGACTCTCCGGTTATAGTTTTGTAGATCTGTTCGATTTCATCTCGTCGAAAGTCAGCCGGTCCATGTGCTTCCCTCTCCGGGTCGTAGGTTTCAATGCCGACCATGTCTGCGACTTCTGCAGCAAGCTCGGCTTTGATCATGTATTTCTGACGCGGTTCGTGGCCCGGCATTGATGTAGCAGGTAAACGCCCTGTGCAATTATTCGTTTCTCTATTCCCGGCTTCCTTCTCCCTCATCACTTTCACTGTGGTTGGCTGACCTATTTGACCCTGGCAGCCATCAGGCCTTGTTAGAGGGCGTTATCGGAGGCCCTCAGTGTCACACGCTCCCCCTCGAACCCCCCTCTTTGGGAGGTAACTCCAGATATGGCTGCTCAGGAATCCTCGCCGCTCGGGGTCTGCCCGTCCTGCCACGAAGAGATCCACCGCCGACACATCCTCATTAGGTACGAAACAGAGTCAGGAGAAGAAGAGGCCTGGACAGAGTGTCCGGGCTGCGGCGAAGTGGTACACCCAAAATGAGCCCGTACCTGCTCGAGGAAGTGAAGCGGTTCCTGAGGCCTTCAGACTCAGTTTTGTATGAGTGCCGGAACTGCGGGAAAACCTTGGAAGAGGAAGCAGAGGAGTGTCCCAGCTGCGGCAGCGAAGAAATCTCCAAGTACGAACTCTGACTTGAGGCCTCCGAGGTTTCAAAAATACTCGATGACCATCCTACGTTGTAGGTGAATCCCTGATTACAGACGTAGAGTTCGAAGAAGACGCTTTTGACGTAGCTGATACCAGCGATAAATCTGAATGCGAGTTGCCTGAGGAGGTCGTGGAGAAATGGATCCACCGAGGGAAGGGATTGCAGCTATACGACAATGAAGACAAACAACTCCTGTTCATCCATCAGAAAACAGTGGTGGTGACTGATTACAGTCCTCAGAGAGATACCTGGATAGTGGAGAAAGTGTTCAGAAGCAGCGGCTTTCGCAGGAAACAAGGCCTTGACCGGTACTCAGAGGTTGACCCAGAGGATTTCAAAAAGTCCTGCAGAGAGAACCAGTAAACCTTCCCCATCATCGTGTTTTAAAAATACTGTTCGGCAAACACGATACATGGCTTGGACTGACTATCTAGCTAATCCTATCACTTACCGTCTCGTGTTTGAGGCCTTCATCACATTCGCAATGTTTGGAGGATTCCTCGCCGTGTTCTGGATGCTTGGAGAGATCCCGCAGCTCAGTTTCAGTCTCGAATCCTTCCTGAACGAGTACGGTGTCGTGTTCTTCCTCGGCCTCGTAGTTTACAGGGCCGCACAGAACGTGCTGCAGATAGCGATGCAGGGGATGTAAACACGATGTGGAAGCTGCTGAAACTGGTTCTGGTCTTGGCGTTGCTTCCCGGCTATCTGTTCGTGATGACGTCAGGACCTCAGTTCGGTGAGGCGTGCAATTCACAGGACGTGAAGAACGAGGTCGGTGATGTGGAGGGTCTTTCTGAGTCGGTTGGGATCTGCACTGAAGTCACGTCAGAGGTGGAGAAACAGTTTTTCGGATTGATCTGGCTCCCGGTGTACAAGTGGGGATTCAATGTTGCACAGCTGCACTACTTCTTTTTCTTCACCTGGGCTGCCGGAGTCCTGTATGTCCTCCTCTGAGGGCGACCCCCGTTGTTTTAAAAGTAGTAAATCCGGTTTGTTTTACAGAAGCTCGCTCCTTGCAGGTGAACGATTAATCGACCTACTCAAACAATTCCTGGCGATTGCCCTTGTTCTCTCAATAGCAGCAGTCCCACAGATAGCAACACAAGGCCCACAGAACACCCAAGAGACAGTGGACTCGCTGAAGTGGCACGGTAACGTAACCACAGAGATCTATAACGAAGAAGGAGAACTTATCTCCACATCACACCAGGAAAACCTGGTGACAGAAGAGGGTCGTGACTATCTTGCTGACCGATCACTGGGCCAGGCCTCAGATCAGACCATCAGCCACATCGGCCTCAGTAACGCCTCCACATTTTCAGCCTCCGCCACAAGAGGCTACCTGAAAGGCGAGATATCAGCCGATTCTACCAATTTGACCCGTGGAGACGCCAGTTACGTTAGACAGAGAACCGGTACCGGATGCTTCGAGGTCGAAGCAACATGGGTCGCGGACGAATACGTCGACGGGATCAAAGGAACCGGCTTGTTCGTAGCTGATGAGACTGGGGATACACAGGTCGACAGCAACGTAGTCGAAGTCGCAGAAGCCTCTCTATCTCCAACCAAAATTCTCCAAGACGGATATCGTTATCGTCAGTCATGGAGCGTCTGCTACAACTGATTTAATGGCTATTAGCCATTTTCACGATTTCTACGTTACGATATCTGGCGGCTCTACCTCAACTGCGAAATCCAAGATTGCTACGAGAACTGCAATCAGCAGCAGACCGTAGGACAGGAGGAAGGTGAGAAGCCCGACAGCAAGTATCTCACTGTTGTTGAAAGGGAGTGAAATCACGTTCGAGGCTTGGAGCGATCCGACCCATATGATTATCCCGCCAAGAAGGACGGCGAGAACACCGATACCAGCCCATTGCACGTATGTCTTCGCGAAGAACTCGCTTACCGTCATTTCATCGTCCACCGCTTCGACCTCCGTGTCCGGAGGGATCGGCCAATCCGACTCCTCACTGTTGTAGTAGAAGATATCGGTTTGCCCGATTCTCTTCCTCTTAATCAGCTCCACCTCTAAAAGATCGTCAAGTCTGTCGTCGATAGTAGGATTGGTAACGTCGTTGTTGTACTCCTCTTTGAGACGTATCCTGATCTGGTCGCGTGTGTACCAAGGTCTCTCTCGTTGGTAGAGGATTTCTGCGATCGGTTCGATCAGCGTCTCGTCGTGATCTGCATCGATCCGTTCTCTGTCCTCTTGCGGAAGTTCGTCCATGATTTTGAGTTTTCTAAACACAAAACGCACAGGCCAGCATCTTTGAGGTTTCGGCTTTGAGATTTCAAAACGCCAAATTCTGGCAGTATATAACCTGTTCCCGGCACTCACGGCTAAACGATGCGTTCAGCAATGAAGTGTCCACGAAGCGATAGAAACGGAGGTAAAGCATGAGTGCTGTAGCTGCAATCCTCGGATTCCTCTCTACAATCCTATCCGGGATTTTCTGGCTGATGATCACCAACGCTCTCCCCGGCTCCATAGGAGGGCTCTATCACCTCGCGGCGATCATCATCTCCCTGATCATCGGGTTCACGGTCTACCACAACCTCTCAGGGCCTTAGCTGAAGTCGGAGACAGAAGCTGTTTCTTCGGGATGCATCTCTTCTTTGTACTCTTCAGGTGTCTCACGTTCACCCTCGGAAAGTGCTTCAACAAGATCCATGTTTGGCTCTACCTCGAATGAGGCCTCTACGATATCCTCGGTGTACGTGTTGCTGACTGAGTCCTCGTAAGCCAATTCGAAGGTGATTGAGGCTTCTTCTATGTCCTGTCCGGCGAGAAGCTCAGTTACACAGCCGAAAGGCATGGTCACCGGGTCTCCACCGGTGGATTCGAAGGTGTATAGCAGGGGGCTGCTGAACTCGCCGGAGGTTCCTTCTTCCAGGTGGTTGTTCCAGTTCCCCATTATCGAGACTTCTTGATTTCCAAGCCGGATTCGTCCATCGCTCCGGTTTCGGGTTAGCGGCCGTTGAAGTGCGGAGATCTCTATTTTACCGTTGTCTGTGTCGGCAGTGATCCGAGAACGAATCCTCATGTTAACGGCGACACCGTTGCCCTGGTTCTCCAGTTGAACAGAAACGTTGTCGAATTTGTACTCCTCGTGGTCCTCGATCTCCAGTGGTAAACTGCTCTCAGTTACATTTTCGGCAATGTTCTCGAATAGTTCCCTGTCCGAGAAGGAGACCTGATCGATGAAGATGAGAGGTGACTGCTGCTGGAACATGATATCCTTCTGCTCTCCCTGGATATCCCGCATCTGGACATACAGGAAAGCAAGGACAGCAGAGAGAACGATCGATCCGACTACCTGCCAGATACTGACGAGGTCGAAAAAGGATTGATTCGCCCATCTTGAGATGCCGAGCGTGACAGCGAATATGGCTGCGAGGAGGAGCGTGAGAGCAGTGAGGAACTGGAAAAGACTCCATGAACGGAAATCGGAGATTGAAGCTCTGTTCATCTGATGTGGGAGGTGGATGCCGAGGGCACTATAATATTGCTGGAGCTTTTTTAACTATCTTCTGATAATTAACCTGTATGAAGGCCTTCGGTGAGAGACTTCTTTCTGTAGCTGCAGCACTCGTCGTGCTCTCTTTGTTTCTCGTACCTTCTGCTACGGCACAGTCACAGAGTTTGGAGGTTGCAGGCTTGGAAGCGGAGAACGTCAACACCAGTTTTCGCAGCGATGAGATCCGGTTCACG
>Ga0207757_100656_pt1 | contig 20390 bp, 23 predicted proteins | sample A23P3SouthBayCA_2_FD_187752 | JGI IMG/M metagenome (GOLD analysis project Ga0207757, IMG submission 187752) | Aerobic enrichment media microbial communities from Eden Landing Ponds, California, USA - A23 P3 (2) (SPAdes) | ecosystem: Environmental > Aquatic > Marine > Unclassified | place...
TCGAAGCGGTTGCTATCACCGTTGAGGCGGGCGGTTTCGAGCATAGGCACTCAAAAATCGCACCGCCTCATCCTTCATCCTTATCTGAACACCGCCGGTATTGTGTGGTTCATACGTGTGGCCCCACTTCATCGAGCGAGCTGTACCACGTTCGTTTCAGATATACGGTGGTGAATCAGCTGGAAAGTAGAACGTGCCTACCGAGCGACAGTGAACCGTTCGTTCCAGAAGAACCCAGCTCCGAGCAGAGATTGTGCGATGCTTAACACGGAGCAGAAAGCGGCCAACCATAGATCGCTTTGCAGGACTCCAACACCTGCGGTGATGAGGCCAATGAAAATCCAGAGAATTCCCATCAGGTTCTGTCGGGTTCTTTCCTCCATGTGAGTAATTCTGAAGGCCCGTCCTCGGAAAGGTATCGCTCCTGTACTTACCGAAGCTACTCACCACATCGAGGGGTGTTTCGTTACTTAGTCGTCGTCAGCGGTGTACGCGCCGCCACGACGCTTGAGACGTGCGACGACGAGCCGCTGGTCGACCTGCCGGAAGCTCACGGAGAGACGGAACTCCCCGATACGTATCTTCTTGTACGGGCTGTTCTGGAGCGGTTCACCGTAGTCGGGCGGGTCGCGCCACGGCGAGGAGACGACTTCATCAAGCTTGTCGAGTATTCGGTCTTGGTCGGCCGGAGATAACCTGTCGAGGTCGTCTTCAGCCGTCGAAGAAAGTTCCCACGTCCACCCGTCGTCACTCATCGCTCGTGCCGAACCGCTCGCGGGCTTCCTCGGCGCTCGTCGTTCGTCCCTCGCGGATGTCCTCCTCGGCTTCGAGCAGGGCGACGAGTTCGTCGCGGTCGAACGTCGGGAACTCGACGGCGTCCCGAAGCGTGTACCGGATGAACTCGCTCCGACTGTTGAACCCTCGCCCCTGCCACGTCTCGTCTATCTGTTCGAGAAACGACTCGGTGAGTTTGAAGTTGACCGTGGCGATGTCGTCCCCGCCGTCGTCGTTCGTGGCTGCTTCAGACATATAGACGTAATACGCTGGTCTTACCAATAGTCGTTTCGCCAGGAACCTCACACACCGCGTATCCGTCGTGGAACGTCGCATCGAGGAGTTATTCTATCACTTTCCTGACCACGACTCGGCCATCTCTCTGTGAGCGTTGATTGGCGAAATATGGTGTGTCCCTTGTGGGGATGCGCCCCCGATTGATTTCGGGACTATCCCACCGCCATCTGTGAGTTATTTTGTGTTCCCTGACATTTTATCGAATCGCAGTATGGCAAGGGATGCCCCGTTTAGCGAGAGAAGTGAATCTTGAACAGGTTTCGTTCAGACGAGCGTAACCGGAAACGTGTGCGTACAAGGCGTGTACGGCAGAAAGAGCCTAGGCCGGAATTTGAATCCGGGGTCTCGTCCTTACCAAGGACGCGCTTTACCGAGGTGGTCTTCGGCCCTGAAAGCGGCTACCGTTGCCGCAAACGCCCACTTTGCGTGCTTCTTATCTCTCTATTAGCAACGCTACTTATAAAAGAATTGGGTATTCGGCCCCGTATGCCGTCTGTGGACACCGGAAAACGACAAACGTGTTCGGGTGAGCGTTGCCCTACTCGACACACCATATTTGTGAGGGGTGTTGTGCGGTTCATACGTGCGGCCCCACTTCATCGAGTGGGGAGTACCCCGTTCGTTTCAGAAATACAGAGGTGAACCAGCTGGAAAGGCGAGCGTGTATATGTATCAGCGTCTGATTTTTATACACCCCTGTTCAAGCAACATCACGGCGATGGTGTTGGAATCATACTACCGTTTGGAGGCGTGGGCCGAAGACCTCCCACGACTGAAGTTCGCCATCGCAGTGGGTATTTCGAGCTTCATCGGTGTATTTGCTGCGAGTCTGTTTTTCCAAGGAGTGAACACTGTCCACGCAGTGATGATGGGAGTTACGACGGTGGTCGTCTATTATGCGTTTGACCCACGATAGACTCTCCCGCTGTACTTACCGAAGGTACTTCCCACATCGAGGGCGTTTCGTCGTTTAGTCGTCGTCAGCGGTGTATGCGCCGCCACGACGCTTGATACGCGCGACGACGAGCCGCTGGTCGTCCTGCCGGAAGCTCACGGAGAGCCGGAATTCCCCGATGCGTATCTTCTTGTATGGACTGTTCTGGAGTGGCTCCCCGTAGTCCGGCGGGTCGCGCCACGGCGAGGAGACGATTTCATCGAGCTTGTCGAGTATCCGGTCTTGGTCGGCGAAGGACACCCATCGAGGTCGTCTTCGGCCGTTGAGGAGAGCTCCCAGGTCCACCCGCCGTCACTCATCGCTCGTGCCGAACCGCTCGCGGGCCTCCTCGGCGCTCGTCGTCTGACCCTCACGGATGTCTTCCTCCGCTTCGAGTAGTGCGACGAGTTCGTCGCGGTCGAACGTCGGGAACTCGACGGCGTCTCGGAGCGTGTACCGGATGAACTCGCTCCGACTGTTGAACCCACGCCCCTGCCACGTGTCGTCTATCTGTTCGAGGAACGACTCGGTGAGCTTGAAATTGACCGTGGCGATGTCGTCCTCGCCGTCGTCATTCGTGGCCGCTTCAGACATACAGACGTAATACGCTGGTCTTACCAATAGTCGTTTCGCCGGAACCTCACGCGCCGTGTAACCGATGCGGATAGCCGCGTCGAGAGGGCTTTTGTCATACTCCTGACTACGATTCATTCATCCCTCTGTGAACGCGGATTGGCGAAATAGGGTGTCTCTTGAGGGGACGCGCTCTCAGTCTATTTTGACCCTATCTCGCCGCCATCTACGAGTTAGTTTGTGTGTCCTGACAGGTTATCGAATCGCAGTACGGCGAGGGATGCCCCGTCTAGCGAGAGAAGGGAATCTTGACCGGGTTTCGTTCAGACGAGCGTAGCCGGAACAGTGTGCGCACAAGGAGTGTACGGCAGAAAGAGCCTAGGCCGGAATTTGAATCCGGGGTCTCGTCCTTACCAAGGACGCGCTTTACCGCTAAGCTACCCAGGCACGCGTATACCGCTTGGCCGGAGTCATCTTTAGGCGTTTCGATTATGGGCCGGCGGAGGGCGCTGCGTCGCCCCCGGTAAGCGCGAGGATACGATCGGCTGTCGTCTCGGGGAGAGCGGCGTCGGGGGGCGGTAGGTCACCCTCGAACTCGCGGGCGAGGCCGGCGGCGTAGTCGAGGAGTTCGTCACCGGCGTCGACGCCGACGGCGGTCGTGCCGGCGGCGACGGCGAGGGCGAACACGTCGGCTTCGAGGTTACGATCCAGGGCCGCGCGGTCGGCGCCGTTCTCGCGCCGACGCGTCTGGTCCCGGCCGAACGCCCGAACGACTTCGACGGCGCGGTCGGCCGTTTCCGTCCGTGCAAGGAGGTAGAAGCCACGGGAGACGAGCACGTCGGCGGCGAGGATATCGAGGTCGGCCCGCCGGGCGGCGTCGGTTTCGCCGTCGGCCCAAGGTTCGTCGTGGGCCAGTATCCGGGTGAGCCGGAGCCCTTCGTAGATGAGCTGGACGCCGGCAGCGCGCTCGGCGAGGGGATCGGCGTCCACGCTCGGATCGAGCGTGTCGGCACTCAAGAACGTCAGGACGCTGGGCGTCATCGAGGCGTCCGCGAGCCGGGCGCGAAGCACCTCGCGGAGCCGTTCGGGTTCGATATCGGCGAGCGCGTCGCGGGCGGCACGCCGGGCCCGTACGGCGTTGTCCATTACTGATCGGTAGCAGTGGGAGAGGCAAAGACCTTTGGAAACGGGGGGCAGCGCGACGGGATTCCGGGCGTGCTACAGATACAGCGGGTCGGGAGACGGCGGTACCTCGCGCTTGTGTGCGCTCCGCTCGTACAGCTCGACGACGCGTTCGACCTGCTCGGCGGTCACGTCGAGGTGACGAACGGTCGCCGAGAGGGAGAGTGGCCCGTCGACGTGGAGCGCGAGGATGGCGTCGAGCGTGTCGTAGCCGACGCCCATCTCGGCCTCGTCGGTCTGGCCCAGCCACATCTCCGCCGATGGGGTCTTGGTCACGAGGTCGTCGTCGACGCCGAGGTGGTCCGCGAGCTGTCGCACCTGCTGTTTGTAGAGGTTGCCAATGGGGTGGCAGTCGACCGCGCCGTCGCCGTACTTCGTGAAGTAGCCCGTGAGCGCCTCGCTCCGGTTGCCCGTCCCGAGGACGACCCGGTTCTCGGCGTTGGCGACGAAGTAGTCGAGGACGGCCCGGATCCGCACCCGGACGTTGCCCGCCGCGGTCCGGAGCGGATCGGTCTCGATCCGGTCGTCCGAGGTGTCGCCGGGGAACGCCTCGACGAACGCGTCGAAGATCGGTCCGATGTCGATCACGTCGTACTCGATGCCGAGGTCACGGGCGACGCGTTCGGCGTCGCTCATGTTGTCCGCCGCGTTCACGTCGCTTGGCATTACGAGCCCGTGGACACGGTCGGCGCCCAACGCCTCGACCGCGAGATGCGCCGTCAGCGTACTGTCGATCCCACCGGAGAGTCCGAGCACTGCCCCCTCCGCGCTGGCACGGCCGACGACGTCCTCGATGAACGCCGTGAGGTGCGCCCGTGCCGTCTCCAGTTCCGCCTCGGAGAGGCGGAGGTCGAGCGGTGCCGACTCTGCTACAATGACGGATTCGTCGCTCATCGGCGCGTAGTACGGTTGCCGGTTTGAAATACTCTCCCGTTCAGGGCGTCCAGTGGACACACGTCCGCACGGAGGATGTCGAACCGACCGGACCGGCAGTTCGGCCGACGACGCTACTCCACGTCGAGTGTGGTCTCGTCGACGGCGCCGGTCGTCCCACTGGCCGCGTCCCGCCGCTCCCCGGTCGGGGTGTCGGCCGCGTCGGACTCGGTCTCGTCGGCAACGTCCCCCTCCCGGATGCGCAGAATCCGACCGTAGGGGAAGAAGTCCCGACCGCCGGTGTGGGAGACCCAGACGCCGGAATCGTAGAAATCGATGCTGTCGGCCTGCAGCGGGTCGCCGTCGAGATCCGTCTCCTCGGTCAGATACACCGCGAAGGACTGGTTCCCCGTCATGTCAGTCCGAAACTACGACGGGCGGCGATATAATTCGTTCGCCGAGAGGTAGCGAGGCATCTTCCTAGCCGCGCATCCGATGTATTTATACGATACATGGGCCATTGTTGGAACGAGCGCCGTTGGTCCAGTGGTAGGACAGTGGCTTCCCAAGCCACTAGCCCGGGTTCAATTCCCGGACGGCGCATCCTGCGACGAACGTGAGGAGCGGGGTCGCTCTCCGGGGATTGAAGCAGGGAGTGGAGCGAACGCGATCGGAACGAGCGTGGTTCAGTTCCCGGACGGCGCATATAGCCGCTAACGCGGCTGAAAGCAGCAAAATACTTCTCGACTACAATCACGTCAAAGTGCGTGGTTTCGACCGAGATCCCGACTACATCAACGACCGGAACGGCTCCTAGATGAGTGGGGCGGATGAACGACGACTCGACGCTGTTGGTCGCTGGAATGATCATCGCGGCGACAACTACGGGATTTGGATACGGGACAAACGAAGGTGATTTTTATAATCCAAAAATAATAAATCCGGCCGTAGTGTTGCGATTTGCATGGGTCACGTTAAGAGTTATACCATTACTCTTGGAGTGAAACTTCTGGTTGCTGGTGCTGTGATTGGAGGGCTGAGAGCGTATTTCGTTGTGAATCCGAGTATGCCGGATGTGCTGGCGTACTTGACGGGAGGGGGCGGTGTGTTTCTGTGGGCGTATTTGATTCTCTCTACGGTTGATTCGATGATGGCGACGGAGTATCGGTTAGCCGAATAGTTCTTCGGCATCGGGTTCTCGGTTGACGGTTTGCTCTTTTTCCCATTCGATTTCTCCTTCGACTCGTCCGAGGATGGATGAGGCGTGAGATTTGTCTTCGGGGTCGCGGTCGTCGGCCTCGATGATTTGTTCCATTTCGTGTTCGAGGAAGGCAAGTTGTCACGAAGTAAGCTTCATGTCAGATTGTATAGATTAGAGTCACTTAAGTATCAGGGCTTGATCTGGAGGTAGAGATTCGCTTGCAGTGGTGTGGTTTTAGTGTTAGATGGAGAGTTGCGCGGGTCTATCGATATATTACTTTACGAATGTTTATTACAGCGGGTTTGTTCTATGTTGGTACAGGGTCGATTTGAGCGAGATGTGGGAAGTTTTTGCCGTTACATTGGCGCCGAAGGCGCGTGGTAGGACAGTGGCTTCCCAAGCCACTAGCCCGGGTTCAATTCCTGGACGGCGCATCCTGCGACGAACGTGAGGAGTGGATGCGCTCTCCGAGGATTGAATCAGGGAGTGAAGCGAGCGAACGCAAGCGTAACGACCGTGGTTCAATTCCTGGACAGCACACGTTTTTGTGAGCTCACACACGTACGGCGGGCATGGTCACCCTCCAGACCACCCCGCCCTCGCTCGTCCCACCGCTAGTGATTCTTGCCGTCCTGATCGTCGCGGGCGTCGTTCTCGGCGCCGTCGGGAGCACCGTCGTGCGCCGCCTGTCGAACCCCGTCGGCAAGTACCGACTCCTGTACGCGGGTGTGCTCCTCCCGTTCGCCCTGCTGTCGTACGGCGTCCTCGCCCTTCTCGGACTCGGGAGCGCCGTCGTCGCCGCGACGCCCCTCGCATCCGGCAGCGTGGGCGGCACGCTGCTGGCCGACTTCGTCGGCGTCCTCGCCGCGGGCGTCGTCGGCCTCGGGGCGTACGCGCCGACCGTTCGCGGGGTCCGCGCCGTCCGCGACATCGACCTGTCGACCGCTCGGTCGGTCGGCCGGATGGCCCGCTTCGTCGTGGGCGTCAGTGCCGTCGTCACGGTGGTGCTCGCGCCGCTCCGCCTCTCGCCGGCGGGGGCGACTCCGCTCACGGTCGTCGGCGTCTTCGCCGTCCTGTTGGTCGTCACCCTCGGCGCCTCGCCCTGGCTGCTCGCCGCGATCCGATCGACGGTCGAACCCGACACACCGACCCGGGAGCGCCTCGCGGCGCTCCGTGAGCGGGCGGGACTCGACGTGCGCGACACCCTCGTGTTCGACACCGACGCGGAGGAGACGGCGAACGTCTACGTCCGCGGCCCGCCCGGCTACCGGCGCCTGTTCGTCACCACGACGTTCCTTGACCGGTTCGACGACGAGACGGCGACCGCGCTGCTCGCGATACAGGCGGGCGAACTCCGGACGCACCTGCTCGCGAAACGGATCGTGACCGTCGTGCTGGCCGCGTTGCCCCTCGTCGCCGCGGTGAGCGGACGATCCAACCAGTGGGGGCTGCTCGGCGCGGCGTTTCTCGTCCTCATCGTCGGATTCTGGTTCTCCCGACGGGGCGTCCGAGCGGCCGACGACGCGGCCGCCGAACACCTGGGTCCGGATACCGTCGCCGACGCGCTCGAACGGTACGCCGCCGTGCACGCGATGGAGCCCACCCGGCGACGACTCCCGAACCCCCTCTCGGTGACCGTCGCGCTCGGGGATCGGATCGACCGACTTCGGACGCGAGGGGACCAAAACGGGTGGGCCGAGCGCTGATCGGAGCCGGCGACTCGATCAGGGCTGGTGCTCGTCGACGGTGGCTCGCAGTCGCTCCGTGGCGGCCGCGTCGTACCGCAACACCCGCCGCCACCACGGACCCTTCCCGGAGTCGGTCGACAGGTCGGCGACGAGCGGGCCGGCCGTCGTGCCCGAGTCGGGCGCGCTCAACGGCACTGCCCGATCCAGCAGGCGTGACTCGTCGCTCCCGGCCACCAGCACCGCCGCGTCGAACGTCTCGCGTTTGACGTGGGCATTGCTCGCGAACCGTGCCCGCTCGTCCGCGTCGAGCGCCCGATACGTCTCGCCGGTGATCGCGCGTTCGACCCGGAACTCGCCGATCAGGAAGGCGCCCCACTCGGGCGGGAACCCAGGGGCGTCGCCCCGAATCGAGAGCGTCGCGTAGAAAAACAGGGAGTCGCCGGGATCGAGCGTCGACAGCGGCCCGGCCTTCACACCGTGTTCGTCGCCGTAGGTGGACGTCGTCGATCCGTGGACGCCCGCGAACTCCGGGTCGAGGTGGACTCGCCGGTCGGCCACCTCGCTCACGTCCACGTCCAGTGGAAATGAGAGGTCGCCGTACGTCGGCACCGGATCGGCCGTCGGTTCGCGTTCGGGGATAGGGACGTACGCGAACCGGCCGTCGGGGGTGACCGGCCCACGGAACCCCGGAAGCGTGGTGTTGGCGGCGACGTTGATGGCGATGGCCCGCATCAAGCCGGGACGAACCGGAGGAGGCGGTCGTCGGCGGCTACGGGTGCTCCCCGGCCGTCGCGGTTGCTCGTCACCGCGTGGAGGTGGCCCTCGGGGCCGGTGAACACGGTTCGAATCCGGCCGTACTCGCCCTCAGCGAGCCGTTCCTGTTCGGCGACGGTTGCCGCGTCGCCCGTACCCTCGAACCGGACCCGGCGGACGTGTTCGGCCTTCAGCGTCCCGAAGAAGAAGTCGCCCTGCCACGCCTCGATCGGTCCGTCGTAGAACGTCGCACTCGCGGGCGCGATGGTCGGCGAGTAACTGGTGATCGGATCGACGAAGCGGTCGTCGTCGCTGGCGCCACGCACCTCGGGCCAGCCGTAGTTCTCGCCCGCCCGCAGGGCGTTGATCTCGTCCGCGACGCGTGGGCCGTGTTCGGTGCTGTAGAGGGTTCCATCACGAACCACGAGTCCCTGCGGGTTGCGGTGACCGTAGCTGAAGACCGGGGAGTCGAACGGGTTGTCGGGATGGGGCTCGCCGTCGAGCGTCAGCCGGAGAACCGACCCCGCGAGCACGTCGCGATCCTGCGCGTTCGCACCGACCGAGGCGTCGCCGCAGGTCATGTAGAGGGCGTCATCGTGAACCAACAGGCGACCGCCGTCGTGGATCGGCGCGCCGGGGACATCCGTCAGGAGCGGGTCGGGGGCCCAGCCGTCAGTCAGGTCGTGCCGCACGAGGCGGTTGGCCGGGCCGTCGGCCGTCTCGTAGGTCTGGTGCGTGTAGGCGTACGGCTCGGACGGGTGGAATGCGAGGCCGAGCAGGCCCCCCTCACCGACGTGGTCGACGCCGGTGACGGCGTCGACGACCGTCTCGATCGAGGAACTGCGTTCGCCGTCGACGACGCGAACGATCCGCCCCGGACGCTCGGTCAGGTAGAGCGTCCCGTCGCGGTAGGCGGCCCCCCACGGAATTTCGAGATCCGTTGCGAGGGTTTCGATGGCGACGGCGGTGTCGGAATCGGCATCGGAATCGGCATCGGCATCGGCATCGGTGCCGTCTGTCGACCCGGCACCGCCCGTCGGCCGTCCGGCACAGCCACCCAGGATGGCGGCGCTCCCGAGGGTCGCGAGATAGCGGCGGCGGTCCATACCGGGCGGTAGGCCCGGAGCGTGAAAAGCCTACTTCGGGGGCGAGAGATCCCGCTGGAACTCGTCGAAGACATCGAGGTCGGCGGGGAGATCGTAGTCGATACGGCGCTCCTCTTTTTGGTTCTCGCCGCCGGCGTCGAGCGGGGCGGCCACCTCGTCCCAGCCGGGTTTGACGCGGACGCTTTTGGCCGGCATCCCGACGGCGATGTGGTGATCCGGCACGTCGCCCTGTACGACGGCGCGCGCGCCGACGACGGCGTTCCGGCCGATCCGCGCCCCCGCGGTGACCATCGAGTCGTACGTGACGCGGGCGTCGTCCTCGATGATCGTGTGGTAATTTCGCACCTCGGTCTGGTCGACGATGTCGTGGTCGTGGCTGTAGATGTGGACGCCGTCGGAGATGGAGACGCGGTCGCCCACCGTCAGCCGCCCCCGGTCGTCGAGGTGGACATCGTCGTGGATGACGACGTTGTCACCGAGGACGATGTTGTGGCCGTAGGTGAAGGAGATGCCCTTGAAGAACCGACAGTTGTCGCCACACTCGGCGAAGAGGTGATCGGCGAGCATCCGCCGGAAGCGAAGCGCGAACTCGACGTTGTCGGCCATCGGCGTGGCGTCGAACTGCCGCCAGAGCCACTGGAGATATTTCGACCGCTGGAAGCGGTCCTCGTCTTTCTCGGCGTAGTACTCGCTCTCCAGCGTGGCGTTACAGGGGTCGTACCCCTGCAGGCGAACGCGCTCCGCAGGCGACACGTCGCCGCCTTCCTGCCAGCGCTCGTACGCCTCGCGGTCCCCGAACAGGTCGATCAGCACGTCCTGTACCACCGCGCACGTGTCTTCGTCGGCGGAGAGTCGCTCGTCGACGTAGTCGATGAACTCCCCGACGCCGTCCTCGGCCCCCTCGGGGAGCGAGACGTGTCGCTTCGTCATTGCAGCCGTCGTAAGTCGGGGGTACCCAAAGGGGTTCGGGTGTGCCCGCCGGGCGGGAAACCGCTACGCGAGGAAGACGTGTCGCGGACGGTCGGCGAGCACGTCACGCCCCCACGAGACGGTCTCGGAGAACTCGTCCGACCGGAAGAAGTTCATCGCGTCGTCCTTCGAGCGCCACTGGCTGGCGATGAACATGTCGTTCTCGTCCTCGAGGTTGATCATCAGATCCGTCTCGCCGTGGCCCTCCATCTCGTCCAGCAGGCCGCCGACCGTCTCGAACTTCTCGACGAAGTCCTCGCGGTGGTCGGGCTTGACCGTGTAGAACATGCCCATCGTCCCGAAGCCGGACTCCTCGCCCGCCCGACTGACGATGCCCGGGAGTTCCGACAGGAAGCCCGCGGCCGTATCCGCCGCGCTCGCGGTGTCCCAGATACTCACGACCGCCCGCCGGTCCCGCTCCAAGGCGTCGTACACCGCGGTCTTGACGTGCGTGTCGTAGTGGTCGAAGTTCGACCGCAAGCCGTCGACTTCGTCGAATAGCTCGTCCGCGTCGGCCTCGGAGTAGAGCACCGTCGCGTACACGTCCTCGCCGTGGGGCTTGCCGGCGTAGATGTCCAGGTCTTCGAGTTCGCCGCGGATGTCGTCGGCGTCGGCGTCGTCGCCGTCGTCGTGGCCGTGGCCTTCGTCTCCGCCGTGGTGGTCGCCTTCACCGTGGTGGCCGCCCTCGTCGTGATGGCCGCCTTCACCGTGGGCGTGCCCCTCGCCATCGTCCTCACCGGTCGGCACCGACGCTCCAGCGAGGAAGGCGGGCAGGTCGCTCGGCGGGAACCGCCGGCCCACGTAGAACGGGCCGAACTCGCTGTAACGGGCGCTGGCCTCGTCGTAGCGCATTTCGTAGACGATATCCTTGAGGTCCGTCGGGTCCTCGGAGAAGAGCGTCACGCCCCACTCCCAGTCGTCGAGGCCGACGGAGGAGGCGACGATCTGTTTCACCCGACCGCCGAACTCGCGGCCGTGTTCGCCGTGTTCCTGCATCATCTCGCGGCGACGCTCGAAGGGCAGGTCGTACCAGTTGTCCTGTTCGCCCCGCTTGCGACTCATGGGGTAGAAGCTGACGTACTGGTCTTCGGGAATCTCGGGTTCGAGTTTCCCCTCGATGTAGCGTTTCAGTCCGGTATCGACCTCCTCCTCGTCCTCCGCGAAGTAGGCATCGGAGACGTAGCCGCTCACCTCCGTCACGGAGACGTAGGAGGTGGACTGCTCGGTGAACGCACCGAGCGCCGTCCGATCGAACCGCCGCTCCGCCGTGGAGAGCGCGTCGAGAGTGGGCCGCAGGTGGACGACGAGCAGGTCGGCCTTGTGGCCGACCATCGAGAAGACGGCGGAGGCGCCGTCGGCGGCGTCGTCGACCGCTTCGTGGGTTTCGAGATACTCCACGCCCTCCTCGACGGCCCGGTCGCGCTCCCGTTCAGGAGCGTCTCGCCACGCCGCCCAGTCGATCCGACGGAAGTCGTGCAGTGCGTACCAGCCTTCGTCCGTCTGGGGTGGCTCACGCATGGCCGTTCGTTGGGACTGGGGGGGTATGGGAGTTGCGTGTTTTACGCGATCCTGACGACCGGGACACGATTTATCCGCGCGGGCGGGCGAGGTGGCGCGGGACAGTGACACTCGCCATCGCGACGCTCGGCGGTGGGGACGAACGGTGAGCGGTTCCGTCAGCCCAACAGCCGTGGTCCGAAGATCATCAGGATGAGCGACGCGAGCATCGTCAGGCCGATGCTGGTCGTAATGGTGCGCACCACCCGAGAGGAGTCGGAGACGGGGAGCCGCGACACCACCGCCTCGGCGCACATGCGCAGGATGCGTCCGCCGTCGAGCGGGTAGCCGGGGATACAGTTGAACAGGCCGAGCTGGAGGTTGACCCACGCGGCCCAGAAGAGGGTGTTCGCGAGGATGTACACCCCGTCACCCAGCGGCGCGAGGGGACCCTCGACGACGTAGAAGTTGGTCACAGCCGGCGTGAAGCCGGGGAAGTTGGGGATGCCGAGGACGACGGAGGCTAGCGGCAGGACGAGCGCGACGTAGACCAGGGTGAACGGCGAGTCGACGAGCCCGGCGAACGGCGACGCCGCCGACCCGCCCGACCCGCCCGACCCGCCGAGCAGTTCGAGGTAGGTGCCCGCAGGGTAGGTGCGGACGCCGAAGTCGGTGATCAAGAGGCCGCTCGTGCCAGGGAAGATGTCGACGCCAATGAAGCCGTTGCCGTCCCGCGGGTTCTCGCCGAGCGTGACGGTGTGCGTCTCGAACTCGCCGTCCTGGTAGGTGCGGACGGGCACCCGATCGCCGGGATCGTAGCCGTCGAGCACGCGCGCCAGATCCGTCGAGGAGGTGACGCGCTCACCGCCGATGCCGGTGACGATCAGGGAGCCGTTCGTGGGCGCGGTGGCGTTAGCGAGGGGGCCGTCCGGGGCAACGCGCGTGACGTACGCCCCGACCGGAATCGTCCGCTCGCCGGCCGTCGTCTCGACGCGGGCGAACGTGCTGTTTGCGACCGCGGACCGAAACTCGCCGCGGGTGGCGACGGGCGTACCGTTGACCGCCGTCACCCGGATGGGTTCGTCCCCGCTCTCGACGGTCAGGTTCGCGGGGTTATCGCCGACGCTCCCGACGACCGTCAGCGAGCGTTCGACGCGGACCGTCCGCTCGCCATCGACTTCGACCGCGACGGTCCGGTTCTCGGCGGCGAGGAGGGCGTCGTCGAGGTCACCCTCGTTGCTCACTTCAGTGCCCGCGACGGCGGTGATGCGGTCGCCGTGGTCGATGCCGGCGGTCGCCGCGGGCGACCCCTCGTACGCGCCGTCGACGGCGACGCCGGGAGCGACGCCGACGGCGCCGATGACTGGCCCGAAGAGAAGGGCGAAGGCGACGGCGGTGAGCAGAAAGTTGTTGGTCACGCCGGCGGCGAACATCCGGGTTCGAGCGCCGCGGTTCGCATCCGTCTGACTTCCCTCGTCGGGTTCGACGAACGCACCGATGGGGATGAGCGCCAGGAAGACGACGCCCATCGATTCGATGTCGATGTCCTCGACGCGACAGAGCAGGCCGTGCCCGCCCTCGTGAACGACGAGACCGACCAGCAGGCCGAACAGAATCTCGGGCGCGACAGCGAGCGGGAGGAAGTCGTTGACGCCGGGGACGACGAGGAAGTTCTGTGGCTGGTTGACCGCCGACGGCGCCGGCGGATTTCGGAGGATGGTCAGCGCCTGAAAGAGCAGGAGGGCGAACATCCCGGCCATGATGACCAGGGCGACACCGACGCCGACGTTGCTGTACGCACGCCAGAAGCGTTTCGGACTGGCGAGGCGGGTGAGGAGGGCGCGTCCACGACGGGTGTGGATCGTCGCGATCGGTCCCTGCAGCCGGATGGCGTCGGGGAGGTACCCCCGAATCTGGAGGGCCTTCGCGACGAGGGAGTAGACGAGGACGCCGACGAGCACCCACAGCAGCGTGTTCATCTATCCGAGCGAAGGCCGCGATGGCAAAAGGCGTTCGGATAGCGTCTACGCGTCCGGCGCCTCGATCCCGAGTTCGGCCAGTAGTGTCCGGGCAGCCTCGGCGGAGGAGCCCGGCCCGCGGGCGGTCACGAGGTCGCCGTCGACCGTGACGGACGTGTCGGCGTCGAGTTCGGCGTCCCAGTTCGCTCCCACGGTGTTCACCTCGTCTTCGACCCAGTACGGCAGTTTCCGGCCGTCTGGCATCAGATCGCGGTCGTCGACGATGCCCTCCTCCCACGCGTTCGGAAAGCCGGTCACGTCGCGACCGGCGGCGAGGAAGTCACCGTCCGAGTCGCGGGTAAAGGCGAGGATGCCGACGGCGTGACAGACCACGAGCGCCTTCTTCTCACCCGTCTCCACGGCGTCTCGGAGCAGGGCGCGAGCGTGTCGGTCCTGGTTCACGTCCCACTCGGTGCCGTGGCCACCCGGGAAGACGACGGCGTCGAAGTCGGCGGCGTCGACCTCGGTCAGTTGCACGGGGTCGTTCAACCGCTCGTCGGATTCGTGTACCTCGCGGACGTGGTCGGCCATCTCTTCGCCGACGTTGGCGGGGTCGATCGACCGCTCGTCGACCACCGGTGGGTTGCCCGTGGGCGTGGCGACGGTAACGTCGACGCCCGCGGAATCGAGCGTGGTCAGCGGCTCGATACACTCCTCCCCCCAGTACCCCTCTTCGCTGACAACGAACAGTGCGGACGGCATGGATGCATCCAGGGGCTGCCGGCGCTAAAGGGTTCGTGATGCGGCGACCGGGCCGGTCGGCGGAAGGCTGTTGTGGCGGGTTCGCGTAGCCGTGCGTGTGTCGCCCCCGCCCCTCCGCTGGGCGCGCCGCGATCCGCGCGCTATCGGGACGCTCGGCGGCGTCGTCTACGCCGCCGTCGTGCTCGCGTGGATGTTCTCGCGCGGGCTCTACCTGTCCCTACCGTCCGGCGATCCGAGCGCCGTCGTCGTGGGGATCGGCTACGCGGTCGGCGGACTGGTACTCGTCGCCGCGGTCCCGCTGTATCTGCTAGCCCGGTTCTCACTGCTCCTCCCCGCGGGAACGACGCTCTGGTTGCTCGGAACCACCGTGTATCAGGAGCTGTACGGGGCGCATCTCCACCCTCTCACGTCGTATCTGACCGTCTGGCCGCTCCTGTTCGGAATCGCGCTGGGAACCGGGGTCGTGGAGGGCCTGGTCAGGGCCGCGACCGAACGGTGGTTCGGATGGGGCGGGGTCCGCCCGCTCGTGTGACCACACGGCCAGTGTGCAGGGCCGACCGTCGGTCGTCGAGCGGGGTGACGGAGTCGTACCGTCTCCGCGCGGCTTTTGCCGGCGGGGCTCCAACCCCTGCACATGACACGATTCGACGCCGCCGACGCCGCCGAACGCCGCAAACTGTTCGCGGAGGCGGTGCTCGCCCACCGGAACCGCGGCAGTCAGTTCTGTACCATCGAAGTCGACCCGGCGGACGCACCGGGCGTCGACACCGACACCGACGCCGACGCCGACGATTCCACCCCTGTCCCCTGGATCCAGTTCGCCGAGAAGACGTTCAACCTCGACTGCACCGACGCGGAACTCGACCGCCTGAAGGATCTGCTCGCGGAGTTTCCGGCGTGTCGGATCGACAACATCGAACGGCCCGAGGAGGCCGAAGGCGCGAACGTCCGTATCACCGCCCGCTCGGACGCGAACCGGCTGGGGCAGTTCGCCGACCGCGCCCTGCAGGTCACCTACGGCCTCGACGACGACTACCGGGCGTGGGTGACGCAGGTCTGATCGGGAAAGGGAAGCGTGATGCTCGTCGCGGACGGTGCCACGGGGATGAACACAACGTGCCCGTCTAGCCGCCCGAACGGGGGATCGGTCGTGAGTGACGTGAGCGACCAACCGCTACCGGCGGCCTCGACGTGAAGACGGAGATTCGCTACGGGACGGACGCGGGCGAAGCGTTCCTCGAAGACTGGGTGGCCGAACACGACTTCGACGACGCCGAACTCGTCGTCCGGTCGGGCGACGTGGAGGCGACCATCGCCGAAGAGGCCGCCGACGCGACGCTGCTCGTCATGGGGGCGACCGAACGCGGCCTGCTCGAACGGCTGTTCGGCTAACCTGACGGTTTTTATCTCTCGGCCACCCGGTAGCGGTATGGACGCGGACACGGGTGCGAGCGTCGGGGCCGTCACCGGCCCACCGGACGGCTTGGCCGACGCTCGCGACGACCTGACGCCGATGCTGAGTCAGTACTTCGACCTGTGTGCCGAGTACGAGGACGCCCTCCTCCTCTTCCAGAACGGCGACTTCTACCAGACCTACTGCGACGCCGCCGAGGAGGTGGCGCGGGTGTGCGAACTCACGCTCACCCGTCGCGAGGACAGCACGGGCACCTACCCGATGGCGGGCATCCCCGTCGACAACGCCGCGACGTACGTCGAACGGCTGCTCTCCGCCGGCTACCGGATCGCCGTCGCGGAACAGGTCGAGACGCCCGAGGAAGCGTCGGGGCTCGTCGACCGCGCGGTCACGCAGGTGATCACGCCGGGGACGGTCGTCGACGACGAACTGCTGGGAACGGGGACGAAAAACTACGTCGCTGCGGCGACACGGGCGGGGTCGACCCACGCCGTCGCCGCCGTCGACACCGCGACCGGCGAGTGTCTGGTGACGAGCGTCGACGACGACATCGGTCTAGTGGCGGAACTCGACCGCCTCGCGCCCGCGGAACTGCTCGTCGGCCCCGACGCCGCCGTGGATCGCGAATCGCTGTCCGTCGATCCGATGGTGACCGACCACGAGGCGGCCGCGACAGGGATGGAGACCGCGCGGGAGACGCTGTCGGCCTACGTCTCGAACCCCGAGAGGGTGATCGACGGCGAGGCCGAACTGCGGGCCTGTGGCGCCGTCCTCGGATACGCCGAGTGGACGCAGGGTGGCGACGGACCACTGGCGTACGTCACGCGCGTCAGGCGCTACGACCCACGGGCGGCGCTCGGCCTCGACGCGACGGCGATCCGGAGCCTCGAACTCTTCGAGAATCGGGGCGCCGGGTCGAGCGAGACGCTGTTCGGCGTTCTCGACGACACGGCCTGTGCGCTCGGTCGACGGACCCTCGACGGCTGGCTCCGCCGCCCGCTGGTCGACCGGGAGCGGATCGAGGCCCGACTGGACGCCGTCGAGGCGCTCGCCGACGCCGCCATCGCCGGAGAGACGATCCGCGAGGCGCTTCGAGAGGTGTACGACCTCGAACGCCTCGCTGGACGGGTGTCGCGCGGCCGGGCGAACGCCCGCGACCTGCGGTCGCTGAAGGCGACGCTCGACGCCGTGCCCGACGTGCTGGCGGGCCTGGACGAGGTGGACGCCCCCGCCGACCGCCTGGCCCGTCTCCACGATCGCATCGACCCGCTGGACGACCTCCGCGACCTGATCGACCGGGCGATCCGTCCCGATCCACCGGTCGAGGTGACCGAGGGTGGCGTGATCCGCGAGGGGTTCGACGCCGAACTCGACGACCTACGCGAGACGGAACGCGAGGGCCGGGCGTGGGTGGCCGACCTCGAAGCCCGGGAACGGGAACGGACGGGCATCGACTCCCTCTCGGTCGGTCACAACCAGGTCCACGGCTACTACATCGAGGTGACCGACCCCAATCTCGACCGCGTCCCCGACGACTACACGCGACGACAGACGCTGAAAAACGCCGAGCGGTTCTACACGCCGGAGCTCAAGCGCCGCGAGGACGAGATCATCGGCGCGGCGGAGCGGGCGGACACACTGGAGTACGAGCGCTTCCGCGAGGTGCGCGAGACGGTCGCCGCCGAGACGGAGCGCATCCAGGATCTCGCGGACGCCCTCGCCGAACTCGACGGCGTCGCGACGCTGGCGAGCGTCGCCATCGACCGCGACTACACACGGCCGACGTTTCACGACGGCGGCGTGGAGATCGAGGCCGGCCGCCATCCGGTCGTCGAGGAGACCGAGGAGCGGTTCGTCCCGAACGACGCCGACCTGCCGCCCGGCAGCGTGACGCTCGTCACCGGCCCCAACATGAGCGGCAAGTCGACGTACATGCGGCAGGTGGCGCTGATCGTCGTACTGGCACAGGCGGGGAGTTTCGTCCCGGCGGACGCCGCCCGCCTCCCGGTCGTCGACCGGGTGTTCACCCGCGTCGGCGCGAGCGACGACATCGCCGGCGGCCAGTCGACGTTCATGCGCGAGATGGCCGAACTCACGTCGATCCTCCACGAGGCGACGCCCGACTCGCTGGTGCTCCTCGACGAGGTCGGCCGCGGAACCAGTACGGCGGACGGCCGCGCCATCGCCCGCGCCACCGCCGAATTCCTCCACGACGAGGTGGGCGCGACGACACTCTTTGCCACCCACTACCACGATCTGACGGGGCTGGCCGAGGAGTACGACCGCGTCCACAACCTGCATTTCGCGGCCGAACGCGACGGCGCGGAACGACGTTCCGCGGGGAGTCGGCCGACGGCCGATGGAGACGTGACCTTCCTCCACCGCGTCGCCGAGGGTCCCGCCTCGTCGTCGTACGGCGTCGAGGTGGCGCGGCTGGCCGGCGTCCCCGACCCCGTCGTCGAGCGGTCGCGGACGCTCGTCGGCGGAGCACGGGAGACGAATGGCCACGACGAAGACGTCCAGGTGACGCTCGCGAGCGTCGGCGCCGACGGCGTCGACACGGCCGAGGGACGGGAGGGCGGCGCGCACGAGGCCGACGGCGTCGCTGACCGCCTCCGCGACACCGACCTCGCGCGGACGACGCCCATCGAGGCGCTGAACCTGCTCGCCGACCTCAAGGATCGAATCGAAGAATGAGGCGACTGGACCGCGAGACGGTCGACCGCATCGCGGCCGGGGAGGTGGTGACCCGACCGGCGCGGGTGGTCGTCGAACTCGTCGAGAACGCGCTCGACGCGGGCGCCGACCGGATCGAAATCGAGGTGAACGGCGACGGCACCGACCGCATCCGCGTCGTCGACGACGGCGAGGGAATGAGCGCCGACGAGGCGGCACTGGCGGTCGAGCGCCACACGACGAGCAAACTCCCGGCAGGCGACCTCGAATCGGTCGACACGCTGGGATTCCGGGGCGAAGCGCTCGCCAGCATCGCGGACGTGGCCCGGCTGACGCTGACGACCAACGACGGCGGCGCGCGTGGAACCCGCGTGCAGGTCGACGACGGCGAAGTGACCGTCGACTCCGCCGGCCGGGGGCACGGGACGACCGTCGAGGTGCGCGACCTGTTTCACAACCGCCCGGCGAGAAAGGAGTCGCTGGCGGCGTCGTCGACGGAGTTCGAGCGGATCAGCGGCCACGTCGCCGCCTACGCCCTCCTGCGTCCCGAGGTGGCCATCGCCCTCGATCACGACGGCCGTCGGACCTTCGCCACGCCCGGCTCGGGCGACGTCGCGGACGCCGCGCTCTCGGTGTACGGGCGCGAGGTGGCCCGCGAGAGCACGACCCTCGACGCGGCGACGAGCGTCGGCGTCGACGCCGGCGATCGGACGGCCACGGTGACCGTCCGCGGCCTCCTGACGTACCCCTCGATCACACGGGCGGCGACCGACCACGTCCGCGTCGCGGTCAACGGCCGTCCGGTGTCGGTGCCACCACTCCGTCGGGCGATCGAGCGCGGCTACGGCTCGCTCCTGCCCGGCGACCGCCACCCCGTCGCGGCGCTCGACGTCTCGCTCCCGCCGTGGGCGGTCGACCAGAACGTCCACCCGACGAAGGAGACGGTCGCGCTCCGGGCAGCCGACGCCGTCGCGGACGTGGTCGAAACCGCCGTTTCCGACGCTCTCTCGACGGCGGACCTCCGGCGCTCGGCCGACGTAGCGATGGATCTCGACGCCGCGCTCGATCCGATCGAATCCGGCCCGTCAGCGCTCGGTGACGCCACCTACGTTGGCCGGTTTCGTGGCCTCTACCTGCTCTGTGAAGCCGACGACGACCTGCTGGTGATCGACCAGCACGCCGCCCACGAGCGGATCAACTACGAGCGCCTGCGCGAGGCGGTCGAAGACGAAGGCGTCCCGTCGGCCTCGCTGTCCCCGCCGGCGACGCGGTCGCTGTCGCCCGGCGAGGTGGCCGCGGTGGAGACACACGCCGACGAACTCGCCCGCCTCGGCTTCGACTGCGAGCCCTTCGGGGGCGGCACCGTCCGCGTGCGGGCGGTGCCCGCGCCGCTGGGTCGCGTCGCCGACGCCGACGCGCTCGAAGCGACGCTCGCTGCCCTGCGCTCGGGCAGGGCGGCCGACCGCCGGGACGACCTGCTCGCGGATCTGGCGTGTCACCCGTCGCTGAAGGCGGGCGACGACCTGAGCGACGACGCGGCCGCGGCGCTGATCGAGCGCCTGGGGGCGTGCAAACAGCCGTTCGCCTGCCCGCACGGCCGGCCGACAGTGCTGGCCATCGACGAGGCACATCTCGCCCGCGGGTTCGAGCGACATCCGACCCGTCGGTGACGGCGACGCTACCACTCCTTGCAGTCGGCGCAGACGAACGCGTCGCCGTCCCGCCAGCGGCGG
>Ga0207757_100658_pt1 | contig 20328 bp, 20 predicted proteins | sample A23P3SouthBayCA_2_FD_187752 | JGI IMG/M metagenome (GOLD analysis project Ga0207757, IMG submission 187752) | Aerobic enrichment media microbial communities from Eden Landing Ponds, California, USA - A23 P3 (2) (SPAdes) | ecosystem: Environmental > Aquatic > Marine > Unclassified | place...
GTCGATGCTGACGGTGACGCGGGACACGGCTGGGGTAACGCCGGCAGACACATAAACGCGAGCGACTCCCCGTCAGCCGAACGGGCCCCTGATTCGATCGACGGGGGATCGCCCTCCTCGGCGTCCGCCGCCTCCTCTGCCGCTTCTGCTCGCGGAACTCCCGGATCGCGGCGGCCTGATCGTCGGTCTCCTCGCCGGCCGCGGCCTCTCCAGCCGCTCCGGCACCGAAAGACGCCGGCGCGACCGGTGAGGGCACCGACGCCGGCGCCGACGGGAAGCCGTCGCAGGCCGGCCCGCCGGAGGGCGGATAGCCCGGCGCGCCGGACGAAGGGTTAGGTACCCGCGGGCGAACACGGGTGTATGGCCGATCCGACTGACCGCGAGTACGTCGACCGGGCGATCGAACTCGCCGATGAGGCCGTCGAGAGGGGGAACACGCCCTTCGGCGCGCTGCTCGTCCTCGACGGCGAGGTCGTCGCCGAAGACCGCAACGAGACGCTGACCGAGAACGACCTGGCGGCCCATCCGGAACTGACGCTCGCGCGGTGGGCCGGTCGCGAGCTCGACGCCGAGGAGCGCGCCCGTTGCACGATGTACGCCAGCACCGAGCCGTGTCCGATGTGCGCGACCGGTATCCACTACGCCGGGATCGGTCGGGTCGTCTTCGGCGTCGCGGGCGAGACGCTCGACGCGCTCACGGGCGACGTGGTGACCATCCCCTGTGCGGAGGTGATCCGCCGAGGTGGCGGCGACACGGAGGTGGAGGGACCGATCGCCGAAGCGGCAGCGATGACGCTCCACGAGTCGGTGTACGGCGAACCGTCGCGTGACCGTACGAGGTGAAAACCGCGTTCTGCGCGTCGTCCTGCCGCGTTCTCACGTCGTCCGGAGGGAAGAAGTGGCCGGAGAGCGCCGATTCGCTATCGTTCCAGTTCGACGGTCAGATCGGTCGCGATCCACGCGTCCGTGTTCCCCTCTTCGGTGAAGACGGTGCGCTCGGGCGAGCAGCGGCTCGCCTCGACTCGCGGTCGTGCGTCCGACGACTCCTCAACCTCGTGTTCGATCCGGTCCCCAGCGGTCATTACCAGTCCGTCAGGTGTGCGGGGGGTTATAGATTTCGGTCGGCCTAAATCATCGCGGGAACGAGGGGAATCGTTTCGGCGGCGGCGAGGCGGGCGGGGGATCGGATCCGATTAGCCCGTGGCGGCCGTCGAGGTGGATGATGACGGATTCGCTTTTCACCCCGTTCACGCTGCGCGACACCGAGTTCCGCAACCGCGTGATGCTGTCGCCGATGTGCCAGTACTCCGCGGACGACGGGTTCGCGAACGACTGGCACCGGGTCCACCTCGGGTCTCGCGCCGTCGGCGGCGCCGGGGTCGTGATGACCGAGGCTACCGCGGTCGAGCCGCGCGGCCGCATCACGCCGGACTGTCTGGGTATCTGGTCCGACGAGCACGCCGAGGCGATCGAACCGACCGTCGAGTTCGTCAAGTCGCAGGGCGCGACGCCCGGGATCCAACTCGCCCACGCCGGCCGGAAGGCCTCGCACCGCCCGCCGGCCGAGGGCGGCGATCCTATCCCCGCGGACGACGACCGTGGCTGGGAGACGGTCTCCGCGACCGCCGCACCGTATCCGGACCCGGCCGCTGACGAGGACGAACTGGCGGCGACTCGTCGGCTGGACGAAGACGGAATTGACGAGGTGATCGACGCGTTCGCGGCCGCCGCGGAGCGCTCGCGGGACGTCGGCTTCGAGGTCGCGGAGGTCCACGCGGCCCACGGCTACCTGCTCCATCAGTTCCTCTCGCCGGTCACCAACGACCGCGACGACGAGTACGGCGGGAGCTTCGAGAACCGGACCCGTCTCGTCCGCGAGGTCGTCGCAGCCGTCCGCGAGGTCTGGCCCGACGGTCAGCCCGTCTTCGTCCGGATCTCCGCGACCGACTGGCTCCCCGACCGCGACTCGTGGGACGTCGACGACTCCGTGCGGCTGGCTCCCCTGCTCGCCCAGGCCGGCGCCGACCTGATCGACGTCTCCGGCGGCGGGATCCACCCGGACCAGCGGCTCCCCGGGACGGGGCCGGGGTATCAGGTGCCGTACGCCGAGGCGATCCGCGAGGGGACGGACGTGCCGGTCGCCGCGGTCGGCGGGGTCACGGAGCCGACCCACGCCGACGCCCTCGTCCGGAACGGGCGGGCCGACCTCGTCGCGCTCGGCCGAGAGCTGCTCCGACACCCGTACTGGCCGCTGGAGGCCGCCCACGAACTCGGTGCCGACGTCGAGTGGCCGGTGCAGTACCGGCGCGGGCGCTTCGACTGATCCCGCGCTGCCCGGGTCGCCGCCGCGCTCGAAGCGCTCGCCCCCGACCCGGCGATCGAGACCACGAAACCGCGACCGCCGCGGTCGACATCGGCACCCTCTCACAGCTGTACGTCGGCTACCGATCCGTCGACGAAGCGGTTCGGAGCGACGGGCTCACCGTCGGTCCCGCGCTCGCTGCCGACCTCTCGAAGCTCTTCCCGTCGCGGACGACGCACCTGCGCGAGGTGTTCTGAGTCCGCCACCCGCCAGCCGGGCTTTTTATCCGCGGCCCGCCTATCACGCGGCATGAGTTCCCGTGACGACCGACGCGACGACGAGTTCGAGGAGCGGCTCGACGAGCTGGAGGACGTGTTGAGCGAACTACGCCGCGACCTCCGCGAGACGGAGCGGGACCGCCGCGGTCCCCCTCGACCGCCCCGGCTCTCCGAGCTCGTCCGGTTCACCGAGCGGTACACCATCCCGACGGTGATCGCCCTCCTCGAAACGACCATCAAGTCGCTCGAACTGGTACAGGGGACCCTCCGACTTGCCGACCCCGGGCGAAGCCTCGACGAATCGGGCTCGGCGGCCGACCGTCTCGGCGACGTTCGGGACGGGGCCAGCGCCGGGCTCTCGCGGTCGCTCTCGGAGCTCCGGACGGCGCTCTCGGAGGCCGACCTCCCGGAGGAGGCCGCCTCGCGATCGATCATCGAGGACGCGCGCGACCTCACGGCGGAGATCGAAGCGCGGATCGATGAGGGCCGTCGCGAGGCCGACGCGGCCCGGCGCGGACGACGCGACCGACCTGACGGGCGGGACGGGCGGAACGAGACCGGGAACAGCACTCCTCGGAACGAATCGGATGACGACCGCGGCGTCCGGATCGACGTGACCGACCCCGACGCGGACGGCGAGAGCGACCGAGACGGGGACGATCCGGACGACGACCCCGGGCCCGAGGTCGACGTCGAGTCGGAACTGGAGTCGATCAAGCGCCAGTTCGACGACGGAGAGGGGGACGAAGAGACGCTCGCCGGGGAAGCTGACGCGGACGGCGACGGAACGGACAGCGACGGAGCGAGCGGAGACAAAGCGGACGGCGACGGAACGGACGACGAGAACACCGACGAGCGGGAGTGACGAAACGGTGACGGTCGCGACGGCCGGGACGGGCGGAACGACCGCGACACCGAAAAACAAGAATTCTGACACTTTTAAGTCAAATTCGATAGCAGTCGGTACGGACGTTTACCATAACAGACAATTGATAATATAATAAACACTTTATAGGGCCTTCCGGAAAATGGCATATGGAACGAAGACAGCTGTTGGCGTGCGTCGGAGCCGGCGGAATCGGTCTCGGAACTGCTGGCTGTCTCGGACTCGGCGGTGGCGGCGACGGAGCGGAATCGATCGAGGCCCCGGAGTTCGACGTTAACGAGGACGCGCCGGGTCGGGTGCTGTTCCTCGCCGCGAGCACGCCCGACGACGTTACCTACGAGGACGAGTTCTCGATCACCGCACTCGTGGGGAACGCCGGGGGAGAGCCGGTCGACGCGGAAGCGGACGTCCGGATGTTTCACCCGAGCAGCGACGTCCCCGAACAGACCAGTACGGTGGTCGTCGAGGAGCTCGGGTCGGGAGACGTGACCGAACTCACCGTCGGGCCGTTCGACGCGACCTACTCGGGGACGTGGGAGTTCGACGGCGCAGACGGATTCGACCGCTCGCATCCGGATCTCGAGGCGCTGGTGACGGTCGGTTCCCGCCAGCAGGCCGTCGGCGACAGCTTCGATCACCCGTCGGGCGTTCGGTTCACCGTCGACGGCGTCAGCTACGAGCGGGCAGTCCACTACGACACGGCCGAGTCGCCGACCATCTTCGGCTCGAACGAGGTCGTCGCCGTGCGGACGCCGGCCTCCGGTCAGGTGATCACACACCTGAAGCTGACCGCGGAGAACAGAACGTCTGAGACGGTCGTCTTCGGGGACGGCGGCGCGTTGTACGACGGGGCGTCTATCTCGAACACTCGGTTCGATCTGACCCCGAGCGACCGCTACGAGAGGTTCACCAACGCCCGTGTCGACGGCGACGATCTCAGCACGCTCGAACTCGAAGCGGGCGACTCCGGATCGTACTACGTCCTCGCGGTAACAGACGTCGAGGACCTCCCGGAACTCGGACTCGACGTCGGCTTCACCGACGACGAGTCCGACCCGGAGATCCGCTTCGATCTCGGCGGCGAGCCCGATCTGCCGGAGTTCGAACTCGTCGAGTTGGACATCCCGTCGGAACGGACGGAGGGAGACCAGGAGTTCGGCGTGGTGGTCGAGAACGTCGGCGACGCCGCGGGCACCTTCCGCGGGGCCATCCAGTGGCGGTACGACGGCGACTGGTACCACCTCTCCCCGCCGCTCGAAGCTGACCTCGAACCGGGCGAGGACGCTCGGACGTTCGCGACCTCGGACGCGTCCCCGGGCGAGGTGTACGACTACCGGGTAGTCCCCTTCGGCGAGGAGTTCTCGCTGTAGGCGCCGACCGGCTCGGCGCTCAGAAATCGGCGCCGAACCGTTCCGCGATCCGCTCCGCCGAGTCGAGGAGGAGCGTCTCGTCGTCGGTGAACACTTCGAGGGCGACCGTCCCGTCGAAGCCGCCGAGTTCGGACTCCACGAGGTCGTAGTCGACCTCGCCGGCTCCCACGGGGAGGTGCGTGTCCCCGCGGCGACGCACGTCGTGGCAGTGGAGATGCGAGATTCGGTCGCCGTACCTCCGCAAGAAGCGTTTTATCGCCTTGTTGTCGCCCTCCATGTACGCGTGCCCCACGTCGAAGCAGATCGGCGCCCCCGCCTCCCGGGCGAGGTCGCCGAGGACGGAGAGCTGGAGCCCCGCGTGCTGGTGGCCGACGTTCTCGACGACGACCTCGACGCCCGCCTCGCGGCCGGCGTCGGCGACCCGCCGGAGCTGGTCGGCGGCCGTCTCCCGAAAGTCGACGTCGTCGCGGTCGGCGGAGGTGGCGTGGAGGACGGCCTTCTCCGCGCCCAGGTCGCCGGCCGCTTGTAAGAGCCGGCGCTGGTAGTCGACGATGGCGTCGTTGACCTCGGGGACGTACGTCGCCAATCGCTGGCTGTACGGGAGATGGACGAACAGGTCGCGGCCGGCGAGCGCGCCGGCCAGGCGGTCGGAATCGATCTCGCCCGGCACGAGCGTCGGTTCGCCGATCCCGAGTTCGCAGAAGTCGAACCGCGCCGGCGACGACGCGAGCCGGTCGAGGTCGTCGCCGACGGTGAGGCCGATGTCCATGTCGGCGGTGGGTGCGGCGGTTGTATAAATGGTGCCGCCGAGTCAGTGGCTCCGTCGCGATTCGGTCGACGGCTTCCGCCGCTCAATCTCCCAGTACGGGGGAACTACTGAACGGTTCTAGAGTTTACTCAGCGGAGGCGCCTTTATATTTCTATTTCTCCTCAGACACTACCAAGTGATTGGCTTGAAGAAAATTGCCGTAACGCATACGCAACAGTAGATGAGATGATCCCTATTGGTACGCCGTACAGAATTGCCGTCCCCACGCCGGTTAACAGCCCATAGTCAGGTTGGGGGTGAGTAAGAGAGATGACGCCGTACAGGGAATAGCCGCTCACGATGATCACGGCGACGGCAACACTCACTAGTATTCCGTCGTTTCGATATGTGTGTATCCCTGCCAGAATAATCGCGACTACCGCGGCTCCGAGTGGACTCATCAATAAACTAGATGCGTTCCCCATCTCGGAATTTCCAGCGAGATAGAGTTGACCGAAGAACAAGGCCATGAGGACGATGGAGTACCCGAGGTGCCGAAGCGATAGGTTCCGCGACTTCCCTAGAAGAAGCGATTCTAACCGCGAGTCCATGCGTACCGACTGGTTCACTGGCTGAATAAAGCTGTTTCCTAGAGGTCTCGCGGGAAATCTGGGTAGAGATAGTACCTCAAAACCAACCGGCACTGTAAGACCGGGTTCAATAAGCACGCGCGTTCTCGCGGGTATCTCTGTCGGAGATAGACTGACAGATAAAACGTAACGGCGTCTATTCAGTCGTCGAGCGGGTTGTCGACGTCGATCGCGCCGGAATCGATCTCGGCTTCGATCTCTCTCACCGCGGTCACCATGTTCTCTGTCTTCCCGTACGCGATGTCGCGCGGGAGCAGCTTCAGCCCGCAGTCGGGGGAGATGGTGAGCTTCTCCGGCGGGACGACGCGGAGGCCCTGCCGGATGTTCTCTTTGATCTCCTCGACCGGCTCGACCTCGGCGGTGTGGGCGTCGACGACGCCGAGCGCGAGGTCGGGCTCGAACTCGGGGTCGGTGAACGTCGGGATCTGCTCGAAGTCCCCGTTACACAGCTCCACGTCGAACTCGTCGATCGGGTAGTCGTTGATCTCGGGGTAGATCCGCGAGTAGTCGCCGTAACAGACGTGGAGGCCGATCCGGACCTCCTCGTCGATGCCCGAGACGATGCGCTCGAGGGCCTCGCCGACGATGGCGTGGTCCTCCGGCGTCGTCGCCAGCGCGGGCTCGTCGATCTGGATGTAGCGCGCGCCGGCCTCGACGAGCTTCTCGACCTCCTCGTTGACCAGGTCCGCGAGGTCGTAGACGAGCTCCTCGGTGGAGGGGTACGCCTCGTTGAACGCCCAGAAGCCGAGCGTGTACGGTCCCGTGATCGGGACCTTGACGGGCCGTTCGGACACGTCGGACGTGAACTCGAACTCGTCGACCAGCCACGGCTCGTCGTACTCGACCTCCTCGACGACGGAGGGCTTGTCGAAGTAGTTGTGGCCCCACACCTTCACGGGGCCGTTGAACTCGTAGCCGTCGATGCGGTCGGCGAAGAACTCGACCATCTCGTTGCGGCGCATCTCGCCGTCGACGACCGTGTCGAGCCCGGCGCGCTCGTGCTCGTGGGTGATGACCCGACAGGCGTCGTCGTGCGCCTCTTCGAGGTCCGACTCGTCGAACTTCGAGTCGGGGTCGTCGACCAGCTCGTCGGCGCGGTTGAGCCACTTGGGCTTCGGGTACGAGCCGACGACGGTCGTCAGCAGGAACGCGTCGTTCGGGTGGTCGTGCGGGCGGAACTGTTCGCGGTTGGCTTCGGGGTTTCGGGCCATTAGTCGAGCACCTCCGCGGCGGCGGCGAGCGTGTTCAGTTTCGCGCGGTACTTGTTGGCGGGCAGGTAGAACAGCTCGGTGTTGGGAAGCAGGTAGGTCGTGTCGAAGCCTTCCGCGGGGACCTGCGACTCGAACCACTCGACGCGCTCCGCGACCGTCTCCGGCTCCTCGACGAGCGTGTTCTGCCCGTCGACGAGCCCCAAGGCGAGCGAGTCGGTGGCGCCGAACTCCTGGACGTTGTACACCGTCTCGTCGCGGTCGCCGGCGACCAGGTCGAGCCCGAGTGCGTCCGCGCCCGCCTCGTCGACGAGGTGGGCGTACAGCTTCTCGCCGAGCGCGCCGTAGGAGGTCTGGACGACCACGTCGGCGTCGGTCGCGTCGGCGACCGTCGCGATCGCGTCCGTCGCGGTCGACTCCTCGCCCTCGGCGGGCGGGTTCGTCACCAGCGACGGCTCGAGGAGGAACAGCGTCTCGTGGGCGGGGAACGCCTCGACCTCGCCAGCCAGAAAGTCGGCGATTGCGGCCTGGAACGCGGCCTCGTCGCCGTAGTGCTCGTCGGTCGCGAGCGCCGCGAGCGAGTAGGGACCAGGGAGCGTCGCCGCGAGGGGTGCCCCACCGTCGATCAGGTCGGTCGCCCGCTCCAGTTCGCGGGCCACGTCGCCGGAGAAGTCGAGGTCGTCGACGACCCGCGGGTCGCGGTAGAAGTTGTTGTTGTCGTAGTACCGGACGATCCCGCCGGTCTCGACGCTGTCGTGGACCGTGAGCGGGTGCGCGATCATGTCGTCCCAGCGCCCCTGTCCCTCGACGACGCGGTCGAGGCCGGCGTCCAACTGGTCGTCGACGTACTCGGCGCGCACCTCGGCGTACTCCTCGACGATCGCCTCGCTCTCGTCGCCGCTCAGGAGGTCACCCTTCTGGTGACCCTTGAGGTCGGAGAGCGTCTCTTTCGCCCAGTCCGGGAGCGGGTACAACCCCGGCGTGGCCGCGACTCGTTCAGTCATCACCGTTGGTTCGATATGCCGCCGTATAATATTTGCTAATGTTGTTTATGTCCTACAGTAATCTTCAACGATCGCCGTCACTACCGAACGACCCCCGCCTCACTCCCGCCGCAGCGCCACCACGGTGAGCGTCTCGAACGGGAACGACTCCTCGACGACCGGGTCGGTCGCGAACCCGGCGTCCTCGGCGAGGGCCAGCACCTCGTCGTACCCCGTCAGCGACGAGACCAGCAGCAGGACGACGCCGCCGGGTGCGAGGACGCGCCCCACGTCGTCGAGGAACGGCTCGATGAGCTCGCGACCCGACTCGCCGCCGGAGAGCGCGTGTTCCATCCAGTCGTCCCACTCGTTGTCCGGGTCGGTCGGGAGATACGGGGGGTTGAAACACACCGTGTCGAACGCGTCCGCCCGAAACGGGGCGAGCAGGTCGGCCACGACCCCCTCGACGCCCCGTTCGCTGGCCTGTCGGGCGGCGTGGGGGTTGAGGTCGCTGCCGACGACGTCGAGTCCGCGCTCCTCGGCGACCTGCTGAGCGACCCAACCCGATCCCGTGCCGACCTCCAGCACCCGCCCGTGCGCCTCCGCGACGGCCGCCTCCGCGAGCAGTCCGGAGTCCTCGGCCGGCTGGTACACGACGGCGTCGTCGACCCCGCGTCGCTCCGCGAGGCCGGGCTCCGTGTCGGGATCGGTACCGGAGCCGGTGTCTGGGTCGCCCCCAGTCATCGGTCAGACCCCTCCGAGCCGTCGCCGGCTCCATCGCCGTCCTCGGCCTCTCCAGCTTCGCCGTCCTCGCCCCCCGAGCGCGACCCGCCGCGGGTCGCCGCGCGCCCCTCGACCGACGCGTCCAACTGCGGGCCGGACGTCCCCTCGGCCCGCGCGGAGAGCGTCTGCTGCGGGAACGGGATCACGATCCCCTCCTCGTCGAGCGCCGCTTTGATCGCGCCCATCGCGGCGGTCTGGGTGCGCCACCGCTTGCGCATGCTGGGGTTCCGGATCCAGTAGCGAAGCCCGAACACGACCGCCGAGTCGTCGAACCGCTTGGTCACGGCGTTCGGCTCGGGCATGTCGGCGACGTCTTCGACCCCGGCGACGGCCTCCTCGATCACTCCGGCCGCGCGCTCGAGGTCGGTGTCGTAGTCGACGCCGACCTCGATCTCGATCCGCAGTCGGTTCCGCCGCGACCGATCGATGATCGCCCCGGCCCGCACGTCGTCGTTCGGCATCGTGACCACCTCGCCGTCGAACGACCGGAGGCGGGTGCTCATGATCGAGATCTCCGTGACGGTTCCCTCGTGATCGCCGACCTCCACCCAGTCGCCCACCTCGAACGGGCGGGAGAACATCAACACGAAGCCGGCGAGGATCGCGCCGAGCGTCTGTCGCGCCGCCATCCCGATCACGATCCCGAGGAACCCCGCGCCGACGAGGAGCCCCCCGATGTTGTCGGTGAACAGCCCGACGACCGCGAGCACCGCGGTCGTGTACACGGTCAGCTGCGTGAGCCGGAGGACCACCTCGCGCTGGTGTTTGGATATCGACGCGCTCTCGGCGGCGACCTCGCTGATGACGCCCCCGAGGAAGTCGGTGAGGGCGTACGCGCTCGCGAGGATCACCACTCCGAGCACCACGTTCGACACCTGATCGGTCTGCACCGCCGACTGAACCGCGTCGAAGAGCGCGCCGCTCCGGTCCCACACCGCGATGAGCGAGATGACGGCGATCGCGGTGGCCGCCGCGACCGTCGTCGACAGGAGCAGCCGTCGGAGCGACGAGAGCTCGTCGCTCCGGCGCTTCGCCCACTCGGTGAGCAGCCGGACGGCGAGCACGGCGGCGACGAGGAGCGCCGACACCGCCACGCGCTCGACGTTCCCCGTCACGGCCCCGTACAGCTCCCAGAACAACCCCGACGCTTGGGCCGCGGCCGCGACCGTCGGCGTCACGCCGCACCCCCGTCGCCGGCGTCCTCGTCGCCGTTCGAGTTGGCCTTTCCACCGTCCGTGTCCGTCTTCCCGCCGTTCGGGTCCACTCTCCTCCCGTTTGCGTCGGCCGCCTCAGCGACGGCTTCCCCGGTCTCGGCGCCCTCGGCTGTCGTCGACACGCTCGCTCTGGCTCCCCCTCGGTCCGACAGCTCGCGCTGCGGGAAGGGTATCCGGACCCCCTCGCGCTCGAACGCCGCCTTGACGGCCTCGATCACGGCGTTTTGCGCGTTCCACTTTCGCTGGATCGTCGGCGGCTGGATCCAGTACCGGAGCCGGAGCACGACGGCGGAGTCGCCGAAGCTTCGCCGGATCACGTCCGGCGGGGGAGTGTCGTTCACCGCGTCACACCCCTCCATCGCCTCGGTCGCCACGCGGGCGGCCGCCGCGATGTCGGCGTCGTAGTCGACGCCCACGTCGGTGGTCAACCGGAGCGAGTCGGTCCGCGTGAAGTTGATCACCTCGCTGCCGGTCACCTCGTCGTTCGGCACGAGGACGTGCTCCTCGTCGAAGGTCCGGATCTGGGTGTTGTACAGGGTGACCTCGGTGACGATCCCCTCCCGGTCCGCGACGGTGATCCAGTCGCCGACCTCGAAGGGGCGCGCGAACAGGATCACGAACCCCGCGAGCGCCCCGGAGAGCGTCTTCCGGGCCGCGAAGCCGACGACGACACCGAGGGCCCCCGCGCCGAGGAACAGGCTCTGGACCGGGATCCCCCACAGGGTGACCACGAACGCGACCGCGGGGACGAACATGACCAGCTGGACGATGTGGTGGGCGATCTCCTGCTGGTGTTTCGAGACCACGCGGCCCGTTCCGTACGCGATCGCTCGCCTCGCCAGCAGCGTGGCGGTGTACGCGCCGGCGAAGACGATGACCGTCACCAGCGCCCGGATCAGGTCGGAGGGCCCCACCGCGATGAACTCGAAGGCGGCCTCGACCTCGGCGGTCAGCTGCCAGACGCCGACGAGAAACCCGGTGAAGACGAACGTCGCGGCCGTGACGACGGCCCACTGGGCGGTGCGGACGACGTCGCTCTCGACCCGGTCACTCGCCCGCCGCCCCCCGACGACCAGCACGGCCGAGAGGACCAGCAGCGCGGCGATCGCCGCCGCCGTCGCGGCGTACTGCTCGAAGGTGGTCCCGAACCGCTCTTCGATCCGAAGCGCCCACCGCCAGTACCACGGGATCCGGACGGTGAGCGGGTCCAGTGACCACGCCACCGCTCAGACCTCCGTCGGCGAGCCGTGGTCGCGCGCCAGTTCGGCCAGCGCCGCGAACGACGACGGATCCAGATCTCCCGGTCGCTGGCGAAGCAACTCCTCGCCGGCGGCGTCGACGACGGCCTCCGGGTCGTCCAACCCGGAGATGTGGCCGGTGTTCCGGATCGCGTTCCGTACCGTCTTGCGTCGCTGCGTGAACAGCGCCTTCACGAACCGGAGGAAGAAGGCCTCGTCACCCACCTCGTAGTCGGGGTCGCGGGGCGTACATCTGACGACGGCGCTTTCGACGGCCGGCTGGGGGTCGAACGCCTCCTTCGGGACGCGCTCGACGATCTCGACGGCGGCGTAGTGCTGGGCGGACACCGAGAGCCGACCGTACTCCGACTCCCCGGCCGACGCCACCATGCGCTCGGCGAACTCGGCCTGGAACATCAACACGAGCGGCTTCCCCTCGGGGAGCAGCCGGAAGGCGATCTCCGAGGAGACGCCGTACGGGAGGTTCGCGACGCAGGCGGTAAACGGCGGGAGGTCGACGTCGAGCGCGTCGCCCTCGATCACGTCGAGGAGGCCGTCGTCGACCGCCGTCGCGAACTCCTCGCGGAGGAAGTCGGCGAAGGTGCCGTCGCGCTCGATCACGGAGAGGCGGCCGGCGGTGCGGTCGGCGTCGGAGTCGTCGGCGTCGAGGTCGGCGGACCCCGCGGAAGCGTCGGCGGCCGCGACCGCCAGCAGCCGGTCGGTGAGCGCCCCCGCGCCCCCACCGATCTCCAGGAGATGGCTCACGTCGGCGTCGTCGGGGAGGTACGCGGGGATCCGGTCGAGCACGCGGTCGTCGACGAGGAAGTGCTGGTCGCGGTCGGGGTTCGCGCGCTCCCCGGCCCGCCGGGCGAGCGCGTCGGGGTCGCGGTCCCCGTACGCCGCGCCAGCGCCCGTCGATGAATCGGTCATGACCGCGTTACTCCGCCGTTCCGGGTAAAAGTCCCGTTTCGGTCGGGGTCCCGGAGCGGTGTCATTCCGCTGATCGTCCGTCTCGATTGCCCGTCCCGATCACCCGCCCCGCGCGCCTCACTCCTCGTAGCCGGCGAACCGCCGGTACTTGAGGTCCTCCTCGCGGATCTCCTCGACGATCCGCTCGACGATCACCTCCTTGGGGTGGTGGAGCCCCGTGACGCGCTCCGAGACCTCTTCGAAGCTCTCGAAGGGGCCGCGCTTCCGCTCGTCGAGCACCCTGTTCCGAAGCTGTTTGCCGATCCCGGGGAGGAGGTTGAGCTGGTGGAGCCGGAGGGTGATCGGCCCGGCATCGTTGTAGAAGTCGACGAACCGCGCCTCGTCGCCCTCGACAATGTCCTCGACGGCGTACTCGATCTCGGCGGCCGCGTTCCGGGTGAGGTCGTCGAACGACACCTCCCGATACCGACCGACTCCGGGGCCGTCGAGCGCGATCCGGTCGCTCACGGAGGCGTCCGCCGCCTCGTCGAGCGCGAGTTCGTACAGCCGGAACGCGTCCGTCCCGAGCCCGTACGCGACCGGCGACTTCCGGTACTGCGGGCGGTCGTCGTCCGGCCGCCCGTTCGGCATCACGTCCAACAGGACGACCGCGGGCCCCCCGTCCGCGTCGGAGCCGGGATCCGCGTCGAGACCGTCGTCCGCCTCGGGCGCGTCGGCTTCGGGATCGCTCATACGTGTTTAAGTGGTCCGCGCGGTGAAAAAACCGCTGGCGTGCGGGGGCAACGGCGATCGATTTCCGAGGTGACGACCGGCGAAAGCCAAAAGCCCGTCTGCTCCCGATGAACGGTATGAACGAGCCAGGTACCGAGGGCGTGCTGTTGGACCAAGAGGCGCTCCGCGATCGGCTCGACGACGCGCCCGGGTGGCTTCGAGAGCACTACCGGACCTTCCGCGAGTCGATGCTCGGCGAGCGCGACGGCTCCCCGTTCCCCTGCTACTTCGGCATCGAGGTCGAGCGCGAGGGGGACCTGCTGTACGCCGCCTGCGAGTCGACCACCGACCCCGCCGCGCTGCTCCGGCTACGCGACGTCCTCGTCGAGTACCTCGACACGTACGCGGACCACGCCGAGCGCGCCCCGCTGGCCGTGTTCTTCCGACCGCCCGAGGGCGACGCCGACGAGGCGCACTACCACGAGCGGCTCTGGCACGTCTTGGAGTTCCTCCACGTCCACGACCCCGAGCCGTGGCCCGCCGACATCCCCACCGATCCCGACACCCCGCGCTGGGAGTTCTGCTTCGGCGGCGAGCCGCTGTTCCCGACCTCGCGGGCGCCCTTCTACGACGAGCGCAAGAGCCGCTACTCGCCGGTCGGCCTCGAGATCACCTTCCAGCCGCGCGCCGTCTTCGACGGGCTCACCGCCGACACAGAGGCGGGCCAGGGCGCCCGCGAGACGATCCGCGATCGCATGGGCGAGTACGACGGGGTCTGTCCCCACGCCGACCTGGGCGACTGGGGCGTCGAGGGCGACCGCGAGTGGACCCAGTACCTGTTCCGCGAGGACGACGACGCGAGCCCGGACGCCTGTCCACTGACCCCGACCCGCGATCACCCGAAGGCGCCCGAGGCGCTGTTGCACCCCGGGGCGTGGCGCCGGGTCGCCGATCCCCCCGCATCCGGTGACGAGGCCGGGGCCGTGATCAGGGGACTCGGCGATGACTGACTCGTCGCGGTCGGCGGCCGCGGGCGCCGACTCCGGGCTCCCGGACGACGCCGTCCTCCTGTTGATCGACTTCCAGACCGGCTTCGACGAGCCGGGGTGGGGAGAGCGCAACAACCCCGACGCGGAGTCGGTCGCGGCGGAACTCCTCTCGCGGTGGCGCGCGACCGACCGCCCGGTCGCGCACGTCAGGCACGCCTCGACCGAGCCCGACTCCCCGCTCCGCCCCGATGCGCCGGGATTCGCGTGGAAGCCGGAGACGGCCCCCACAGCGGGGGAACCGACCTTCGAGAAGTCGGTCAACGGCGCCCTCCTCGACTCGGGGCTCGACGAGTGGCTCCGCGAGGGGGGCCACGAGTCGCTCGTCGTCTGCGGGCTCACCACCGACCACTGCGTCTCGACCACGGTTCGAGCCGCCGAGAACCGCGGGTACGAGGTCGCCGTCGTCGCCGACGCCACTGCGACCCACGCCCGCGAGGGCCACGACGGCGAGACGATCGACCCGGAGACCTCTCACCGCGTCGCGCTCGCACACCTCGACGGCGAGTTCGCGACGGTCGTCGATGCCGCCGACCTCGGGGCAGCCGACCTCGAGTGACACCGGGGCGACCGGTGAGTCCGCACCCCTCCGCAGTCGTCGCTCAGATCCTCACGCTTTTGCACTCCGCCGCCGTGGTTCCGGTATGCAACGCGGTCGTCGGAAGCCGGGCTGGCTGAAGTCGCGTCCCCCGTCCGGCTCCCGGTTCACGGAGATCAAAGAGCGCCTCCGCGAGCGCGACCTCCACACCGTCTGCGAGGAGGCGAACTGTCCGAACATGGGCGAGTGCTGGTCCGGTCGTGACGGTCCCGGCACCGCGACGTTCATGCTCATGGGCGACCGCTGCTCGCGGGGCTGTAACTTCTGTGACGTGGAGACCGGCGGAATGGGGCCGCTCGACCCGGACGAGCCCGAGAACGTCGCCGAGGCGGTCGGCGAGATCGGCCTCGACTACGTCGTGCTCACGTCGGTCGACCGCGACGACCTCGCCGACGGCGGCTCCGCGCACTTCGCCGAGACGATCCGCGCGATCAAGCGGCGGGACCCGGAGATACTCGTCGAGACGCTGATCCCGGACTTCCAGGGTGATCCCGAGGCGATAGATCGGATCGTCGAGGCGGGGCCGGACGTGATCGCGCACAACGTCGAGACGGTCGAGCGGCTCCAGTGGCCGGTCCGCGACCGGCGGGCCGACTACGAGCAGTCGCTCGCGGTGCTCGATCGGGTCGATCGCGAGTCCGACATCCACACGAAGACGAGCCTCATGCTCGGCGTCGGCGAGTACGACCACGAGGTGTACCGCACCCTCGGCGACCTCCGCGAGGTGGGCGTCGACGTGGTCACGTTCGGACAGTACCTCCAGCCCTCGCGCTCGCACCTCGACGTGTTCGAATACGTCCACCCCGACGTCTTCGAGACGTGGCGCGCGGTCGCCGAGGCGGAGTTCGACTTCCTCTACTGCGCCTCGGGACCGATGGTCCGCTCGTCGTACAAGGCCGGCGAACTGTTCGTCGAGGCGCTGCTCCGCGAGGGACGCGCTCCCGAGGACGCCCGGCGACACGCGCGAGCCGGCGGCGACTGAGAGATGCGCACAGTGCCGTCCGCGAACGCGCCCCGTGCTGTCAACGGCGTTTGAGGTGCCCACTTTTGTCGAAACAGCGAGTTATTTACCTCTCGGTGTCTGACGCTGCGTCAGTGAGACGCACACATGGGAACAACTGACTCGTCGATCGTCGACTCGGCGCGGGCCCGGCCGGGGCTTCTCCTCGTGGTCCTCCTCGGCGGCCTGTTGCTCGTCGACCTCGCCGCGAAGCTCTTCGGGTTCTCGATCCTCCCGTTCGGCGAGGCGATATCGGTCGATCGACTCGGCTCGAACCTCTGGAACGGGCTCGTGATCGGGCTCGTGATCGGGCTCGCGGGGATCGGCCTCTCGATGACGTACAGCATCCTCTCGTTCGCGAACTTCTCGCACGGCGACCTGCTCAGCACCGGGGCGTTCACCGGGTGGGGCGTCGCGTTCCTCGTCGCCGGATTCGGCGACGTGCCGATCCGGACCCTGCTGACCGTTCGGGACGCCGGGAGCGCGACCGTCGGTGACATCGGAGCGCACATCCTCTCGACGCCGGTCGCGATCCTGATCGGGCTGCTCGCGGCGTTCGCGATCACGGCCCTCGTCGCGCTGGCGCTCGACCGCGCGTTCTACAAGCCGATGCGGGACCGCGACGGGATCTCGATCCTCATCGCGTCGATCGGCGCCGCGCTGATCGTCCGATACGTGCTCCAGTTCGTCTACGGCTCCGACCGGCGCGGCGTCACGGCGAGTATCGACGCCTCGAACCTGGTGTTCGCTCCGCTCGGGCTCTCCGTCAACGCCCACAAGGTGACGATCGTCGTCGCCGCGCTCGCGCTCATGCTCGTGATGCACTTCATGCTCCAGCGCACGAAGCTCGGTACCGCGATGCGGGCGATGGCCGACAACAAGGATCTGGCTCTCATCACGGGTATTCCCACCGAGCGCGTCGTCACCGCGACGTGGATCATCGGCGGCGGGCTGGCCGGCGCGTCGGGATACCTCTACGTCCTGCTCCGGGGGGCCATCCAGTTCGACTTCGGCTGGCTGTTGCTCCTCCTGATCTTCGCCGCCGTAATCTTAGGCGGGATCGGGTCGGTGTACGGCGCGATCGCCGGCGGACTCGTCATCGGGATCGTCTTCACCACCTCGCCGATCTGGATCCCCTCCGACTTCAACCAGGCCGCCGCCTTCGCCGTGATGATCACCATGCTCCTGTTGCGTCCCGAGGGGCTCTTCGGAGGTGTTTCGACCGCATGAGCGACGGTTCCGCACCCCCCTCCGAGACGGAGGCGCCGGAGAGCGCGACCGCCGCCCTGATCGACGCCGCCCGGCGGAGCGACCTGGGTATCGTGCTCGGGACGCTCCTCCTCGTCTACCTCGCTGCGACCCTGCTCACCTTCTCCAGCGGCCTCAACAGCGTCGTCGGACTGATGCGGACGCTGACGTTCCTCGGACTCGTGTACGCGCTCGCCGCGCTCGCGCTGAACCTGCAGTGGGGCTACGCCGGACTGTTCAACATCGGCGTGGCCGGGTTCATGGCGCTCGGCGTCTACACGATGGGGATCGTCGTCCGCTCTCCCGACCCGGCGTTCGGCCCGCCCGGATTCGGTCTCCCGCTTCCGGTCGGTATCGTCGCCGGCATGCTGGTGGCCGCGGTCGTCGGCCTGCTCGCCGCGCTCCCGGCGCTCCGGCTCAAGGCCGACTACCTCGCGATCGTCACGCTCGGTATCTCGGAGATCATCCGGCTGACCCTCCAGTCGAGCACGTTCGACGAGTTCCTCAGAGACACGCTCGGCGTCGGCACCGGCGGCGGTCGCGGGATGGGGCTGCCGCAGAATCCGACCCGCGAACTCTTCCTGGTCGACGGACAGGCCGGGACGCCGACGGCGCTCGGCGAGGTCGTCTTCGGCGTCTTCGGCGAGAGCGGGCTCGGCATCGCGAACACGATCCTCCTCGACTGGGGCTACATCGCCGTGCTCGCGGCCTTCGTACTCGGATTTTACGTCCTGCTCGAACGGCTCGGGCGGTCGCCGTTCGGTCGGACGCTCAAGGCGATCCGGGAAGACCAGCTCGTCGCCGACTCGCTCGGAAAGGACGTGGACCTGATCAAGATCAAGGTGTTCGTCATCGGCTGCGCGCTGATGGGACTGGCGGGGATCCTCTGGTTCGGGAGCCAGGGCAACGTCTCGCCGACGCCGCAGTTCATGCCCGTGCTCACGTTCTACGTCTTCATCGCCGTCATCATCGGCGGGTCCGGGTCGAACACCGGCGCCGTCCTCGGCGGGATCGTCTTCGCGTCGGTGTTGTTCGAGGGGCCGCGTCGCGTCGGGTCGTCGCTCCGCGACCTCATCGACGCCGAGACGCCCCCCTCGTTCGCCGACGCGGTTCTCACGCTCGATCCGACCGCGTTCCTGGCGTTCGCGACCGAGAACATCGCGCCGCTGCAGTTCGTCTTCCTCGGACTAATCCTCGTGTTCATCATGCACCGGCGGCCAGACGGGATACTCGGCGACCGGGTCGAGACCGCCGCGGCGGTCGATCTCTCGGAGCGCCCCAGCGGGGGTGAGACCGATGAGTAGCGACGTTCCGGACGCGTCGGACGTCGCCGACGCCGCCGACGAGACCGGTGCGACCGACGAGACCGGTGCGACTGGCGCGATTTCCGACGAACCGGAGGCGAACGACAGCGCCGTCGAGGAGGCGGCGAAGCACATCCCGTCCGGCGGGACGTCGCCGCTCCGGGTCGAGGGGCTCGTCAAGCGGTTCGGCGGCGTCACCGCCGTCGACGGCGCCTCCTTCGAGGTCGAACAGGGGTCGCTGACCGGGCTTATCGGCCCGAACGGCGCCGGCAAGTCGACCACGTTCAACTGCATCACCGGCGTCCACGAGCCGACGGCGGGATCGGTCTACTTCAAGGGCGAAGACGTCACCGGGCTCGAACCGTACCGGATGGCGCGGAAGGGGCTCGTTCGGACGTTCCAGATCGCCCGCGAGTTAGCGGAGATGACCGTGCTGGAGAACCTGATGCTCGCGCCGAAGGGGCAGATCGGCGAGTCGGCGATCCGGGCGGTCACGCCCGGGCTCCGCGGCGAGGTGATCGAGCAGGAGGAGGCGATCCGCGAGCGCGCCTGGGAGACGCTCGACTTCTTCGAGATCGACCACCTCGCGACCGAACACGCCGGCAACCTCTCCGGGGGACAGCGGAAGCTTCTGGAGATGGCGCGCGCGCTCATGACCGACCCGGAAGTGGTCCTGCTCGACGAGCCGCTCGCGGGGGTCAACCCCACGCTAGAGGAGAAGATCCTCGATCGGATCCACAAGCTGCGCGAGGACGGCTACACCTTCCTCCTCGTCGAACACGACATGGACGTCATCATGAACAACTGCGAACACGTCATCGTCATGCACCAGGGTAGCGTTCTCGCCGAGGGGACCGGCGACGAGATACGGAACGACGAACGGGTCATCGAGGCGTACCTGGGGGAGGACATATGAGCGTCGACGGCGACGACACGCCCGTAGACGCCGACGACACGCCCGTAGACGCTGATGAAACAACCGTCGACAGCGACGAGACACCCGTCGACGCCGCCGGAACGACCCACACCCTCGACGGTGACGCGATCCTCCGGCTCCGCGGCCTCGACGCGGGGTACGGCGACCTCCAGATCCTCTCCGACGTCGACCTCGACGTCGCCGACGGGGAGTACGTCACCGTCGTCGGCCCGAACGGCGCCGGCAAGTCGACGGTGATGAAGACCGTCTTCGGGCTCACGACGTACATGGACGGGACCGTCGAGTTCGAGGGCGAGTCGATCCACGGGCTCGCACCCGATCAGATCATCCGCGAGGGGATCGGGTTCGTCCCGCAGACCGACAACGTGTTCCCGGGACTGAGCGTGCGCGAGAACCTCGAAATGGGCGCGTACATCCTCGACAGCGTCCCCGAAGACCAGATAGAGACGATCTACGACCGCTTCCCGATCCTCCGGGAACGGAGCGGCCAGAAGGCCGGGACGCTCTCCGGCGGCCAGCGACAGATGGTCGCGATGGGACGGGCGCTCATGCTCGACCCCGACCTCCTGTTGCTCGACGAGCCGTCGGCGGGGCTCGCGCCCGACCTCGTCTCCGACATGTTCGACCGGATCGACCGGATCAACGACTCGGGAACGGCGGTGCTCATGGTCGAGCAGAACGCCAAGGAGGCGCTGCGGCGCTGTGACCGCGGCTACGTCCTCGTCAACGGCGAGAACCGCTACACCGACCGCGGGGAGGTGCTCCTCGACGACGAGGACGTACGGAAAGACTTCCTCGGGGGATAATCGACTCCGCGCCCCCGGAGCGACCGGTCTTCGGACGCCCGCTCTGAAACCGCGGATCGCTGAACCGCCGCTCGATGGAGTGCGGGAG
>Ga0207757_100659_pt1 | contig 20325 bp, 21 predicted proteins | sample A23P3SouthBayCA_2_FD_187752 | JGI IMG/M metagenome (GOLD analysis project Ga0207757, IMG submission 187752) | Aerobic enrichment media microbial communities from Eden Landing Ponds, California, USA - A23 P3 (2) (SPAdes) | ecosystem: Environmental > Aquatic > Marine > Unclassified | place...
CTGAGACTCCTTGGCCACGTCCTCGCAGACGCAGAGTTCCTCAGGGAGCCCGCACGTCGAGCAGACTTCCGACATTACAGCGTAAAGCTACTGGATGGGGCTATTAAACAGTGTCGGGACGCCCCACCGGGTCGCGGTTCGGCCGGTGGTCAGCGACGCCTCACCGAACGAACGGCCGCGTCGGGAGCGTCCGTTCCCGAACCAGTTCGCCTACGGCGTCGACGGCGGCGTCCGCCTCGGCTCGACCCACCCCGTCGCCGTACCGGGCGCGTTCGTACGTCGCGAGCACCTGCCGCGCCCGGTCGTCGCTCGTCACGCACCGGACGTACGCCCGCGACGTCTCGCCCGGCCGCCGGGGCCGCTCCTGCCGTTCGAGCAGGTAGGCGAGGCGTTCGAACGCCCGTAGCGCGTCGGCGTCGGGGTCGCGGCGCGGCCCGCGTCGCCGCAGCCACACTGCCCGAACTGCCCGCCTGCCGGCCCCCGTCCGGCGGATGACCGCGCCCAGACCGACGAGGACGACACCCCAGAGCGCCAGCGTCTCCGTCGACGGGAGTTCGAACCCGTCGTCGCTCGTCGTCGACGTGGGGCCAGTGTCGCCGATAGCGCTCGGATCGCCGGTGCCGACGGAGGCGTTGCCGGTGGGCGTCGGCGTCGCGTCGGTGTCCGACTCGCTGGCGTCGTCGCCGCCGGTGGGCGTCGGCGTCGGCGTCGTCTGGCCCGAGTTCTCGGTGTCGATCCCCGGCTCGCCACTCTGGCGAGCGTCGGTGAGCCGGGCGCGTTCCGCGGACTCGCGGGGACCGGCCGGCGTGGGGTCGAATCGGACCCAACCCTCGTCCGGAACGTACACCTGCACCCACGCGTGCGAGTCGAGGCCGCGCACCACCCACTCGTCCTCGGCGACGCGTTCGCCCGGCGTGTACCCGGTGACGAACCGTGCGGGCACGCCCTCGGCCCGGAGCATCGCCACCATCGTCGTCGCGAAGTAGGTGCAGTAGCCGGCGTCCATCTCGAAGAGGAAAGCGTCGGCGACGTCGCCCTCGGGGCGTTCGACGGTCAGCGAGTAGCGCTTGCTCGACTCCAGATACGACTCGATAGCGACGGCTTTCTCGTAGGGCGTCTCGGCGTCGGCCGTCACGTTCGCCGCCCGTTCCGCGACGCGGTCGGGCGTCGACGCGGGGAGACGGGTGTACGTCTCGACCACGTCGTCGGGGTAGTCGGTGCCCGCCGACCGGAGTTCGCCCGGGGGCGTGTCGGGCACCCGGCTCGTCACGGTGTACGACTCGCCGGCGTCGATAGTCGTCGCCGGCCGGATGGTCCCCTGTGGCGTGACGCGGACGCGGGCGTTCGGGACGCCCTCGACGGCCGCCGGCCGCCACGCCGCCGGCATCGCCCCCAGTTCCGTCTCGGCCGTGACGGTCTGGCGGAGTTCGCGCCCGCCCCCCGGCGGCTCGCGCAGCCGTCCGACGTACGGGTCGGTGTCACCGGACCGGACCCACCCCGAGCCGGTGTAGCGGTCGTACGTCGCCGTCGCCCAGTAGGCCTCGCCGGCGCTCTCGACGGTGAACTGCACCTGCGGCGAGAGACGGATCGTCCCGACGACCTGCACGTTGTCCCCCGAATCGACGAAGCTGGTCACGCCGGTCGGCGAGGCGCGGTCGGGGAGGACCGGCCCCGCCCGCGTCGGCGCGGCCAGCGACAGCGTCGACGCGACCACCACCATCACCACGAAGAGGATGACGAGCGTGTCGACCTGTGCCGCGGTCCCGCCGTAGCGGTCCAGCGTGCCGAACCCGACGACGCCCGCCGCGCCGACGACGCCGGCGAGCGTCGCGAGCGCCCCCGCGTCGCCGGTGAGGACGAGCAGCGAGAGCGCCGTCCCGCCGACGACGACGCTCCCGACGTACCGACGGCGGACGGCCAGATACCACGAGAGGAAGACGGGCGCGGGCGCGACCGACAGCGCCCAGACGTTCGCCTGCGTCAGTCGGAGCACCGACAGGCCGGTGAGGAGGGCGACGGTGTCAGAAACCACCCGGGTCGGCGAGAGGAGCGCGCGCTGACTCGCCGGCACCGAGAGGAAGTACACCACGACGCCGCCGCCGACGAACAGGCAGGTGAGAAAGAGCGCCGTCCGCACCCGGAGGACGCGCCCGACGGCGACGGCGAGGGTCGCACACCCGATCAGCACCGCCAGCATGAGACGCGATCCGCCGACCACGTCCGTCACGTGATAGAGCACGCTCCCGTACGAGGCCGTCAGGACGACGAGCGCAGCGAGGGCGACGAGTCGGAAGTCCGGTGCGACCGGGAGAAGCCCCGACCGGTCGGCGGCCGCGGTGTCGACGCTCACGCCGACACCTCCGGCGGGGAGCGGTCGGTGTCGACCGGGGCGCCGTCGCCGTCACTGCCACCGCCACCGTCGCCACTACCGTCGCCCCCCACCGTCCGTCGCCGCCCGGGATCGAACGGCAGCGACGCGCCGTCGATACGGATCGTCGTCCCGTCGGCGGTCGCGCGGACGACCACGTCGGCGTCTCGGTCGGTCACTGCCCCGTCGCCGACGCGGGCGAGGTGGGAGAGCAGACGGCCGGTCTCGCCCGGCGCCAGCGTCACCCGACCGGCCGGCGTCGTGAGTACCACGCCCGCCCCCTCCGCGAGGAGGGCGTAGCCGACGGTAGCGGCCGCCTCGGCCATCCGGTCGGCGCGGCCGGCCTCGGCGCTCGTCGCCACCGTCACCGTCGGCCCGTCGCCGTCGTCGACGAACTCCTGCACGACGAGGTCGTCCCGCTTGGCGCTCGACTTCCAGTGTACGTCGCGGAGGGAGTCGCTCCGGGTGTACTCCCGGAGGTGGTCGAACGCGCCGCGTTCGGCGGTGTCCGCGGGCGTCGAGAGGCTTCGCAGGCGCTCCGCCACCGCGGGCGATGGGTAGAAGACGCGCGGATACACCACCACCGGATCGCGTCCCTCGGCGACGAACCCGCGCCGAGCCAGTCCGAGTACGTCACGCGCGTGGACGACCGCGGGGCCGAGTTCGTGGACGCCGCGCTCGCGGTAGGTCACGTCGTAGGTGAACGGGTCGCCGCCGACGAGGACCGTCCCGCGCGGGTCGCCGTCGAGCCCCGGCGAGAGCCGGTCGCGGACGGCCGCCGTGGCTGGCGTGTCGGCGTCGACGGCGAGCGAGACGGTGCCCGTCGTCCCCGGATCGCCCGCCGGCGGCGGTACGCGGGTCACCGTCGGCGCATCGAGGAGGGCGAGCTGGACGACGGCGGCACCGAGCGCGACGACGGCCGGCAGGATCACCGCGTCGAGCGACCGGGGGCCGAACGTCGTACTCATGCCCGCGGCGACGGCGACGATCAGGACGACGGCGAGCCCCCGCCGAGTCGGACGAATCCGGCGCATCTCACTCGACCGGAACCGAGTCGAGCGCGGCGTCGACGACGGCCTCGCCCGGCCGGTCGGCGTCGATGCGGTGGCTCCAGACGGTCGGCGCCTCGCTCTGTACGTCGTCCGGAATGACGTAGTCGCGGCCGTCGAGGACGGCCCGCGCCTGTGCGGCGCGCACGAGCGCGATGGCACCGCGCGGACTGACCCCGAGGGTGGCGTTGTTCCGGGTGTGGGTCGCCAGCCGCGAGACGTAGCGGCGGACGGGTTCGCTCAGCGTGACGTTCGCCACCGTCGCGCGGGCGCCGCGCAGGTCGTCGAGCGTCGCCACGGGTTCCAGCGAGTCGATGGGGTGATCGCCCGCGACGCGCTGGAGGAGCGCCGTCTCCTCGTCCTCGCTCGGGTAGCCCAGCCGGAGCTTCTTCATGAAACGGTCGATTTCCGCCATCGGCAGGTCGTAGGTTCGGCCGGGCTCCACGTCGTTCTGCGTCGCGATGACCGTGAAGGGATTCGGGAGCGTGCGCGTCTCGCCGTCGACGGTCACCTGCTCTTCGGCCATCGCCTCCAGCAGGGCGGCCTGTGTCTTCGGCGGCGCACGGTTGATCTCGTCGCCGAGGACGACGTTGGCGAAGACGGGACCGGGGCGGAACTCGAACTCCCGAGTCTTCTGGTTGAACACGTTGACGCCCGTCACGTCCGAGGGGAGGAGGTCGGGCGTGAACTGGACGCGCTTGAACGAACAGTCGACGGAGGTGGCGACGGCCCGCCCGAGGACAGTCTTGCCGACGCCGGGCACGTCCTCCAACAGGAGGTGGCCACGCGCGAGCATCGCCACGAGGATGTGTTCGATGGCGTCGTGCTGGCCGACGATGACCGCCTCGACGTTCTCGATGATGCGGTCGGTGAGCGTCGCGGCCGCCGACACCGACAGCGGGGCGTGGCCGGCCATCTCTACGTCGTCGGAGTCCGGTTTCGGGGTCCCTGCGTCCGTCATGGATAGGAATCGGGCCGGCGGCAACTCCCGGGCGCCCGGGTGACCGACCGACGGCGAGTTGCCGTGTGTAACGTCCCGACACACCTATACTTTCGGCCGTCGTGGGCGGAGCGTTTAGGTACGCCGGCGCGAGCGTGGCCGCCGTCTTTTATTTCGTCGAGCCACATACGTCGGCGCGTGGCACGGGACGAACGCGCAGGAGGGGTCGCATGACCGACCGGCGGGACGAGCCGCTCGAACCCGAGGGGCGCGACACGCCGTTCGCGTCGAGTCGCGTCGCCGACATGACGAACCGCTTCGTCCACGCGGTCGAACTCGTCGCAGCCGCCGTGTTCGCCGTCCTCTTCGCCATCGGCGTCGTCGACCTGATGATTCAGATCTGGCAGGCGACGATGGCCGGCCGGATCACCGACCCCCTCGTCGTCATCGGCTTCATCGACACCGGCCTGCTCCTCCTCATCATCGTCGAAGTGTACGAGACGGTCATCGCGTACACCGAGGAGAGCGACACGCGCCGGATCGTCCGCCTCGTCATCTACACCGGCGTCATCGCCATGGTGCGGAAGGCGATCATCTTCCGTGTCGGCGAGTACGCGACGGCGCAGGACGCCCTCTTCGCCGCCGTCGCCTACACCGTCCTCATCCTCGGCCTCGTCGCGTTGCTCACGGTCGAGCGCCGGTACGGCACCCGCCTGAGTGACTGATACCCCGGTGTGTCGAGCGCTTTTGTCGCTGTGGCCGTACGTCGAAGTATGACGCCGCCCGACCCCGCCCGTCCCCGAGAGTCGGAAGGCGAGTCGACCACGGTCGAGACCGACGGCGCCCGCCTCCACGTCGTCCGCTGCGGTCCCGCGGACGGCCCGGCGGTCGTCCTGCTCCACGGTTTCCCCGAATTCTGGTACGGCTGGCTCCCCGTCGCCCGCCGCCTCGCCGACGCCGGCTACCGCGTCCTCGTCCCAGACCAGCGCGGCTACAACGAGAGCACGAAGCCCCGGCGCGTCGCCGCCTACCGCCTGCCGACGCTCGCGAGCGACGTTGCGGGACTGATCGAGGCGACGGGGCACGACACCGCGCACGTCGTCGGCCACGACTGGGGCGCCGCGGTGGCGTGGTGGCTGGCGCTCGACCACCCCGAGCGCGTGACGACGCTCTCGGCGGTGAACGTTCCCCACCCGACCGTCATGCAGCGGACGCTCCGTCGGTCGTGGGATCAGCGACGGCGGAGCTGGTACATGGGCTTCTTTCAACTCCCGGTCCTGCCCGAACGCGTCGCCCGCGCCGGCAACTGGCGACTCTTCGAGCGGACGATGCGCGAGTCGAGTCGGCCGGGGACCTTCGACGCCGCCGACTTCGAGCGCTACCGGGCGGCGTGGAGCAAGCCCGGCGCGGTCAGGGGGATGGTGAACTGGTACCGGGCTGCGGCGCGGTATCGCCTGCCGGAGCGGACGGAGCCGGTCGAGCCGCCGACGCTCGTCCTCTGGGGCACCGGCGACGAGTTCCTTCGGACCGAGATGGCTCGGGAGAGCGTCGCCTACTGCCGGGACGGCCGGGCGATACTGATCGACGACGGCACCCACTGGGTCCACCACGAGCACCCGGATCGGGTGGCCGACCACCTGCGCGAGGGGTTCGAGCGGGGCCCCGAATCCGGCGTGGACGACGATCACGGACCGACGCGCTAAAATCCAGTCGCACTCTGCGACCACCGTGGGCTTCGTATCGCGACTCGCCGGCGACGACGCGGACGTGTTGGCCGATCCGCGCTTCCGGGTGATTCTGCTCGGGAGCGTCATCTCGCCGATGGGGTCGTCGCTCGTCTCGCCGCTGCTCGACTCGCTCGTCGGCGTCTACGGCGTGAGCGAGGCGCGCATCGGCCTCGTGATGGCCGCGTTCACGGCGCCCGCCATCGTCGCCATCCCGCTGGTCGGGATGGTGTCGGATCGCTACGGGCGCAAGCCCGTCCTCACGGCCGGGCTGGCTATCTTCGGCGCCGCGGGCGCCGCGCTCGCGTTCACGACCGACTTCCGGGCCGTCGTCGCGCTCCGACTCCTGCAGGGCGTCGGCTTCACCGGCATCGCGCCGGTCCTCATCGCCGCGACGGGCGACCTCTTCGCGGGCGACCGGGAGGCGACGGCGCAGGGGCTCCGCTTCACCACCGTCGGCCTCTCGCTCGCCCTCTTTCCCGCCCTCGCGGGCCTGCTCGTCGCGCTCGCGTGGCAGTACCCCTTCGCCCTCTTCGCGCTCGGCCTCCCGGCGGCGGTCGTCGTCCACCTGTGGTTCGAGGAACCCGAGGCGACGGACGACGCGGCGGATCGCAGTCTCGACTGGCGCCGACTGGCCGCCGTCCTCCGGACGCCACACGTCGCGCTGGTGTTGCTCGGCCGGCCCGTCCCCTCCGTCCTCTGGTTCGGCTTTCTCACCTACAACTCCATCGTAGTCGTGCGGTTTCTGGAGGGGACACCCGGCGCGGCGGGCGCCCTCGTCGGCGTCGCGAGCGTGGCGAGTTCGGTCGGTGGGGCGCAGGTGGGCCGCCTGACCGCCGCCTTCGAGACGCGCCGGGTCCCCCTGCTCGTCGGCACGGCCGCCTCGGGACTGGGGCTCACCGGCATCGCCCTCGCGCCGTCGCTCCCGGTGGCGGGTGTCGGAGCCGTCGTCATCGGTGCCGGCTTCGGTGTCGTGTTGACGCTCTACCGAAGCACCATCTCGACGCTCGCGCCGGACGGGCTCCGGGGCTCGCTCGTCAGCGTCGGCGAGTCCGCGGGCCGCCTCGGGAGCACGCTCACGCCCGTCGTCATGGGGGCCGTCGTCGCCGTCGCGACGCCGAAATACGGCTTCGAGGCCGCCGTCCGGGGGACGCTCCTCGCCGTCGTCGGCGGGGCCGTCGCCGTCGGCGTCGTCGCCATCGTCCTCGCCGACAGGCGGGCGACGCTGGCGGACTGAGCGCCACGCCTTTCACCCGGGGACGGCGAGCGAGGGTATGTCCGATCCTCACCTCGGCAAGGTAGACGCCGAGTTCTTCGAGACGCACGTCCGCCCGCGACTGGGTGCCGACCGCGACGACGTGCGTCTCGGCCCGACGCCCGGCGTCGACTTCGGCCTCCTCGACGTGGGCGGGCAGGCTATCGCCATCGCCACCGACCCCGTCTCCGTCCTCCCCGCCCTCGGCTTCGAGCGCGCCGGCCGCTTCGCGCTCGACATCGTCCTCGCGGACGTGGCGGTCAGCGGCCTGCCGCCCTCGCATCTCGCCGTCTCCTTCTCGCTCCCTCCCGAGATGGAAGACGACGAGTTCGCGGCGGTCTGGGAGGGGATGCACGCCGAAGCCCGCGATCTCGGCGTGAGCGTCGTCACCGGCCACACCGCGCGCTACGAGGGGTGTTCGTTCCCGTGGGTCGGCGGGGCGACGGCGCTCGCGGTGGGCGATCCAGGCGAGGTGATCCGCCCCGACGGCGCCCGCCCCGGCGACGACCTGCTGGTGACGAACGGCCCGGCCGTCGAGACGACCGGGCTCCTGACGACGCTCTTCCCCGACCGGATCGGACTCGATCCGGAGACGCTGACGACCGCGCAGGCCCGCCTCGACGAGGCGAGTTGCGTCCGCGACGCGATGACCGCCGCGGCCGCGGGACCGGTACGGGCGATGCACGACGCCACCGAGGGCGGCCTCTCCGGCGCCTTCGTCGAGATGGCGACCGGCGCGGGCGTCCGGTTCGAAGTCGACCGCGACCGGGTGCCGATGCGCCCGGGCGTCGAGGAAACGTGTGCCGCGCTCGGAATCGAGCCGTGGACCGCCACGGCGTCGGGGACACTCGTGTTGACGGTCGATCCCGCGGGGACAGACGCGGTGCTGTCGGCGCTGACGGAGCGGGGGACGGCGGCCGCGTGCGTCGGTCACGTCACGGAGGGCGAGGGCGTCGTCGTCGACGGCGAGCGGATCGAAGCGCCGGCGGTCGATTCGGCGTGGGCGGCCTACTCGGAACTCTCGACCTGAACCGGGAGCGCCTCGAACCCGTCGCCAGTGTACCGGTAGGCACGGAGCGCATCGGGTGGCGAGACGATGAGGTAGACGTAGCCCTTCCACGTCGCGCGGGCGCGGTCCGTCGCGCTCGGCACCGGATCGCTCTCGGGGTGGGAGTGATAGAAGCCGACGGCCTCGTCGCCGGCGTCTTCGATCCGGTCGATAGTAGCCATCGTCGCCGCGGGATCGAGTTCGTACTCGGTCCGGAGATGGGTGGCGACGTTCGGGACGCGCCGGGCGCCAGTTACGTGGTCCGGGGAGCCGCGTTCACCGGCGAGGACGCCACAGACCTCTTCGGGGGGCTCTCGGTCGGCCCCGTCACGGGCGTGAGCGAGGAGGGCATCGCGGACGCTGGAAGTGAGGCGGAGCGCGTCGCTGGAGTCGGCTGTCACGGACGGCTCCCGATCAGTCGAAGTCCCGACGCATCGCGATCTCGAACCACGGGCACAGGCGGAGCTGGCGGTACGACTGTGGACTCTGGTGGAGGTGGTCGTAGTCGACCCAGAGACGGCCGGCGATTTCCTCCGGGTTGGGCTCGATGGTCGTGTCGTCGAGGGTCACCTTCAGCACGGCACACACCTCCCACTCCAGCCCTGCGTTCTCGTAGTAGCGTTTGTACTCGAACTTGTCCGTGACGCGGAGGTCGCTGTACTGGTCGGACGTGACGCCGAGTTCGTCCACCAACCTCGCGCGGGTTGCCTCCTTCTGGGTCTGGCCCGGACGGGGATGGGAGGCGACGGTGCCGTCCCAGTGGGTGTCCCAGAGACGCTTTCCGGGGGCGCGCTGGGCCAGCAGAATCCGCCCCTCGCCGTCGAAGACGAGCGCGGTGAAGGCACGGTGACGGACGCCCTCGCCCGTGTGGGCGTCGAGGCGGTTGACGGTGCCGTGCTCTTGATCGTCGGCGTCGACGGCGATGACCTCCTGTTCGGCGTTGGGGTGGGTCCCGGCGTCCCCCTGATCTGGACTCATGTCCGGCGTGTCGGAGGGGAGGCTAATGGTGTCTTCGATGCGTGCGCCGGCGACAGCGTTCGAATCGACTAAACCCGTGTCGCTCGAACGGCCGGCGATGAGCGACGAACGAGAGCGGACGTTCGACATCGCGACCGTCCGCGAGCGGGCCGCGGCACGGGACGACAACGACGCCGCCGAACACGTGCTGGCAGCCATCGAGGACCGCGCCGAGGACGGGCGGATCACGGCCGACGCGATGGCGGACTGGCACCGGACGTGCCGCGAGGAGCGCCAGTCGACGGCCGACGACGTGGCGGCGGCCGCGGATCGACTCGACGGGATTCGCACGTCGCTCGATCCGGCCGACCGCGAGGGGAACCAAGTGCAGGCTAGATTCGACGAGTACGGGGACCACCTCGACGCCATGCGGTCGGAGCTCTCGGCCGCGGCAGATCGGCTGGCCGAGACGACGGCACGGCCCGAGTCGCCCGTGGCGGTGTACGAGGCCGCCGAACGACTGCGCCAGTCGCAGGGGCAGATCCACGAAGTCGCACACGGCCTCCACCACCTCGACGAGGAGTTCGACATCTTCGAGACGTGGCTGGACGACCCTGCGGCCCGCATCGACGACCTCGGCGAGGAAATGGCGGGGTTCGAGCGATATCTCGACAACACGGAGAATCTCCTGAGCCGGCTCGAAACGGGCCAGACCGGCACGACCGACCCGTTCGACGCGTGGCTCGCGGCGTATCACCTCCAGCGCATGATGACGCTCGTCTTCGGCGAACTCCGGACGGACATCGCGGAACTCGAAACGTGGCTGGAACGGCAGGAAGGGGAGTACGAGGAAGAAGTGGCCGCCCTCCGTGACCAGTTCGACGCGCTGGCGGAGCGCCACGATGGCTGTTCGAAGCGTCTCGACGCCGCCGCGGTAGAAGTGGAGGGGTTCGAGCGGAAACGCGCCGAGGTGGCCGACTCGCTCGACGAGTTCGAGTCGAAACTGGACGAGTACGAGCCGCCGGTCGACTGGGCCGCCGTCGAGGGACTCGTGCAGTCGCAGTTCGACGAGTTGGGGGTCGAGGTTCGCTAGACCATCCCCGTCGCGGAGAGGTACTGCGCGCCGAAGAGGACGGTGTTGTAGAGGCCGTGGACCACGGCCGGAACGAGGAGGTTGCGACTCCGCTCGTAGAGGTAGCCGAGGACGAGGCCGAGCGTCGCCGCGACGGTGACGTAGGGAACCCGGGAGCCGCCGCCGCCCGTGAGCGCGACCCAGTGGACGAGGCCGAAGAGGACGCTCGCGACGACGATGGCGACCGAGGGACCCCACGTCCGCCGGAGGATGCCCTGCACGCCCCCGCGGAAGACGAGTTCCTCGAACGGGCCGACCAGCAGGATGGCGACGGGGATCATATAGAGGAAGTACCGGGGGTCCTGTTGCCCGGTGACGACGACCTGATTCTGGGCGACCGTGACGCCGAGGACGGCCAGCAGGCGGGCGATGGCGAGCTGGGCGAGGACGAGGGCGACGACGCCGACGACGATCAGGCCGAGACTCCGGAGCGTCGGCAGCCGGATCTGCACGAGGTCCCAGTCGCGAGTGATGGCGAGGTAGCCGGCGACGGCGACGCCGAAGCCGACGAACTGGAGGACGGAGGCCGCGACCCGGAACTGGAGGGTGCCGCGTTCGAGGACGCCCACACCGACGAGGGCGTTCGCCCCGAGGCCGACGATGGCGACGGCACAGAGGAAGGCACCGACGATCAGGAGGATGCCCCGGAAGAGGTCCCACAGCCGGGCGCCGAGCGGCGCCCGAATCCGGTCGGCGTCCGGTGGCAGGTCGCCGATCCGCTCCCGAAGGGCGTAGTAGCCGACGGCGCCGGCGAGGCCGAAGACGAGCGTGCCGGCGGCGAGGGCCGCCGGCTGGTCGTGGCCCCGGAGCGACGCGTCCTGGTGGACGAGCGTCGCGAGGACCATCCCGCCGAGCAGGTGAAGCATCGCCGCGGCGGCGAGTTCGTTGACCATAGAGAGAAGAGTCGCCCCGGAGATAAGTATCATCGGAATCGTCGATCAGTCGACGAGCAACCGCCGTTTCTCGCCCACCGCCTCGGCCTCCTCGAAGTCGCCGCCACCGAGCAGGCCCCGGGCGGCGCGTTTTCCCCACTCCACGGCGGGCTGGGTGAACGTCTCGACGCCGGCGAGTTCGCCGTATAGCACACAGGCGGCCTCCATCCCGTAGAGGAGCTCGCCGACGCCGCGCTCGTCGAGCCGGTCGACCTCGACCCGGACGTTCGGGCAGTTCGCGGCGGCGAGGCTGGCCTCCGTCGCCTCGAACTCCGCGTCCAGCAGGTCGCCGAGGCTCCCGCCGCCGAGGTAGGCGAGGCCGTCGAGGTCCGTCTCGGGGATGGGCACGTCGGGACGCTCGCGCGGCCGGACGAGCGTCACGAGTTTGTCGCGCGGGCCGGCGCGGTAGAGCTGGAGCTGGGAGTGTTGATCCGTCGCGCCGAGTGCGCGGGCGGGGGTCTGGCCGACGGCGTCCTTGCCCAGACTCTCGGCCCACAGCTGGGCGAACCACTCCGCGAAGTATTCGAGCGACTCGGCGTAGGGCATGACGGCGTTGACGCCCGCGCCGCGGCGTTCGAGCGCGTAGCAGGCGGCGCCGTAGGCGTAGGCGGGCGACTCGAACAGCGACCCGGCGAGCGCGTCGGCCTCGGACCGCGCGCCGGCGAGGAGGGCGTCGAGGTCGGCGCCGGCGAGCGCGGCGACGGGGAGGGCGACGGTCGAGAGCGCGGAGAAGCGGCCGGGGACGCCCGCGGGCACGTCGAGGGCGGGCAGGTCGTGGCGCTCCGCGAGGTTCCGGAGGTTGCCCGCCTCGCCCGTCGTGACCAGCGTCCGCTCGGTCCAGTCGACGCCCGCCCGATCCATCGCGTCGCGGACGACGAGGAAGTTCGCCAGCGTCTCGGCCGTCGTTCCGGAGCGGGAGACGACGTGGACGACGGTGTCGTCGAGGGGGAGCGAATCGAGGAGGGCGTCGACGTGCGCGGGGTCGACGTTGTCGAGGACGTGGTGGTCGAGTCCTCCGCCCAGCGCCTCGACGAGCGTCGCGGCGCCGAGGGCGCTCCCGCCGATGCCGACCGTCAGCACGGCGTCGGGGTCGTCGAAGGGCTCGACCGCCGCGCGGACGGCGTCGGGGTCGGCGGTGTCGGGGAGGTTCAGCGCCGCGTAGCCGTGGTCGGCGTCGGCGCGGCCGCGAGCGATGCGTTCGTGGGCGCCGGCGACGCGCTCGTCCAGTCGGTCGAGCGCCTCGCGCGTGAGGCGCGGTTCGGCGTCGAGCGCGTTGCCGAGGTCGACGTACATGGGGAGAGCGGGGGTGCGCGCCGGCAAAACGGTTTCCCGTTCGTCGCGGGTGGCTGGCTGCCGAGCGAGAAGCGCTGGACCCATATTTAACAGGGTCGACGCGGGTCCGTCGAGCATGGAGATCAACGGGCCCTCCGGGCGAGTCGGCATCGCCCTCACGTTGTTGATCGGTCTCGCGTCGATTGGGTTCGGCGCGTACAGCTACACCACGCAGTCGGCGGCGCTCTCCTCCGCGGAGAGGGTCGAGGGGACCATCACGTCCACGTCCATCGAGAAACACTCGACCAAGGGCGTCTCCTACACGCCGCAGGCGACGTTCGAGTACACCTACGAGGGGGAGACGTACACTTCCTCGAACGTGTACCCCGGGACGCTCGCACACGAGTTCGGCACCGAGAGCGCCGCCAGAGCCGAGCTGGAGGGGTACGAGTCGGGCGCCACCGTGACGGTGTACGTCCCGACCGACGCGCCGGGGAAGGGGTATCTCCAGCGCGAGGGCTCCAACAAGCCGTTCCTCCTGATCGGCGTCGGTGTCCTGTTCGTCGTGGCCGCGGGGCGCTCGGCGATCACGGGGTGACGTGCCGCGGGCGCGTCGCTACGCCGCCGGCCACCGCAGGTACACCATCACGACGACGATGGCGAGCTGGAAGAGCCCCTGCAGCCCGCTCAGTCGGGCGTTTCGCATCCCGATCCGGCTGATCACGTTCGGATCGGGATCACCCGACGCCAGCTGGCGGTAGATGCGCACCTCGCCGGGAAGCAAGACGCCGAATCCGAGGACCGAGAGGACGGTGACGATGGCGAGCGCGAGGAGGACGGTGGGCGAGGTCATGCCGAAGGCGTCGGCGGTGACGGCGAGGTACGCGCCGCCGCCGAGGAGGGCGATGGCGAACGCGGCCAGCCACCGGGGGTCGTCGAGCGCGTCGAACTGCCAGCCGATGAGGAGGAGTGCGGGGACGGTCGTCGCGAGGGTGAGAAGCGCGATCCACGGCTGGGCGTGGGGGAAGACCCCCAGCCGCTCCGCGAGCGTGACGCCGCCGACGATAGTGACCAGCGCGAGCGACGGCATGAGGAAGGTCATCTTCGGCGTGAAACGCTGGAAGACGCTGGCGCGTTCCTCGACGGACAGGCCGCCGAGGACGGGGCCGATGACGATGGCCATGAAGAGGTCGATGCCCGTCCACAGCACCCCGGCCATCACGTGGACGTAGATGTGGTGGACGACGGGCGCGAAAAGGAGCGCGTAGACGAGGGCGGCGACGGGGACGGCGACGGCACCGACGGCGAAGGCCGGATTGGCTCGCTGGCCCATACCCCTGATCGACCCGCGGACGGTCGCCCTCGACGTAGCCATGGTCGTAGAACGCGACCGGGTGGGCAAAAACGTTCACCCGTCAGAGCACGGCGCCGTTCCGGAGCAGCGTGATCAGGACGGTCAGCACGGGCACGCTCGCGACGGTCGTCACGAAGATCGTCATGGTGAGGTACTCCGACGCGGAGAGCCCTTCGCGCGCGTCCACGTCGCTGTAGGAGAGGGTGAGCGCGAGGGGGATGAGCGCGACGGGCGTCGCACAGAGCAGGACGAACACGCGGGCGACGGCGGGGTCGCCGAACTTCCCGAGGCCGAGCGCGACGGCGAGGCCCGCGAGCGGCGCGAGAACGAGTTTGACGGCCGACGGGCGGATCACCCGGCGGACGTTGCCGTACTCCAGCCCGGACAGCTGGATGCCGACGATGACGAGCATCAGCGGGATGGAGGCGTCGCCGACGAGGCGGGTGGTCGACATGAAGGTGCCGTCGGTGGGGGGCGCGACGCCGAGGAAGCGGACGACGCCGGCGGCGAGGATGGCGTAGACGAGCGGGAGGCGAAAGATCTCCTTCACGGCGCCGATACCCGCCTCGCCGCCGCCGCGGGAGGCGACGTAGACGCCGAGCGTGTACATCAGGAACGCCTGCGCGGTGATGTAGATGACCGCGGTGGTGCGGCCCACGTCGCCGAAGGCGAACTCGGCGAGCGGGATGCCGTAGAAGCCGGCGTTGGGGAGCGCCCCGGCGAGCACGTCCGCGCTCCGGTAGGGTTCGGGGACGCCCAGCAGACGGTCGAGGAGTTCGGTGACGCCCATCGTGGCGACGACGAAGAGGCCGACGCCGACGAAGATGCGGGCGACCGTCGCGCCGCTGAGCGTCGTCGTGACGATGCTGTGGAAGATGAGCGCGGGGAGAAAGAGGTAGAGCGCGACGGTGTTCAGGGGGTCGACCGCCACGTCGAGGACGGACGCGAGGAGATAGCCTAGGGCCATAACGGAGACAATGGGCAGAATGGCCGAGGTGAACGCGGAGGCGAGGGACATACCGGGCGAATCGCCGTGGGGGCGTCTCAACCTCCGTGAGGGAGCAAGGGCTTCCGCTTCCGATACCGAAAGGGCAGGTTTCAAGCGCGGCCTTCGCCAACCACGCGGCATGTACGACCGACTCAAGGGGTTCCGCGACTTCTACCCCGAGGAGATGGCCGCCCGGCGGGCCGTGGCGGACGTGTTAGAGGAGACGGCCCGCCAGTACGGCTTCCGCGAAATCGGGACGCCGGCGCTGGAGGCCGTCGACCTCTACACGGACAAGAGCGGCGACGAAATCGTCGAGGAGCTGTACGCCTTCGAGGACAAGGGTGGCCGGCACGTCGCCATGACGCCGGAGTTGACGCCGACGGTGGCGCGGATGGTCGTGGCGAAAGGGCAGGAGTTACAGAAGCCGATCAAGTGGATGTCGACCCGGCCGTTCTGGCGGTACGAACAGGTCCAGCAGGGGCGCTTTCGCGAGTTCTACCAGACCAACGTCGACGTGTTCGGGTCGGCGGAGCCCGAAGCCGACGCCGAGATTCTCGCGTACGCCGCGGACGCCCTGACGGCGCTCGGGCTAGAGGGGGCTGACTTCGAGTTCCGCGTCTCCCACCGCGACATCCTCGGCGGCCTCCTGCGGGCGTTCGACGCCGACGTGAGCGTCAGGGACGCGATCCGTGCCGTCGACAAGTCGGCGAAGATCGATCCGGCGCAGTACTACGACCTGCTCCACGAGGCCGGCCTCTCGTACGAGCAGGCGGAGCAGTTCGACGACCTGCTGGCGACCGACGACCTGAGCGACCTGACGGACTTCGCGGGCACCGACGAGGTGGCCGACGCGGTCGGGAACCTCCAGAACGTCCTCGCCGCCGCCGACGACTTCGGCGTCCGCGACTACTGCACCGTCTCGCTGGAGACGGCCCGCGGCCTCGACTACTACACCGGCACCGTCTTCGAGTGCTTCGACACGCAGGGCGAGGTGTCCCGGGCCGTCTTCGGCGGTGGGCGATACGACGACCTGATCGAGAGCTACGGTGGGCAGCCCACCCCCGCCGTCGGCGTCGCGCCCGGCCACGCCACGCTCTCCTTGCTCCTCCAGCGGGCGGGCGTCTGGCCCGAGGAGGCGCTATCGACCGATTACTACGTCCTCTCGGTGGGCGACACGCGGGCGACGGCAGCGCGGGTGGCGCGTGATCTCCGCGACCGGGGGCACGTCGTCGAGACGGACCTCGCGGGGCGGAGCTTCGGCGCGCAGATGTCCTACGCCGACGGCGTCAACGCCGAGACGGTCGTCATCGTGGGCGAACGCGACCTGGAAAACGACGAGGTGACGATCAAGGAGATGGCGAGCGGCGACCAGACGACGGCGCCCGTCGACGACTTCCCGGGCGACCGGGAGCGGCCGACCTACGCCGACTTCGCCTGAGAAACGGCGCACCGCAGAACGTCCCATCCGTCGTCGAGTCCGCGGCCGTCCCGGCCTGAGCCGACCGTCGCCTTTTACCCGCCGGGCGGCCCCATCTCCGCGTGATGCGCGCCTTCCGCATCGCGTACGACGGCCGACCCTACTCGGGCTTCCAGCGCCAGCCCGACGTGCCGACCGTCGAGGACACACTACTCGATGCACTGCGCGAACTGGGCGTCCTCGGCGGCGACGGTGACACGCCGCCGGACTACGCCGCCGCCGGGCGCACCGACGCGGGCGTCTCGGCGCTGGCCCAGACCGTCGCCTTCGAGGCGCCGGACTGGCTCACGCCCGCCGCGCTGAACGGGGCACTCCCCGGCTCCATCCGAGCGTGGGCCAGCGCCGACGTGTCCGCCGACTTCCACGCCACGCTCGACGCGACCCGGCGGATCTACCGCTACCACCTCTACGCCCCGGACTGTGACGACGGACGCGTCCGCGAGGCGCTCGAAGCGCTCGCCGGCGAGCACGACTTCCACAACCTCACCACGGACGACGAGGGGACGGTTCGGGAACTCGAAACCCAGTACCTTCGCGACGGCGACTTCCTCGTGCTCACGTTCGCGGCCGGCGGGTTCGCGCGACACATGGTCCGCCGCATCGTCGCGCTGGTGCAGGCCGTGGGGAGCGGCGCGAGCGACCCCGAACGGGTCGAGCGCGTCCTCGGTCCCGATCCGCTCGACGGCGGGGAGGGCGTCCCGACCGCGCCGGCGACGCCACTCGTCCTCGCGGGCGTGACGTATCCGGGCGTGTCGTTCGATCCCGACCCCGACGCCGTCGCCAGCGCCCGGAAGGCGTTCGGGGAACGGCGTGTGGCGGCGCTGACCGCCGCGCGGGTCGTCGGTGATCTGTGGCGCGGCGTGGAGTGATCGCACGGAGCGACCCGACGACGTAAAAAGGTGGGGCGTGTAGCCGTCGCCATGTCCGAGCGCACTGCCGTCGTGCTCGCCGGCGGTCGGTCGACGCGGTTCGGCGACGAAGACAAAGCGGTGGCCGACCTCGCGGGCACGCCGATGATCCGGCGGGTGGTCGACCGGGTCGCACCCGTCGTCGACGCCGTCGTGGTCAACTGCCGCGCTGCACAGGTGTCGGCCATCGAAGACGCCCTCGCGGGCGCCGCCGTCCCCGTCACGTTCGCGGAGGACGACTACCCCGACGAGGGGCCGATGGCGGGGATGGCGACGGGGCTCCGAGCGGTGGCGGGAGAGTACGCCTTCGTCGTCGCCTGCGACATGCCCTTCGTCGACGCCGAGTTCGTGGACTACCTGTTCGACCGGGCCGAGGGCCACGACGCCGCCGTCCCGCGCCCGGACCAGTGGTTCGAGACGACCCACGCCGTCTACCGCGCGGCGGCGATGGCCGACGCCTGCGAGGCGGCGCTGGACGCGGGAGAGGCGCGCATCGTCGCGCCGCTGTTCGACCTCGATTTCGTCGTCGTCGACGCCGAGGAGGTGCGCGCGCACGGCCACCCGGACACGTTCGAGAACTGCAACACCAAGACGGATTTCGCGGACGCGGCGGAGCGGCTGGATTAGACCACGTCGACGACCGTCGGCTCGATCATCCGCGCGAGGACGACCCGCGGTACGTCGGCACGGTCGTGGATCGCGTCGGCGATTTCCCGTCCCGTCGCCGCCAGTTCGTCGTCGTCGACCATGTTGATCAGGGGCACGACCGTCGCGCTCGGCGGGGCGCGCTTGCGGCCGCCCTGTCGGCTGGCGAGGACGGCGGCCACGTCCTCCGGGCGGATGGGATCGCCGAGGTCCAGCCCGGTGAGTGCCGCGACGCGCTCGGGCCGGTGGACGTGGTCGTCGTCGAGCGGTTTCCCGACGACGCGCGCGCTGGCGACGGGTATCACGGTGTCCGCGGTGGCGGGGATCTGTGGCTCGCGCTCGTCTGGCGCCTTCAGGAGCCGGGTGCGCGCGCCGTCGGCCTTGACCAGCACCGGACCGTGGCCGGGCGTCGCGCGGATGGCGGTGACCGTCTCGCGGTCGTACCCGAGGTAGCGGTCGTCGCGCTCCTGCTCGGGGACGAGACCGAGCGGCCAGTCGTCGTTGTCGCGGAGGGCACCGACGGGGTCACGGGTGACGCGGACGGCCGCGACCTGCTCGTCGAAGATGGGGATGCGGACGGTCGCGGTGACGACCGCGCGGTCGAGCTGGTTGGCGAGCGCGTACAGCGTCGTCTTCTTGCCGCCGGCGCCGACGACGCAGACGAGGGGCGCGTCGGCCGACAGCGCCTCGATGAGGTCCATGGCGCCGCTTTCGCGTCCAGTTACTTCGGCGTGTCGGGGGCGTCGTCCGACGGACGACGGGAAAGAGCGTCGTCCGACGGATCACTGACGACGCCGCGGACGTGCGTCTGGTCGTGTGGCGGGAACACGCTGTCGACGGCCTCGCCGCGCTCGACCAGCAGCGTCCGCAACTCGGCCTCGTAATCGGCCCGCGGGACGGTCGCACTCGGCCCCGTCTCCACGTCGAGCGTGGCGTCGACGAGGCGGTCGACGGCCCCGCGGCCGAAGCCGGCGAGCGGGGCGAGGTAGTCGACGCCGTGACGGTCTTCGAGGCTCTGGGCAGTCGACCGTGGAATCGTCGGCGTGCGGTCGTCGCGGCGGGTCCCGTCGGCGACGGCGGTGACGTCGAGGTCGGCGGCGCGTTCGAGCGCGTGTTCGTGGACCTGCTGGATGCCGTTTCGGGGGTAGCCGTCGTCGAGCATCCGGTCGACGGCGTCGGCGGCGACGGTCGGGTCGAGGTCGAGGCGTGAAAAGGGGTAGTCGAGGCGCTCGGCGGCCCGTTCGGCGTGCCGCCAGTCGTCCGTGACCCCGAAGGTGCCGGTGACGAGGGTCACGTCGTAGAACCGGTCGAGCAAGAGCGCCGCGAGCGTGGAGTCCTTGCCGCCGCTGTAGAGGAGGGCGGCGTCCATTCAGCGCCGACGGATGTCGAAGCTCTTGTCCGGGGTGAGTTCCTTCAGCAGTTTTCGCATCTGCTCCTCGTCGATGCGGTCCTGAATGCGGCCGCTGCGGGCGAGGGCGACGACCTGCTGTTCGACCTGTTCGGCCACCTCGGGTTTCGACATCTGGACGGCGTTGAGCCGCTGGCGCGCGCCGTCGGTGAGGTGCTGTTTCAGGAGCGCCTGTTTCTGGGCCTCTGCCTGTTCGCGGGCGGCCTGCTGTGCCTCGCCGCGGTCACCGCCAGCGCCACCTTCTTGGGCCTGCTCTTTCAGTTCCTGCATCTTCTGCTGGCGAAGCTCCTCCAGTCGGTCGTCGTCGGGGTTCCCACTCATGAATACGAATAGCCGTCGAAACGGTGAAAACGATTTCGGAGACCGAAGTGGTCGGAACGACCACCTCGGAGCGGCCCGGATCTACGCGTACTTCTCGAGTTCGGGGCGGTCGAGCTCGTCGAGTACGTCGGCGGCCACCTCGTCGAGGAGGCTCTGTCCGGCGGGCGTGACGACGCGACCCTCACCCTGTGCGGTGGAGACGAGGTCCGCCTCTTCCAGCTGCTGGAGGATCGTGCGGATGATCTTCTTGCTCCCGGCGTCGGCGTGGGGGGCGGCGACGCGGTAGCGGGTCGAGCCCTGATTGCGGTCGCCGTAGGCCGTGGAGAGGCGGTCGACGCCGACGGGGCCGTCGACGGCGACTTTCCGCAGGAGGCTGGCCGCGCGAACCGACCAGAAGTCGTCCTGCTGTGGCGGGAGTTCCTTGCTGACGCCGGTCTTGGTGTAGTTCGCCCAGTCGGGCGCGTCGATGCGGTCCTCGAGCCGGGTCGCGAGCTCCTCGATGAGCGCGTCCGCCGGCACGTCGTAGAGGGTTACCATTGGCGCAGGG
>Ga0207757_100662_pt1 | contig 20255 bp, 21 predicted proteins | sample A23P3SouthBayCA_2_FD_187752 | JGI IMG/M metagenome (GOLD analysis project Ga0207757, IMG submission 187752) | Aerobic enrichment media microbial communities from Eden Landing Ponds, California, USA - A23 P3 (2) (SPAdes) | ecosystem: Environmental > Aquatic > Marine > Unclassified | place...
CCGAGCGCAAAAAAGGTGCGTTAGAAGGAAACCTGCTCGTGCCCGTTCTCGCCCAGCCCGGGGGCGTCGCGGTCCGAGTAGCCGACGCGGCCGACGGCGGACTCCGAGAGCGCGGAGTAGGCAGTGAGGCGGACCTCCTCGGCGTCCTCGAACGTCTGCTCTCCGAGCCGCTGGATGGCGTCGCCGAACGTCTCCGTCCCGTCGGCGAGCTCCAGTTCCAGCTCCCCGTACGCCTCGACCAGTTCCTCGGTCGTCGCGGGGTAGGAGTGGGCGTCGATCTTCTCGTCCACGTCGTTCATGAAGCGCATCGTACCTCCATTCCAGCCCGAGACCTTCATAAATGTTCTCTACAGACGACCCCACCAATCTACAAGGAAGATAATGACATACTAGGCCACGATGCGTGTGATCACCCCACACGCCAAGCGGGGACTTTTGGGTCGCCCCACCGGACCCGCCGTATGGTCGTCGCGGACCTCCACGCGCACACGACGAACTCGGACGGGGAGATGACGCTGGACGAGGTCCCGGCAGCCGCCCGTCGGGCCGGCGTCGAGGTGGTCGCGGTGACGGACCACGACCGACTCCATCCCGGACTGGACGCCCCCGTAACCGAGCGCGACGGCGTGACCGTCGTCCACGGCATCGAGCTCCGGGTCGAGAGTCCCGCCGGACGCGTCGATCTACTCGGGTACGGGGTCCGCGAGACGCCGGCGCTGTCCGACCTCGTCGGTCACCTCCAGCGCGACCGCGTCGAGCGCGGCCGGGCGATGGTCGAGCGGGTCGAGGACCACCTGAGCGTGGACCTCGACGTGACCGTCGAGCCGGGATTCGGTCGCCCGGATGTCGCCAGGGCGGTCGCCGCGGCCACGGAGTACGAGTTCGGTGAGGTGTTCGAGCAGCTCATCGGCGAGGACCAGCCATGCTACGTCGCGCGCGACATCCCGACGTTCGAGACCGGCCGGGAGGTACTGGCCGGCGCCTGCGCGCTGGTCGGCCTCGCACACCCCTTCCGGTACGAGGACCCGGCGGCCGCACTCGAGTTGACGGCGGCCCTCGACGCGGTAGAGCGGTACTACCCCTACGGGTTCGACCCGGAGGTCTCGGCGGTGGAGGCGGCGATGGAGGCGAACGACCTGCTGGCGACCGGCGGCAGCGACGCGCACGACCATCGGCTCGGCCGGTCCGGGCTGGAGCGGTCGGAGTGGGAGCGGGTTCGGGCCCGGTTGCCGGACCCGTAGCACTGAAACGGACAGCCACCTCAATGCCGGTATATGCAGTGCCACTACTGCGACGGGGACGCCGCTCTGGCCGTCGAGAAAGACGGCATCAAGGTCGGGCTCTGCGAGGACCACTTCCAGGAGCGCCTGGAGGAGCTCTCCGAGTCCGGCTTCCTGGAGGACATCCAGGAGGACCTCGATATCGACCGGTGAGCCGTCGCGGTCAGCCTTCCTCGGCCGTCCCGTTACCCACGCCCGTCTCGCGCTCGGCCAGCGCCGCCTTCGAGTCGTGCGAAAGCTGCTTGAGTTCGTACTCGCGCGACATCGCGGCCGACCGGTCCGGGAACGCCTCCAGATGGACCAGTTCCACGGGCGTCCGACCGCGGGTGTACTTCGCACCCTCCCCGGCGTCGTGCTCGGCGACGCGGCGCTCCGGGTCCGTCGTGTAACCGGCGTAGAACGTGCCGTCGGCACAGCGGAGCAGGTAGGCGTAGTGGCTCACGGGTCGACGTTGCACCGATAAGATGAGGGCACCCTGTGGTTACTGCGCGATTCCACGGCCCGCTCAGGACCGTGTTTCGTGTGCGCGCTCCCTCGATACCTCGGCGATACCCGCGTTCGCCGAACAGTTCGGACACGCGTGGATAGCCCCGCGTTCGTCGGCGAACACGCGCGCGAACCGGTCCGAGACGTGCGCGTCGCAGTGGTCGCACCTTGGCATGCTGGTGACCGACTCGGGCAGGGGCCCCTCGCCGGTGCCACAGCGTACGTGGCCGATGCGTAAAACTCCCCCGACAGGTGGTGACACACCACCCAACCGCGAGCCGGCGTGGCGGTCACTCGGACTCCTCCCGGGCGGCACTGACGGTCCGGGCGACCAGGCCGGCCTGCGATCCCGCGGTGAACCCCGCACCGATGTTGACGACCGTCAGTGGCGTACAGGACTGGAGCATGCCCGACAGGGCGGCCTGCCCCACCCCACCGTGGCCGTAGCCGGTTCCGACCGGGAGCCCGATGACGGGTGCGTCGACCAGCCCCGCGACGACCGTGGGGAGCGCCCCCTCGCGCCCGGCGGCGACGACGAGCACGTCCGGCTCCCGGACCGCCGGGAGCGCGTCGAGCAGGCGGTCGATGCTGGCGACCCCCACGTCCTCGACGAGCCGGATCTCGGCCCCCATCTCGCGGGCGACCGTGACCGCCTCGCGCGCCGGCTGGGCGTCGGACGTGCCGGCGGTCACGACGCCCACGCTCGCCGACAGCGAGGGTGGTTCGTAGTCGGGGGCGTGGACGACGACCGTCCGCCCGCGCTCGTCCCAGGCGACGGTCGCGTCCGGTTCCTCGGCCGCGAGGACCTTCCGGACCGCGGTCGCGTCCTCGGTATCGGCCCGCGTCACGAGCGCGTGGCCGGTCGTCTCGACGGCGGCGGCCGCGAGTGCCGCCACCTCGGGCGGCGTCTTCCCCTCGGCGAGAATCCCCTCGGGGATGCCGGTCCGTCGCTCACGGGCGGCGTCGAACCGCCCGGCGTCGAGCGTGGTGTAGCCGCGGAGTTCGGCCTCGGCGGTCGCCGGGCTCGTCTCACCGCGGGCGACCCGTTCGAGCAAGTCGCGCATACCCGGCCTCTGCGCGCGCGAGCGGACGTGCCTGTCGGTTCCGCCCCGCCAGTACCCGACCGAGGCGACCTGTAGCCGCAAAGAATATATAAAACCCACTTGGACCGTAACGGTTCGGCGTTTCAGAGTCCCCAAAACGGGCGATAGAAGCGGCGAAACCACCCGGCTTCAGTCACTATTATAAAGGGTGCCTGTCAACGGGAGTTCGTATGGCAGACCTGATCGTCAAGGCCGCTGTGAAGGACGCACTGGACGACATGAACGTTGCTTCGGACTTCTACGACGCGCTCGACGAGGAGGTCGAGGAGCTCCTCGAGGACGCCTCCCGCCGAGCCGACGCCAACGACCGGAAGACGGTCCAGCCGCGCGACCTGTAAACCGGTTCGACCCTCCCGATTCTTTGCCCACTCCACCCCGGAGCCGTGCGTCTCGCAGTCGTCGGGGCAGCCTCAGAACTCGTAGACGGCCGTGTCGTCGCCCATCCCCACGTGAAGTTCCTCGGCCAAGTCGACGAAGAGGCCGTGGGCGACCACGCCCGGTACCGCGTCGAGTCGTGTTGCGAGGTCCCCGGCCGCCTCGATGGGCCCGAAGTCACAGTCCAGCACGAGGTTCCCGTTGTCCGTCACGACCGGGCCGTCCTTGCGCTCGGCGGCACGGAGGGTCGGTTCGCCGCCGATGCCGACCACCCGTTCACGAACCGTCGGCGTCGCGTCGGACAGGACCTCGACCGGGACGGGGTGGTCGGGCGCCGACGCGAGTTTCGACTCGTCCACGACGACCAGCAACCGGTCGGCCGCCGCGTCGACGACCTTCTCGCGTGCGTGCGCGGCACCGCCGCCCTTGACGAGGACGGCCCCGTCGGCGTCGCTGAATCCGTCGGCAGTGGCGTCCCCCCCGCCGAGCGGCGCGGCCTGGTCGGCGCCGTCGATGGCCACGTCGGGCGTGGCGTCCTCCAGCGTCGCCAGCGGGATGCCGACCTCGCGGGCGAGCGCCCGGGACTGGTAGGAGGTCGGGATGCCCCGCACGTCGAGACCACCGTCGACGGCCCGCCCGAGCGCCCGGATGGCGTGGGCGGCCGTGCTCCCCGTGCCGAGGCCGACGACCTCGCCGTCGCTGACCCGGTCGGCAGCGGATTCGCCGGCCCGGCGCTTGGCCGCTGTCGTCCCGTCGTTCGACTTCATGCGCGTGGCGTCTCGGTCGCGGGTATAGAAGCCACCGACAGCGGGTGGGGGATATCGACGCGGACCCGCGACAGGTTCGAGTCGCTCCCGGGCGAAAGACGGACCATGCCTGCCTGCACCTACTGCGACGCGCCGGTCGAGAACCACGACCCGGTCTGTGTCTGCGAGTGCGACGACGGGACCGGCACCAGCATCGACGCGAGATTCTGCAACTACGCCTGTCTGGTCCAGCACGTCGAGGAGGCGGGGCTCACCCTCGGTTCGAGTTGCGAGTGGTCGCCCGGCAGCGCCGGTGATTGCTGTTGAATCCGGGCGGAAGCGGACTGTAGGCCGAGCATATTTTTACCGCGTCCGGCCGGGTCTCCAGCCATGTTCGGAACCAGCGGTGTGCGTGGGCCTGTCGGCGAGGACGTGACCGCCGAACTCGCGCTTCGCGTCGGGCACGCGCTCGGCGACCGCGACCGCGTCGTCGTCGGACGGGATCCCCGTGACTCGGGACGGCTCCTCGTGGATGCGCTCGCGGCCGGCTGCCGGGAGTGTGGCGTCGAGGTCGTCGACCTCGGCGTGGCCGCGACCCCCACGGTGGGCCGGGCGGTCGCGTGGGAGGACGCCGACGCCGGCGTCGCCATCACGGCCTCGCACAACCCCGCACCCGACAACGGCATCAAGCTCTGGCAGCCCTCCGGGCAGGCGTTCGACGGACCCCTGCGCGAGGAGATCGAGGCGCGCGTCCGCGCCGACGACCCCGACCTCGAGGCGTGGGACGGCCTCGGCGACCGGCGCGCTGCGGACGCGACCGACCGCCACGTCGCCGCACTGGTCGACACCGTCGAGGACTGCGAGCGCTCGGTCGTCCTCGACGTGGGCAACGGCGCCGGCGGCGTCACGGCCGACGCGCTCGTCGGCCTCGGCTGCCACGTCGAGACGCTCAACGCTCAGCCCGACGGCTCGTTCCCCGGCCGCCCATCGGAGCCGACGCCCGAGAACTGCGAGAGCCTCGCGACGCTCGTGCGGGAGGGCGAGGCCGACCTGGGCATCGCCCACGACGGCGACGCCGACCGGATGCGGGCGGTGGCGGGCGACGGCGAGTTCCTCTCCGGCGACACGCTGCTGGCGGTGCTGGCGGCGGACGCCGCCGAGTCGGGGGACAGCGTGGCCGTCCCCGTCGACACGAGCCTCGCTGTCGAGGACTTCCTCGCCGAGCGCGGCGTGGAGACGGTCCGGACGCCCGTGGGCGACGTCTACGTCGCGGCCGCCGCGGCCGAGGACGGCGTCACGTTCGGCGGCGAGCCCTCGGGCGCATGGATATGGCCCGAGGAGACGCTCTGTCCCGACGGCCCGCTCGCGGCCTGCCGGCTGGCCGCACTCGACGCCGAGCGACCGCTGGCCGAGCGCGCGGCCGAGGTGCCGACCTACCCCATCCGCCGCGAGAACATCGAGACCGAGGCGAAGACGGCGGTCATGGAGCGGGTTCGGGAGACTGTCACCACGGAGTACGACGCCGCCGACGTGTCGACGCTGGACGGTGTCCGCGTCGACCGGGACGACGGCTGGTTCCTGCTCCGCGCCAGCGGGACCCAGCCGCTCGTCCGCGTGACCGCCGAGGCACGCGACCCCGAGCGGGCCGACGCACTCCGGGAGACAGCGCTATCGCTGGTCGACACTGCACGCAGTGAGTAGGGGGCCGCAGGATCAGGTCAGGTTCGTCGGGTCGAGCGCGCCTCTCGTACGTCCGCGCCGTCACGGATCTTATCCTCACACCGGGGGCAGACACGGGGGCTTTCGACACCGTTCGGTGTGAAGACCCGAGCGTATGCTGCCGTTACGAACGAAGAACAGTTCTGACACTCCGGCATACACGTGTACGATAGGCTGGGTTTCACATAATGATACTGTGTGAAACTATACCACGATTTCGAGCTGGAACTTGAACGTTCCGGCAAGGGAAGGCAGTTCCGTCATATTGCTGTGTCCAGCCGACGACACGCGACCGGCCAAGAGCTAAGCATCGGGCGGCCGAGTTCGTCCCCGTGACACACACCACCGTCATCGCCGGGGTCGGGCCCGGGCTCGGCGAGTCGCTTGCCCGCCGGTTCGCGGCGGAGGGCTGTGAGGTCGCGCTGCTCGCGCGCAGCGCCGGCTACATCGACGAACTCGCCATCGACCTCAACGGCAGCACCGCTGGCGAGGCGCTCGCGGTCCCGACCGACATCAGCGACCGCGACGCCGTCGTCGAGGCGTTCGGTGCCGTCCGCGAGGCGTTCGGCGACGTGGACGTCCTCGTGAACCACGCGTCCGCGGCCGCGTGGGACGGCCTCCTCGATGCGGACCCCGAGGAGTTCCGCCGCGCGCTCGGCGTCAACGTCGAGGGGGCCTTCCACTGCTCGCAGGAAGCCGTCGCGGACATGGTCGACGGCGACGGCGGGACCGTCATCTTCACCGGCGCGACGACCTCGGTGCGCGGGCGCGAGGGCGCGGTCGGCTTCTCGGCCGCGAAGTTCGGCGCCCGCGGGCTGGCCGAGTCGATGGCCCGGGAGCTGGGACCCGAGGGCGTCCACGTCGCCCACGTCGTGCTCGACGGGATGATTCGGCCCCCCGGCGCGGACGACGACGAGCAGTACCTCGACCCCGATGCGATTGCGAACGAATACTGGAAGCTGGTCCAACAGGACCGCTCGGCGTGGACGCTGGAGCTGGACCTCCGGCCACACGTCGAGGAGTTCTGATAAAACCCGACATTGTCAAGGGACCGTGATATGGTCGGCTACTTCGTGAGGAACTGACGGATGCGACACAGGCGACAGCACGGTGCCGGAGCTGTATCATCCCCGGGCCGGACATCGACGGGTTATTCAAAATCAGCAGACACAACGCAGTCACCGTGAGTCTCCTCGATGACCCCGAACGCCGCCGGTGGCTCGTCTTCGCCGTCCTCGCCGGCGCGTTCCTGCTGGTCAACGTCCACCGCCTCTCGACCGCCGTCCTCGCCGACCCGCTCGCACGGTCGTTCGACACGACGGCCGCCGAACTCGGAACGCTGCACGCGGCGTTCTTCTACGTCTACGCACCGCTCCAGGTCGTCGCGGGCGTCCTCGCCGACCGCGCGGGCATCCGCTGGACCGCCGCCATCGGCACCGTCGTGATGAGCGTCGGCGGCGTGCTGTTCGCGCTGGCGCCGTTCTTCCCGGCGGCGTTCGCCGCGCGCCTGCTCGTCGGCCTCGGTGGGAGCGTCGTCTTCATCGCGACGCTGCGGTTCTGCGCCAACTGGTTCCGACCGGACGAGTTCGCCACGATGTCCGGCGTCACCGTCGCCATCGCCGGCCTCGGCGGCATCGTCGCCACGACGCCGCTCGCACTGCTGGTCGAGCGGACGGGCTGGCGACAGGCGATGCTCGGCCTGGGCCTCGTCGGACTGGTCGTCGGCGCCATCGTCGCGGTCGCCGCGCGGGACTCGCCGGCCGACGCGGGCCTCCCGGCCATCCAGGGCGTCCCGTCGGCCGAGACACTCTCGCTGTCGGGCGTCCTCACGAACGCGAAGCGCGTCCTGGGTGGCGCCGACACCTGGCTCGTCGGCATCGTCCTCTTCTGTGAGATCGGGGTCAACCTCACCGTCATCGGACTGTGGGGCGTTCCCTACATGGTCCAGAACTACCCCGGCGTGGGCGTCACGGAGGCTTCGACGTACGCGCTCGCGGGCAGCGTCGGCCTCCTGCTCGGCCCGCCGCTCATCGGCCGCCTCTCGGACCGGCTGGAGCGCCGGACGGCCCTGATGGTCGTCGGCGGGGTCATCTACACCGCCGCGTTCGGCATCCTCGCACTGGGCACACCCCCGAAGTTCGTCGTCGGCATCGTGCTGTTCACGGCGGGCGCGCTCGGCGGCGCGTTCGCGCTGGGCTACGCCGTCGTCAAGGAACAGCACAGCGCCGCCGCCTCCGGCGTCGCCACCGGGACCGTCAACGCCATCGGCTTCTCCGGCGCGGCCGTCTTCCCGGTCGCGATGGGGGTCATCCTCGACGCCTACTGGACCGGCGAGACGGTCGCCGGCGCGCGCGTCTACACGGAGTTCGGCTACCAGGTCGCGTTCGGCCTCGCGACGCTCGCAGGGGTGGTGGCGCTGGCCTGCGCGCTCGCGCTCCACCGGCGCGTTGGCGCGCCCGCCGCGGCGCAGGACGCCGCCGCCGGCGACGACTGAGGGCCGGCACCCCCCAGCCGCGTCCCGCGACCTCCGCGTCCCACGACCACTTCCACCGCGCGGGCGCGCCGCTCAAGTGCGCGCGCGCCCTGCCACGTGTATGAGCGATTCAGCGGGCGGCGCCCTCTCGCCCGACGAGCCCGAGGCCGAACGCCCGTTCCGGGTCGACGCCCCGTTCGACCCCGCCGGCGACCAGCCCGACGCCATCGAGGAACTCGTGGCGGGCTACGAGTCCGGCATGACGAAACAGACCCTGCTGGGTGTGACGGGGTCGGGCAAGACCAACACCGTCTCCTGGGTGGTCGAGGAGCTCCAGCAGCCGACGCTGGTCATCGCCCACAACAAGACGCTCGCCGCGCAACTCTACGAGGAGTTCCGCAATCTGTTCCCCGACAACGCCGTCGAGTACTTCGTCTCCTACTACGACTACTACCAGCCCGAGGCCTACGTCGAGGGGACGGACACCTACATCGACAAGGACGCCTCCATCAACGACGAGATCGACCGCTTGCGCCACTCCGCGACGCGCTCGCTCCTCACCCGGGACGACGTCATCGTCGTCGCCTCCGTCTCGGCCATCTACGGACTCGGTGACCCCGCCAACTACGTCGAGATGGCGATGCGCCTGGAGGAGGGCGACGAGATCGACCGCGACGAACTCCTGGCTCAGCTCGTCGACCTCAACTACGAGCGCAACGACGTCGACTTCACCAACGGCACCTTCCGCGTGCGCGGGGACACGGTCGAGGTGTTCCCGATGTACGGCCGCTACGCCGTTCGGGTGGAGTTCTGGGGTGACGAGGTCGACCGGCTCCAGAAGCTCGACCCGTTGGAGGGCGAGATCAAGAGCCAGGAGCCCGCGGTCCTGTTCCACCCGGCCGAGCACTACTCCATCCCCGAACAGCGCCTGGAGCGCGCCATCGAGGAGATCGAGGCCCTGCTGGAGGACCGCGTGCGCTACTTCGAGCGCCAGGGCGACCTCGTCGCGGCCCAGCGCATCGAGGAACGCACGACGTTCGACCTCGAGATGATGCGCGAGACGGGCTACTGCTCGGGCATCGAGAACTACTCGCTCCACCTGAGCGACCGCGAGGCCGGCGAGGCCCCCTACACCCTGCTCGACTACTTCCCGGACGACTTCCTCACCGTGGTCGACGAGTCCCACCAGACGCTCCCGCAGATACGGGGGCAGCTCGCCGGCGACAAGGCGCGCAAGGAGTCGCTCGTCGACAACGGCTTCCGGCTCCCGACGGCGTACGACAATCGACCGCTGTCCTTCGAGGAGTTCCAGGAACGCACGGACCGCACGCTGTACGTGAGTGCGACGCCGGGCGACTACGAGCGCGAGCACTCGGAGCAGGTGGTCGAACAGATCGTCCGGCCCACCCACCTCGTCGACCCGAAGGTGACCGTCGAACCGGCCGAGGGGCAGGTCGAGAACCTGATGGACCGCATCGACGCCGTCCCCGAGGACGAGCGCGTTCTCGTGACGACGCTCACCAAGCGGATGGCCGAGGACCTCACGGAGTACCTGGAGGAGGCCGGCGTCGATGTCGCCTACATGCACGACGAGACGGACACGCTCGAACGCCACGAACTCGTCCGGTCGCTGCGACTGGGTGAGATCCAGGTCCTCGTCGGCATCAACCTGCTCCGCGAGGGGCTGGACATCCCGGAGGTGAGTCTGGTCGCCATCCTCGACGCCGACCAGGAGGGGTTCCTCCGCTCGGAGACCACGCTCGTCCAGACGATGGGGCGGGCGGCCCGGAACGTCAACGGCGAGGTGGTGCTGTACGCCGACGAGACGACGGACTCGATGCGGTCGGCCATCGAGGAGACCCAGCGTCGCCGCGAGATCCAGCAGCAGTTCAACGAGGAGCAGGGCCACACCCCAACCACCATCGAGAAGGAGGTCGGCGAGACGAACCTGCCCGGCGCGAAGACGGAGACGGGCGGCGTCTCGGGGTACGAGGCCGACGACCCGGACGAGGCGCGCGAACTGATCGAGCGGCTGGAGCGCCGGATGCGCGAGGCCGCCGACAACCTCGAGTTCGAGCTGGCCGCGGACATCCGCGACCGCATCCGCGAACTGCGCGAGGCCTTCGAACTCGACGGCGACGACGGCGTCCCGCCGGAGGACGAGTCCATCCCGGCCCCGGACGAGGAGTTCTGAGGCCCGCCTACTCCAGTGACTCGACGCCGGTGAACTCGAAGCGGGCGCCGCCGGTCTCGCTCTCGGTCACAGCCACCGTCCAGCCGTGCGCGGCAGCGACGGTCTCGACGATGGTGAGGCCGAAGCCCGTCCCGCCGGTCTTCGTGGAGTACCCCTGGTCGAACACCGAACCGCGCTCCTCCGGGGGGATGCCGGGGCCGTCGTCGGCGACGTAGAAGCCGTCACCGCCTTCGAGGGGACCGACAGTGACGGACACGTCCGCGCCTGCGTGCTCGATGGCGTTCCGGTAGAGGTTCTCGAGGAGCTGGGCGAGCCGGTCGGGGTCGGCCGCGATGCGTGGCACCGCCGGGTCGACGGCGAGCGTCGCGTGCGGCGTCTCGACGTTCCCCCACGCGCGTTCGGCCAGCGCCGACAGCTCGACGGGGCGGGGCTCACCGACCGCCTCCCCCTGCCGGGCCAGCGTCAGCAGGTCCTCGATGAGCCGCTCCATGCGGTCGGCGGCATCGGCGATGCGGTCGAGGTCGTCGCTCTCGACCTCCTCGGCAAGAAGGGCGACGCTCCCCTGGATGACGTTCAACGGGTTCCGGAGGTCGTGGCTCACGATGCTGGTGAAGGCATCGAGGCGCTCGTTCTCGCGCTCGAGCTGCTTGCGCTCGGTGATGTCGACGTAGAGCGCCAGCGAGCCGACGACCTCCCCGGTCTCTCCCTGCCGCGGCACGGCACGGAGCAGCGCGTCCACGCGATCGCCGTCGCTGGTGACCAGCTGCCGTTCCTCGTTGGTGAACTGGTCGGTCAGAGCCCGGTCGTACCCCCCCTGGTCGAGGAGTTCGTCCGCGGAGCCGTCCGTGTAGAACGCCGCGAGTGGACGGTCGAGGACCTCGTCGCGTTCGTAGCCCAGCGTGTCGAGGAAGAGCTGGTTGCAGGCGTCGACGACGGGCGTGCCGTCCTCGTTCCGGGTGAGTACGCCCATGACCGGCGCCTCCTCGAACAGGTCGCGGTACTGCTCGCGGAGTCGCTCGGTCAGCTCGACGCGGTTGATGGCGTGGGCCACGGTGGTCCCGAGTTCGTCGAACACCGAGAGTTCCCGCTCGCCGAACGCCGCCGGACGGTCGGCGTACACGTTCAGGACGCCGTACAGCGTCTCCTGATAGACGAGCGGTACCGCGGCGGCGGACTGGAACCCCCGCTCCCGTGCGGCCTCGCGCCACGGCTCGAAGTCGGGGGCCTCGAGGATGTCCTGGACGGCCTGTGGCTCGTGTGTGCGTGCCGCCCGGCCGGCGGGGCCCAGGCCCGTCTCGCTCCGGTCGACCGTGACCGTGATGTCGTCGAGATAGCCCTCGTCGACGCCCACCCAGGCCGCCGGGACGATGGTCGAGTCCTCGGTCACGTGCCCGACCCACGCGAACACGTACGGCTCGGAGTCGGCCAGTTGCTCACAGAGCACCTGTTCGATGTCGTCCCTGCTCTCGGCCTGGACCACCGCCTGTGTGGTCTCGCGGAGGGTCCGGTTGATACGGTTCAGCTCCGCGATATCGGCTTCGTGCTGCTGACGGCCGCTCGCGTCGCGGATGGTGGCGACGATCTCGGCGTGGTCGGCGATCTCCATCGGGCTGAGGCTGACATCGACCGGGAACTCCGTCCCGTCCTTGCGCCGACCGTACAGCTCCCGACCGGTTCCCATCGGTCGCCGCTCCGGGTCCGCCGTGTACGACTCGCGGTGGTCGACGTGCTCCTCGCGGTACCGCTCCGGGATGAGCGTCTCGACGGGTTCGCCCTCCAGCTCCGTCGCCTCGTAGCCGAACAGCCGCTCGACCTCCTCGTTGGCCCGCCGGATCCGCCCGTCGGTGCCGACGATGACGATACCGTCGGGAGCGGCGTCCAAGTGCTTCGAGACACGCTCCTCGGCCCGGCGCTTCGCGACGGCGTTTCTCACCTGCCGGGCGAGCACCTCGTAGTGGTCCGTCCCGGTCTCCTTCTGGAGGTAGTTGGTGACGCCCGCGGAGATAGCCTCGCTGGCGAGGTCCTCGCTCCCCTTCCCCGTGAACAGGATGAACGGGATATCGGAGTTCCGCGCCCGGACCTGCTCCAGGAACTCGATGCCGTTCGTGCCCGGCATCTGGTAGTCCGAGACGACACAGTCGAACGACTCGTCGGCGAGTCGTTCGAGCCCCGCGTCCGCGTCGTGTTCCACGACGACATCGAGTGATTCGTCTGCCCGCTCGAGGAACCGCGACGTGATGTCGGCCACTCCCGGCTCGTCATCCACCAGCAGTACGCGTACGGCAGCGTCCCCGTCCGGACGAGCCTGGACTGTGGCCCCGTTGGCCGCCATTCTGTGCCCTGTACACCATCGGAGATAATATCAGTTGGCATCGAATCGAGCGGCGAGGGGGGCGACGAACCCCCGTGCATCGGAGAGGAGCGGCCTTTTACCCTCCACCGCCGAACCCGGAGCCATGCCCGACCTCGTCGACACGCGTATCCAGAACCGGTGGATGGTCCAGCCCAACCACGCGAACAACCTCGGCGCCGCCCACGGGGGGAACGTGCTGAAGTGGATGGACGAGGCCGGTGCGATGAGCGCCGTCCGTTTCTCCGGAGAGACCTGTGTCACCGCGCATATGGACGAGGTGAACTTCAAACAGCCCGTCCCCGTCGGGGAGACGGCGTTCATCGACGCCTACGTCTACGGCGCCGGCCGGACCAGCGTGAAGGTCCGCGCGCAGGTCTACCGCGAGGACCTCAAGAGCGGCCACCGGGAACTGACGACCAACTGCTACATGGTGTTCGTCGCCATCGACGAGCACAACGAGCCGGTCCCAGTCCCGGACCTGACCGTCGCTACGGAGACGGGCGAACGCCTCCGCGAGGAAGCACTGGACGACGCACCCGAGTAGCATCGTAACACAGAAACTAACCTCCTTTCTGAGTTATACCCACACCCCACATTATAATCAGATATCAGAGGATCAGTGAGAGAGGTACGGCAGCAGTTGCGGCGTCTCCGTCGCTCCCGAGTAGATATACTCCCGGGCGGAGTCGGGCACAGGCCTATCCGACGAACGCGCGTAGCCGCGCGCATGACCGACACCGAATACACCGACATCCGCGAGTCGTACGCACCCCAACCGGAGGCGTGGAAGTACTGGTTCCTCCTCGCGGCGCTGGCCCTCGGGCCGCTGTACGCCCTGCTGCTGCCGATACTGGTCAGCTGAGGGGGTATCCGTACCGACCTGCCCGCGTGACTACCGACCCAGCAACCGGTCGACATGCCGTTTTCCGAGCGCGATGGTCTCGTGGTCGCGCGTCCCGACCTCCAGCGTCGCGGTCCCCGACCACCCATCGAGCGCCGCGAACAGGCCCGCGAAGTCGATCTCGCCCATCCCGGCGGGGAGGTGCTCGTCGCTACCACCGCGCGTGTCCGAGAGGTGGAGGTGGTCGATGCGGCCCGCGTTGGCGGTGGCGTACGCGCCCGGTTCCACCGGCGGGTCACCGAGCACGGCGTGTGCGGTGTCGAACGTCGTTCCGAGGTCGTCGGCCGCCCCGTCCTCGTCGAGGGTGGCAAGCAGGTCGTCGAACTCCGGCGCGACGAAGGGCCCGTGGATGACGTTCTCGGGCACCGGCGTGACGCCGCGCTCCCGTGCCGCCCTGACGACGCGTCGGGTCCCGTCGACGACGAACTCCCGGACCTCGGCGTCGGTCCAGCCGAGGTCCCACGCATCCGATGAGGGGTGGAAGACGGCCTTCTCGGCCCCGAGGTCGGCCGCCAGGTCGAGACAGGCCCGGCACTCGCGGACGGCCCCGTCCCGGACGGGACCGAACGGCGAGCCGAGGTCGAGCGAGAACGGGAGGTGAACGAGGAGCGAGAGCCCGGTGTCGTCGAGGGCGTCCGCGAGAGGGTCACGCCAGGCATCGGCGCGGGAGCGAGCGTGTGGCCCGTCCAGCAGCACCTCCACGAGGTCGAACCCCTCGCTCGCGGCCCACTCGACCGTCGACCCCACGTCGCGGTGGGGGAGGGTGAACCCCAGGTCGAGGTCGACCGAGGCGTCGACCGGTTCCGGGTCAGGGTCAGGGCGGGTGAACACGGCGGGAGGTCGTCGGCCGCCGTGTTCAACCCCGTGGTCGGCGGGACGCTCCCGGCGACGCTCCCGACCGCGCCGGCGACAGGGACCGGGACGCCGGTCGTCGGTCATCGGTCGTCGGTCGGTCGTCATCGGCCCGTCCGACACCGCCGACACCCCTTTGACCGGGACGCCCCCAGGCCACGGTATGACCGACGAGGCCGACGGACGACCGGAGGGGGAGCCGGACGTCGATGGGATGGGAACCGCGCCGACGCCCCGTGACCCCGGGGCGGCGGAGTCGGCAGTCCGACGGGTCGAGGCGGCCGACGACCCGACGACACCGATGGCGCCGGACGTGCCCGAGGACGTGCGCAAGTACGACCGCTTCAAGAAGATGGACGGCGCCACCTACGACCGTGCCAACGAGTTCCTCCGGGACCGGACCTACATCACGGCCCGGGAGTGGGCCATCGCGCGGTTGTGTGCGGACTTCCGGACGGAGACGGGCGTCGAGATGACGAAGATCGGCGAGAACCTGCCCCACCTCGTCCCGTTCATGACCGACACCTACTCGCCACAGGCCGTGAACCAGGCGCGGGCCTCGTTCAAGGAGAAGGTCCGCAAGTCCGGCGCCACCTTCCTCTACGGGGCGATGTGTGATTTCTACACCGCCGAGGAGCTGGACGAGCTGATGTACGAGGTGACCGAGGTGGCGAAGTTCCTGCTGGAGGTCGAGGGCGTCGAGCTGACCGTCGAGGAGGAACTCGCCGCGGAGGACCGCATCGGCGACGTGATGCGCGAGGTCCGCGAGTCCTCGGCGGCGCTCCGGCACGACCACGTCACCTGTCCGGAGTGTGGTCACGAGATCGACTCCGCCGACGCCGGCCACGAGAGCGACCACGAGCCGGCCAGCGCGGACGACTGAGGACCCGCCGGCACTGTTCCTCCGCGACGAGTCCGGGGCGGCGTACGGAACGTCCAGCGGCGAGTCCCGAGCTACGACTCCTCGTCGGCGTCCGTCTCGGTCCCCTCGACCGCCGACCGGTCCGACGTTCCCGGCGTTCCCTCGCGGGTCCGGGCCGTCCGGGGCATCTCGGCGCCGGGGAAGAACAGGCTCGGGTCGTCGTGGGTGAACGAGACGGTGGCGTCGTCCTCGGGTGGCGTGACGTGGGTGTAGAACGTGCCATCGACCACGGCGCGGAGCCCCTCGAGCCGGTCCTCGTCGACCGCCGCGGGGACGAAGATAGCAACCTCCGCGTCCGCGCTGTAGAGGATGGTGAGGAACTGTATCTCGCCCGGGAGGTCGGCCCGGAGGACCTCGTACTCGTCGATCTCGTGGACACTGACGATCTCGTCCAGCCCGTCGAACTCCTCGCGCCGGACGACCACGCCGACGCCGGGCTCGTCGTCGTCGATGACGCCGCTGGCCGTCGGGTGGAGGACGGCGGTCCGCCAGCCGGCCTTGCGGTGCTCCTCGGCGGACTGTTCCATCTCCAGCACGAGCTGTTTCCAGTGGTTCTCCGTGGCGCCGTCGGGGACCTCCTCCGGGTCGGCATCGCGTGACTCGCCCTGCTCGTCTGGCGACTCCACGTCAGCGGCAGGTTCATCGCCGTCGTCTGCACCCGCGGTCTCGTCGTCCATGTCCACACTCCGTGGCGGAGGTGGGAAAACCTGTTCGCCGTGGGGTCCCGACCCGGTCCACGCCTCCCGGGGCGGGTCAGAGCAGCCCGTCGTCGGAGTCGTCGCCCCCGAACAGCCACCACCCATCGTCGTCGTCCGCGGGGGTCGCGGTGGATGTGGCGGTCGGGGTCGCGGTGGACGTATCGGTTGGTGACGCGCTCGCGACGGGGGTGCCGGTCGCGGTCGGCATCGGTGCCGCGGCTGGTGTCTCCGTGGCGGTTGCCGCCGGAGCCGACGTCGAGGTCGACACGGCGGTGGCCGTCGTGGTTGGCGAACCCCTCGTCGCCGCCGACTCGGTCGTCGCCGTCGCCGTGTCCGGCGTCGGCGTGAGTCCAGCGGTCGACGTCGGGGACGGTGACGGGGGGGCCGTTACCGGCGTGTCCACGCTAGTCTCGACGGTCGATGTCGCCGTCGTCGTGGCGCCAGCGGTCGGTGCGGCCGTGGAGACACCCGTGCCCGTGGTGTGAGTGGTCGGCGTCGCGGTGGCCGCCGCCGTCCGGGTCGCCGACGCCGTGGCTGGTGGCGTGGCTGGACCGGGAGTGGGAGAGGAATCGGACGCCGCTGTGGGAGTGGGAGAGGAATCGGACGCCGCTGTCCTCGTCGTGGCGTCCGCGTCCGTGGGCGTGCGCTCCGGTACGTCGGTCTCGGCGGGAGAGGTCCCCTCTGGCGTGGCCGTTGCGCTGTCGGGAGTCCCGGTCTGGGAGAGCAGGTCACCGACGCGGAGGCCGCCGGGGTCGGGGACCGAGCCGACCTCGTCCGAGCCGGTGACGAGCTCCATCCCCCTGGCGTTCAGCACGTCGGACTCCATGTAGTAGGCCTCCAGGGTAACGGGCAGCGGCTGCGAGAGGTGGAGGCAGGCGTCGAGTTCCGCAAGCGCGTCGACGAGGTCGTTCTCGCCGTTCGTGTAGAGCATCGTCTCGTCGGTCTCGCCACGTGGGATGGCCAGCCGCATGGGTAGCTCCCCCTCGTGCCAGAGGCTGACCTCCTTCAGGACGGCGTTCTCGATGGTGACGCGGTTGCGTTCCGACGCCAGTTCCGAGGCGCAGATGCTCCCGCCGGGTTCGAGGACGATGCTCCCGGTCCGCACCGTGAACACCTCGCCGTCCGTGACGGTGGCGGGGACTCCGTCTCCGGACTGGCCCGTCGCCCGCCCGGGGAGCGCCGCGACCTGCAGGACGCTGGCAGCGACGAGGACGAGAACGAGAACGAGCGCCGCGTGGCTCCGGTCCATCCGGGGTCAGTCGGCCGTGGCCCCGCTCGAACTCGAGGGGGTCGCTGGCTCCTCGTCGGCCGAGGGATCCCAGGCGATGCAGAGGTTCCCGCCAACGATACCGACGAGCATCCCGACCACGAGTCCGCCGAGCGCACCGAAGATGGACAGGATGGACATCGCTACCCCGAGGATGCCCAGCTCACGCGAGAGGTCGGGTCGCATCAGGGCGAACACCCCCGTCAGCGCGACGAGGACGGCGAACAGCAGCCCGATGAAGGTGAACGACCCACCCACGAGCAGCAGCTCCGTCGCGAACTGCATCGGGACGTAGGCGATGACGAGCCCGGCCAGGAGCAAAAGCGCCCCGCCCAGGAACGGACGGTCGTGCCGCCACCGGTCGAACCGGGCGCGAGTCTCGGCGAGTCGCTGGTGGGTCGCGTGCAGTCGCTCCCGGGGCTCGAGCCGCGCCTCCCCGTCGTCGCCGTCGTCGTCCGCGTCGTCGAACCACTCCTCGCGGGTGGTCGATGTGGTGTCCGGCATCGTCACTGTCCGTACTGTTGTTCGTACGTCCCGTCGTCGTCGGGGTCGTACTGGATGGTGATCTTCTGTCCCGGGATGGAGATACGGTTGGTCGCCAGGTAGTGGGCGTTGATGGTGGCGTTCTTCAGCACCAGTCCGGGCTTGCCTGACGAGAGGGAGGGGTCGACGGTCTCGCCCGCCGAGGCGTTCCCCTGCGCGTCGATGGTGAACCGGTCGTTCGGGTCGCTCGCGGGCGACTCGTCGATGACCTGCTCGCGGAGAACGGCCTGGTCGGCCTGGATGCGGGACGCCTTCAGTATCTGGTTGCCCGTCGTCACCGTCCCGGTGCCGGAGATGACCATCTTCGCGTCGCCGCTCAGCCCGGGCAGGCTCTCGACGCTCAGTTCCTTGATGAGCTTCAGCCCCTCTATCTCGGAGCTCTCCAGCTCGGTGACCCCCACGGGAATCGCTTGCTTCTCGCTCGTGTCGCCGACACCCACGTAGATGTGGGCGTCCTGTCCCCGTATCTCGTCGGCCTTGACGGTGAAGCCGCCGACGCCGGCCAGCGGTACCGCGTAGGCCGTCCCGGTGTGCAGTACCAGCATCGCCACGAGGGCGACCACGCCGAGCGAGAGTCCAGTTCCCTTCGCCAGTAGTGACTTGTCGTACATGCGTAGCTCTCGGTCTCCGTCCAGTGGTCCGCCCCCGACGGATGACACGCGGGGACCGCTCGACCGCCTGCCGGGGGCGGCGAACTGAACGCTCGTTACGCCGCCCCATTTAGGAGTAGGGATTACCCCGGCTAGAGAAGGCCAATTAAAACCAGTCGGCTGTATACCCGTGAACTCGATTCCGCCGATATCAGTTGAAAGAGTACGTCTGAGATGGATAAACATCGCAGTTGTTCCTGGCAGTTTCGCCGCCATCGGTCCCGTTCCCCGTCCCCGTTCACCGGGGCGCGACCGCCGAGAGGACCGTCGCCTCGACGCGCCGGAGGTGCTCGCCGACGGTCGACATCGTCCGGTCGAGTTCGTCCGCGATGTCGGCCTGGGTCGCCTGTCGAGGTACCTCGTAGTAGCCGAGATCGAGGGCGGTGAGCAGTATCTCCTGTTGCCGGTCGGTGAGTGCGTCGAACGCGACATCGGCGCTGTGGTCGTACTCCCCGGTCTGTTCGAGCCGTACCGTGAGGTCCCTGGGGAGTTCCGGGATCACCTCTCGGATGGTCGACAGCTCCCCGATGACGACCGCCCGGACCCCGCCGCGCTCGATGCACTCGAGCGGGAGGTCCAGGATGAGTTCGTACTCGCGGAACAGCGAGAGGAGTTCGTCCATCAGGTCGCTGGTCTCGACCTGCACGTAGAGAGTGATGCGACCCCGGTCGGTGGTCAGTTGCGACTCGTGGAGGTCGGCCGCCGCGACCAGTTCCCGGACGCGGCCGACGTCACCGGCAAGCTCGTAGAGGACGACCGCTGTCCCGTCCGCCAGCCGGTGGAGGTGGGCGAGTCGCTTCCGGGTGACGCCGTCGGCCTTGGCCAGTCGCCGGTCGAACGGGTGGAGGGGCCGGTCGGTCGGGGTGAGCGAGGTCCGGACGTAACGCACGATGTTTGTGTATCAATAACAGCGTATACTCGGCTATGTGCCCATTATTTATAAGCCATCTCGGCTGCCATGGCGGACGTTCCGCCCCTGCGTCTCGGCGAAGGCGTCGGCGTCGCCGTCGTAGACCACCTCGCCGCGGAGCATCGTCCACTCGGGGAAGACACCCTCGCTGCCCTCGAACGGCGTCCAGCCACACTTCGAGTGCAGGTCCAGTCCCCGGATGGGGCGCGTCTCCGCCGGGTCGACGAGCACGAGGTCGGCGTCGCGCCCTTCCTCGATGCGGCCCTTCGACGGGAGGCCGAATATCTCTGCGGGGTTCGCCGCGGTGACATCGCGGACGCGCTCGTACGAGAGCTTCCCGTCGCCGGCCGCGACGAGCAGCAGGGGAAGTGCCGTCTCCACACCGGGCACGCCCGACGGGGCATCCCAGATGCCGGCGTCCTTCTCCTCGCGCGTGTGGGGCGCGTGGTCCGTCGCGACCACGTCGACGGTCCCGTCGGCGAGGCGCTCGAACAGCGCCTCGCGGCGGTCATCGCTCCGGAGCGGCGGGTTCATCCGACCGTACGTCCCCAGCTCGTCGAGGTCGTCACGGGAGAGAAAGAGGTGGTGTGGCGTCACCTCGCAGGTCAGCCCTGCATCGACGGCCGCGTCGACCCCCTCGGGCGTGGAGGTGTGGGCGATGTGGACGGTGGCGTCGTGGTCGGCCGCGACCTCGCCCGCGCGCTCGACCGCGGCGGCCTCGGCCTCGGGCGTGCGGTAGGCGCTCCACGCGTCGGCGTCGTCGTCGGGCCGTTCCAGTGCCTC
>Ga0207757_100665_pt1 | contig 20189 bp, 17 predicted proteins | sample A23P3SouthBayCA_2_FD_187752 | JGI IMG/M metagenome (GOLD analysis project Ga0207757, IMG submission 187752) | Aerobic enrichment media microbial communities from Eden Landing Ponds, California, USA - A23 P3 (2) (SPAdes) | ecosystem: Environmental > Aquatic > Marine > Unclassified | place...
ACTCGTCGCGTCGAACGGCAACATCGTCGCGGACAGCGCGGAGGGGTACGCGTCGAAACAGGGCGCGAAACGCGGGATTCGGAGCGTCAAACGGATCGCGCCCGACGCCGACGTGGAGGAGACGTGAGGTCGAAGGCGCAAGTGACCGCGGGACCGCCCGGTCAGGCGTCCCCCAGCAGCTGTAGCGTCTTCGAGTCGGGCTCGTCGTAATACCGCTCCAGCGCCGTGTCGAACGGGGCCGGATCGTCCGCAACCGCGTCGAACAGCGTCATCGAGGACCGAAACTTCAGGTCGTCCGGGGACCCGAAGATCTGGGTCGCCGAGCGCCCGTCGATCCCGTTCACGATCTCCGTGCACTCGCGCAAGCGTGGCCCCAGTACCGAGTGGTGCAGGTAGGCGCGGGCTTCCCCCCGCGAAGAGATCGCGTACCGTTTGGACATCTCACTGCGACCGAGCCCGGCGAACTGGGGGAAGACGAACCACATCCAGTGGGACCGCTTGCGGCCGGATCGCAGTTCGCGTTTGGCCGTCTCGATGACACCCTCCTGTGCCTCGACGAATCGGTGCAGATCGTACGGATCGTCGCCACCTGTCATGGTTGCGTTACGATACTGCCATGTACGTAAATCTCGGCCGCAGGATCGGGCGGACCGACAGACGTACCACGCCGACGCCCGTTGGGGCGCCCAGCGTATGGAACTGACCGTCTACGGGCCGCTCCGAGCCGCGACGGGCGAGAAGCGCGTCGGCGTCGACGCCGACGGCGACACGGTCGCCGCGGTGGTCGAGGCGTTCGTCGACGCCTATCCGCGTGCCGAGTCGCATCTCGTCGACGAGGACGGCGCCCTCCGACCGAGCGTCCGCGTCACCGTCGGCGGCGAGCGGGCGGCCCTCGACGACGACTGCCCGCCCGACGCCGAGGTGGCGCTGTTTCCGGCGATGCGCGGGGGCGCGTCGTAGGCTACAGGTCGTACTGCGCCCGCACCGCGTCGGTCAGTCCCACGTCTTCCAGTCGGTCCATCGGTGCGAGCATCGATAGCTGCACGACGCCCGGCAGACGCGCGATTTCGACGCCGCCGGAGAACGTACAGCGAGCGCGCACCTCGCCTTCGGTCATGTCCAGCAAGTCGCCCGCGCGGTCGAACGCGTTGTCGGTGGCGTCGTTGATCGTCGCGCCCGAGCCGATCACCTGGATGGGCGCGGCGTCGACCACCTCGTCCACATCGTACTGCGCGGCCAGTTCGGCCCCTGCCTCGCGTTCGGTGTCGGTGTACGGCGTCGCGATGTCGGGCAGATCCGCCTCGTTGGGGAGGAGTAGTGGCCCGTCGATATCGAGGCCCTTGATCACTTCCACCTCCAGTTCGGTCCGGCCGCTCACGTCCGTCGTGTGCAAGGAGAGTTCGCCGTCGCCCTGATTCGCGTGCAGGTCGCCGACGTAGAGGCCGGCGCCCTCGATTTTCACGGGACAGATCAGCGTCGCGCCGGGACGCACGTCGTTGGAGTCCATGTGGCCGTCGGTACGATCCGCCAGCGCGTCCTCGTCGGGGAGCCCCCAGTCGTGCCCGGCACCGATCAGGAACTGCCCGAAGTCGCCGGCGTTGTGGGAGTCGGGGAACTCCCGCGGTGGCGTCGTGCCGATGTTGCCGATGAAGGGTCTGAGATGGCCGAGCGTGCCCGGAATATCGTCCGGTTTGTAGAGGAGGATGGGGTGCTGTCGGGAGTGCTCGGGCAGGGCCATCGCCTCGTCGGCGCGTTCGGCGAGGTCGGTCGCGCCCTCCTCGCCGACCGTCAGGCCGACGGATCGGTCGTCGTCGAAGGCGACGGTGTAGCCGAACTCGAAGCCGAAGGAGGAGGCGTTGGCGCCACACTCCGCACATTTGATCGATTCCTCACCGATGTCCTCGACGACGCTCTCGGGCCACTCGGTCCCACACTCCGGACAGCGGTGGTCGACGAAGGGGTCGTCGCCGAATGCCCCCTCGCGTTCGGCCATGCTCCCGGTGCTCGTCGCGACGCTCGTCACCTCGACGTCTTTGATGCGGACGACGAGCGCGTCGCCGGGTTCGGCGTTCTCGACCCGGATCGGCCGGGTCACCTCGTGTCCGCCGCGGAACTCGGGAGTGATCATCGGCCCCCAGCACGCCGGCGGCGTGTGTGTACGGACCGTCCCGCCGTCGGCGACCGTCCCCGCCCACTCCTGGTCCGGGCCGACGAGGCCGAGCGTGAAGCGGTCGACATCGAGTTCCTGCTGGATCTGTTGGGACATACGGTCGATCGTTAGTGTGTTCAATAATAACTGTTAGCACGGAAACCGTTCACACGCGAATCCGTCGACGATGTCCGGGGCGGCGACCGTCCGACCACCGGAATGCGGCTGGACGGCGAAGCCGTCGCCGTCAGCCACCGATCCCGCTTCGGAAGCCACGCTGGATCGTCATGGCGTGGGCGTAGTCGGCCTCGGAGAGGACGCCGACGAGGTCGCCGTCGCGCTGGACGATGGCGTCGAGACTCCCAGTCCCCTGTAGTTCCACGAGCGTATCGAACGCGTCGGCGGCCGGGTCGATCCGCGGCACGTCCCGCATGATCTCCTCGACGGTCGTCGTCGCGTGGTCGGTCCGGCGGGCGTGTTGTAGATCTTCGAGCGTGACGACGCCGATAGGCGACCCGTCGTCGTCGACGACGAGGTGAATCGGCTTGCGGTTCCGGAGCATCTGCGCCCCGAACACTTCGACGGTCGTCGTCGCGTCGACCGTCGCCGGCTCCCGGGTCACGATGTCACCGACGGTGAGCCCTTCGAAGAGTTCGTCGAGGAGGACCGCCTTCGACTCCGTCGTCGCCGCCCCGTAGATGAAGAAAGCGAGCAACAGGAGGATGATCTGGAAGTTGAGAACCCCCACGATGGCAAAGAGGAAAGCGAAGCCGACGCCGATCCGAGCGGCGATGCGAGTCGCCGTGCCGTACGGGCGCGAGCGGGCGAGGAGGGCGCGCAGGACGCGCCCGCCGTCCATCGGGAACGCCGGGAGGAGGTTGAACGCCGCGAGCGTGACGTTGGTGATGGCGAGCCACCCGATCACGAACCGGGACGCCTGCAACGAGTCCGGCGCGACGAGGACCCCCGCGTAGCAGACGGCGGCGACGAGGACGCTCGTCAGCGGGCCGGCGATGGCGATCCAGAACTCCCGGTTCCACTCCTTCGGGAACGTCTTCAGCGACGCGAGGCCGCCGAGAATCCAGAGCGTGATCGATTCGATTTCGAGGTCGTACCGCAACGCGACCCACGAGTGTCCGAGCTCGTGGACGGTGACGCTCACGAACAACCCGACCGCCGCGGCGATGCCGATCAGCCACGGTGTCGACCCGGCACGGAGGCGGGCGAGGTCGAACCCGACGCCGGTGAGCCGTTCGATGAGTGCGGCGTAGAGTTCGATCTGTTGCCCGCTGCCGATCAGCCACGCGAGTATCGGCAGGAAGATCAGCAGCGAGGTGTTGACCCGGATCGGGATGTCCCAGATTTCGGTGACCGTGTAGCTCCGCATACCGTCCACTCGTTCGTCGGTCCCTTCAACCCGTGGGCGGCGCCGTCACCTCTCGTGCCGTCGGAGTCGGCTGCCACACGTCGGACAGTACGGCACCGCCTGCAAGACGGGATGGACGTGTTTGATCTCGAATTCGTTCCCACACCTGGGACACTCGTCTTTCGGAGAGTCGCGAATCCAGATGACTCGCTCCGGTTCGGACACTTTCTTCCGGATACGGCCGTCGCGGGCGAGCGCGTTCAGGAATCGTCTGACCGTCGCTTTCGACGCGTCGAACCGCGACGCGAGTTCGCCAGCCGTGTACGGTTCGAGCGGTAGCATCGCCTCGGAGACGGCGCCGACGCCCGGCGTCCCGTCGTGCGTGTCGACCATGCGGCCTGTACGTACCGATCGGTGGTTACCGTATCCCACCCGCCGCAAAGTAGATGTACGGGACGGAACCCTGTGAGAACACCCGAGCCGATGAACCGTGCTACACTGGGTCCCCTGATCAAGGCCGTGGAGACGCTGAAAGTCTTCGCCACCAGCACCCCCTCGCCACGCGAACTGCTCGCGAATCGTCACCAGCGATTCGACCGCCTGCACGCGATCCTGCCATCGACGGCGACGCCGGGCGAACCCCTCCGGCTCACCGTGCAGGCGTGGGATCAGTGTGAACGCCTCCACCGTGACTTCGAGGCGACGGTGACGCTGGCGACGACGGATCCCGAGGCGTCTAACCATCGGACCGTCTCGTTCGACGGATCGGACGGTGGCGTCGTCCGCGCAGAGGGCGTCCGGTTCGAGTCGCCCGGCATCCACTACCTCACGCTGACCGAGGACCGGACCGGCGAGCGGTTCGTCTCGAACCCGGTGCACGTCGCTACCGACCACGACCGGCGGGTGTACTGGGGCGATATTCACCTTCACTCCATCCGGTCGGACGGCGCGGGCGACGCCGAATCGGGCTACCGGTTCGGTCGCGACGTGATGGCCCTCGACGTGGCCGCCTACACCGACCACGACACGATGGGGTTTTTCATCCCGCCAGCCTGGCAGCGCCGGCGGATGCACCGCGAGTACTTCGACGCGCTCTGTGCGTTGGCGGACGCGTTCGACGACCCCGGGACGTTCGTCACGCTTCCCGCCTACGAGTGGACGAAACAGCCCAACATGGGCGGCCACCTCAACGTCTACTTCGAGGACAGCGCGGACGCGACACTGATCGATTCGCTCGCGGCCGCGTCGAGTACGTACGAGGATCTGTGGGAGCGTCTGCGGGAGTGGGAGCGGACCCACGACTCGCGGGTCGTGACGGTCCCGCACCACCCCGCCGAGGCGATGTACCCGTTCGACTTCGCGAGCGTCGACTACGACGACGACCTCGCACCACTCGTCGAGGTGTACTCGCAGTGGGGATCGAGCGAACGCCCCGGGCGCGAGGGCAACCCGTTTCCTCTCGCCATGGGACAGGGCGAAATCGACGAGGCGGGCCACTACGTGCAGGACGCCCACCGCCTGGGCTACCGAGTCGGCCTGATCGGGAGCGCGGACTTCCACGGCCCCCACCCGGGCCATTCGATCATCCATGCACGTCCGCACCTCCCCGCCATCCGCGAGTGGCGGGACGCCGGCCTCGGGTGGGGGAATATCTGGCGCGTGTGGGACGAGCGGAGCTACCCGGGCGGGCTGACTGCCTTCCTCGCGCCCGATCTCACCCGGCGTTCGATCATGTCCGCGCTTCGCTCACGCTCCGTGTACGCGACGACCCAGCCGGACCGAATCCTCGTCGACTTCCGTGTCAACGGCGTCGACGTGGCCGACCAAGACGACGCGGTCCGAGTCGACACCGCGGAGGCGACACGAGCTATCAGCGTCGCGGTGGCGGGCACCGCCCCCATCGAAACCGTCGAAATCGTCAAGAACAACGCCGTCTGGCGCACGCTCGACGGCACCGACGACCCCGACGCCGACCTCGACGCCTACACCGTGTCCAGCGAGTGGGTCGACGATGATCCGATCACGGGAATGGACTGGGACGCCGAACGCGGCACCGACGGCGACGTGTACGTGGCTCGGGTGACGCAGGCGAGCGCCGATCCGTATCCGGGCGTGGCGTGGGTCGGGCCGATCTGGGTCGAAGCAGCGGTGGCCGACCGCGGGGCGTGAGCGACGGCGTTCGGAGCGACGCCCGCGGCGACCGAGCGCGGAACGAATCCCACGCCGTCAGTCGTCGCCCGTCGTCTCGCTTCGCGCCCGCTCCACCGTCGCCGCCTCGTCGGTCCGCAGATCGGAGACGAAGCCGAACAGCGCCTCGAAGTCGGTGATGTTCTCCTGTACGAGATACTGGACGTAGCGGTGTTTCCGGTGGAACTCCGCCTCCACGTCCTCGACGTCGCGGTCGGTGGCGTCGGCGAGGCGATGAAAGAGCCGGAAGGCAAGCGCCCGGTGGCCGTCGTCCAGATGCGGGTGGGCGTAGTCGAGGCTGAACTCGCCTTCGGTGTCACGGCGGGCGACCACGTTCCAGTAGAGCGTGCGCCCACCCTTCTCGACGACGCCCGAGGGGAGGGTGCCGCCGTCGAGGGCCTCGTACTCGGCCTCGCTGAGGAGTTCCACCGCCTCGGCGACGTAGCGGTCACCGTCGACGTGGTGGGGGAAAATCACGAGGTCGATCTCCCGGAGGAGGTAGGGGGCGAGCCCCTGTTCGACGACGCGGTTGACGAGCGTCTCCACGTCCTCGGCGTGGGTGGTGCCGATGACGCCGTGGCCCGTGTTGAGCGTCTCGCCGAACGTCTCGAAGGAGGCGGGCGTGTTGATCTCGGCGATGACCTCCACGTCGGGATTCAGGTAGTTCGTCTCGGTCATCAGGCGGGCCATCGTCACGCGCTTGTACTCGGTCTCGTGGTCGCGCGTGGTGAGCGAGAGGCCCGTCTCGTGAGGGAGGCGCACCTCACGGCTCCCCTCGTCGATGGAGACGGGGCGGTCGTCGTAGGGGACGAAGGGCATGTGGGCGTTCATGAGCGTCGTCTTCCCCACCCCCGTCGGCCCGGAGAAGAGGACGACGCCGTGGCGTTCGTACAGCATCCAGAGCAGGGTGACGAGTTCGGTCGAGAGGGCGTCCCGCTCGATCAGGTCGACGGGCGTCATGGCGTCGGCGGCCTGCTTGCGGATGGAGACGTGCGGGCCGTCCTCGGAGATGACGGGGAGGGCGACGGCACAGCGAATCGTCTCTTCGACCCCCGGCAGGTCGAGGTTCACCTTCGCGCTCGGTCGACTCGCGCTGAGTTCCGTCCCGTCGCTCGCGGCGAGTTGCGTGACCACGTTGATGAAGGCCGTCTCGTCGTCGAAGGCGAGATTCGTCGGCACGCGTCCGACCGGGAGTTCGTCCGCCCGCGGGATCACCTTCACGCGTTCGTCGACGCGGTTGGCCTCCACGTCCTCCAGATACGGATCGCGGATGGGGATGGTGAGGACGCCGTGACCGACGTAGTCCCGGAGGACGTAGTACGCCAGGTCGTCGAGGCGGTCGGTGGCGTACCGGCTGTCGACCGGCGGGACGGCGAGGCCGTACTCGGCCAGCGCGGTCGTCAGCCGGTACTTCGTCGCCGCGACCCACGCTCGCGTGTTCCGGGCGGTGAGTCGTCGGGAGAGGAACTGGCGGGCGCGCTCCCGGACGAACGCGTGCCGGTCCTCGACCACGTCGTCGACGTTGGCCTCCCAGATGCGCTCCTTGCACTCCTCGATGAGTTGCTCGTCTCCGGGGAGCAGATCGGGTTCGAGCACGGCGTACTTCGTCGAGAACTGGTCGCTCCCGAGCAGGTGTTCGCGGTAGACGACCACGTCCACGTCGAAACCCGCGAAGTCCACGGTGTACTGGCGGAGGCGTTCGCCGGCGACGCGGTCGACGAAGCGCGCGTCGGCGTCGAAGTCGGTGCGGGCGGGGGCGTAGTTCTCGGTGTGGACGACCACGTCGTCCTCGCGGCCCACGTCGACCACCTCGATCCGATCGTCGAGGGCGAGCGGCGTCGGATCGTCGAGCAGGCGGAGTTCACAGAGGGCGTGATAGGTGAGGCGCCGCCACGCGGCCGGCGAGGCGTCGATCAGGCGATCCAGTGCCCGGCGGTACTTGGGTTCGAAGCCGGCGGCGGCGCGTTCGGCCGCCCCTTCCCGTGTCAGCGGCCGGCGGCGGTTGACGACCGTGAAGTGGTTGCGGATGCTCGCCATCGCGTCCCGATCCCGCGGGCCGAGGCCGGGTTCGCGGATCGCGTACGCGAACTCGTCGGTTCCCGTCTCGCGGATCGTCGCAACGACGCCCGGTGACACCTCGTACTGTGCGACCACGTCGGGCGCGTACCACGCGTCGGGGTCGTCCGGGGCGCGTGGCGTCGGCACTGGTCCGGCGTCGTCGCGCGACTCCCTGTCACTGACCGAGAGCGTCGGTCCGTCGCTCATTCGTGCCTCGCCTCCCGCGGGAACGACATAGCCGTTGGTGCCGCGCTATCACGTATAATACTCGGGACGGCTCACTCGACGGAGGGAGACTCCCGGCCGCCGCCGAAACGGCGCCCGAGCCAGACGCCGAGGAGTCCGACCGCCGCGCCGACCGGGAGGGTGATGGCTCCCCGAACGAGCGCGGCTCGACCGGCGTCGCCGGACGCGGCGAGGTCGCCGACCGCCGAGATGGCGAGCACGAACGCGGCGAAGCCAACGAGCGGTGCGGCCGCGACGAGGACGCTCACCAGCAGGTCGTCGTTCGCGTAGCCGTTGAGCGCCGCGGCGACGACGGCGACACCACAGACGAGGAGGGTGATCGTCCCGCCGGAGGGGCCGAGGCCGTCGAGGAGCGCCGCGGAGATCCAGACGAATCCCTGGGCGACGAACGCGAGCAACGCCAGCGCGATCACGAAGACGACGACCCGAAGCGACAGGGCCGCGTTGGCCGGGAGCAAGACGCCAGTGACAGTGGGGCCATCGTCGGTCACAGGGAGCCCTTCGTCCGTCGATACCAAAAGGTGTTGCACGGCTAGAGGTCGAAGGAGCGGACGATGCCGAGGAAGGCGGCGAATCCCCAACCCATGGCCCAGAGAACCAGCGCCACGAATCGGTAGGGTGGTGGAACGACGGTCGATCCCCCCGCAGCGAGGCCGCCGAGGACGAACAGCAAGCCGACGGTCGCGTAGCGCGTGCCGTCGTCTACGTCGTCATAGCGGGTCGCGACGGGGATAGCTGCCACGATCAGGAGGAGGATAGCGACCGCGATCGGGGGCATCAACACCGACAGCAGTGCGTCGGCGTCGAACAGCGCGGCGGCGACGCGGTCCGCGCTGGTGCCGGCGACGAACGCCACTGGCTGCACGACGAGTCCGGCGGTGATCCAGCCGTGCTCGACCGTTACGGGTTGGGGGGACCGCTCGACCGTGTGGTGAATCGTCCAGATACCCACGATGACGAACGTGGGCCACAGAACGGCGTACCCTCGATACCCGAGGGCGCCGTCGACGACGAACGCGGCCGTCGACAGCCAGCAGACGAGCGAGACAGCGACGAATCCGGTCACTCGCGTGGGAGTTCGGTCGCCGTCCGAGAGCGTGCGCCCCTCCCACGCGTCGAGGAACTGCGGGAGGCGACGAAGTTCACGAATCCAGACCCAGAGGCCGTGACAGCCGGCGAACGTCGTCGTGAGTAGCGCGCCGCCCCACGCCCAGAGCAGGAGGGCACCCTCGACGTCAACACCGACGCCGACGACGAAGCCGGCCACCTCGACGGTGACCGGTCCGATGGCCGTGACCGCGACGAAGAGATAGCCCGCCGCGAACAGCAGTCCGAAGAAGACGAACCCGGTGGTGATCATCCCCTGAACACACCGGGTCGCGTGCTCGATCGTGTCGATGAGGAATCGGTCGAAGGCAAACTCCATCCGTAACACGCGCGGGCGGTTCGGGCCGATGTCGAGTCGAGGCAGGACCCGAACGGCACTCGCCCAGCCCAGAAAGAGGAGGTCGGGGATCGGGAAGGCGTAGATCAGCACGTGTGTCGCGAACGCCGCAAAGAGGATCGGGAGGCCGAGTATCGCTGTCAGCGCGAGGACGTAGCAGGTGGCGGCGAGACGGCCGAGCCAGCCGTCGTACGCGAGATCGGTCGCGAGTTCAGACGCGGTGTCGTCGGCGTGGGGCGTGACGAACTGGAGCAGAGAAACCCCCCGTCCAGCGTCGTCGGTCACGTCCCACTCGTGATACCGGACGAGGTAGCCGAGGACGGCGCCACCGGTGAGAAACAGTCCCGGCAGAAAGAGGAGAAACAGGACGACGAAGCGATCGGCACGCAGGATGCCGACCGCGAGCGCGACGGCACACGCGGTGAAGACGATCCGGAATCCGACGGCGTCGGCCGGGAGGACGTCGACGTGGTCGTAGGCGAGATGACAGAAGGTGTAGAGCGCGACGGCGAACATCACCCACGTCGTGACGAATCCGACGGCGGGAGAGCCGAGGAAGCCGCCGGTGACGGAGACGAGTGGAGCGAGAACGTCCTCGGGGAGCCGAACGACGAGGTCGACGAGCGCCGATCCACCGAGGAACGGCGCCGGTGAGTCGAGGATCCGACGGATTGACACGAGAGCCATGGGCCACCTGTCGACCGCCATCGAAAAAATTCGAGGTGACGGTTCTCCCGACGACGTGGAGAGGCTGTCGCCCTCAGTCCGCCCCGGCAGCCGTGGAGGACGGGGACGGAGACGCCGACTCGCGGGAGCCGAATTCGAACGCCTCCAAGAGTCCGAGCAGCGTGTCCGCCTGTTCGGCCAGGTCGTCGACGCGTGTCGCCACCGCGTCGAGGGAATCGGTCTGTTCGTGGGCGGCGTCCGCGACGCTCGTCGCTTCGGCCGCCGTCTCCTCGCTCGTCGTCTCGATCCGCTCGATCATGGAGACGGTCTCCTCGGTCGAGGCGGCCTGCTGGTCGGTCGCGTCCGTGATCTCCCGCATCCCTTCGTCGGTCTCGTGGGCGAGTTCGGCGATCTGGTCGAGCGAGTCGATGGTGGCTTCGACCGTCTCGACCGCGTCGGCCACCTCCTCGGTCGTCCGGCGCATCTCCTCCACGGTCGTCTCGGTCTGGGTCTGGACGCCGTCGATGATCTCCTGGACGTCGGTCGCCTCCGCCTGTGCCTCCTCGGCCAGCGACTTCACCTCGTCCGCGACGACGGCGAAGCCGTCGGCGTCGTCGCCGGAGTGGGCGGCCTCGATGGAGGCGTTCAGCGCGAGCAGGTTCGTCCGCTCGGCGATGTCGGAGATGGTCGCGACGATGTCGCCCATCCGGTCCATTCGGTCGTCGAGTTCGCGAAGTTGGGTCATCGTCTCGGTCGCCCGCGTCTCGATGGCGTCCATCTTGTCGAGGGCGTCGACGGCCGCCCGCTGGCCTTCGTCGCCCTTCTCCGCCGTACTGGTGGCCACCTCCGCGACGCTGTCGGCCGAGGCGGCGATCTCCTCGATGGTGGCCGAGAGGTCGCTCATCTCGGTGACGATCCGCTGGAGTTGGTCCCGCTGTTCTTCGGCGTCGGCGGCGATGTCACCGGTGGCGTCACTGATCGCCTCGCTCGACTCGGCCACCGCGTCGAGATCGGCGGACGCGTCGACGGTGCGGTCCGAGACGGTGTCGGCGAAGGCGTACACTTCGGTGACCGTCTCCTCCAGGTCGTCGAGCATCCGGTTGAACGACCGGGCGATGGCGGCCATGGCTTCGCTCTCGGGATCGGGGTCCATCCGGACCGAGAGGTCGTTGTCGGCGGCGGCGGCCATCACGTCGCCGTACTCGTCGGCGGTCCGTTCGAGGTGGTCAGTCAGTGCCTCCAGTTCGCGGGTGTTCGTCCGGAGGTTGTCGGTCATCCGATCGAGGTCGTCGCCGAACGACCCCGGCACGTCCTCGTCGAGGACGGCGGCGTCGAACTCCGCCTGCGCGAGGACGTCCGCCTGCGCCGAAATCGTCTCCAGCGACGCGTGCATCTCGCCGAACGCGTCGACGAGGCCGCCGATCTCGTCGGGCTGGTCGTGCGTCTCGACGTCGGCGGCATCGAGTTCGCCGGCGGCGATAGTCGTCGCCGCCGCTTCGAGGTTCTGGATGGGGTCGACGAAGTCGCGCCGCGCGATCCACAGGGTGTTGGCGAGGGCGAGGGTGGCCCCAGCGAGAAGGACGGCGGTTACCGCCGCGCGAACGACGCCGGTCAACAGGAACGGGAGGACGGCGAGCACGGCGGCGACGCCGAACTGGATGGCTGCGGCGGCGACGAGTTTTCGCTCGATGGATTCGGTGACGCTGAGGAGGTCCATCGACCCCCAGAGGGCACGGCGATATAGGTCGAGTATTTGGTCCATAACCGACCACACGCAGGAGCGGGTGACAAAGTTGTATCCGATTATCAGATCGTAGGAACGGGATCGGAGACAGTTCGGGACCGAGACCGTCGGGCGACGACTCAGGCGCCGAGGTACAGTTCCGCCACCTCGTCGCTCTCCAGCAACTCGACGCCCGCCCCCTCGAACTCGTTTTCGCCCATGTCGAGGACATAGCCCCGGTCAGACACCGAGAGCGCCTTGCGGGCGTTCTGCTCGACCATGAGAATGGCCGTATCCGTCGCGTCCCGAATCTCGACGAGGCGTTCGAACATGTCGTCGACGAGGTCCGGGGCGAGTCCGGCGGATGGTTCGTCGACGAGGAGGAGGTCGGGGTCGATCATCAGCGCCGAGGAGAGCGCGAGCATCTGCTGTTGGCCCCCGGACATGGAACTGGCTTTCTGGTTCTGGCGCTCCTCCAGGATGGGGAACCGCTCCCACACCTCCTCGAAGTCGTCGTCGGTCACCTCAGTTTTGATGTACGCCCCCATCTCCAGGTTCTCGCGGACGGTGAGCGTGGGGAAGACGTTCTCGCGCTGTGGCACGTAACACATGCCGCGTTCGGTCACCTTGTCGGCCCGGAGGTCGGTGATGTCGTCGCCGTCGAAGGTGACGGTGCCCGACCAGCAGTCGATGAGGCCGTAGATGGCCTTCATCATCGTCGACTTGCCGGCGCCGTTCGGGCCGATGATCGTGACAATCTCGCGGTCCTCGACGTCCAGATCGACGCCGTGGAGGATCTCCGCGTCGCCGTATCCGGACACCACGTCGCGGGCTTCCAGCAGCCCCATCTACCCCACCCCCAGGTAGGCGTCGATGACGGCCTCGTCGTTTCGTATCTCTTCCGGCGGCCCTTCGACCAGTTTCTTGCCTTCGTTCATCACGATGATCGTATCGGAGAGTTCCATGATCACTTCCATGTCGTGTTCGACGATACAGAACGTGTACCCCTCGTCACGGAGGGTCTCGATTCGGGCCATCAGTTTCCGGGTGAGCGACGGGTTGACGCCCGCGACCGGTTCGTCGAGGAGGATCAACCGCGGTTCGAGCATCAACACCCGGCCGAGTTCGAGTAGTTTGCGCTGGCCGCCCGAAAGGTTGCCCGCGGGTTCGTCGCGGACGTGATCGATTTCGAGGAGTTCGAGCATCTCCTCGGCGCGTTCGCGAACCTGCGCTTCCTCCTCGTGGACGGCGTCGCGTCGGAACCAGGTGTTCGCCAGGCTCTCGCCGGCCTGACCCTGCGGTGCGAGCATCAGGTTCTCCAGCGCGGTCATCTCGCCGAGTTCGCGGGTAAGCTGGAAGGTCCGAACCAGTCCCTCGCGGGCGAGCATGTAGGGCCGGCTGTTGGTGTGTCCGGGTCGGCGCTGGGTCGCCCGCTGCTGAGCGAGGTAGCCACCGGCCCCGAGGACGGCGCCGGCGACGGTGGTGCCAAGCGCGGGCAGGGCGCTCAGGCCGAGGGGACCGAGGCCGACGACACCGCCGAGGGTGCCGGCCGTGATGCCGCTGGCACCGCTCCAGATGGCCGTCTCGTCGCGGTGTGGACGCATGATCTTCTGCAGATCACGCCCGTCGTAGCGGACGGTGCCGCCGTCGGGTTCGTAGAAGCCACTGATGAGGTTGAACGTCGTCGTCTTGCCCGCACCGTTCGGGCCGATGAGGCCGGTGATCGACCCCCGTTCGATGTCGAAGGTGGCGCCGTCGACGGCGACGATGCCGCCGAACGCCTTGCGCAGAGCCTCGACTTCGAGGATGGGATCGCTCATCCGTCCACCTCCTCGGCCGGAGCACTGGTTGACCCCTCCTCGTGACCCATCAGTCCCTCCGGCACGTAGTAGAGGACGAGCAGAAAGAGGACGCCAACGACGACCAGCCGGAAGGCCTGAATGTTGACGCGGACGGCGGGCGGGAAGTAGGAGGCGAGTTGCGTCGTCGCCTGCTGGAAGGCCCAGAAGATGCCCGCCCCGAGCAACATCCCCTTGTTGTTGCCGGCGCCGCCGACGAACATGATGAGCAGAGCGATGAAGGTCACCCGTGGGGCGAAGGTCGTAAAGGTCAGCCCCTGGGCGTACATGGCCCAGAGCGCGCCGGCGAAGCCCCCGAGCGCCGATCCGATAACCATGCTCTGGATCTTGTAGACGAACGGGTCTTTCCCGAGCGACTGCACCACCGTCTCGTCGTTGCGGACGGCCCGAAGGACGCGCCCGAACGGCGACTGGACGGTGAGTTCGAGGACGTAGTAGAGGCCGGCGAGGAAGAGCACGAAGCCGGCGAGCTGGAACCGCGAGTAGTCGACCTTCGTGGTCAGGGTGCCGATACCGGCCACGTAGTAGTCGATGCCCACGTCGCCACCGAACTGGAGGACCCAGACGACGTTCTGGAACAGGACGTTGAGCGCACCGGACACGTCGCCCTGGCCGAGCGGCCCCAGAATCGGGAGGAGGAAGTACCACAGCGAGACGAACCAGAGCGAGCCGACGGCGACGACGGTGAGTTTCACGTCCGCCAGCCACTCGATCCGGGTGACGCCGTAGTAGTACGCGATCACGAGGGCGGCGAGGAGGCCGAGCGTCACCGCGATCTTGAGACTCACGGATTCGAGGACGGGCAGTGGGAGGAGGGCGACCAAGAGCCCGGTTCCGAGGCCGATCCCGACGCCGGCCGCCCGGCGGTCGAGGTCGCCGTAGCGGTGGAAGACGGCGACTAGCGCGACGAACCACGTGTAGAGGGAGACGAGGACGCCGACGGCGAGGAGTGGATCGAACGCCGCCAGCGCACCGGTGGCGACGACGCCCGCGACGACGCCGGCGGTCGCGGCGACGGCCGACCGCGACCCGAGGGCGTCGGTCCGGCGGCGGAGCCGCGAGAGACCGAACGTGGTGACGGTGTAGACGCGGCCGAGCGGCCACCGCGAGTCGTCGCGCAACGTCCCGAGGGCGCCCGTAGCGATGGCCCACACGACGGCGACGATGAGGCCGAACATCGCCGGGCCGACGAGGGTGTCCATCGCCAGCGGGAAGAGGTTCTGGAGCGGCGGGCTGTAGCCCCGGAGTGCGTCGGGGCCGTTCGCTAGCCACGTCTCCGACTGGATGATCCGTTGGAAGATGACCGACACCCCGAGGACGGTGATGGCGAGGTAGTCCTCGCGTAACCTGATGGTCGGGAGGGCGACGAGGCCACCGATCAGCCCGGCCAGGAGCGTCGCCGCGAGGATGGCGACGGCCCACGTGCCGATCACGGGCACGTCGCCGAGACCGATCACGTAGTTCGTGAAGTCGGTCGGATCGTTCGGCCCGAGGACGAACAGCGCCGCGGTGTAGGCACCGATGAGGTAGAAGCCGACGTGGCCGAAATCGAGGAGGCCAGTGTGGCCGTACTTGATGTTCAGGCCGAGCGAGAGGATGCCGTAGATCGAGACGAGCAGCATGAACGAGATGACGACGTCGGAGGCCGCCATGTTAGCTCCCCCCCACGAGGCCTTCGGGTTTGACGAGCAACACAATCAGGAGGACGACGAACGCGACGGGGATGCGGTAGGTGGCGCTGAGGCCGGGGATGGCGAAGATGCCGATCTCCATGGCGAGGCCGACGACGTAGCTCCCGAGGATGGCGCCGTAGACGCTGATGCCGCCGAGGATGACGCCCGCGAACATGGCGAGCAGGAGGTTGAATCCGAGGTTGATCGTGATGGAACTGAACAGGAAGCCGAGCATGACGCCGCCGATGGCGGCGAAGAGGCCGGAGACGATCCAGACGGTCATCATCACCCGCCGGGTGTTGATCCCCCGGACCATCGCCAGTTGGCGGTTGTCGCTGGTGGCGCGCATGGCCTTCCCGAGCGTCGTCGCCTGCAGGAGGTAGTGGAGCCCGGACATCATGAGCAAGGCGAGGACGATGATTCCGATCCGGAGTGGCGAGGTGCGGACCCGCGTCGCGTAGATGGTGGCGTCGGGGACGGTGCCGCCGGCACCACCCCAGAACACCAAACCGCCGAGAGCGAAGACGAGGAGGCCGCCGACAGCGGCGGCGAGTCGCGGACCGACGACGCCCGCCGATCCCCGGCGCCAGCGGTAGGCGCCGTAGGCCACCGCCGCCGTCGCGACGGCGACGACGGCGAGTTCCAGCCACGCGTACTGGGCCACGAGCAACTGCAGGGAGTCGCCGCCGCGGGTCTCCTGAATGCTGAGGAAGAGCCCGCTCTCGGTCAGGAAGAAGTCGAAGAACTTGGCGAGGGTCACGTCGAGTTGCCCGCCGAGGAAGGGGACGGTCGTCTCGACGGTGTAGTACCTGATCTCGCCGCCGAAGATGGTTTGGATGCCGAACCGGACGACGAAGGCGACGGCGAGCGAGACGATGAGCATCAGGGCGAGTTCGACGTCTTTCTCGCGGAACTTGCGGAAGACGAGCGACTCCAGCAGGGGGACGACGGCACCGAGCAACACGAACGAGAAGAGCAGCGCCGCCCCGAACGAGGGTGCGCCGAGGACGACGCCCGCGCCCACGAGCGCTGCGAGGCCGCCGTGGACCCCGAGCGCTGCGGCGTCGGGCACGTCGACGCCCCACCAGCTCCCCTTCAGCGCCGGGACGCCGCCGAGATGGTACACCGTGCCGAGGACGCCGGCCGCCGACAGCGTAAACAGGACGGCCGCCCCGGCGACGCCGACCTGCTGGGGCCCGGTCGCGAGCAGGTCGAACAGCGGGACGGTGTCCGGCTTGTTCACGAGCAGTGCCGTATACGCGCCGAGGGTCAACAGATCACCGTGCGCGAAGTTGGGGACTTCGGCGATATCGTACACTAGTGCGAGGCCCGTCGCGCCGAGGGCAACGATGCTCCCGGTGACGATCCCCGTCGTGACTGCGTTCAGCAACCCTGTCTCGGCGGCCATGTCCCCGAATGACACACGCGGGTTAATATCATTTCGGTGCCGCGAATCGATGATGAGGATTCGTGCCACTATCCGCCCGCGACCAGTATCGGCGGACTGATATGAGGGTCATGATCGACCGATACAATTCCGGCGAACAGGGGCAGAAAACGACTGAAGTGTGTTGGTTCGCGGGTCGATCCGGTTCGAACTACCGATCTGTCAACACTAACCGACAATAGATTAATCTATGACAAGATACAACATGACACACGCAATGACAGAACGAAGTCGACGTGACGTGCTGAGAGGACTCGGAGCGACCGGCACGGCCGGACTAGTATCGCTCGCGGGCTGTTCCCAGCAGGAGGGTGACGGTGGCGGTGACGGCAGTGACGAGGCAACGCCCACCGACAGCGGTGGCGGTGGTGGTGGCGGTGGCGACGACATGGACACCGAGACGGAGGCCAGCGGTGGCGGCGAACCCATCGCCCTCGGCTCCATCTTCCCGATCACCGGCACGAACAGCGCCTACGGCGGCGGCCACCAGCAAGCGTTCAACCTCGCAGTCGAGGAGATCAACGGCAGTGGCGGCGTCCTCGGGGGTCGGGAGGTCAATCCCGTCAACCGCGACACGGAGGGGAGTCCGTCCCGGGCGGCCCAGAAGTTCCGGACGATGATCAACCAGGAGGGGATCGTCGGCCTCGTCGGTCCCTACTCCAGCGGTATCGGGACGACGCTGGCCCCCATCGCACGCGACAACCAAGTGATCGAGGTGTCCAACGGCAACACCTCGCCCGCGCTGGCGACGGCGGGGGTCAACGAGAGCAACGGCGTGAAGTACTACGGCCGGACCTCTCCGAACGACGTTCAGCAGGCGCTCGTGATGGCGCGCGTGTTGAACCAGTCCATCGAGGCCGAGACGGCCTCGTTCCTCTACGTCGACAACCCCTACGGACAGGGGCTGGCGGAGGCCGCCAGCGAGAGTTTCAACGGCGAGACGCTGAACATGGTGGGATACTCCCAGCAGACCAGTGACTACACGTCGACGCTCGACTCGGTGTTCGACGGCGATCCCGACGCGGTCGGTGCGGTCATGTACCCCGGCGGCGGGCGGACGATCCTCCAGCAGTGGAATCAGGGCGGCTACGGCGGTGAGTGGGTCGGCGCCGAGGCCATCCTCTCGCCCCAACTGCTCTCCGATCTCTCCGACATCGTCGAGGGGATGTACATCACGTCGCCCCAGACGGCCAACAGCCAGACGTTCCAAGAGAACATGGGCGGCCAGGACCAGATCACGCAGTTCGCCCCGCACGCCTACGACGCGACGTACCTGATGGGCCTCGCGATGGAACGAGCCGGCGAGGCCAGCGGGACGGGCATCGCGGAGAACATCCGCCCTGTCTCCCGGTCCAACGGCGACGAGACCACCGTCTCGGTCGCGGAGTTCCAGGCCGGCAAGGACGCCATCGGCAACGGCGAGGCCATCGACTACAACGGTGCGTCCGGCTCGGTCGACCTGAACGAGAACCTCGAACCCGTCGTACCCTACCGCGTCCTGCAGGTCCAGAGCGGCGAGGCGCAGGTGGTCGAGGAGGTGCCGCTGTCGTACTTCGAGGGGAAGATCTGACCAGCAGTTTAACCGGCCGCCGGCCGTAGCGCCGCCATGCGCGCCGAGTTCGAGGACGGCTGGCACCCCTCGACGAAACTGAACGTCATCGGAGCAGCGCTGGATTTCTCGCGCGTCGATCCCCTCCCCGAAAACGTCACGCGGGACGAGATCGAGGAGTACTGCTACACGCTCGAACAGCTGTACGGTTCCTACGTCGACCGGCTGGTCGACGAGACGGTGCTCTCCCAGCGGGAGGCCCAGACGTGGGTGTTGCGCAACCTCGTCCACGAGGGAGCGGATCGGCTCACCTTTGACGCCGTCGGCCTCTACGTCTGGGCGATCGGCCGGGCGGCCGACGGCGACCCGCTTTCCCGGACCATCGTCTCGGAGTACCACGACCGGGCACGCGAGAAACTCGACGCTGCCGAGGCGACGGTGATGTACACCCAGCCGCCGCCGTATCCGGACGACCTCTTCGACGAGCCGACGATGCTGTGGGTCGACGGGCGGGTGGCCGAACGCCTCGCTCGCCGGCGCGAAGGATCGGAGAGCTACAGCGACACGCTCGAACGCCTCCTCGACGAGACAGTCGCGTCCGTTCCGTTGGCGACGCTGCTCGAACGTCTCCGCGACGACCGGGGGGCGGCGTACGTCGGCGTCCAGACCGTCCGTCCGGACTGGGACCGTCACCTGCCGCTCTCGGTCCACGTCCCGGACCCCGACGCGACTGCGATGTCCGTCGACGCCGAGGTGGTCCGCGTCGGCGACGCGGTGCTTCCGTTCGGCATCGAGAAGCGATCGACCGACACCGGCACGGGGTCGATGCTGACGCTGTTTGCGGCGAGCGAGGGGGAGCGAGAGCGCGTCGATCCCGAGACGGGCGTCGAACGCCTCCGGGAGGCGCTCGCGGCCGTCGAGGCGACGCTTCCGGAACTCGTCGCCCGGGCCGAGGCGGCGGGCGTAACGGCACTCGCCGTCACTGACCAACCGGTCGGGGCCGGGCTCCACCTGCTAGCGATCGGCGCGGACGACGACGCCTTCGCCCACCTCGATCGCCTGCTCCTCGACGACCGAACCCTGTCCGTCGAGCGCGTGACGACGCCGGCGGTCGACGACTACGAGGCGGCGGGGACGACCCTCCTGTGGACGGTGCCCGACGCCCCGTTCGGCGAGACGCGTGACCTGCCGGCCGATCCGGCCGCGCGACGGGAGCGGCTGCCGACGGCGCTGTTGCGGACGGGGTGACGCCCTCGATACCCGGGGGCTTATTGAGTCGACGCCCCTGGCACGGGTATGGACGGCGAGATCAGCACCGACGAGGTGGCAGCGCTGCTCGAGGGCGACGACCGGCCGCGAATCATCGACATCAGGTCGCCGGGCGAGTTCGCCCGCGGCCACATCCCGGGGAGCGAGAACGTCCCGTTCGGGGAACTACCGGACCGAATCGGCGAGTTCGCCGACGTCGACCACGTCGTCACCGTCTGTCCACACGGGAAAGCAAGCGTCCAGGCCGCGCGGCTTATCGGCTCCTACGAGGGGACCGCGGACGCACGCGTCGAGAGCATGGCTGGCGGACTGGAAGCGTGGGACGGCGACCTGGTGGCGAGCGACGAGGGCGAAGCTCCGGAGTCGCCGTTCTGAAGAAAAACGCTCGACGGGCGGGCGGTTAGAGTACGATCACGCGACGTTGAACCCTTTATCGCGGAGGAAGTCCTCCACACGGCCGAGATGGTTCCCCTGGAGTTCGATCGAGCCGTCCTCGACGGTTCCGCCGCAGGCGAACTTCGACTTCAGGTCCGACGACAGGCTGTCCATGTCG
>Ga0207757_100667_pt1 | contig 20167 bp, 18 predicted proteins | sample A23P3SouthBayCA_2_FD_187752 | JGI IMG/M metagenome (GOLD analysis project Ga0207757, IMG submission 187752) | Aerobic enrichment media microbial communities from Eden Landing Ponds, California, USA - A23 P3 (2) (SPAdes) | ecosystem: Environmental > Aquatic > Marine > Unclassified | place...
GCCGGTCCTCCGCGGGTCGGGCGTCGACTACGACCTGCGCCGCGACGACCCGTACGGGTACTACGACGAACTCGACTGGGACGTGATCACCGAGGACGGCTGCGACAACTTCAGTCGCCTGCTCGTTCGGATGCAGGAGGTCGAGGAGTCCGCGAAGATCATCGAGCAGTGCGTCGACCTGCTCGAAGACTGGCCCGAAGACGAGCGGAACATCCAGGCGAACGTGCCGCGCACGCTGCGCCCGGACGACGACACCGAGATCTACCGCGCCGTCGAGGGCGCCAAGGGCGAACTCGGCATCTACATCCGCGCCGACGGCACCGACAAGCCCGCCCGCTTCAAGATCCGATCGCCCTGCTTCTCGAACCTCCAGACGCTTCCGGAGATGGCGAACGGGGAGTACATCCCGGACGTGGTCGCCGCGCTCGGTAGCCTGGACATCGTTCTCGGGGAGGTGGATCGCTGATGGGCACGGCGCCCGCACAGCTGTTCCCCGAGTTCCTCGTCGATACGTTCGGGCTCCCGGGCGTGCTCGGCGAGGTCGTCGCGTCGCTGATCGGGGCGGTGCTCGTCGCCAACATCATTCTCGCGTTCTCCGGCGTCGCCGGACCGTGGGCGAAACGGAAGATCACGGCGGCGTTCACCGACCGGATCGCGGTCGATCGGATCGGTCCCTACGGGCTGCTCATCATCCCGGCGGCGGCGGTCCAGCTGCTCGCGAAGGAGCTTATCGTCCCCGAGGGGGTCGACCGGCCGACGTGGGACATCGCTCCGATCCTCCTGCCGGCGTCGGCGATGCTCGGGTTCTCCGTGATCCCGATGGGACACATCGGGCCGCTGAACCTCCACCTCGCCGACCCCGAAGTCGGGCTGGCGCTGGTGTTCGCGTTCGCGTCCATCGCCTCGGTCTCGCTGGTGATGGCCGGCTACGCGTCGAGCAACAAGTACTCGCTGCTCGGCGGCCTCCGCGCCGTCGCGCAGAACCTCGCGTACGAGATTCCGCTCATTGTCACCGCGATGTCGGTTGTGATCTTCGCGGGGACGCTCCAGATAAGCGGCGTCGTCGGGGCGCAGACGGAGACGCTCGTGACGATCGCCGGGTTCGATATTCCGGCGTGGTTCGCGTTCGTGAACCCGTTCGCGTTCGTGCTGTTCCTCACGGCGAACATGGCGGAGATCGGACGCAACCCGTTCGACATCCCCGAGGCGCCGACCGAGATCGTCGGCGGGTACCAGACGGAGTACTCATCGGCGTACTTCGTCCTGTTTTACCTCGGCGAGTTCGTCCACATCTTCCTGGGCGGTGCGATCCTCTCCGTGGTGTTCCTCGGCGGAGCGTCCGGTCCGGGCCCGGAGAGCATCAGCTTCATCTGGTTCGTGGTGAAGGTCTGGGGCTTCTTCCTGTTCACGCAGTGGGCCCGCGCGGCGATTCCCCGCGTCCGGATCGATCAGCTGATCGAGATCGGCTGGAAAGGGATGTTGGTGCTGTCGTTCGCGAACCTGGTTCTCACGGCCGTCATCGTGGGGGTGATCGCGTAACATGATCGGACTCATGAAATCCATGGCGACGACGATGAAACACGCGCTGGACGGGAAGACGTTCACGGTGGAATACCCGGAGGACGCGCCCGAGGTGAGCCCGCGCTTCCGCGGCGTCCACAAGTTCAGCCAGGAGCGGTGTATCTGGTGTCGGCAGTGCGAGAACGTCTGCCCGAACGACACGATCCAGATCGTGCAGGACGACCAGCGGAACGGCGAGCAATACAACCTCCACATTGGGCAGTGTATCTACTGCCGGCTGTGTGAGGAGGTCTGCCCCGTCGACGCCATCCTGCTGACGCAGAACTTCGAGTTCACCGCGGACACGAAGGACGACTTCGTGTTCAACAAAGAACAGCTCAAGAACGTCCCGTGGTACAAGGGAATCGACCCGCTGGAGTCCCGGAACCCCGATCGCGGCGCGTGGATCGGGGAGGGCGACGGCGAGGTCGACTACCAGTAACGGGCGCGTCTCGAAATCTTCAAAGGGACTCTCATAGGAGACACACACAATGGTCGAAGTTACCATCGCGTTCGGGCTGTTCGCCGCGGTCACGCTGGCGTTCGCCCTCGGGGTCGTCCTGGCGCGCGACGTGTTCCACGCCGCGTTGCTTCTGGGCGGTGCCCTGACGAGCGTTGCGGTGCACTACGTGATGCTGCGGGCGGAGTTTATCGCCGCCATGCAGATCCTCGTCTACGTGGGCGGGGTCTTGATTCTCGTCACGTTCGCCGTGATGCTCACGCGATCGGACACGGAAACGGAGGTGAATAGCGCATGAGTAACGATGACTCTCGGAGTCGCGGGCGTCTCGTGCCCGCAGTCGCGGTCGGACTCCTGTTCGCCGTGATGGCGTTCACGGCGCTCTCTGCGGAGTTCGGCTTCGAAGCGGTCGGCTTCCCGGCGGACGCGTCGATCGTCCACAACATCGGGTACGCCCTCTTTAACCTCGCCGAGTACGAGCTCGGCGCGGTGCCGTCGGAGGGGTTCCTCGCCGCGTTCCTGATCGCGGCGGTCGCGCTCGACGTGGCCGTCGACGGCGCCGTCTACCTGGCGAAACGCGAGGAGGGCGGTTCCATCGTCGCCGCGGTGGGCGAAGCGCTCACCGACGGCGGGCGCGAGGGGGGTGAGCGGCAATGACCGCCGTCGCCTCCTCGATCCCGCCCGAGTGGTACCTGCTGCTCGCCGTCGCCGTGTTCTGTATCGGCCTGTTCGGCGTGCTCACACGGAACGACGCGCTGTACTTCCTGATGAGCGTCGAGCTCATGATGAACGCCGCGAACATCAACTTCGTCGCGTTCGCGCTGTTCTATCAGGATCTCACGGGACAGGTGTTCGCGCTGTTCGTCATCGCCCTCGCGGCCGCGGAGGTCGCGATCGGGATCGGCATCATCCTCGTGTTGTACCGCAACTTCGGCGTGACCGACGTGACCGTTCCAACGGAGATGAGGTGGTAACATGGTGAACGCATTCGCATACGTACCGGCGATCGTACTTCTCCCGTTCTTCTCGTTCCTGGTCGCGCTCGGCGCGGGCAGGTACCTCCCGAAGGGCGGCGCCTTCGGCGGCATCGCGGCCACGGCGGGCTCGTTCCTGCTGTCGATCTGGGTCGCGGCGGCCGTCGCGGGCGAACGGGCGTACAACGAGACGCTGTACTACTGGGCGAGCGAGGGCGGCGCGGGCATCGGTCCGACGGACATCGAGCTCTCGTTCGGCGTCCTGATCGACCCGCTGTCGTCGCTGATGCTCGTCATCGTGACGCTCGTCGCGCTGCTAGTCCACGTGTTCTCGCTCGGCTACATGAACGACGAGGGCGAGACGGGCCTCCCCCGGTACTACGCCGGGCTCGGTCTGTTCACGGCCTCGATGCTCGGGTTCGTCGTCGCCGACAACCTGCTGATGGCGTTCATGTTCTTCGAGCTGGTCGGGCTCTGCTCGTACCTGCTCATCGGCTTCCACTTCCGGGAGCCCGGCCCGCCCTCGGCGGCGAAGAAGGCGTTCCTCGTCACGAGGTTCGGTGACTACTTCTTCCTCGTCGGCGTCGTCGCGGTGTTCGCGACGTTCGGCACCGCGCAGTTCGCGGGTAGCGAGTCGTTCCCGGCGCTCGCGGACGCGGCGCTCAACGGCTCCGGATCGGTCGCATGGACGCCCGGCGGAGTCGAACTGCAGACGTGGCTCACGGTCGTCGGCCTGCTCGTGTTGGGCGGCGTCGTCGGGAAGTCCGCGCAGTTCCCGCTGCACACGTGGCTCCCCGACGCGATGGAGGGCCCGACTCCCGTCTCAGCGCTGATCCACGCCGCGACGATGGTGGCGGCCGGCGTCTACCTCGTCGCGCGCATGTACGGGTTCTACGCGCTGACGCCGACGACGCTCGCGGTCATCGCCTTCATCGGCGGCTTCACCGCGCTGTTCGCGGCGACGATGGGGGTCGTGAAGGACGAACTGAAGCAGGTGCTCGCGTACTCCACCATCTCGCAGTACGGCTACATGATGCTCGCGCTCGGTTCGGGCGGGTACGTGGCCGCGGTTTTCCACCTGACGACCCACGCCTTCTTCAAGGCCCTACTGTTCCTCGGCGCCGGTGCGGTCATCATCGCGATGCACCACAACGAGAACATGTGGGACATGGGCGGATTGAAATCGAAGATGCCGGTGACGTACTACACGTTCCTCGCCGGTTCGCTCGCGCTCGCGGGCATCTTCCCGTTCGCCGGCTTCTGGTCGAAAGACGAGATCCTCTACGAGGCGCTCGTCCACGGACTCAACGATCCGCTGCTGCTCGGCGGCTACGTGATGGGGCTGCTCGCGGTGCCCGTCACCGCCTTCTACACCTTCCGGATGGTGTTCCTGACGTTCCACGGCGAGCCCCGGAGCGAGACCGCTCGCGACCCCGAGCCCGTTCGCTGGAACGTGAAGGGACCGCTGACGGTGCTGGGCGCGCTCGCGGTCGTCACCGGCTTCATCAACATGGTGCCGGTCCAGAAGGTGCTCGGACTGGAGGGGATCGATCTGCTCCACCTGTGGCTCGACAACCACTGGGGAGGCATCGAGGGGCTCTCCTCGCACCACTACGCGGACCTGGTTCCGTACAGTAGCGGGTACCTGGTCGGCGGCGAGGTCGGCACCGTCCTCGTCGGCGCGGCCGTCTCGCTCGGCTTAGCGCTGGCGGGGCTCCTCGTCGCGTGGCGGCTCTACAACGTTCCGTCGCCGACGGAGCACACGGCGAAGCTCGGCGGGATCAAAGACGTGCTGTACAACAACTACTACTTGGACGAACTGCAGGTATGGCTCGCGTATCGAACCGAGGACGTCGCCGGCGGCGCGAACACGTTCGATCAGGGGATCATCGACGGCGTCGTCAACGGCGTCTCGTCGGTGAGCCTCTTCGGCGGGAGCCGGGTCCGTCGGCTCCAGAGCGGCGTGGTCTCGCAGTACGCCACGCTGCTCACGCTGGGGCTCGTCGCGCTGATCCTTGTTCTCGGTCTGACTGAGGGGGGATTCCTATGATTATCGAAGCCCTCATCGGGGTCACCTTCGTGGCCGCACTCCTCGTGTTGCTCGCTCCCGACGAGTGGGCCGGACGGCTGGCATTCGCGTTCAGCCTGCTTCCGTTCGCCGGCTCGCTGTACCTCTGGTCCGGTTTCGAGAGCGCCGGCAACGCCCTCACCGGCGAAGGAATCGCGTACGCGACGCAGATCGAGTGGCTGGAGGTCGGCGGGCGGACCGTGTCGTGGTTCGTCGGCGTCGACGGGATCAGCCTCCCGCTCGTCGTGCTCACGACGTTCCTCGTGCCGCTCGCGATCGTGAGCGCGTGGACGCCGATCGACTCTCGTCAGAGCCAGTTCTACGGCCTCATGCTGTTCATGGAGGCGAACCTGCTCGGCGTGTTCACCGCGCTCGACTTCTTCCTGTGGTTCGTCTTCTGGGAGGCCGTCCTCGTGCCGATGTACTTCCTCATCGGGATCTGGGGCGGTCCGCGCCGCAAGTACGCCGCGATCAAGTTCTTCGTCTACACGAACGCGGCGTCGCTGCTGATGTTCATCGGGTTCATGAGCCTCGTGTTCGCGCTCGGCGACTCGGTGAGTTCGTTCGCGCTCCCGGCCATCACGGGTGCAATAGCGGACGGCGGCCTCGGTTCATTCGCTGGACTCGCGCCGGAGACGCTGGCCTTGGCGGCGTTCCTCGCGATGTTCCTCGGGTTCGCGGTGAAGGTCCCGATCGTTCCGTTCCACACGTGGCTGCCGGACGCCCACGTGGAGGCGCCGACGCCGGTGTCGGTGCTCCTGGCCGGCGTCCTCCTGAAGATGGGGACGTACGCGCTGCTCCGGTTCAACTTCACGATGCTGCCGGACCAGGCGTCGGCGCTCGCGATTCCGATCGCCGCCATCGCCGTCATCAGCGTCATCTACGGCGCGATGTTGGCGCTGGCCCAGAAGGATCTCAAGCGGATCGTCGCGTACTCCTCCGTCTCGTCGATGGGGTACGTCATCCTCGGGCTGATCGCCTTCACCGAGTACGGCGTCGGGGGCGCGACGTTCCAGATGGTCGCACACGGCCTCATCTCGGGGCTGATGTTCATGGCCGTCGGCGTCATCTACAACGCGACGCACACGCGGATGGTCGGCGACATGTCTGGCATGGCCGATCGGATGCCCGTTGCGGTGGGAATCCTCGTCGCCGGCGCGTTCGGGTACATGGGGCTCCCGCTGATGGCCGGCTTCGCCGGTGAGTTCTTCATCTTCGTGGGCTCCTTCTCCGCTCCGGCGCTGCCGTACGCGCCGATATTCACTGCGCTCGCGATGTTCGGCATCGTCATCGTCGCCGGCTACCTGCTGTCGGCGATGCAGAGTACGCTGTTCGGGCCGTTCGAACTCGAAACCGACTACGAGGTCGGTCCCGCGCCGTTCCACGACGTCGCCCCGCTCGTGGTGCTGCTGGCGGTGATCATCGTGCTCGGCGTTGCGCCCGACATCTTCTTCGAGATGATACGTGACGCTGCCGTTCCCGTGGTCGAGGGGGTGACCGTCGATGGTTAATACGCTTCCGCAGCTGGCGGCGCTGTTGCCCGTCTTCCTGCTCGCGTTCACCGGGCTTGCGCTGCTACTCGTCGACACCGTTCGCCCCGACGCGCGGTCGAACACCTCGATGGCGGTCGTCGGTGCGCTCGGATCGCTCAGCGCCCTCGCGGCCAGCGTTTGGCTGGTCGTCTCCGGCACCGGGAGCGTCGACACCGGCGGTGCGATTGTCCTGTTCGCCGAGGCGATCAAGGTCGACACGATGGCGCTGTTCTTCACCGCCATCTTCGCGTCCGTGACGGCGCTGGTCGTCGTCGCGGCCCACGACTACTTCCACGACCACGCGAGCCCGGGGGCGTTCTACTCGCTCGTCGTGTTCGCCGCGACCGGCATGGCGCTGCTCGCGGCCGCGAACTCGCTCGCGGTCGTGTTCGTCGCCCTCGAGATGGTGTCGCTGCCGTCGTACGTGCTCGTCGCGTATCTCAAGCAGGACCGCGGGAGCGTCGAGGCTGGGATGAAGTACTTCCTCGTCGGCGCGCTCTCCTCCGCGATCTTCCTGTTCGGGATATCGCTCGTGTACGCGGCGACCGGATCGCTGCTGCTCAGCGACGTCGCCGAGGGGATCGGCTCGCTCGACGGTCTCGCCGGCGTCGCCGGTATCGGGATCGTGATGATCGTCGGCGGCGTCGCGTTCAAGACCGCCTCCGTTCCGTTCCACTTCTGGGCGCCGGAGGCGTACGAGGGCGCGCCCGCACCGGTGAGCGCGTTCCTCTCGTCCGCCTCGAAGGCGGCCGGCTTCGTGGTCGCGTTCCGCCTGTTCACCGAGGCGTTCCCGGTGGGCGCGTCGCTCACCGCGGGTATCGACTGGGTGCTCGCGTTCGGTATCCTCGCGGCCGTGACGATGACGGTCGGTAACTTCGCGGCGGCGGTTCAGGAGGAGGTCAAGCGGATGCTCGCGTACTCCTCCATTGGCCACGCCGGCTACGTGCTCATCGGCGTCGCGGCGCTGTCGGCCGGCGGATCGGCTAACGACGCTGTGATGGGCGCGGCGATGGCGCACCTGCTCGTCTACGGGTTCATGAACACCGGCGCGTTCCTCTTCGTCGCCATGGCGGAGCGGTGGGGCGTCGGTCGGACCTTCGAGGACTACGCCGGGCTCGCACGGCGCGCGCCCGTCGCCTCGACGGCGATGGCCGTGTTCATGTTCTCGCTCGCCGGGCTCCCGCCCTTCGCCGGGTTCTTCTCGAAGTACTTCCTGTTCATGGGCGCCATCGACAACGGCTTCCTGTGGCTGGCGGCGGTCGGCGCCGTCAACAGCGTCGTCTCGCTGTACTACTACAGTCGGGTCGTGAAGGCGCTGTGGCTCGACGACCCCGCGTCGTCGAGCGCGCTGGACGCGATCGACGTGCGGCCGACCGGGCTGTACGCCGCGGTCGTCTTCGCGGCGGTCGCGACGGTGCTGCTCTTGCCCGGCTTCGGGTCGGTCATCGAGACCGCCGAGGCCGCGGCGTCGGCGCTGTTCTAGCGGCCCGATCCGCTTTCGCGGCGCGTTCGACTTCGGTTTCTCTCCACCGGTACCGCAGGTATTAGCCCGTTCGGTCCCGAATCGTTCGGCATGAGTAGAACTCGGACCTACCGGTGTCTGAACTGTCTCGAACACACGGTGAGCCGCGAGTTCGACACCTCGCACCTCTCGGTGACGTGTCCGGACTGCGAGTCGTTCGAGCGGTTCGTCAACGAGGCCGTGTATCAGCAGTTTCGGTCGTTCGAGGAGTCGCCGCCGACGGCGATCGACTGGGGACGTCTCGATCGGACCGAGAAACTCGTCGTCGCGGAGCGGATCGCGCGCTCGACGAAGACGATCGAGGACTTCAGCGTCGTGGAGCAGGGCGGTGACGGAGAGGGTATCGAGGAAGAAGCCGAACCCGGAGGCGCCGCCGGCGAGTCGGTGGTTTCTGATCTCTGAGTAGCGACCGGGCGGCGAGAGGGGTTCAGCGCGCGTACAGCTTCCCGCCGACGAGCGCCGCGAGGTCGTCGTCGCTCGGCGTCACCGCAACGTAGGGGCGATCGACGGGGCCGAACACGTCGACGACGCGACCGACCGAGGCGAGCGACTCGTCGACCACGGACGAGCCGATCCGCGGGGGCGCCGCGCCCGCCTCGGCGCGCGCTATCGCGAGCCCGCCGGCGGTCCGGACGACGATACCGACGCGGCGCATCGTCACTCCCGGATGACCCCGAGATAGGCGCCGATAGCCTGCACGAGGTCGTTTTTCGCGGTGTCTTCGGTGCCTCGCACGACGACCGATCCCCGAGGCTCGAACTCGCGGGAGTAGGTCTTCTCGCGTTCGATCACCGCGTCGTAGCCGACCTGTTGGACCGCCTTCGCGATCTCGTCGACCGTGGGCTCCTCGATCGCGAGGTCCATCGGGACGCGGCGCCCCTCCGACCGCGATCGGTCGGCGTCGAAGTACGCGGGATAGACGACGTTCTCGACCATATACCGGAGAGGCGAGCGCGCGGCGTAAGGTCGTTTCGGACCGTCACGGCGTTTTGAATTCGAACCGGGCGCCGCCGGACTCGGAGCCGAGCGCGCGCACCTCCCAGCCGTGCGCGTCGGCGATCCGTTTCGTGATCGCGAGCCCGAGCCCGGTTCCGTTCTCTTCGGTGGTGAATCCGCTTTCGAACACGCGGTCACGGTCGCTCTCGGGGAGTCCGCGACCGTCGTCTTCGACGAAGAAGCCGCGGGACGATGCTCCGCCGTCGCCCCGAAACGCCGCTTCTCCGACGCGGACCGTGAGGTGCTCACCGTTGTCGCCCGGTGCGACCGGACTGTGATCGACACTGTCACCAGACGAAGTCCGGTTGCTCGTGGAACGGCTCGAACACTCCGAGACGGAGTGTTCGTCGTCGCGAGAGGCGGTATCGCCGGCTCTCGAACGACCGTGTTCCGCGCTATCGTCGGGCGGAGCCCGACTGCAAGTCGAGTGGTTCGAAAACTCCGTCCCGGAGTTTTCGTCATCACGAGAGACGGCGGTGCTGTCTCTCGCACGACCGTGTTCGACACTGTTCCGGAACACGTTCTCTAGCAGCTCTCGCGTGCGAGTCGGATTCGCGTCGATCGTCATATCGCCGTCGACGACGAGTTCGGCGTCGCCGGTGTCGACGCTCTCCCACGCGTCCCTCGCGAGCGCTCCGAGCGAGACGGGGGCCGTCTCTCCGACCGAGTCGCCCTGTCTGGCCAGCGTGAGCAGGTCTTCGACAAGCTCGTCCATGCGGTCCAGCGCCTCCGTCGCCTTCTCGAGATAGTCCGTCTCGCCGGTCTCGTGAGCGAGGGTGACGTATCCCTCGGCGACGGAGAGCGGGTTCCGGAGGTCGTGTGAGACGATGCTCGCGAACTCGTCGAGCCGTTCGTTCTGCCGTTCCAGCGCCGCTTCGCGCTCACGACGCTCCGTCACGTCGGTGTAGATGGCGTACCCAGAGACGTTCTCGGCGTCGAGTCGGATCGGCACGACGTGGAGGATGAAGTGTCTGGGACCGTCGACTGTCTTGCGGGTCACCTCGCGTCTGACGTTCTCGCCGCGCTGGAGCCGCTCGTTGAGCTCTTCGGCTTCGGATTCGGCGTCGTCGGTGGGGGGAACGATGAAGTCGTCGACGGACTCGCCGACCACGCGATCCGCGTCGTAGCCGAACGTCTCCTCGAACGCGTCGTTGACTCGGTGAACGATCGGCTCGCCGTCGACGTAGTCGTACGCGATCGCCGGATCGGGGACGTTCGAGAACAGCGCGAGCAGGCGGTCTCGCTCGGCCCGGAGCGCTTCCTGGTCACGGTCGCGGCCCGCCTCGTCTCTGGCCGCGAGCCAGCGGAGCGTCGCGTTGAGGTCCCCCGGTCTGGTCGCGATCGCGTCGATAAGAGAGTCGGTCGCCGGCTCGGCAGCGGGGTCGTCGACGAACGCGACCACGTGCCACGATCGGTCTCGGTCGCGGACCGCGTCGAGTCCCTCGGCGTCGAGAACGACGGCTGCGTTCGTCGCCGCGAGATCCCCGTCGCCCGGCGTCTGGAGCGCGTCGCCGACGGGCGACTGAGGGCCGATGTCGCTGATGGGTGCGGGAGCGGCGTCGACGTCTTCCAACGCGTCGGCTGCGGCCGCCGCCTCGTCGGGGTCGCCGGCGAAAACCAGCACGGAGGGATTCCCTCTCGGCTCGGTGTTCACTGTGGTGTCAGGGACGCGCGTAGCGGGCATAAATTTTCCTTCCGTCGCAGTCTCTCTGAAATCGGAGGAATCCCCGTCACAAGACGGTGTCGCGTGGCCCACGAGCCGTGTGAAGTGGGTCGCGAACCACCCCGGAACCCTTTTGGCGGAACACGGGTCACGTTCGTGTAATGAGCGACCTCGAAGCGGAGTACCGTCTCGACTACTTCGAAGAGGAGGGGTTCGAGCGGAAGGAGTGCCCCTCCTGTGGCGCGCACTTTTGGACCCGCGACGCCGACCGCGAACTGTGCGGTGAGCCGCCCTGTGAGGACTACAGCTTCATCGACGACCCGGGATTTCCGGAGGCTCACTCCCTCTCGGAGATGCGGGAGGCGTTCCTCTCCTTCTTCGAGGAACACGACCACGAGCGGATCGATCCGTACCCGGTCGCCGCGAACCGCTGGCGCGACGACGTGCTCTTGACGCAGGCGTCCATCTACGACTTCCAGCCGCTCGTCACGTCGGGCCAGACCCCGCCGCCGGCGAACCCCCTCACGATCTCACAGCCCTGCATCCGGATGCAGGACATCGACAACGTCGGCAAGACGGGCCGACACACGATGGCCTTCGAGATGATGGCCCATCACGCGTTCAACACGCGCGAGGAGGTCGACGAGGACGAGTACGCCTACCACGGCGAGGTGTACTGGAAAGACGAGACCGTCAAGTACTGTGACGAGCTGTTCGAGAGCCTCGGCGCGGACCTCGACGAGATCACCTACATCGAGGACCCGTGGGTCGGCGGCGGCAACGCCGGTCCCGCCATCGAGGTCATCTACAAGGGCGCCGAGCTGGCGACGCTCGTCTTCATGTGCATGGAGCGGGATCCCGACGGCGACTACGAGATGAAGGACGGGCACACGTACTCGTTCATGGACACGTACATCGTCGACACCGGGTACGGGCTCGAACGGTGGACGTGGATGAGCCAGGGGACGGCGACGGTGTACGAGGCCGTCTACCCCGACGCGATCGACTTCTTAAAGCAGAACGCGGGGATCGAACACACGGAGGAAGAGCAGGCGCTCGTCCACCGCGCGGCGAAGCTCTCCGGCCGGCTCGACATCGACGACGTCGACGACGTCGAGGCCGCTCGCGGCGAGATCGCCGACCGCCTCGACGTCGACGTCGACCGGCTCCGCGAACTGGTCGAGCCGCTCGAATCGATCTACGCGATCGCCGACCACTCGCGGACGCTCGCGTACATGTTCGGCGACGGGATCGTCCCCTCGAACGTCGGGACGGGCTACCTCGCACGGATGGTACTGCGACGCACGAAGCGGCTCGTCGACGAGGTCGGCGTCGACGCCCCGCTCGACGAGCTGGTCGACATGCAGGCCGAGCGGCTCGGCTACGAGAACCGCGACACGATCCGCGAGATCGTCCGCACCGAGGAGCGGAAGTACCGGAAGACGCTCGAACGCGGCTCCCGGAAGGTGGAGTCGCTCGCGGACGAGTACGCCGGCACGGACGAGCCGATCCCGACGGAGGCGCTCCTGGAACTGTACGACTCCCACGGGATCCAGCCGGACATGGTCGCCGATATCGCCGCCGATCGCGGCGCGACCGTCGACGTGCCGGACGACTTCTACGCGCTCGTCGCCGACCGCCACGAGGAGGAGGACGGCGACGAGGCGGGCGGCGAGCGCGACGACCGGTTCGAAGACCTCCCCGAGACGGAGAAGCTGTTCTACGACGATCAGGGGCGCACCGAGTTCGAGGCGGTCGTTCTCGACGTGTTCGAGCGCGAGGAGGGGTACGACGTCGTCCTGGACCAAACGATGTTCTACCCGGAGGGCGGCGGTCAGCCGGCCGACAGGGGACAGCTGACCGCCGGCGAGACGACCGCCGACGTGGTTGACGTGCAGGAGCGCGACGGCGTCGTGCTCCACCGCACCGACGCTGACCCCGGAAAGGGGGAGTTCGTCACGGGACAGGTCGACGGCGACCGCCGCGACCGGCTCCGCGCCCACCACACCGCGACCCACCTGATCGGCCACGCCGCCCGCGAGGTGCTCGGCGATCACGTCCGACAGGCGGGCGCCCAGAAGGGGATCGACTCCTCTCGGCTCGACGTCCGTCACTTCGAGCGGATCACCCGCGAACAGGTCAAAGCGATCGAGCGGGTCGCCAACGAGCTCGTCCGCGACGACGTGCCGGTGCGGCAGGAGTGGCCCGACCGCAACGAGGCGGAGGCCGAACACGGTTTCGACCTGTATCAGGGCGGTGTCCCGCCGGGAACGAACATCCGCCTTATCCACGTCGGCGACGCCGACGTGCAGGCCTGCGCCGGTACCCACGCCGATCGGACCGGCGAGATCGGCGCGGTGAAGGTGTTGAAGACGGAGCCCGTCCAGGACGGCGTCGAGCGCATCGTGTTCGCCGCCGGCGGCGCGGCGATCGAGGCGACCCAGCGCACGGAGGACGCGCTGTACGACGCCGCCGACGCACTCGACGTTGACCCGCTCGACGTCCCCGAGACGGCCGAGCGGTTCTTCGAGGAGTGGAAGGGACGCGGCAAGGAGATCGAATCGCTCAAAGAGGAGCTCGCGGCGGCGCGCGCCTCCGGCGGCGCCGACGCCGAGGAGGTCGACGTCGGCAGCGCGACCGCGGTGATCCAGCGGCTCGACGGGGACGCCGACGAGCTGCGCGCGACCGCGAACGCCCACGTCGACGACGGGAAGGTCGCGGTCGTCGGCAGCGGCGCGGGGAACTCCGCGAGTTTCGTCGTCGGCGTCCCCGACGACGTCGACGTGAACGCGGGACAGGTCGTCTCGGAACTCGCGGCGCGCGTCGGCGGTGGCGGGGGCGGCCCGCCGGACTTCGCACAGGGCGGCGGTCCGGACGCGGACGCGCTCGACGACGCGCTGGAGGCGGCGCCGGACGTCCTTCGCAGCCTCCAGGAGGCCTGACGACTCTCGCTTCCCATGCCCTACGCGAACAACGCCGGCGTCGAGATCCGGTACGAGGCCGACGCCCCGGGCGCGGGCGATCCCGACGAGGCGGTCGTGTTCTGCGGTGACGTGGGGCTCGGCGTGTGGCAGTTCGGTTGGCAACACGCCGCGCTCGCGGGCCCGCACACGGTGATCACGCCGGAGACGCGTGGCGTCGGTCGATCGGACGCACCGCCGGGTCCGTACACCGTCGAGGAGCTCGCGAGCGACGTCGACGCGGTGTGCGCCGCGGAGGGCGTCCGGAACGCGCACCTCGTCGGATACGGCCTCGGCGGGATGGTCGCGCTCGCGTACGCGCTCGCCTCGTCGCGCCCGGCGAGCCTCTCGGTGATCGGGACGCCGCCCGCGGGCGACGCCTACAACCCCGACGGGGTGTGGGCCGATACGTCGACGCCGGCGGCGGTCGAGGGATCGCTGAACGGACTGCTCTCGGAGTCGTTTCGGGAGACGCATCCCGACGTGCTCTCGCGGATCGTCGAGTGGCGGCTCACCGAGGACGCCGGTCGCGAGACGTTCGAGGCCCACCGCGCGGCGGTCGAGGGGTTCGACGTCTCGGACCGACTGTACGAGCTCACGACGCCGACGCTCGTCGTTCACGGAGCCGACGACGCCGTGTGCCCGAAGACGGCGGCGGAGGGCCTCGCCGAAGGACTCCCTCGCGGGGAGTTCCACCCGGTCGAGGGAGCGCGCCACTTCGCCGGCGTGGAGGCGTCCGCCGCGGTCAACGACGCCCTCGTCGGCTGGCTCGCCGAACACGCCGGCGACCCCTTCTCGGAGTGAGCGGGACCGCCGACCGACCCCCCGCTCGTCGACGTCGGTAGCGCTTCCCGCCGCCGCAACCGTTTTTGCCCCGTCGCGCTTCGGAGTCGCTAATGGCACGCCTCCGGTTCGCCCTGCTGAACGCTGCCCACGACGGCGCGAACACCCGGCGGAACTTCCGCCGGGAGCTCGACGCCGACCTCGTCGAGTTCTCGGCCAGCGACGGCCGCCTCCCCGACCACACCGAGTTCGACGGCGTCGTCGTCACCGGCTCGCGCTCGTCCGTCTACTGGGACGAGGAGTGGATCCCGCCGCTCATCGACTACGTCGCCGAAGCCGCGGCCGCCGGCCTCCCGGTTCTCGGCGTCTGTTACGGCCATCAGGTGGTCGCCGAGGCGCTCGGCGGACGCGTCGCCGGGATGGACGAGTTCGAGATCGGCTACAACGAGGTGCGTCACCGCGGCGACGACGAACTGTTCGCGGGGATCGACGAGACGTTCACCGTGTTCACGACCCACGGCGACGCGGTCGTCGAGCTCCCGCCGAGCGCGACCCTCCTCGCGGAGAACGACCACGGGATCCACGCGTTCCGCGACGGCCACTGCTGGGGCGTGCAGTTCCACCCGGAGTACGACATCGAGACGGCGCGAGACGTCACGGAGGGGAAACGCGAACGCCTCGGCGACGCCCGCGTCGACGCGGTGTTGTCGGAGATCACGCCCGAGGCGTACGACGCCGCCTGCGAGGCGAAACCGCTGTTCGACAACTTCGTCGCGTACGCCCGGCGGCTGAAGGCCGACCGAGGCGCGACCGCGGCGGCCGACGACTGAGACCGCGTCGCTGACCGCGGAGCCGGCGATCGTCGCCCGACTCGGCCGCCACCCGGTCGCCCGACTCGCGACCGCCACCCGGGTCGAACACGCTTATACGGTTCCCGCCCGGACTCACGATATGAACGTAGTACCGGACACCAGTGCGGTCGTGGACGGCCGCGTGTCCGAACGCGTCGGAGACGGGACCTACGCGGCGGCGACGGTGCTCGTCCCGGAGGCCGTCGTCGGCGAACTGGAATCGCAGGCCAACGAGGGTCTCGAATCGGGTTGGGACGGGCTGAGCGAGCTCAAGCGGCTCGCCGACTTCGCCGACGACGGGACGATCGAACTGGAGTACGTCGGCGAGCGCGCCGACGGCGACGCCCGCTCCAACGCCCACGAGGGCGACGTGGACGCGCTGATACGCGACATCGCCGCCGACTACGACGCAACGCTCCTCTCCAGCGACGTCGTGCAGGCGGAGGTCGCCCGCGCGAAGGGGATCGAGGTCGAGTACGTCGAGCCGGTCGCCCGCGGCGTCGTCGACGAGTTGCCGATCCAGCAGTTCTTCACCGACGAGACGATGTCGGTCCACCTCAAGACGGGGACGAAGCCGAAGGCGAAGCGCGGGGCCCTCAGCGAGATGCGGTACGAGGTAATCGACGACGAGGAGACCGACGAGGCGCAGATGGACGAGTGGGCCACCGCCATCGTCGACTTGGCGCGACAGTCCTCCGACGGGTTCATCGAGCTCTCCGACGACGGCATGGACATCGTCCAGTTCCGCAACTACCGGATCGCGGTCGCGCGACCCCCGTTCGCGGACGGGATCGAGATCACGGCGGTCAGACCGATCGCGAAGACGACGCTCGACGACTACGAGTTCGCCGACGAGCTCCGCGAGCGGTTCACGGAGCGGAAGCGCGGCGTGCTCATCTCCGGGTCGCCCGGCGCCGGGAAGTCGACGTTCGCGCAGGCGGTCGCGGAGTTCCTTTCGGACAGCGACTACGCGGTCAAGACGATGGAGAAGCCGCGAGACCTGCAGGTCGGTCCGGATATCACCCAGTACGGCGCGCTCGGCGGCGAGATGGAGAACACCGCCGACTCACTGCTCCTGGTCCGCCCCGACTACACCATCTACGACGAGGTGCGGAAGACGAACGACTTCGAGGTGTTCTCGGACATGCGGATGGCCGGCGTCGGGATGGTCGGCGTCGTCCACGCCTCCCGCGCCATCGACGCGCTCCAGCGCCTCGTCGGGCGGGTCGAGCTCGGGATGATCCCGCAGATCGTCGACACCGTCGTCTACATCGAGGCCGGCGAGGTCCACACCGTCTACGACGTGACCACGGAGGTGAAGGTGCCCGCGGGGCTCACCGCCGAGGACCTCGCGCGTCCCGTCATCCAGGTGTCGAACTTCGAGACCGGCCGGCCGGAGTACGAAATTTACACGTTCAACCGGCAGGTCGTCACGGTCCCGCTCGACGAGGACGGCGGCGAGGCCGAGAGCGAGACGGGGGTCGGCCGGATCGCCAAACAGGAGATCGAACGCGAGATCAAGTCGGTCGCGCACGGCCACGTCGACGTCGAGCTCAAGGGGAACGACGAGGCGGTCGTCTACGTCTCCGAGGGCGACATCGGCACCGTCATCGGCAAGGGTGGCGGTCGCATCAGCGACATCGAGAACCGGCTCGGGATCGAGATCGACGTCCGAACCCACGACGAGAAGCCGGGCGGTCGCGGGGGCGGGTCCGGCGACGGTCGCGGCGCGAACGGTCAGGGTGGCGGTCGGGGCGGGCAGGTCGGCGAGGAGCGCGGCACCGTCGTGACTCCCGAGATCACCTCCCGGCACGTCGTCATCGACGTCGACGCCGGCGTCGGCGAGACGGTCGAGGTGCGCGCGGACGGCGAGTACCTCTTCACCGCCACCGTCGGTCGCGGCGGCGAGGTGCAGGTGTCCCGCGGCTCCGCCATCGCAGAGGAACTGGAGGACGCCATCGATCGGAAGCGCACCGTGACCGTCGTGCCCGCTCGCTGATTACCGGGGCGAACTGCCGATCGCCGGCACCGGCTCGCTTACCGTCGCGTTTTGTATCGATCTCGGGTGGAACCACCGTCGCTTCCCACCGGGTCTCTCGCAACCCCGAAGACCGCTCTGTCGCCGTCCGACGCGGATCGATTCGACGATCGTCGTGCGTATTCCTCCTGAAAGATAACGCTTTTTTGGTGGTGGTCGGAACGTCACTGCATGTCAGACGAGTTAAAGCGCGGGCTCGAAGGCGTCCTCGTCGCGGAGTCGGATCTGAGCTACGTCGACGGCGATGTCGGCAAGCTCGTGTACCGTGGATACGACATCGAGGACCTCGCTCGCGGCGCAAGCTACGAGGAGGTGCTGTACCTCCTGTGGCACGGCTCGTTGCCGACGCGCGACGAACTCGACGATTTCGCCGCTGACCTCGCCGCCGAGCGCGCTGTCGACGACGACGTGCTCGGTACCGTTCGAACGCTCGCCGACGCCGGCGAGCGGCCGATGGCTGCGCTGCGAACCGCGGTCTCCATGCTGTCGGCGTACGAGCCGGAGGAGGACGCGGACCCCGCGGACCTCGACGCGACCCTCCGGAAGGGCCGCCGGATCACGGCCAAGATTCCGACGGTTCTCGCGGCCTTCGAGCGCGCCCGACAGGGCGAGGACCCGGTCGCGCCCGACCCGGACCTGTCGCACGCCGCGAACTTCCTCTACATGCTCACCGGCACCCAGCCCGACGCCGTGAGCGCCGAGACGTTCGACATGGCGCTGACGCTCCACGCCGACCACGGGCTCAACGCCTCGACGTTCACCGCGATGGTGATCGGCTCGACGATGGCGGACGTCTACTCCGGCGTCACCGGCGGGATCGGCGCGCTCTCCGGTCCCCTCCACGGTGGTGCGAACCAGGACGTGATGGAGGTGCTTCAGGAGGTCGACGCCTCCGACAAGAACCCCGTGCAGTGGGTGAAAGACGCTCGCGAGGAGGGGCGGCGCATCCCCGGCTTCGGTCACCGCGTTTACAAGGTGAAAGACCCCCGCGCGAAGATCCTCGAGGAGAAGCTCCGCGACCTCTCCGAGTCGTCCGGCGACACGAAGTGGCTCGACTACACCTCCGCGATCGAGGAGTACCTCACCGAACAGGGACTGCTCGACAAGGGGATCGCCCCGAACGTCGACTTCTACTCCGGTTCGGTCTACGACTCGCTGGGCATCCCGGTCGACATGTACACCCCCATCTTCGCGATGAGCCGCGCCGGCGGCTGGATCGCCCACGTCGTCGAGTACCAGGAGGAAAACCGCCTCATCCGCCCGCGGGCGCGGTACACCGGCCCCGAGGACTCGGCGTTCGTCCCCGTCGACGAGCGGTGAGGCGCCGACGGCGGTCCACACCCGCGGTCTGACTCCTCGGTCTATTTATAAGGTGTAGTCGTGGTCGCCGGTCTCTGATTCCAAGAACGCCGTCAGCAGGTCGATCGTCGCGATCACGTCGTCACCGTCGGCGGTCTCGGTGACGGTGTGGAGGTACCGCGTCGGGATCGAGATGGCGCCGACGGGCTTCGCGCCCGCGGTGTTCTGGAACCCGGCGGTGTCGGTGCCGCCCGCCGGTAACACCTCGTGTTGGTGGTCGATCCCCTCCTCCTCGGCGACCGCGGTGAGCCGCTTGTGGACCTTCGGGCTGGTGATCACCGAGGAATCTTTCAGCTTGATCGCGGTCCCTTCCCCCAGTTCGGTCACCGCGTCCGCCGCGTCGCCGATCTGCGGCACGTCGTTCGCCACGGTCACGTCTAAGGCGACTGCGAGATCGGGATCGATGTCGACGCCGAGCGCGCGAGCGCCGCGGAGCCCGACCTCCTCTTGGACCGTCGCCGCGAAGTGAATCGTCACGTCGGGGTCGTCGATCCGCGCCGCGGCTTCGAGCGCCGCGAACAGACAGATCCGGTCGTCGAGCGCCTTCCCCGTGATCCGGTCGCCCATGCGGGTCGTCGTCTGATCGAGGGTGACGAGGTCGCCGACGCCGACTAGCTCCTCGACGTCCTCGGCGTCGCGCCCGAGGTCGATGAACACGTCCGAGACCTCGTCGTCTTTCTCCGTCTGCTCGTCCGTGAGCGTGTGCGGCGGAACGGAGCCGATGACGCCGGTGAGGTCCTCCTCGCCGTGGACGGTGACGCGCTGCGCGCGCAGGACGCGGGCGTCGAACCCGCCGAGCGGGTCCACCTGGACGAACCCCTCGTCGGTGACGTGGCGGACCATGAACCCGATCTCGTCCATGTGGGCCGCGACGGCGACCGAGTAGTCCGAGTCGCCCTCGACGGTGGCGACGACGTTGCCCATCGCGTCGGTGCGGACGCGGTCGGCGCGGTCGGCGAACTCGCGGCGGACGATCTCGCGGACCTCGTCCTCGTACCCCGGGACGCCTCGGGCCTCGGTCAACTCGCACAGCAGGTCGTAGTCGAACTCGAACGACATACCGACCCTCGCGACCCCAGCGACATAGTTTCGCAGGGTCCCGACCCCCTGCCCGGTTTTCGGCTCGCCCGTTCACGCAAGTAATCTCTCAATCAGTTTATCGTTGTTCCGCAACGCTTTTGCGGTCCCTCTCGGGACGTGGATGTATGACAGACGTGAAAGCGGAACTCCGCGAACAGTTCTTGGAGGCCTTCGGCGGCGCCGACTTCCCCGTCGAGAACCAGATGGACCTCGTCCCCGCGCTCCCGGACGGACCGGGCACGAAGTTCGAGGCCGGCGACGTGAGCTTCACCGCGATGGAGATGGCCGCGAAGCTCGGCAGCGAGCAGGAGTTCCCCTACG
>Ga0207757_100668_pt1 | contig 20149 bp, 19 predicted proteins | sample A23P3SouthBayCA_2_FD_187752 | JGI IMG/M metagenome (GOLD analysis project Ga0207757, IMG submission 187752) | Aerobic enrichment media microbial communities from Eden Landing Ponds, California, USA - A23 P3 (2) (SPAdes) | ecosystem: Environmental > Aquatic > Marine > Unclassified | place...
CTGGAGGTGTTGGTGACGAAGACGGCCTCCTCGGGCGCGTACTCGACGACCTCGTCGTACACGTCCTTCTTGATCGCCATCTTCTCGGGGACGACCTCGACCACCACGTCGGCGTCGGCGAGCGAGTCTTCGAGGTCGACGAAGGCCTCCACGCGGTCGAGCGCGGCCTCGGCCTCCTCCTCGCCGATCCGGTCCTTCTCGGCGAGTTTGCCGAGCGACCACTCGATCTGGTCGTAGCCGTCCTGGACGAACTCCTCCTCGATGTCTCGGAGCGCCACGTCGTAGCCGGCGAGCGCGGCCACCTCCGCGATGCCGTGGCCCATGTTCCCGGCGCCGAGGACCGTCACGCGCTGGACGTCTTCAAGTTGCATACCGAAACGGTCGGAACCGTCATGGTTGAACGTTTCCATCTTCCAAACGAAAAACTCGCTGTAAGTTTATCCGCGTGCGTCTCGCGGGAGAAACCCACTCCCGTCTCGGGGCCCTACCCACCCCCGATGAACGAGCGAGTCGCGGCGACCCTGCGCGAGGACCCGACGATGGCGCGGCTGATCGACCGACACGGTCCCCTGGCGATCGAGCCCGCCGGCGACGAGTTCGCGCGCCTCTGTACCTCGATCGTGAACCAGCAGCTCTCGACCGCCTCGGCGGCGGCGATTCACGAGCGGTTCCTCGACGTGCTGGGCGGCGATCCGACGCCCGACGGCGTGCTCGCGGCCGCCGAGGACGACCTCCGCGAGGCGGGGCTCAGCGGCACGAAAGTCGAGTACCTGCGGAACGTCGCCGCCGCGTTCCGGGACGGCGATCGCGACCTCACGCGCCAGGGGCTCGCGGACGCGAGCGACGAGGCAGTCGTCGCCGCGCTCACCGAGATCCGCGGCGTCGGCGAGTGGACCGCGCGGATGTACCTCATCTTCGCGCTGGGCCGCGAGGACGTGCTCCCGCTCGGCGACCTCGCGGTGCGGAAGGGGATCGAACAGGTGTACAACGACGGAGAAGCGCTGACCCGCGCGGAGATGCACGAGATCGGCGATGCGTGGCGGCCCTACCGGAGCTACGGGACGCGGTACGTCTGGGCGGAGTACGAGTCATAGCGGGTCTCGACCGGCGTCACCCGTCGTCCGATCCGGCGTCACCCGTCGTCCGATCCGGCGTCACCCGTCGTCCGATCCGGCGTACGTCTCCAGCGCCGCGATCCGTCCGTCGTCGACGGAGAAGACGTCGACGAACGCGAACACCGCGTCGCCGTCGGCGTCGAGCAGCCGACCGCGGACGGCGACGCCGGGGCCCGCGGGATACACCCGATCGACGGCGTGCGTCGTGTCGGTCATCGGGCGCTCGTCGCGCATGAACGCGACGAAGCGGTCGCGTCCCTCGAAGGTGCGGTCGGGGCGCCGCTGAACGAACTCGGGATCGAGCAGGGCCGCGAGTCGGTCGTACTCGCCGGCGTCGAGCGCGTCGTAGTACGCGCGGACGAGTCGAGACGGGTCGGACGGCGCGTCGGTTCTGGGCCCCGTCACGCCGCGAGCGCCTCGAACTCCTCGGCGGAGGTGCGGGTCCCCTTCGAGATGACGGCGTCGCCGCCCCGGAGGGTGGTGTCGATGTCGTGGCCGACGAGCCACCCCTCGTCGGGCCGCCGGATCGCGATGACGCTCGTCGAGATGTCGGTCTCGGGGATCCCGTTCTCGATCTGGGTGCCGTCGAGGTCGCTCCCCTCGGCGATCACGGTCCGGGTGATGATCTCGTCGGACTCCTGGACCGCCATCTCCACGACCGGGTGGACGCCGATGTCGCGCATGACGCCCTCGGTGATCTCCAGGGCGGCGTCGGAGATCTCCTCGGTCGCGACGCCGAGGTGGATCAGCCCGCGCAGCGAGACGGGGTCGTCGGCCTCGCGGGCGGCCCGGAGGGTCCACGCCTCGAACCGCGACTGGAGCGCGTCGACCTCGATCTCAAGGTTCGACACCTCCTCGGCGAGCGTCTCGTTGTCGAACAGGACCGAGCCGTACGCCAGGTCGACCGCCAGCTCCGAGAGGTTCTTCATCAACACGATGGAGTCGACCGCGCGCTCCAAGTCGTCGATGGCGGGCTCTGGAGGTTCCTCCGGGTTGAATGGGTCACCCGTCAGCGTCGGGTGGACGTCGACGACGCCCGTCTCGGGGCCGCGGAGGAGCGTCACGTCGCCGGCCTCGATCCGCGTGTCCGGACCGGGGTTCAGGATCCAGTCGTCGTCGCGCCGGATCGCGATGACGCGCACGCCCGTCTCCGACTCCAGGTCGATGTCCTTCAGCGTCCGCCCCGCGTACGCGGAGTCCGGCGAGACGGTGCCCCGGACCAGCGTCTCGACGCCCTCGGTGAGCGCGCCGCGCATCGCGTCGGGGAGGCCGATCTCCTCGGTGACGATCTTCGCGATGTCGCCGGCGGCGTCGGATATCTTGTCGGCCGCGCCGATCACGCCGAGCACCGGCGCGAGCGTCTCGGCCTCGTCGGGGCTCCGGGCGGCGAGCATGAGGCTCATGCGCGCGCGCATCTGCAGCACGTCCATCCGGTGTTCGAGCTCGACGACCTCGTGGGCAATCGTCGGGCTCCCGTGGAGGACCGCGGAGTACGACAGGTCGATCAGCAGCTCGGCGGTGTCTTTCATCTCCACGAGCAGGTCCTTCACGCTCGTCGGCTCGTACCGGACCGTCAGCGGTCCGTCCCGCCCGTCGAATCGTCCCATGGAACTCCCTCTCCGTCTCCGAGTAAAAGGCTTGTTACGGATCGTCGATCGCGCCCACAGGCCAGCGTTTCAGGCCGCGTCGCCGGCGACGTAGGCGACCGAACTCGCGTCCGGACTCCCGCTCTCGCCCGCGTCGGGCTCTCCGATCTCCTCGGCCTCCTCGATCTGTTCGGCGAGGTCGACGAGCGCGAGCCATCGGAGGAGCCGGTCAGCCCGCTCGCGCCACGTCGCCTCCCAGTTCGGGTCGCGCGCGCGATCGTGTCGCGGCACCGCCTCCCGCGTCGCCTCGAACAGGTCGTCCGGCGTGAGCGGGTCCGCCAGCGAAGCGTCTCGCAGGGCGGCGAGCGCCTCCGGAACGAGGAGCACGCCCTCCCGGAGCCCCTCGCGGACCCGCTCCGGGGTCGGCTCGGCGTCGGCCCGGACAAACCCCCGAGGGGTCTCCCGGGCCAGTCCGAGCGCGCGCAGGAACGCCAGCCAGTCGTTCGCCGTCTGGCGGTCGGGCAGCCCCCGGCGGTCGCGGAGCCGGGCGCAGCAGTCGTCGGTGCTCCCCGGAACGAGCGGGACCGCCCGCTGGAACGCGCGGAGGTCGTCGAGCGAGTCGGGGGGTTCGGGGACCGGTTTGAGACGCATCGTCAACGCCTCGGGCGGGCCGACGCGGCGGGCAGACACTCCAATCGGGCCGACGCGGCGGTCGACATCAGCGGTAGCCGAACGACTCCGCCAGCAGTTCCTCGTCCGTCTCGCCGACGGTGTAGACGGGGCCGTCGACCACGTCGACGGTGACCTTCGCGGGCGCGAAGACGCGCTCGTCGACCTCGTAGAAGTCCCAGCCGGCGTCCTCGAACACCTCGACGAAGGGCGTCCCGTACTCCTCGCGGGCCGTCGAGACAATCTGGTCGAAGCGGTCGTCGTCGCGCGCGACCTGCAGGTGGACCTCGCCGCCGTACGCGAGGGCGTCGTTCGTCCGCCCCATCGCCAGGTCCTCGTCGCGGGTCGCCGGAGCCATCGGCGCCGAGCCGGAGGCGTGGAGCACGTCGGTCGGCTCGTAGCCGAGTTCCAGCAGGCGGAAGACGGCCAGTTCCGCGGCGCGGGCCGCGGTCGCGACCGAGCCCGCGGTCGAGCCGGTCGCGTACGCCGGCAGGAACACGCCCTCGGCGTCGACCTCGGCGAGGTCGGCGACGTGCTCGGCGACCTCCTCGGTCGGGAGCGTCGTCGACTCGACGGCGAGCGTGGCGAACTCGGAGGAGTCGTAGTAGCCGACGCGCTCGAACTCGGTCTCCTGTCCGACGAGCGCGCGGGCCGGCCCCGATCCGAGCCCCTCGAAGCCGGAGTCGAAGGCGAGCTCCCAGCCGGCTTTCTGCGAGCAGAGCAGCGCGATGGCCGGGTGGTCGGTCGACAGTTCGACGTACTGGCGCGGCGCACCCGCGACCTCGCCCATGCGGGTGCGGAGGTTCGCGAGCCCCGCGGTCTGTATCTCGGCCAGCAGCAGTCCCGCCTCGACGCCGCCCGCCGCGTCGACGCCGAAGTCGACGACGGTGGCGCCGTTGTCCAGCTCGTAGCCGACGACGTCGAGCTCGCCGGCGAAGTCGAGCGCCTCGTCGACGAGCTCGATCGCGGTCCGGTTGATGCTTTCCATACCCGGTCGTTCTCGCTCCCGCAGTAAGTGGCTTGTCAGTCGTCGTCGCCTCCACTACTGTCTGCGTCGTCGTCTCAGCTACCGTCGTCGGCGGCAGCGCCTCAGCTACCGTCTCCGGCGTCGACCGGCTCGACGCGGAAGACGTACCCCTCGTACGCGTCGTACAGATTCGTCGGCGACTCGCCCGCGGCGTGGTCCGCACAGAGGTACGCGGTCGCCTCCACGGCGCCGGCACCGGTCTCCTCCTGATACCGCTCGGTGACTACGAACGCCACGGGCTCGTTACAGCCCCGGCGGTGGCACTCGGTCGGCGGATCGGCGGTCGGTTCCGGCTCGTCGCCGCGCGCTCGGGCCTCGGAGATGTCTCGCTGTATCCGTCGTCGCTCCTCTTCGCGTGCCTGTTTGTCGCGTCCCGACTTGGTGTCCGGCATGGGTACCCCGTCGGGCTTCACCGAGATAATTCCCCGGTCGATTCGGACCCGGATCCTACCAGAACCCGCCGTCCGAGCCGCCGCCGGAACCGTCGGGTCCAGACGGACCACTCGGCCCGCGCGGCCCGCTCGGGCGGGGATCGGGATCGATCTCCACCGATTCCGACTCAGGACGGGGGTCGATCTCGCGACCGTCCTCGTAGCGCACGAACGAGAGGTAGAAGGGCTCGCCGCAGCCGGTCCCCGCTGCGTCCGGCTCCCGGTAGGGCTCGTCACCGCCCACGTCCGACCCGCGGACCCCGTCGTGCGGGTCCCACTCGACGCCGTCGCTCTCGCCGCAGACGAACCGGACGCCGTCGACGTCCGCGTCGATATCGACGTCCGCGTCGGCGTCGTCCTCGAACGGCTCCGTCGGAGCGACGTACGTCCACCCCTCGAGGGGGAACGGCGTCACCGACTTGTCCGCGAGATACCCGTCGCGCTCCAGTTCGACGAGCGTCCCGCAGTGCGGACAGTAGTACGTGACCGGATAGCTCATGCGACGCGTACGGTCGTCACCGATAATACTGCTTGGGTTGGCCGATCTCCCCCTCGACCGCTCAGTACGGTGCCGAGCGATACCGGGTGTGAGTGTTGCAGATCGGTGGTGGCAGAGGGAATTTAAAAGGGAATGAGAGAGAGTGCGACAATCGCTTATAAATGAACGGTGCGGTGGCGCGCCCCGGTGAGCGGCCCCGAGGGCCGCGAGCCGACGGTGCGAGGGAGTCGCTGGCGCCAACGGCGCCAGCGACAGGGCGAGAGCGAAGCTCTCGCTTGCAACCGGCGCGTAGCGCCGGTGACGAGGCTGGGGAGGCGTGAGGCTGTGCGGTTCGGTTGGGTGGGACTCAAAGGGGCAGCGGCGAGGCGGGCGCAGGCGACACAAGGACCGCAGGAACGAGTGAAACGAGTGACGAGGACCGCAGCGAGCGTGCGCCCGCCTCGCCGCTGGGGCTTTGGCGGTGTTCACCGCGGCACCATCGATCACGTATAAACAGCCGACAGCAACACCACTCGATCACGTATAAACAACCGATCAGCCGAGTTGGGACACACACTTCCCTTATCGATCAAGCGGCATTTGTAGCGGGCCGCTGATCCGGGTTGACGCGTCTTTAAAAGCGAGATGTCGACGAATCCGAACGACATACAACCATAAAGTGCTCTGCCGCGGAACGCTCGGTATGGCAGACAAATCGATCGACGACGTGGACAGGGCGATCCTGTACGCGTTACAGGAGGACGCTCGAAACATGTCGTCCGGAGACATCGCGGAGCGGACCGGCACCTCGGACAGCACCGTCCGCAAGCGCATCCAACGCCTCGAATCCGACGGGGTGATCAAGGGATACAGCGCCGAGGTCGATTACCAGCGGTCCGGCTATCCGCTCCGGATGTTGCTCTACTGCACCGCCTCGATACCCGATCGCGGCGAGATGCTCCCGGAGATCCTCGAGATCGACGGCGTCATCTCGGTCCAGGAGCTGGTGACCGGCGAACAGAACCTCCTCGTGACGGCGGTCGGCGAGTCGGACGACGACATCACGCCCGTCGCACAGGAACTGCTCGACATGGGGCTCACCGTCGCCGACGAGGTCCTCGTTCGGAGCCACGAGACGACGCCGTTCGGCGAGTTCGACGCCGAAGTCGACTCGTAGACGACTCCTTTTTGAACCGTGCGGAGCGTCATCCGGCCTCCAGCCGCCGAACGCGGGCGGTCTCGGAAACTATAACGTTCTTTAACGACATTCTAACGAACGATTTGTGAAAACAAGTAGATTTAATAGGCAATCTGTTCTCAGGAGGTGGTAGAGACGACCAGTATCGGTCCGCCGACTCGCGTCGGCGTCGAAAGTGGTCGAACGAATTGAACGATGGCAGAACGCACCTCGAAACCGACTGTCGGAGCGCTCCCGGACACGGCGACGGAGTCGTCGCTCGTGCCCGTCGCACTCACGTGGCTCATCTGGTCGCTGTTCGCCGCGAGCGTCGCGGCCCTCGTTGGCCGAGTCCGATTCGGTTTCGCCCCGGAGGTCCCCGGCGTGCTCGCCGTCGACGGGCTGACCGTCCTGATGTGGGTGGTCGTCGCCTTCTTCGGCGGTATCGTCCACAGCTACTCCCGCCGTTACATGGCGGGGAACGCCCACGAGACGAAGTTCTTCCTCGCCGTGTTCGGCTTCGCGGCGATCGTGATGACGCTGGTCGCGGCCGACCACCTCGCCCTGTTCGGGGTCCTGTGGCTGGCGATGGGACTCGTGATGGCGGAGCTGATCGGGATCGTCGACGGGTGGGAACAGGCGCGGGCGGCCGCGTCGGTCGCCCGCCGGTACTTCCTCGCCAGTAGCGCGCTCCTCGGCGTCGCGCTGGCGGCGCTCTGGTGGGCGACCGGCGCGACGACGGTCTCCGGCGTCGCCGCGAGCGCCGACGCGCTCGGCGGCCCGGTGTTGCTCGTCGCCGCCGTCGCGCTCGTGCTCGCGGCGATGATCCAGTCCGCCTTGGTCCCGTTCCACGGCTGGCTGCTCTCCTCGATGACCGCCCCCACGCCGGCGTCGGCGCTGATGCACGCCGGGTTCGTCAACGCGGGCGGCGTCCTCCTGCTCCGCTTCGCGCCAGTCGTCACGGTCAGCGAGGGCCTCATGCTCGCCATCGTCGCGGTCGGCGCGACGAGCGCGCTGCTCGGAAAACTCCTCAAGGCCGTCCGCCCCGACGTGAAGAGCAAACTGGCCTGCTCGACGGTGGGACAGATGGGGTTCATGATCATGCAGGCCGGCCTCGGCTTCTTCGGAGCGGCGATCACGCACCTGGTCCTGCACGGGTTCTACAAGGCCTATCACTTCCTCGGCGCGAGCGGCGAGGTCGAACGGAAGAGCCCGGGCAAGACGACGAGCCGCGCGACGGGCGTCGTCGACGTCGCCGTGACGCTGGCGACCGGGCTGGCTGGCGGCGCGGTCTTCGCCCTCCTGACGGGGAAGGGAACGAGCGTCGACACCGGCCTCCTGCTCGCCCTGTTCGTGACGTTCACGACCCTCCACGCGGCGCGCACCGCGGTCCGGAGCGCGTCGCTTCCGGCGTCGGTCCGCTACGCGGCGGTCCCCCTCGTGTTCCTTCCGGCCATCACCGTGTACGCGCTCGTCTATGAGGGGATCTCGACGGTCCTCGCCGGACTGCCGGTCGTCACGGCGCCGACCGAACTGAGCGCGCTCCACGTCCTCGTGGCCGCCGCCTTCCTCGCCGCGTACGTCGCGATCGAGGCGGGCGTCCACGAGCGCAGCCGTCGCCTCTACGTCGCGCTGGTGAACGCGAGCCAGCCGTCGCCCGGAACCCTGCTGACGAACGCGGAAGAGTACGACAACGGAGGAGCCCAATGAGCACCGAACCAACTACTGAAGACGCGACCATCGAAGAGAGCATCGACAGCGCGGCGAAGACGGTCGGCTCGGTCTGGCCGATCCACTCGTTCGTGACGGCCAACCCCCTCTCGGGGTTCGAGGACGTGCCGTTCGGCGAGGCGGTGACGCAGGCCGCCGACCTGTTGGGCGGTCGCGGCTACCCGAGCCGCGAGACGCTCCGCGCGGCGCTCGACGACGGGCGGATCGATCGCGACGCGCTCGAATCGGAACTCGCCGACCGCGGCTACGAGGCCGCTCCGGAGACGCTGCTCGAACGCGTGGACGCCGGCGCCGAGTCGGAGACGTCGGACACCCGTGCCGACACCGACGCCGAACAGGTCGATCACGTGCTCACGAAGTGGCTGTCGGCCTTCCTCGACGAGGGGCACGCCAAGTGGTCGATGCCGAACCGCGACGAGGGATTCTACGCCGCCTTCCGCGGCGTGGCCGCACACGACGACGCGGTCCCCGACGGGCTCGCCGAATCGCTGCCCGAGACCGCGACCGAGGCCATCGAGGCCGTTCTGGAGTCGTATCCGGAGAGCCAGTGGGTCCCCGTCTTCGAGGAGCAACTGGCCGCGCTCCCGGGGTGGACCGGCTTCATCAAACAGCGCGTCGACGACGAGGGCGCGTGGCAGTCGACCCACCCGATCACGCTCGCGGACTACCTCGCGGTCCGCCTCTCGCTGCTCGACGGGTTCGGCGTCGATATCGAGCCGTCGATCGGCCCGGGTACCGCCGACGTCGACCCGGCCGACGAGGTCGCCGAGGCGTTCCTGAGCGCGTGGGAGGCGAGCTACCGGTCCGACGTCGTCGACCGCGTCGCCGCCGAGAGCCGGTCGCTGGCCGAGAGTCGGTCCTCGGCCGAGAGCGACTCCGAATCGCCGGACCGCCCCGACGCGCAACTGGTCTTCTGTATCGATACCCGCTCCGAGGTGATCCGCCGTCACATCGAGGCCACGGGCGCGTACGAGACCCACGGTTACGCCGGCTTCTTCGGCGTCCCGATGGAGTATCAGGGGTACGACGCGGAGGTCTCGGTCGACGCCTGCCCGCCGATCCTCGACCCCCAACACCGCATCAGCGAGGTCCCGACCGACGGCGACACGCGTGAACGCCACGACCGGTGGTCGGGCGTCCTCGGGGCCGCGGGCGAGGTCGTCAAGAAGCTGAAGGCGAACCCGGCGAGCGCCTTCGGCTTCGTCGAGAACGCCGGGAGCGGCTACGGGCTGGCGCTCGCGGCGCGCACGCTCGTGCCGGGCCGCGTCCGCGACCTACTGGGGACCGCCGACGACGCGGTGCCCGACGACCGCGAGTTCTGCGACCAGATCGTCCAACACCAACACACCCACGCCGACGGGCTGCCGGTGGGGTTAACTCACGAGGAGCAGGTCGAGTACGCGGCGACCGCGTTCGATCTGATGGGTTGGACGGAGTTCGGTCGCCTCGTCGCCTTCGTCGGTCACGCGAGCGAGACGACCAACAACCCGTACGACTCCAGCCTGGACTGCGGCGCGTGCGCCGGGAATCCCGGCGGCCCGAACGCCCGCGTCCTGGCCGAGATCTGCGCCGACCCCGACGTGCAGGCGGCGCTGCGCGACCGCGGCTTCGAGATCCCCGAAGACACCGTCTTCCTCGCCGGCGAGCACAACACGACGACCGACGAGATCGAGATCTACGGCGACGCCCCCGAGAGCCACGCGGCCGACCTCGACGGGTTGCGCGCGGATCTCGTCACCGCCCGCGAGAACGCGGCCGCCGAGCGCACCGGGTCGGAGTCCGGAGACTCGGGCGTTCGCGAGACCGAGCGCCGCGCCGGCGACTGGGCCGAGACGCGTCCGGAGTGGGGGTTAGCCGGCAACGCCGGCTTCGTCATCGGTCCTCGCGAACTGACGAGCGACCTCGACCTGGACGGTCGCGCCTTCCTCCACTCGTACGACTGGTCGACCGACCCCGACGGGACGGCGTTGGAAGCGATCCTCGCGGGACCGATGGTCGTCACCCAGTGGATCAACGCCCAGTACTACTTCTCGACCGTCGACAACGCGGTCTACGGCAGCGGGTCGAAGGTGACGCAGAACCCCGTCGGCAACGTCGGCGTCTACCAGGGCAACGGCGGCGACCTGATGACCGGACTCCCGCTTCAGTCGCTGCTGGCCGGCGCCGACGAGCCGTACCACCAGCCGCTCCGCCTCTCGACGGTGGTCCACGCGCCGGTTGAGCGCGTCACCGACGCGCTGGCCGACCACGAGGAGGTCACCCAACTGCTGGACAACGGCTGGCTCTCGCTGACGGTCGTCGATCCGACGCAGGACCACCGCGCGTTCGAGTACGAGCGCGACATGGAGTGGCAGCCCGTCTCCGAGCCGTCTGCGACCGAGCCGTCCGCGACTGAACCGGGGGCGACCGAGTCGGAGCGGCCTGCTGCGCCCGAGCCCGAGCCCGCGACCGCGACGGCGGACGACTGACTCGGACCGGCGGCTCCTCCGTCCCCCCTCTCCGCGTTTCCTCCCGCTTCCTCGCCGCATGCTATCGATTCTCTCCCCGGCGACAGCGTTATACCGATGTACATACTTGTACATCACAACGCGAAACACTACATCGGTGTACACAATGAATATCAACGACACTGTCGAGCGCGTGACGGACGGGGCGGACCTGACGGTCGACGAGGCGCGCGAGGCCGCGCGGCTCGTCTTCGAGGAGGCGACGGAGGCGCAGATCGGCGCGCTGCTCGCCGCCCTCCGCGCGAAGGGGGAGACCGAGGCGGAGATCGCGGGGTTCGCGCAGGGGATGCGCGACGCCGCTCGGACGATCGAGCCCGACCGCGAGCCGCTCGTCGACACCTGCGGGACCGGCGGCGACGACCACGACACGATCAACGTCTCGACGACCGCCGCGATCGTCGCCGCGGGCGCGGGCGTGCCGATCGCCAAGCACGGCAACTACTCGGTCTCCTCCTCCTCCGGGAGCGCCGACGTGCTGGAGGTCGCCGGCGCCGACGTGGAGGCCGAGCCGCCGGCGGTCGAGGCGGCGATCGAGGACGACGGGATCGGGTTCATGCTCGCGCCCGTCTTCCACCCGGCGATGAAGGCCGTCATCGGCCCGCGCAAGGAGCTCGGGATGCGGACGATTTTCAACGTACTCGGCCCGCTCACCAACCCCGCCGGCGCCGACGCGCAGGTGCTCGGCGTGTACGACCCGGAGCTGGTCCCCCTCATCGCGCGGTCGCTCGCGCATATGCCCGTCGAGCGCGCCCTCGTCGTCCACGGCGCGGGGATGGACGAGATCGGGATCCACGACGAGACGGTCGCCGCCGAGGTCGACGGCGACGGGGTGCGGGAGTTCACGATCGCGCCCGAGGACCTGGGCCTCGATCGCGCCCCGATCGAGGACGTCGCGGGCGGGACCCCCGAGGAGAACGCGGTCGACCTGCGCGGGATCGTCGACGGCTCCGTGACGGGACCCAAACGCGACCTGATCCTCGCGAACGCGGGCGCCGCGATATACGTCGCCGGGGAGGCCGACACCCTCGCGGCCGGCGTCGAGCGCGCCGCCGAAGCGATCGACTCCGGCGCGGCCGCGGCGAAGTTCGCGGCGCTGTGCGGGGACGACGCGGGCGAGGTCGACACCGAGGCGACCGCCGCCCCGGAGGACGACGACTGATGGCGCGGGTGAAGATCTGCGGGCTGACCCGAGGCGCGGACCTCCGCGCCGTGGTCGACGCCGGCGCCGACGCGGTGGGCGTCATCTCCGAGGTCCCGGTCGACTCGGCCCGCGAGGTCGACCCGGCGACGGCCGCCGAGCTGTTCGCGGACGTGCCGCCGTTCGTCACCGCGACGCTCGTCACCATGCCCGAGTCCGCCGACCGCGCGGTCGAGCTCCTGCGGACGGTCACGCCGGACGCCGTCCAGCTCCACGGCGAGTGGACGCCAGACGAGATCCGGTACATCCGCGCGGAGACGGAGCGGAAGGTGCTGCTCGCGGTCGACGCCGACGACCCGGGGCGCGCCGAGGAGTTCGATCGGGTCGCCGACGCGCTCGTGATCGATTCGACCGACGAGTCCGGCGCCGGCGGCACCGGCGAGACCCACGACTGGGATCGGGCCGGCGACCTGGCCGATCGGCTCACCTCTCCCGTGGTCCTCGCCGGCGGGCTCACGCCCGACAACGTCGCCGAGGCGGTCCGGGCCGCGGACCCGTTCGCGGTCGACGTGGCCTCCGGCGTGGAGTTCGCCGACGGCCAGAAAGACCACAACGCGGTGGCCCGCTTCGTGGCGAACGCGGGTCGAGAGATGGAGCTCGCATGACCGACCCGGCACCCTCGCTCGACCGCTCGAAGGCCGAGTTCGTCGACCTCGCGGCCGACGCCGAGAAGCCGGTCGTGGTCCGCGCGTCCGCCTCGCTCGACGCCGACGTGACCCCGCTCGCGGCGTACGCGACGCTGGTGGGCGAGGGGCCGTACGGGTTCCTCCTCGAGTCCGGCGAGAAGGTCGCCTCCAGCGACCCCGACGGGGCGTTCACCGCCGACGGCGACGCCGACAAACATGCCCGCTACTCGTTCGTCGGCTACGACCCCGAGGCGATCGTTTCGGTCCACCCCGACCGGACCGACGTGACCCGGCTCGGTCCGGCGGCGGAGTTCGTGGGAGACCAGTCGGAAGGGGATATCGGCCCGGAGGCCGGCGACGCGATCGACCGGATCCGCGCGGCATTCCCGGACGTGAGCCTGCGCGGGTTCCCGGACACCGACCGGCAGATACTCTCGGGCGGCTTCGTCGGCTTCCTCGCGTACGAGGCCGTCTACGACCTCTGGTTAGAGGAGGTCGGCGTCGAGCGCCCCGAGACCGAGTTCCCCGACGCAGAGTTCGCGTTAACGACCCGCACGGTCGTCTTCGACGACAAGGAGGGGACCGTCGAACTCGTCTTCACGCCCGTCGTCGGCGTCGACGACGACCCCGCGGCCGTCTACGACGACCTCGTCGCCGAGGCTGAGCGGGTCGGCGCCGAACTGCGCGAGGCCGCGCCGCCGGAACCGGACGGGATCCGCGTGGGCGACGAGTCCGCCGACCCCCGCGAGGCGTACGAGGAGGCGGTCCGGACCGCCAAGCAACGCGTCCTCGATGGCGACATCTACCAGGGCGTGATCTCGCGGAGCCGGGAGCTCCGGGGCGAGGTCGACTCGCTCGGGTTGTACGCGGCGCTCCGCGAGGTGAACCCCTCGCCGTACATGTACGTGCTGCGCCACGACGACCGCAGCATCGTCGGCGCGAGCCCGGAAACGCTGGTGTCGGTGCAGGGCGACCGGATCGTCTCGAACCCGATCGCCGGCACCTGCCCCCGCGGGACGAGTCCCGTCGAGGACCGCCGGTTGGCGGGCGAGATGCTCGCGGACGGGAAGGAGCGCGCCGAGCACACGATGCTCGTCGACCTCGCGCGCAACGACGTTCGGCGCGTCTCGGAGGCGGGCTCCGTCCGCGTCGAGGAGTTCATGAACGTGCTGAAGTACAGCCACGTCCAGCACATCGAGTCGACCGTGACGGGGACGCTGGCGGGCGACGCGGACGCCTTCGACGCGACGCGCGCGACGTTCCCCGCGGGCACGCTCACGGGCGCGCCGAAGGTGCGCGCGATGGAGATCATCGAGGAGTTGGAGACCACCCCGAGAGAGGCGTACGGCGGCGGCGTCGGCTACTACGCGTGGACCGGCGACGCCGACTTCGCCATCGTGATCCGGACCGCGACGCTCGACGAGTCGCCGGCGGACGCGAGCGACCCGGCCGAGACCGCCGTCACCGTCCGCGCCGGCGCCGGACTCGTCGCCGACTCCGACCCGGCCGCCGAGTACGAGGAGACCGAACAGAAGATGGACGGCGTGTTGACCGCGATCGACCGGATCCGAGAGGGCGGAGGAGGAGACGAGGACGACTCCGGCTCCTCCGGGGATCCCCTCCCCGCCGGCACGGAGGCCGACGAATGAGGGTCGTCGTCGTCGACAACTTCGACTCGTTCACCTACAACCTCGTCGAGTACGTCTCGGACCAGACGCTCGGCGGCGAGAACCGGGAGGGCGACGACGGCGACGCCGAGAACCGGGAGCGCGACGAAAGCGACGGCGAGAGCGGAGCGGCGGAGCCCATCGACGTCGAGGTGTTTAAAAATACGGCGTCGCTGGCGGCGATCCGGGACGCCGATCCCGACGCGATCCTCATCAGCCCCGGTCCCGGCCACCCGAAGAACGAGCGCGACGTGGGCGTGACGATGTCGGTGTTGCGCGACCTCTCCCCCGAAGTCCCGACGCTCGGCGTCTGTCTCGGCCTCGAGGCCGCGGTCTACGAGTACGGCGGGACCGTCGGCCACGCGCCGGACCCGATCCACGGCAAGGCGTTCCCCGTCGACCACGACGGCGAGGGCGTGTTCGCCGGACTCGATCAGGGGTTCCGCGCCGGCCGCTACCACTCGCTGGCCGCCACCGAGGTCCCCGACGTCTTCGACGTGACCGCCACCACGGACCACGACGGCGAGGAGATCGTGATGGGAATCCGCCACCGCGAGCACCCGATCGAGGCGGTGCAGTTCCACCCCGAGAGCGTGCTGACCGCCGCCGGCCACGACCTGATCCGGAACTTCCTCGCGTCTATTTAAAAGGACGCGAGGGTCAAGCCGACGGCGTCACTCCGCGTCGTCGGTCTCCACTTCGCCGTCCTCTGCTTCGCCGTCCTCTGCTTCGCCGTCCCCCACTTCGCCGTCCTCTGCTTCGCTGTCCTCCACTTCGCCGTCCTCCACGCCCCGCCCGGCGAGCCCTACGAGATGGCCGATCTCGGGGAGGATCACCTCGTCGACGCCGAGGCGGACCGCGTTCTCGGACCCGGGCAGACAGAAGACCGGCGTGGCGGTGACGACCCCCGCGATCGCTCGCGACCCGATCGTGCGCGTGCCGATCTCCTCGTAGGAGAGGCGCCGGAACAGTTCGCCGAACCCGGGGAGCGTCTTGGCGAAGAGTCCTTTCACGGCTTCCGGAGTCACGTCGTCGGGCGTCACTCCCGTTCCGCCGGTGGTCACGACCGCGTCGGTGTCCTTCCGCCGCGCGAGCCGATCGACGGTCCCCTGCACGCTGTCGTACTCGTCGGGGACTAACTCGCGGACGACGACCTCGTGACCGGCCTCTTCGAACGCCGAGACGAGGTACTCGCCGGACGGGTCGTCGTCCATCGACCGCGAGGAGGACACCGTCACGACGCCGACGGCGACGGTGTCGGCGTCGTGGTCGTGATGGTCGTGGTGGTCGTCGTGGCCGTGATGGTCGTCGTGGTCGTGGGAACCATCATGCTGACCGTCGTGCTCGGACTCGTCGTCGCTCATGGCCCATCATTCGACGGCGCCGGTCAAAACACCCGGCGGTCTCGGCGGCGAGGCGAGAGGGAGACGAGGCGAAGAGTCGAGAGAACCACGGCGGTCTGTGACTCTCTGCCGTCTAGGGCCAGTCGTCGCGCGAGGGCTCCTCGGCGGGTTCCGACTCGGCTTCGCCGGTCGCGAGGATCCACCCGGCGGCGTCGGCCGCGTCTTCGACGTGGAGGAACTCCCACCCGGTCGCCTCGGCGAGCGCCTCGTCCTCCTCGTCGACGCCGACGAACACGTGTCGATCCGTGTCGAACTGCTCGGCGATGTTCTCCAGGCTCTCCTCGACGCCGCGCGGCCCCGAGAAGAAGTCCTGCCGCACGCGGTGTTTGCGGGTGAAGTTCGTGACGACGTAAGTCGGTTTCTCGCTGACGACGCCGACGTACTCCGTCCACTGCCGGGCGTTATTGAAGACGTCGTTGGGGTCCGCGAGGGCCTTCAGCGCCTTCAGCTCGAACGCCAGCGTCATGTCGGTAGATCCGCCACTGTCCATGGATCGATGTTCTCGCCGCGGGCGAAAACAACTTCGCTTCCGGGGCCGTCAGCGCCCGCTCGATCGCAGCCGCCCGACCGCAACCGAGAGCGAGCGACTCAGCGCGCGCGGACCTCGTAGTAGTCAGTGAACTTCACCACGTCGCCGTCGTCGAGGTCCCCGGTTTCCGGGGCCGTCTGCGGTTCCCCGGCGAGCTCGCTGACGGCGACCTTCGTCTCCTCGTCGAGCTCGTCGTAGTGCCGGACTCGCGCGTCCGGTGGGACCGTTCCGGTGCGTCGGAGTCGCATGCGCCTGTTCGTCTCTCGGAGTGACATGTGGTACCATACATCATTATTTATGATAAACGTTTCGGAGGGACGAACGAGCGCTATCGACCCGCACGCGGCAGCGTGAGCGTGACAACGGTTCCGCGGGGGGCGGCGTCGCGGGCGGTCGCCGATCCGCCAGACTGTTGGACCACCCAGTAGACGAGCCACAGACCGAGGCCGCTCCCGTGATACAGCGCTTCCACGGCCTGCCCGGTCTCGAGGACGTCCCGGTCCATGTCGGTCAGTCCGGGACCGTCGTCAGCGATCCGAACCTCGATCGCGTCCGCCCTCGGCTCCACCGTGACATCGACCGTCGGCCGGTCCCGGTCGTGGTGTTCGATCGCGTTCCGGATCAGTTCGTCGAGCGCACGGTCGATCCACGCCGTCGCCGAAGCGAACGCCTCGCGGCCGTCCGGCGTCGAAACCGATAGCTCGACCGCGGGGAACTCCGACTCGACGACCGACCCGAGCTGTTCGACGGTTCGACCGATATCGACCGGTTCGCGCTCGGGCGCGTCGCCGAGAATCTCGGTGATATGGTGGGACTTCTCGCTCGTCGAGAGAAGCGTATTGGCGCGTGAGACGATGTCTTCGGCGGCCCGTGTGCGACTCGCGGCGTCGTCGTCAGCGTCGGGACCGGAGTCGGTCCGTCCCGAGCCGCTCCCGGCGAGCTGTTCCGCGCGACCCCGGATCACCGTCAGCGCGTTCCGGAGGTTGTGCTGGAGGACGCGGTCGACGACGCGGAGCTGTCGCGCGCGGCTCTCGCTGTCGGTCACGTCTCGCAGGACGCCGACGACGCCGGCGAACCCCCCGTCGTCCTCGGCCGGATTCGCGAGGGGGTAGTACCGCACGTCGAGCGTCCGCTTCCCTCGATCGGCGTGCACCCGGGTCGTTCGGTACTCGACGCTCCGGCCGTCGAGGGCCCGGTCGACGTGGTCTCTCACGTCGGCGTACTGCTCGTCGTCCACGGCGTCTTCCAGGGTGAGTTCGGAGACGTTCTCGTCGCTGTCGATCCCGTGGTACGCTCGGTACTGCCTGTTCGCGAAGAGGAACCGCCCGTCGCTGTCGACGGCCGCGATGGGATCGGTGGCGCCGTCGACAGCCCGCTCGTACCGTTCCAGTTCCGCCTCGCGCGCCTTGATATCCGTGATATCGCGACAGATCGCGAACGTCCCCACCAGTTCGCCGTCGCCGTCGTAGTAGGGGTACCGCTGCGTGCTGAACGTCGCCTCGCGACCGCTCCGCGCGAAGTTCGGCGAGACTTCGTATCCGACGGCCGTCTCCGTTTCGAGCACCGACTGGCGCTGATCTTCGATCTCGGCGGCCGTCTCGTCGTCCATGAACGCGGACTCGTCGGCCCCGTGCAGCGCGTCTCGGGGCACGCCGGCGAACTCGCTGACCGCGTCGTTGAGCAGTTCGATCTCGCCCTCGGAATTTTGCAACAGGATCGGATCGTCGATCTGTTCGACGATATCGCGGTACCGTTTCAGCTCTCGCATCGCCGCCTTCCGGTCGCTGATGTCGATCTGTATCGCGATGAACCGCGAGATGGTCCCTCGCTCGTCCGTCACGGGCGCGATCGTCTGGTGGGCGTGGTAGCGGCTCCCGTCTTTCCGCTGATCGACGATCTCCTCCTCCCATACGTCGCCGGCCATGAGCGTCGCCCACAGCGAGTCGTAGTACTCGTCCGACATCTCTCCGGACTTGAGTATCGACGGAGTCTCGCCGATCGCGTCGCTGGGCTCGTATCCGGTGTGGTCGGTGAACGCGGGATTGACGTACTGGATCGTCCCGCTCGTGTCGGTCACGTAGACGGCGTGGCCCGCGTGCTCGATGAGATTTCGGAACGTTTTCCGCTCGAGATCGTCGACCGACGCACCGTCGTCGCGGAACACACCGGTGTACGCGGTTCCGTCGGCCGGCGCGTCGGCGGCGTGTGCGTGCTCGTGGAACCGCACCGAGAACGTCGTCGACCCGCCGTTCGCGTGAGACACCGGAAACGCGACGCGTCCGGCGTCTCCGAGGCCATCGGGGGTCTCGAACCGTTCGCGGAGCCAGCGCACCCGCTCGGTCGGCGCGTCGTCGGCGATCAGCGACGCGAGACGACGACCGCGGAGGTCGTCGGGAGCGTGTCCGAGAACCGACTCAGTCGCCGGGTTCGCGTGGACGATCCGTCCCCGGTCGTCGATCGAAAGCATCGGATCTGAACAGCCCTCGACGAACGATCGGAAGAACCCGTCTCCCGGCGTCTGCGGGCTACTGCTGGAGGCTCCACGAGACATCTGATCGGAGAGAGGAGACACAGCGGGGAAAGGCTGCTGAACGACCGACGACTCTCGACGGCGACTCTCAACGGCGACGGCGCGACCGCAATCGCGACAGCGACGGCGCGACCGCCGCTACTGCTCGCTCGTCGCCGGAAGGTCGTCCACGGCGAAGCCGGGCTCCATGAGGAGGTCGGTGTGGTCGCTCACGTCGCGGCCCTCGCGCATGAGCTGTTTGAACGCGGACTGCGGCGAGAGGTCACCGATGAGGACGCCGCCGACCACCTTGCCGTCTTTCAGCGCGACGCGGCGCCACTCGCCCTCGGCGGTGGTCGCCTCGGCGGAGTCGTCGCCGAGCGTCGGGTGGCCGAACGAGAGGAACGGGAAGTCGAAGTGAGTGATCGAGTACGACGAGACCCACTCGAACGCCTCGCTGCCGTGCTCGATCATGTTGCGGGCGGCGATCGTTCCCTGTTCCTTGGCCGACCCCCACGAGCCGTTCTTCGCCCGCTCGCCCAAGACCAGGTCGTTGAACGTGGTGATGTCGCCCGCGGCGAACACGTTGTCGACGTTCGTTCGCATGAACTCGTCGACGACGATACCGTCCTCGGTCTCCAGCGGCGTGTCTTCGACGAGTTCGGTGTTGAAGTTCAGTCCGATGGCGACGCCCGCGAAGTCGCAGTCGTAGCGCTCGCCGTTCGGGTCGACCGCGGCCTCGACGTGGCCGTCGTCGTCGACCTCGAAGTGGTCGACGCCGGAGTCGAAGACGGGTTCGACGCCGCGCTCGCGCATCGCGTCGTGCATGATCTCCGCGCCCTCCTCGGAGAGGGCGTAGCGCCACCAGTTGTCGCCGCGCATCAGGTACTTCGCCTCGACGTCCTGCGCGCCGCAGATCGCCGCGAAGTCGATGCCCAAGAGTCCGGCGCCGACGATGACCGCCTGGTCGGCGTCCTCGACGCTCTCTTTGATCCGGCGCGCGTCCTGGAACGTCCAGAAGTGGTGGATCCCGTCGGCGTCGGCGTTTCCGACCGGAAGCTGTTGGGGTGTGCCGCCGACCGCGAGCAGGAGGGAGTCGTACTCGAAGGTCTCGCCCTCGTGGGTGTGGACCGCGTCGTTCTCGACGTCGATGTCGACGACGACCGTGTTGAGTCGGAGGTCGACGTCGTGGTCGTCGTACCACGACTCCTGGTGGATCGAAATTGGAGCCTCGGGGAGTTTCCCCTTCGCGTACTCCTTGATCAGGATCCGGTTGTAGAGGGACTCCCCCTCGTCGGTGAGAACCGTGATCTCGGCGTCGGGCGCTTCCTCGCGGAGCGTCTCGGCCGCGGACGCGCCCGCGATACCGTCACCGATGATCACGTACGAATCGCTCATACGCGGGCGTTCGGATTCATGGTTAATGTGGGTTGTCATCCGCGCGTGACACTGTGTCAACCTCCCGCAATGCCGCTAGATGAGGTGATCGGCCCGCC
>Ga0207757_100671_pt1 | contig 20138 bp, 20 predicted proteins | sample A23P3SouthBayCA_2_FD_187752 | JGI IMG/M metagenome (GOLD analysis project Ga0207757, IMG submission 187752) | Aerobic enrichment media microbial communities from Eden Landing Ponds, California, USA - A23 P3 (2) (SPAdes) | ecosystem: Environmental > Aquatic > Marine > Unclassified | place...
CCTACCGACGGGTATGTACGGCGTCGTCACCCGCAACGCCGAGGAACTGGAGTGGTCGGCGTTCGACGCCGGCTTCTACGAGGTGAAAGACGTGACCGGTCGCGCTGCGGCGCCGCTCGCGACTGGCGTCAACATGGTCTCCCTCTTCGGCGACAACGCCGCCGTCGGCGACGACCCCGACCTCGCTGCCGTCGACGCCGAGGGCCGTCCCGCGACCCGCGAGCGACCCTACTTCGACTGGTCGTACGTCTGCCCCACGCACGACCGATACCGCGAGGGCCTGCTGGAGATCGTCGACGACTGCGTGGCCGAGCGGCCGGACCTCCGTCTCGACGACGTGGGCTTCCCCCGCGACGGCTACTGTCGCTGTGAGCGCTGTGACCGCCGGTTCGCCGAGAGCGAGTTCGACGACCGGACCGACTGGCGGGCGTCGGTCGTCACCGACTTCGTGACGACGGTGCGCGAACGCGTCCCCGGCGACCTGTATCTCACGCTCTATCCCGATCCCTACCCCGGTCACCTCCGAACGCGGAGCGGCGTCGACATCGAGGCGCTCGCGCCGCTGGTCGACGAGTTCGTCGTCCCCCTCTACGACACGGCGTACGGGACGACCTACTGGCTGGAAGTGATCGGAAAGGGGTTCGAGAGTCGGCTGGCGGACGCGGACGCACGTCTGGGCATCGAACTCTACGCCGTCGAGGTGGACGTCGACGCCCTCGCGCACGCGACGGAAGTCGCGGAGGCGTACGCCGACGCCGTCTACTTCGGCTACGACGCGAGCAACGCGGCGGCGACGATTCGGCGCCTCCGGGCCGACCGGCAGGAGGGCGTCAGCCACGGCGATACTTAGAGCGGCCCGTACGAGAGCGCCCAGATAACCACGAAGCCGGCACAGAATACGAGGACCGCGAACAGTGCGAGCACGTAGAGCATTCGCCCCGTCGTCATGGAGGCGCTATGGATGGGAGTGGTATAGCTCCCACGGTGCGGGTTAGAATAGGTCGTCGAAGGCGTCGCCAGCGACGCCCGGACCGTCGGAGACGGGAACCGCTCCCGCCGTGACGGGCGCCGGATCGGGCGCCACGTCCGTTTCGAGGGCGTCGCCCGTCGCCAGCCCGCAGGGACGCACATCGGGGACGGCGGCGGCGACGTGGACCGCCGCCGTCCGCGCCGGCGCGGCGTCGACGGTGGTGGTCACCACGGGGTCGACGCCCGCCTCGCGTGCCCGTCGCGCGACGGCGTGAGCGCGCGCGGGACCCCCGAGCGCCATCGGCTTCAGGACGAGTACGTCCGCGGCGGCCGCCGCCAGTACGTCGTCCACTCCCACCGTCGCCAGCGTCTCGTCGAGCGCGGTGTCGACGCCGCGGCCGCGGAGGGCGGCGTGACCCGACAGGTCGTCGGCGGGCAGTGGCTGTTCGAGGTAGTCGAGGCCGAGCGTCGCGAACGTCTCGACAGCCTCTTCGGCCGTCTCGCGATCCCACGCGCCGTTGGCGTCGGCGCGGACGGCCACGTCGGGGCCGACCGCCTCGCGGACCGCTCGCAGGCGCGTCACGTCCCGATCCAAGTCCCCGGCGCCGACTTTCACCTTCAGACAGTCGAAGCCCGCGTCGACGGCGTCGATGGCGGCGGCCACCGTCTCCTCGGGCGACGCGTCGCCGATGGTCGCGTTGACGGGGACGTGGTCGGCCGGGTCGTCGTCGAGGAGGGCCGCGAGCGGCCGCTCCTCGCGTCGTCCCAGCGCGTCGAGCGCGGCGGATTCGACGGCGTGGCGGGCGGCAGGGGCGTCGTCGAGCGGGGTGGTCACGGTCGTCGGCGCCGCGGCCAATGGCTCGCGCGGCGACGCCGCGGCGGCGTCGAGGAGGGCGCTCGCGTCGGCGTCCGCTATCACGTCCAGTGCCGCCCGGCAGTCGGCGAGCGATTCCGTCCACCCCGGGAGCGGCGTCGCCTCGCCGACGCCACGCACGCCGTCCGCCTCGATCCGGACGAGGTCGCCCTCGCGACGGCTGATCGTGCCGGTCGCGGTCGCGAGCGGGTGCGAGAGGTCGAGCGCGAAGGCGCGCCGATCCATCGTGTCACACCCCGACGGCGAGCCCCACGGCGAACAGGCCGGCGTGGGCGGCCAGTAGCTTGCCGGTGCGTTCGAGCGCGGGGTTGAGCGCGTCGCCGTCGGTCCGGGTGCAGACGGTGCGGGCGACGGAGCCAGCGAGCGGGAGCGTCAGGAGCGGGAGGCAGACGACGACCGACGCCGGGCCGGCGAGCCAGAGTCCGACCGGAACGAGGTAGGCGAGCGCGAGGAGCGCGACGTACTGGACGCGACTCCAGCGGTAGCCGATGCGGACTGCGAGGGTGCGTTTCCCCGTCGCGGCATCCGTCTCTAGGTCGCGGACGTTGTTCACGACGAGGATGTTCGTCGAGATGGCGGCGACGGGGAGGCTGACGAGGACTGCGATGGGGGGTAGAGTGCCCGGCGGAAGGGAGAGCGGGACCGGTCCGGCGAGGACGGCGGCCGCCTGCACGTAGTACGTCCCGGTGACGGCGACGACGCCGAAAAACAGGAAGACGAACGCGTCGCCGAGGCCGTGGTAGCCGAGCGGGTAGGGACCGCCGGTGTAGGCGAAGCCGGCCGCGACGGAGAGAAGACCGACGATCAGGATGGGGAGGCCGCCCACGTACACCAGCGTCGTGCCGACGAGGATGGCCGCGGCGAAGGTGAGGTAGGTGGCGCGCTTGACGGATTCGGGCGCGATGAGCCCCGACTGCGTGACGCGGGTGAACCCCTCGCGGTCCTCGGTGTCGGCGCCCTTGACGGCGTCGTAGTAGTCGTTGGCGAAGTTGGTACCGATCTGGATGAGGGCGGCGCCGACGAAGGCCGCGAGCGCGGCGAGGGCGTGGTCGACGCCACGGCCGACGGCGAGGCCGGTGCCGACGGCGACGGGCGCGGCCGCGGCCGGGAGCGTCTGTGGCCGGGCGGCCATCACCCACGCTTTCGAGCGACTGATCTCCGATGCCTGCGCGCTCATTATCGGATCGTCGGGGCGCCAGCGTCGTAAAGGCCGTCGATCCGGCAGGGCCGTCGGGTCACCACACGAACGCGAACAGGAGCCGGAAGGTCAGGTACGCGCCGACCGTCGAGAGCAAGGGCACCACGTTCTGCATGAGGACGACACGCCCCGTCGTCTCGGGGTTGAACAGTTCGGCGGCGCTGGGCGTCTCGGCCGGGTCCTCCTCGCCGATGTCGGGCGCTTCCTCGCCGGGGTCCTCGGCGGTCAGGGCGCCGACGGAGACGTTCGGCGTCTTCTCGCCGCGTACCCCTTCGGAGACGGTGATCGAGCGGGTCGCCCTGCCCCAGCCCAGACCCACGATGGACATGGTGGCGATGATGACGAAGGAGGCGGGGATGCCGATGGCGGAGAGGCCGATGACGATGCCGGAGGAGATGACGGCGACGACGATGGCTGCGGTGAGCGGGAGGTCGGTGATGTCGTTGCCGAGGGTGTCGAGGGTGCGACGGGCGATGGTGAGCGCGCCGACCGTGACGGAGGCACACCCGAGCAAGATTAGGAGATTCAGATCGACGCCGGCACCGTACAGCGGCGCGATGGCGTTGGCGATGTTCGAGGTGCCCGACGAGAACGCCATCAGACAGCCGATGGTGATGACGACGACGGTGCCGACGACTTCGCGCCGGGTGGTGTTCGGCCCCGCGGTGGGTCGAGGAATCGATCCGGAGCGGTCGAGCGTCAGGAGCGCTCCGTCGGTCTGTTCGACCGCGATCCAGCGGTTGATCGTCGGGTAGAAGTAACGGCCGACGACGCCCGAGACCCAGAAGCCGACGAGGGGGGCGACGATCCACCAGACGGCGATCTCGCCCATGACCGCCCAGTCGAGTTCGCCGGCGGCGACGCCGAGGCCGGCGATGGCGCCCACTGCCGTCATCGACGTGGACGCGGGGACGCCCGCGTAGTTGCCGACGAAGAGCGCGCCGCCGATGAAAAAGAGGACGACGATGCTCGATTCGATGGTGAAGACGCCGGGGTCGGTCACCAGTTCGCGCCCCAGCGTGTTCACGACGCGGCGGCCGATGGTCCACGCGCCGACGAAGAAGAAGACGGACATGAGCGCGCCCGCGAACAGTTTGGAGATGACGCCGGCGCCGACGGCCGGGCCGAACGCGGGGCCGGTGTTCGAGCCGCCGATGTTGAACCCGACGAACAGCGCGACGGCGAAGCCGACGAGCAGCAGGGGGCCGATCATAGTGTGTGCGCCACAACTCGGCTCGTGACCGAGACGCCCGTCATCGTTTCTCGTCCCCGTCTTCGTCTTCGTCCTCGTCCGTCTCGCCTTTCATCGCGTCGATCTGATCTGCGCGCGGCCGACGGTCGACGCGTTCGTTCACCTGCTCTAGCTGCTGGATGATGTCGTCCATCTCCTCGGAGATGGTGCGCTCGACGTTTTCCGTCACCTCTTCGGTGACCGTCTGTTCGACGTTCTCGGTCACCTCCTCGGCGACCGTCTGTTCCACCTTCTCGGTCACTTCCTCGGTGACCGTCTGTTCCACCTTCTCGGTCACCTCCTCCACTTCCTCGCTGACGGTCTGCTCGACGCTCTCGGTGACCTCTTCGGAGAGCGTCTCCTCGACTTTCTCCGTGACCTCCCGTGTCATCCACTCGGGGTCGAACCGCGCCATCTTCCACACGACGTGAATCGCGTACGAGACGAGGGCACCGATACCGAACGCGATACCGACGCCGGTGCCGACGACGAGGATGAGCGCCACGGAGAGCAAGATGACCACGCCGTACGCCAGGTCCACCAGAAAATCAACGCGATTCGGATTCATCGATCACCACGTACGGTGGGTTTCGGGCTTCGTACATATACTATCTCCCTTTCGACACCCGAATCCGGTCGCCCCGTCGAACGACGACTGGCGGGCAGGGGCACACGGCGAACGCACCGTAGGCCGAGTGTCACCGGGCCGACACACCTACGGGCGTGGGGTCGGTACGCACGGTATGGACGAGGTCCCCCGCCGCACGTTCTGTGCCCTCGCGGCAGCCTCGACGAGCCTCCTCTCGGGATGTCCTTCCATGACCGACGCTACAGCACCAACACCGGCAGCGACCGACAGTCGCACCGTCGTCACGACACGAGCCGAACTCGAATCGGCGTTCGCCGACCTCTCGCCGGGCGAGACGGTCCACGTGAGCGCCGCGAACGCGCCGTACCGAACGACCCAGTGGCTCGACATCGACGCCGACGGCGTCACCGTAACCGGCGCGGGCGTCCGGACACTCGTCGAACCCGCCCGGGACGCGAACGTGGGCGGGATTCGCGTCGGGCACACCCAGCACTGCCGCGATATCGACATCCGCGGCATCGGCTATCACGGCAATGCCGCGGGCCAGAGCGACACCGCCACGCGCCTGCACGGTATCGCCGTCGAGGACGCGACGAACGTCACGCTCGCACGGAACCACGTCCGGGGCACCCATCCCCGAAGCCACGGTGACGGCGGGAGCGGGATCAGCGTCGCACGACCCTGTTCCGACGTTCGCGTCGTCGACAACCGCATCCACGACTTCGGTGACCGTGGCGTCCAGCTCGGTGGAACGCGCATTCAGGTGTTCGGGAACGTGGTCACGGACGGGCTCGACCGGCCGATTGCGTGTGACCTCTGGAACACCGACGGGCAGAACCGTACCGCGCGGAACGTCTCGGTGTTCGGAAACCTGCTCGGCAACAGCCGCGAGGGCAGCCTCGTCGGCGTCGCGGGGAACGACCCCGAGCCCTCGAACCGGGGCTATCTCAGCATCTTCGGCAACGTCGGCTTCGGCTTCCACAAGTCGTTCTGTCACGTCCGCGGGCCGGAGCCGCTCCGGCACGTCAGCGTGCAGAACAACGTGAGCCGCCAGACGACCGAGGGGCTCCGGACCGACGCGACGACTCGGTTCGCCGGCGTCGCCGTCGACGTCGACTCAGCCACGGACCTCGCTATCAAGAACAACGAACTGTACGACTACAGCGGCCACGGCGTCCGTGTCGCGAGCGCCGTGAGCGGGCTCGGCGTCCAGCAGAACGCCATCGTCGACCCCGACATGGCGGGGATCCGACTCGAAGGTGGCACCGACGGCGTCGTCGACGGCAACCGGATTACCCGGCCGGGCACGGCCGGTATCCGGCTCGAACGAACCGCCGACGCCCTCGTGCGCGGGAACGCGGTTCAGCGAGCAGGCACGGTCGGCATCGTCGCCGGCGGATCGGGATCGGAATCGGGGATGCACACGGACATCGCGGGGAACCGCGTCGTTGCCAACGGACGGCAGTCGGACGGGTCACCACCCGCGATACTCGTCCGGACCAGCGGGGTCGGCATTCGCGGGAACACCATCACGGAACACGGCGGGCCAGCCATCGCCGAAGCCGGGACGGCCGGGAACAACCTCTACGTGGCGAACCGGGCCGACGGGGCTAGGCCTTGGCGAATTTCGAGTCCCACGTCCGTCGTTCGGAACCACGTTCCAGCCGTCGACGTCCACCGGGGCGTGACCGCGGGCGACGGGAGCGACACCGTCACGGTCACGTTCGACCGCCCGTACGCCCGGCCACCCCGCCTCTCGTTCGGACGGACGGGCGGCGGCATTCGGGAGCGAACTTACGACATCGACGGCGAGGGGAACTACGTGGGCGCGACGCTCGTCACGCGGCGCACGGGGGCGACGGTGGACGTCTTCGTCGACGGCTAGCCCCGACGGCCGTCAGTAGTGCCACGGCACGTCCGAGAAGTCCGGCTCCCGTCCGTCGAGGAAGGCGTCGCGCCCCTCGCGGGCCTCGTCGGTCATGTACGCGAGTCGGGTGGCCTCCCCCGAGAACACCTGCTGGCCGACGAGCCCGTCGTCCGCGAGGTTGAACGCGTACTTCAGCATCCGCATCGCGGTGGGGCTCTTTCCCGTCATCGTCTCGGCCCAGTCGAGGGCAACGTCTTCCAGTTCCTCGTGGGGCACCACCTCGTTGACCATGCCCATCTCCGCGGCCTCCGCGGCGTCGTAGGTCTTCCCGAGGAAGAATATTTCGCGCGCCTTCTTCTGTCCCACCTGTCGGGCGAGGTAGGCGGACCCGAACCCGCCGTCGAAGGAGGCCACGTCGGGGTCGGTCTGGAGGAACTTCGCGTGCCCCTCGCTCGCGAGCGTGAGGTCACAGACGACGTGCAGGGAGTGGCCGCCGCCGACGGCCCATCCCGGGACGACGGCGACGACGGGTTTGGGCATGAAGCGGATGAGCCGCTGGACTTCGAGGATGTGGAGGCGGCCGACGGTCGGTGTCTCGGTGTCGAGTTCGGTATCACCCGTCTCCGCGCCGTCGTCGTTTGCGTCCGTCTCCCCCTCGCCCTCGTCCTCGCGGTACTCGTACCCCGACTCCCCGCGGATGGCCTGATCGCCGCCGGCGGAAAAGGCCCACCCGCCGTCTTTCGGCGACGGGCCGTTGCCGGTCAGGAGGACCGCGCCCACGTCGGCCTGCTGACGGGCGTGATCCAGCGCCGCGTAGAGTTCGTCGACGGTCTTGGGCCGGAAGGCGTTGCGCACCTCGGGCCGGTCGATGGCGATGCGAACCGCGGGCACGTCGTCGGCGCGGTGGTAGGTCACGTCGTCGAAGGCGTCGGTGACGGCCGTCCACCGCTCGGAGTCGAAAATCTCGGAAACCATACCCGGATGCGGGCGCGGCGCGTGCAAAAAGATTCACGTCCGCCGGCCGAGCCACCGGGCGACGGGACCGTAGGGGTTGGTGACCCACGCGACGAACACCACCGTCGCGGCGACGACGATGCCGAGGAGGACGTTCGCCGCGATCAGCACCGCGTACGCGAGGGCGGCGACGACGACGAGGCCGGTCGCTATCGTCCGTTCCCGACTCATCTCCTCGAACGGCCGACCGGGCGACACGTGGTGCATCAGCCACGCGAGGAGGTAGACTACGGCGGCGAGAAAGAGCCCGAAGAGGACGTTCTGCGCGACGACGACGGCGTACGCGAGGATCAGGACGGCGAGGACGAGGCCGACTCGCTCCCAGTACGTGGAGGGCATCGGCCCCGACTGGCGGCCGGGAGTCAATAAATCCCGCTCACTCGACCAGTTCCGCGACCGTCGCCTCGACCAGCCGTTCCCGCGTCCGCTGACTCGCCTCAGCGTTCGTCCGCACGTCGATCACGTCCGTCCCGTCGCTCGCGACCGAGTCGGCGTAGGCCTCGCGGAAGCCCTCTCGGTCGTCGACCGCCGTGTAGTCGAGGGCGTAGAGGTCCGCGGTGGGCTCGAAATCGAGGCCGTGTGGCGTCACGAACGACTCGGTGAAGGGCGGATCGAACGACTCGATGGGGAGGCGGTGGAAGATGCCGCCGCCGTCGTTGTTGATCAGGACGATGGTCGCGTCGACGCCACACCGGAGCGCCGACAGCAGGCCGTTGCTGTCGTGGTAGTACGCCAGATCACCGATCACGAGCGTCAGGTGGTCGGTCGTGGCGCTGCCGGCGCCGAGGGCGGTGGAGACGACGCCGTCGATGCCCGACGCGCCGCGGTTGCCGAGGACGGTGTAGCCCGAGGCGGCTGGAGGCATATAGCGGTCGGCGTCGCGAACGGGGTTCGAGTTCGAGACGACGAGCGTCGCGGGTTCGGGCGCGAGGTCGGCCACGTCCGAGAGGACGGCGCCCTCGAAGTAGCCGCCGGCACCGTCGTCGGCTTGTAGCCGACTGCTCGTGGAGCGTGGCTCCACGCCGTCGCCCGTCGCGCCGTCGATCACCTCGCGGTGGGTGCGGTCGGCGTCCGCCCAGCGCTGGCGCCACTCGGGGGCGTCCGGCCCGCCCACGACCTTTGCGAGCCGAGCAGCGAGACGCGACGGGTCCGCGACGACCAGATCCGTCGCCGTGAACTCCGCTTCGCGCCACCCGCCCGCGGGGTCGACGACGAACTGCCGGGCGCCGGTCCGTGCGAGGTACTTCCGGAGGCGCTTCGAGGTTGGTGAAGCGCCGATCCGGAAGACTGCGTCGGGATCGGGCCAGTCGTCGGTCACCCGCGGGTCGAGGTAGCCGTCGTAGCCGCCGACGGTCGTGGTGACGCGGGTGTGGCCGCCGAAGCGGAGGCCAGAGAGCGGGTCCGCGAGGACGGGAAAACCGGTGGCGTGCGCGAGGGCGGTGACCGCCTGCGGGTCGACGCCCGGGGGGTCGGTCGGACCGGCGACGAGCAGGCCGCGTTCGACGGAGAGCGCCTCCGCCAGTCGCCGAAGGTCCGTCCGGTCGAGTTGCGGCGTACCCGCCGTCGTCGTCACGAACGGCCGGTCGGCGTCCCGGCCGGTGGCGGCGAGGGGGTCGAGGGCCGCGGGCACGTCGCCCTCGACGGGTGTGGGTTCGAGCGGTTTGCGGAACGGACAGTTCAGGTGGACCGGCCCCGACGGAGTGCCGGTCGCCTCCGCGAGCGCCCGGGCGACGGTCGTTCGGAGCGAACGAAGTTTGCGCGCCTCGGGTTCGGGCTCGGGGAGGTCCTTGTACCACCGAACGGCGTCGCCGTAGAGCTTCTCCTGATCGACGGTCTGGTTGGCGCCGCTGTCGCGGAGTTCGGGCGGGCGGTCGGCCGTGAGGAGGAGCAGGGGGACGCGGCCCCGATTCGCCTCGATCACGGCGGGGTGGTAGTTCGCGGCGGCGGTGCCGGAGGTGCAGATCAGCGGCGTCACCTCCCCAGTTCGCCGGGCGCGGCCGAGCGCGAAGTAGGCCGCCGAGCGCTCGTCGAGGACCGAGAAGGTCCGGAGGTCGTCGTGTTCCTCGACCGCCGTGACGAGCGGCGTGGAGCGACTACCGGGCGAGACGACGACGCTGTCGACGCCGCCGCGGGCGAGTTCGTCGGCCAGCGCTCGCCCCCAGAGGACGTTGCGGTTCGGCGCGCTCATCGCTCCAGCTCGTCGAGGATCGGCCGGTACTTGAGCTGCACTTCGTCCCACTCGCGGTCGGGGTCGGAGTCGGCGACGACGCCGACGCCGGCGAAGAGCGTCGCCGCGTTCCCACGGGCGAGCGCCGAGCGGATGGCGACGGCGAAGGTGCCGTTGCCGGCGGCGTCGATCCAGCCGACCGGCGCGGCGTACCAGCCCCGGTCGAACGGCTCCGTCTCGCGGATGGTCGCGAGCGCCTTCTCGGGCGGGAGGCCGCCGACGGCGGGCGTCGGGTGGAGCGCCTCCACTAGGTCGAGGACGTGCGTGTCGCTGTCGAGGGTAGCCGTGATGGGGGTGAAGAGGTGTTGGACGGTCGCCAGCCGACGAACACGACGCTGGCCGGCGGTGATGGTCGACGCGAACGGGGCGAGCTGTTCGCGGATGGTCTCCGCGACGAGTTCGTGTTCGTGGACGTTCTTCTCGTCGCCGAGCAGCTCCTCGGCCAGCCAGTCGTCTTCGGCGGGCGTGTCACCGCGGCCGGTCGTGCCCGCGAGTGCGCCCGTCGTGACCGTCCGCCCGTGGCGCGTGACGAGGCGCTCGGGCGTCGCGCCGAAGAAGCCGGGTCGGTCGTCGCCCTCGGCCGTCGGTTCGACGAGAAAGCGGTAGCAGTCGGGGTAGGTGTCGCCGAGACGAGCGAGCACGTCCGGCACCGAGAGCGGGCGGTCGAGGGTCACGTCGAGCGCCTGCGCGAGGACGACCTTCTGCAGGTCGCCGGCGCGGATGCGGGAGACGGCGGCCTCGACGGAGTCACACCACGCGTCCCGTGGCGTCGTCCGCGTCCGCGAGACGATGCCCGGCGGCGGGCTGGGGTCGGGTACGTCGAGGGCTTCGAAGCGTTCGCGCTCCGAATCGAGGCGGCTCTCCACCGCCTCCGCGGTCGCGTCGGGACCGACGGCGTTGACCGTCACCCACGTCCCCCGGTCGGTGTCGGTCACCTGCACCCGCGGGAGGACGAAGCGCGCGCCGGGGAAGTCGGCCCACGTCTCGTCCTCGGTACCCTCGTCGTGAAAGGCGAAGCCACCGAACAGGCGGGGACAGGCGGCCTCGGTGCCGGCGTGCACGTCGCCCGCGCACAACACGCGGTCGATACCTTCCTTGATCGCGGCGAAGCGGTCGCGGCCGTCGGCGGTGAGGGTCGCAGCGGCGCCGCCGGCGACCACCGTCGCTTCGTCGGGAGCGGTCCAGAACGTGCGCGGGGCGGGCATTGCGTCGAGGGCGGCGCGGAGCGAGGGCACCGCCGCCCGAACCGACCGACTGACGAGGCGCGTTCCGGCCTCGTCACTTCGCGAGACACCCATTATAAACTCCCTCGGGGCGCCGCACTCTTTTACCTAACTATTAGGGGCCACTGTCGCCTGCCGACGAGCCCTACCCGCTGTATCGCTCCTCGTTCCACGGATTCGCGCTGACGGAGTAGCCACGCCGCTCCCAGAAGCCACGCTCTGGCGCCGTCAGGAACTCGACGCCCGTCACCCACTTCGCCCCCTTGTAGGCGTACCGGTGGGGCGTCACCACGCGAACGGGCCCGCCGTGGTCACGCGGCAGCGGGTCGCCGTCGAACTCGACGGCAAGGAGCGTCTCCGGCCGCAGGCCGGCGTCGAGCGGCAGGTCGGTCGTGTAGTCGTCCGCCGCGGCGAACATGACGTGGACGGCCTCGTCGGTGACGCCGACGTGGTCCGCGAGCGTGGTGAGCGGGACGCCGGTGAACTCGCAGTCGAACTTGCTCCAGCCGGTGACGCAGTGGAAGTCCTGTCGCTGCGTCTCGACGCCGAGGGCGAGAAAGTCGTCCCAATCGAGCGAGACAGGGTTCTCTACCGCGCCGCGCACCGAGAGCGTCCACTCGTCGCGGTCGATGCGGGGGACGTTCCCCTTCGAGAGGACGGGGAACGACTCCGTGCGGTGTTGCCCCGGCGGGAGCCGTTCGTCGCCGAACTCGCGGTAGACGCCGGTGACGTCCTTGACCATACCGTCGGTGGCGGCCCGACGGACGTATAGTATGGGGTCCGCGCTCGGGGGTCGGTCGACGGTCGATACGTCGCGGCGTCGGCCGAATACTCGATTTCCGAACTCCAGTTCGCACTCGTCAGGAATTTACTCGTATGATCAAAGGGACAGTTGCCGATATCGGAAGCATCCCCCGTAGAATTTAAATACGCCCCTTCCAAACCGTCGGACGTTCAAATGCCGAAAGTGGAAATAACCGTCCCGGAACATCTCGAGATGCAGATCGCCCAGTTGATCGAGCAAGGGGAGTTCGTCAACCGGGAAGAGGCGATTCAGGAGCTGCTCTCGACCGGGCTACGTGCCTACAAGACGAGCGGGCCGATAGAGGAGGAGGAACCGGGCTTCGAAGACGAGGGCATGATGGGACACGAAGACGAGTACGTTTTCTGAACGCAGGGACGGGCGCCACCGGACGGTTGCGTCGAGACGAGGTTCGGTGTGGGAGCGTGACGCAATAATCCTTAACCGGTGTAGCTTCGTACGTAGCCGCATGCACAAGGAAGAACTCCTCGAACTGCACGAGCAGATGGTGGCGATCATGAACTACTTCCGGAGTCAGGAGTCGGTCGACGAGAGCATCTTCGAGCCGTACGAATCGCTCGGCGTCGATCCGTCGCACGTCCACAAATCGAAGAGCGAACACAAACACGCGGTGTTCGTGCTCGGCAACGCGCTGGCGACGGCGATGAGCGAGGACGAGTTCTCGGACGCCGGCCGGGTCGGCAAGCGGATGGCCGAACTCGCCGAGGACGCCGAGAACAAGCTCTGAACGCCGATTCGTCTGCCCTGCGCACCACCCGCCGATAGCCACGGCACGACACCGCCGGCACGCTGTCGCCCGTCGGATTCATTACCGGCGCCCCGTGAACGGGGGGTATGCTCGGCGTTCCGGATGCGGCGACGCTCTTTCGGCTGGCGGTCCTCTGCTCCCTGTTCGTCGCCCTCGTAGCCGTCCTCGCGCTCGACCGACCCCGTGGTCGCTGGGGCGTACGCCTCCGCTCGCGGTTCGTGATGGGTGTCCCGTGGGGGACGCTCGTCTCAGCCGGCGGCGTGCTCGCCGTGTACCTGTTCGTTCAGGGCGGGTGGGCCCACTGGAACGCGCCGGTCACCATCCCGTTCCGGGCGTGGTCGTACTTCTACCCGTTGGGAATGGCGACGGCGGCGTTCGCCCACTCCGGCTCGGGCCACCTGATCGGCAACCTCGTCGGGACGCTCGTCCTCGCCCCCATCGCCGAGTACGCGTGGGGACACTTCCCCCGCGAACGCGGCGTGCAGACGTTCAGGACACCGCTGACGAATCCGTACGTGCGGGCGTTCGTCGCCTTCCCGGCTGCCGTCGTCGCCGTCGGCCTGTTCACCGCCCTCTTCGCGCTCGGGCCCGTCATCGGCTTCTCCGGCGTCGTCTTCGCGTTCGCCGGGTTCGCGCTGGTGCGCTACCCGCTCACGACGGTCGTCGCCGTCACCGCCGGCAACGCTCTGCGGACGCTCTACGGCGCGCTCCGGACCCCGACGGTGTCCGCGAGCGCCGGCCCTTCCTACTCCTCGCCGTGGTGGGCCGACATCGCGATTCAGGGCCACGCCATCGGCCTCCTCCTCGGCCTCCTCCTCGGCGCGTGGGTGGTCCGGGTCCGCGACGAGGACCGGCCCTCCGCGGCGCGCGTCGCCGTCGGCGTCGCGCTCTTCGGCGTCGCGCAGTCGCTGTGGGCGGTGTACTGGTACCGCGGCGGCGAGACGTACGTGCTCTACCGGGCTGCCGGCCTCGCGCTGGTGGTCCTCCTCGCGACGCTGGTCGCGGCGACGGTGGCCGCGTCGGCTAGGCCCCTGATCCCGGTGCCCGACCGGCCCGACGCCGTCCGGGCGGTCCCCCGGTGGCGGATCGGCGCGACGGTTCTGCTCCTCTGTACGGCCGCGCTGGCCGGCCCTGCCGTCCCCGTCAACCTGACGACCACGGCGAGCGGCGACCTCCCGAGCCAGAGCGATCCGATCCAGATCCGTGGGTACGAGGTGACCTACGCCGAGAACGTCCCGAACGGGATGGTGTCGGTCATCGACGTGGAGGCGTTCGGCGAGACGACGCAGGTCAACACCTCGGGGGTGATCGTCCGAAACCGGGAGCGGGGCATCTGGATGACCGCCGTCTCGAAGGGACGACTCGACTTCACCGGCACGACGTTCGTCCGCGTCGGTGGCGTGGGCTGGCGAGAGACGGTCCGCGTCGAGCGCCGTGGCTGGAACGCCATCGGCGGCGGCACCGTCTACAGAGTCAACCTCGTCCACGGCGGACGGAACGTGACGGCGTTCACCTCCCCGCCCGTGCAGGCGGACCCCGTGGTCGCCGGGCGGAACGTCTCCGTCGAAGCCGCCCCGGCGGGATTCCGGCTCAACGTCTCGCTGGGCAATCGGTCCGCCACCGGCCCCATCCCCGCCGTCAACGAGACGAGTTCCATCGGCGGACTGGAGTTCACCAACTCGGACGGCCGGATTTACGCGATCAACGGCGCGACTCGGGTCCGCGTCGCCCGGGTGGAGACGTACGACTAGGTCCAGACGATCCGGAAGACCTCGGTGTCGATCTCTTCCCGGTCGGCCGCGTGGTGGTCGAACTGCCGGTCGAGGTCGAACTGCGCGGCGAAGGCGTGGGTCACCTCGCCACCGTTGTCGGCGGCGAAGGCCTCGACGAACTCCCGGCTCCCGGCGTTGTGGACGGAGTAGGACACGTCGGCGATGTCGGCCGCGGTGGCGAGGAAAGCGCGGTCGGCGTGTTCGTTGCCGTGCTGGGCACCGAACGGGGGATTCATGACGACCGTCGTGGGGCCGTCGGGACAGAGCGGCGCGCGCGTCGCGTCGGCCTGCACCCAGTGGATCTGGGTCCGGGTGCCGACCCGGCGCTGGTTCTCGCGGGCAATCTCCAGTGCGCCGCGGTCGATCTCGATCCCGACTGCTCGCTTCGGGCCGCGAAGCGCGGCCCCGAGCGTGAACATCCCCGTTCCCGCCCCCAGATCGACGACCGTCCGTCCTTCCACGTCGCCGTTCAGGTCGGCGACGTGGACGACGTGCGCCGCCAGCTCCGGCGGGGTCGGATACTGTTCGAGCGCGGCCTGTGGGTTCTCGAAGCCGGCGACGACCGCCAACTGGCCGGCGAGGCCGGCCTTGGTCGCCGTCATCGAACCACCCGACCGATCCACGGCGTCCGTCCGTGCGGCTCCTCCTCGGACTGTCGACTGGCGGTCAGTGGCGGAGTGCCGCATCCTGACACGCCGTTACAGGCGACCGTACCAGCCCGGGACCGTGTGGGTGTCATCCTCGCCGAAGGATATTCTCCGGTTATACTAAAGTCTTTGTGAATGCGCAGTAGTAATTCACTCGGCAAGCAACCTATATAACTGGCAGCCGTACGTCTGACGGGGGTCACACGCTCCACTACCCCCATTCCCCTTCTCAGCGCGCCCGTCAGCGAGCGCCGAGGCGCGCTCACGAGGCACAGGACCAGACGCCACGCCCGGCGTCGCGCGCCTCGCGTTCGAGCGTAGCGTAGCGGTCGCGTTCCCGAAACGAGGAGTCGTAGAGGCGGGCGTAGCCGCGTTCGAGCAGCGCCGCGTTGAACGACCGGCCGTCGACGACGACGTACGCGAGGAGGCGGTCGTAGCCGCCGCGCCGGCCCGCCGCGTCGTCGAACCGGAGCGTCACGCGGCGCTCCGCGAGCCGCTCGGCCGCGAACCCGCTCGCACGCTCGCCGTGGCGGCGCAGACACGACCGCCCCGCCTCGGTGTCGGGGACCCCCTCGAACTCCGCGGGGTCGTTCTCGACGTGGACCTCCGGCGTGTCGACGCCGAGCAGTCGAACCGTGTCGGCGTGGCCGTCGGGAAACCGCACGTCGACGGTGTCGCCGTCGACCACGTCGGTCACGTGGACCTCCGTGCCGGACTGGGGCGTCGCCGTCGCGGGGGCGTCGCCGTCGCTGCCCACGCTCACGGAGAGGCAGCCGGCGCTCACGGCGAGCACACAGAGGGCGACGAGAAGCCAGCGGTCGCGTCGGCGTCGGGACACGTCCGTTCGTGGGTACGATACGGGAAAAGGCTACCCTACATCTCCGCCAGCGTCTCGATACCGAGGAGGGCGAGGCCGTTCTCGAACACCTGCGCGGTGGCCTCGGTCAACACGAGTCGTTCGGCGGCGGCCGTCTCCGAGTCCAGCACCCGGTTCTTGTGGTAGAAGGAGTTGAACACGTGCGCCAGTTCGAGGAGGTAGTGGGCGAGCGGGGCGGCGTCGTAGCGCTCCTCACAGCGGTCGAGGACGAGTGGATAGCGGCCGAGGTGGTAGATCAGGTCGTAGTCGGTGTCGTTGAAGGCCGTCGGGTCGATGTCCGCCACCGCCGGCACCGCCTCTGCCGCGTCGAGGATGCTGTACGCCCGCGTCGTCGCGTACTGGACGTACGGGCCCGTATCCCCCTCCAGCGACACGGCTTCGTCGATGTCGAAGGTGATGTCCTTGCCCCTGTTGGCGCCGACCATCCCGTACTTGACCGTCGCGAGCGCGATTTTCCGCGCGATTGCTTCGACCTCCTCGTCGGCGACGTTGCGACCCTTCTCGCGGACGATGTCGCGGGCGCGATCCTCGGCGGCGTCGAGCACTTCGCGCACCGTGACGATCTGGCCACCGCGGGTCGACATACTCCCTTCGGGCAGGCTGATCATCCCGTAGTCGATGTGTTCGAGATGGATGTCGGTGTAGCCCATCTTCCGCGCCGCGACGAACAGCTGTTGGAAGTAGCGGTTCTGCTCGCTCGCGACGACGTACACCGACTGGTCGGCGTCGAACTCCCGAATCCGGTACTCGATGGTCGCCAAGTCGCGCGTGCCGTAGACGGTCGAGCCGTCCGACTTGACGATGTAGAAGGCGTCGAAGTCGGCCGCCTCGACCGATCCGGCCTCGTCGAGCATCGCGCGGGCGCGGTCGAGCGACGGGTCCACGTCGGCGGCGTCGGGATCACCAGCGTTCTCGTAGTCGTCGCCGTAGATTGGGATGAACACCGAGTCGTCCGGGCCGCGCATGGCCACGTCGTTCGCTAACGCTTTCTCGACGACCACGTCGGTCCACCCTTCGCGGGCGTAGAAACTCTCGCCCAGCCAGCAGTCGAAGTCGATGCCGAGTTCGGCGTAGATGGCCTCGAACCGCTCGATGCTCGCCTCGCGGAACTGCTCCCACAGCCCGACCGCTTCCTCGTCGCCCGCTTCGAGCTGCGTGAACCACGCCTTGCCGTCGTCGACGTGGTACGCGCGTTCCTCCGCGATGGCGGCCTCGAACTCGTCGGTCAGCGCACCGAACTCCGCCACGTCCTCCAGCATGCCGTCCCGCTGCTCGAACTGCTGGTAGAGGTGGAGCAGGTGGGCGATGGGGTCCTCCTCGAAGGCCGACTCGTCCCCGTACTCGACGTACTCGTGGAGCAGGTTGCCGAACTGCGTCCCCCAGTCGCCGAGGTGGTTGTCGCGGGTCACGTCGTGGCCCCGCTCTTCTAGGATGTTCATCAGCGCGTCGCTGAGGATGGTGTTCCGGAGGTGGCCGACGTGGAGCGGTTTGGCGATATTCGGGGAGGAGACGTCGGCGATGATCCGGTCCGGGTCGGCGAGGGCACGCGAGCCGTAGTCCGCCCCCTCGTCGGTGATTTCGGAGAGCGTCAGGCGGGCCATCGTCCCCGGATCGAGGTGGTAGTTGATGTGGCCGTTCTCGACGGTGACCGACGCGACGCCCTCCGGTAATCCGTGGGCGCGGTGGGCCTCGGCGATGGCTTCGGCGACCTGCATCGGGTTCTCGCCGGCGGCCGCGCCGATAGCGAAGGAGAGTGCGGACGAGAACTCGCCTTTCTCCTCGTCGTCGAAGGCCTCCAGCTCGACGGTCGAGGCGTCGACCTCGTGGTCGTAGCCCGCCTCGCTGACGGCGACGCGGAGCCCCTCGACGAGCCCGCGTCTCGTAGATGAGAGCATTCTTGCTCCGTCCTCACCCCTACGCCCGCATAAACCTCACTACACGCGGGCGTGAGGGATGCACCGCGGCAGCCGATCCGGCTACGTATGTCGCCGCGGTGGATTCTCGGCCACGTACTCGTCGAGCAACTCGCGGGCGCGCCACAGGTGTCGGGCCCGCTCCTCGTGGGTCCCCTCCGCGATGCGCCGGAGTTTGTAGCGCAGGCGACAGAGGGTGCCCGGATCGAGCGGGTGGTCCTCGTGCCGGGTGCGCTCCCAGAAGTTCGCCGCGAGTCGATCCAGTCGCTCTTCCTCGCCCGTGTCCGGTGGCGCTTCGATGGCTTTCAGGAGCTGCCGGTTCACCTCACGGAGCGTTCGCATACCGCCCCCTTGGCGCTCGACCCAAAAATAGGTTGAGTCGACGGGATCGCCCGGTGGACACCCTCCGGCGCTCACTCCAGTTCGTCGACGATTTCGTCGGCGAACGTCGTCATCGCTCGCTCCGGATCGTCGGCCTGGAGACTGACGACGACGTGGTCGAGCCCGTAGTCCCGAAGCCGTCGAAAGTACTCGCGGAACCAGTCGATACCCGCGCGATAGCCGAGGTGGAGGTGTTCGGGATCCGCGGTCGGCTCGTCCGCGAGTTCGACCCGCACCGCGATGACGAACGGCTTCTCGCCCGCGAGCCTTCGCCACTTTTCGAGGTACGTCTGCAGCGTGTCGTCGGGAAGGTGATAGAACAGCCAACCGTCGCCGTGGTCGGCGATCCACTCGATGGATTGCCGTGCGTGTCCGGTCGGCAGGAGCGGGAGCGTCTCGGCCGTCGGCTTCGGAAGCACGGTTAGCTCCCCATCGAGAGTGCCCCACGACCCGTCGAGTGTCGGGTAGTCCTCGCGCCAGAGCGTCCGCAACGCGTCGACGCTCTCGCGGACCAGTTGCCCACGGTCGTCTGGGTCGACGCCGAACGCGGGGTACTCCGGATCCCGATCACCAGAGGCGACGCCGAGGACGAGCCGGCCGTCGGAGAGCCGATCCACGGTTGCGGCCGCCTTCGCGACGTGGATCGGGTGCCGTAGCGTGAGGACGACACTCGCCGTTCCGAGCGCGATTTCCTCCGTCTGTGCGGCCAGATACGAGAGCAACGGCCACGTGTCGAACGCGCCGCCGGCGTCGCCGAATCGCGGCCAGTACGTCGGCACGTCCCGCACCCAGAGGCCGTCGAAACCCACCGACTCGGCGTGTCTCGCGAGTCGCAGTTCGTCCTCGATCACCGGCGTCGCCTTCCGCTCGCCGGTGAGGGGGACGCTGATCCCGAACGAGAGCCCCGACCCGTCGAACAACCGTCGATAGCCGTCTGTCTCGTGGCCGGCTCCGGTCATGGGCTCGCTTCTCGGCCGAGCTACATCTGTACTCTGATCGAAGCCGAACGTTCGGCCGCCTACGATGCGGCGGAGTGGCCCCCCGAGGCCCCTCGGCGCCGACCACTCCCTTCATCAATCGGACATTTTAACTGCCGGACGCACGTCGGAGGCGAACTGGTCGAAACGCATGGCGGATCCACACGATCTGGAACGGTTCGTCGAGGCACAGGAGCCGGTCATAGACGACGTGAAGCGGGAACTGCGGTCCGGCCGCAAGCGAACCCACTGGATGTGGTACGTCTTCCCACAGATAGCCGGACTCGGGCGGAGCGAGATGTCCCGACGCTACGCCATCTCGTCGCGGGCGGAAGCCGAGGCCTATCTGGCACATCCGATACTGGGGCCGCGCTTGCGCGAGTGCACGGAGATCGTGAACGGCGTCGACGGCCGCTCGGCGAACGATATCTTCGGATCGCCGGACGACCTGAAGTTCCGTTCCTCCATGACGCTCTTCGACGCCGTCGCGGACGATCCGGCGCCGTTCAGAACCGCCCTCGAACAGTATTACGGCGGTGACCCCGATCCGAAGACGCTGGAGTTGCTTGCGGACGCCTGAGATTCGTTCGCCTCTTCGTGTCTCAATCCTACCGAGGCGGGCGCCTCGCTCGCGGCTACGCCGCTCGCTCGCCCGAACTGCTCACTGCGTTCGCATCTCGCACCGCTCGGCGTCGTTGTGTCGGCAGAAACGTCGGGTCGTGAACAAAGCGAACGTCTCGACGGAGTCCAACGCGAACGAACGTGAGCGTGGGGCACGTCGGGTCGTGAACAAAGCGAACGTCTCGAC
>Ga0207757_100672_pt1 | contig 20097 bp, 18 predicted proteins | sample A23P3SouthBayCA_2_FD_187752 | JGI IMG/M metagenome (GOLD analysis project Ga0207757, IMG submission 187752) | Aerobic enrichment media microbial communities from Eden Landing Ponds, California, USA - A23 P3 (2) (SPAdes) | ecosystem: Environmental > Aquatic > Marine > Unclassified | place...
GCCCCCAGCCGGTCGGCGCGGCCGGCCGCGCGATCGAGCGCCGTCTCCAGTGCCCCCATGTCGGCCGTCGTCGCCGCGTCGCTCCAGACGAGCCCCCAGCCGTCCGGCGGTTCGATGCCGAGCAGGTCGGTCATGCCCGCGAGTTCGCGCCCGGCCTCGTCGTCGTAGGTGTCGACCGAGACACCCGACTCGCCGCGGACGAGCGTCGCCGGGCCCGCACGCGCGCTGATCGTACCGTCGAGGACGGACCGGCGGTCGGCCCACGGCGGTGCGGGGTCCGTGACCTGCACGCGCACCGCGTCGCCCACCTCGACGTGGGCGTCGATGTTGCCGAAAGGGAGAAAGCCCTCCGCGTCACCCAGGTCACAGACGGCACCGCTCCCGAGCGTCTCGGTGACACGGGCGTCGAAGACGGCGTCCCGTGGGGCGGGGGCGGACCACGCGAGGGTGTCGCGGGACGGGGCGAGGTGGTCGGCCGCCCGGTCGACCGCGTCCGGGACACCGGTCACGCCGACGCCCTGACGGTCGTCGGTCGTCTCGACGGTCACGTCGTGAGGGTCGGTCCCGAACTCCACGTCGAAGCGGTCACGGATCGGGTCCGACGCCGCGACCACGTCGTGGTCGGCGTCAAGGAAGCGGCGGGTGAGCGCCGTCGTGTAGATGCCGCGGCAGCGGACGTTCATGCGGGGCGTCCGAGACGACCGGTCGTCGCGGCCGCCGGCGAGAGGGGGGGTTCGTCGTCCATCACACCCCCGTTTGGAGCGCGGGGGTTTTCACTACGACGAAGACGGACTACGGACGGCGACGGCGGGCGAGTACGATCGAGAGCGCCGCGAGCGCCGCGAGACCGATCACGACGCCGAAGCCGTCGGCGGTCGTCTCGGTTTGCGCCGTGCGGGCCGTCGCCGTTCGCGACCCGCCCGCAGCGGCGGCCGTCTCGGCGCCCGGCGCAGTCGTGGGGGTGGCGGTGGCCGTCGCTCGCTCGGTCGGCGTCGGGGTCGGCGCCGGGGTCGGCGTCGACACGGCGCCCAGTCGCACCGTTCGCACGTCGGTCGAATCGCCCGTTTCGGCGGTAAGCGTGTACTCGCCGGGGTCGACGCCAGCCACGTCGACGGTCGTCAGCCAGCGTCCCGAGGCGTTCACCGCGGCGTCGCCCACGGCAACGGGTTGGGTCTCCCGCTGAAGGTCGAGGATCACGGTCGTTCCGTTCTCGCGGTTGGATACCCCCGCGACGACGAGGCTATCGTTCCGGTGACGGACCGTCTCGATGGTCACGCGGGGGTTGGTCGCGGTGACGGTCAGATCGAGAATCCGGTCGTCGACGCCGGCGCCGCCGTAGGCGTCGCGGATCGTCGCCTCGGCCTCCGCGGCCGTCTCCGAGCCCGTGAGTTCGCTCCGGATCGTCGCCGCGTCGCCGCCGTCGTCAAGGTCGAAGACTGCGTCGCGCCCGGGCCTCACGAGAAGGATGCGGTACTGGCCGGGCGTCTCGAAGTCGGCGTAGTCGACATCGAAGTCGTCGTCGTCCGCGACGGTCACGTCGAAGGGGTCGACGACGCCACGGGGCGAGACGACGTAGGCCCGGACCGTCTCACCGGGACCGGGCGCGCGACCGGTGATCGCCACCTCGTCGCCGTTGGTGGCGATCCGGGACTGTGAGACCGAGGCGGACGGCGACGGGTCGGTCGTGGTGAGGGGCGCCCGGCCGACGGCGTCGAAGTCGCGGAGCGTCGACTCGCCGACGCGGTCGGTCGAGCCCAGATAGCCGTCGCCGGGATCCGCGACGGCGACGATCCGATAGCTGTCGGGGACGGTCACGACCGTGCGCGTGTCGAGGTCCACGTCCCACGAACCGTCGGCGTCGACGCTCGTCTCCGCGAGGTCACCGGTTTCGGAATCCTCGTACAGCGGCGCGTACTCGCCGCCGACGCGGGCGTAGAGTTTCACGTCGTCGGCACCGCGGGCGGTGCCCGAGACGCTCACCGTCTCGCCGACGGTGAGGTTCGTCCGCGCGGGCGTCACCGAGACGCGCTGGTCGATGACGGTGACGGGGACGCTGGCCACTTCGGGAGCGGTGCGGTTCCGGGTCACGCCGATGTCGTGGGTGCCCGTCTCCAGGCGTTCGGTGTCGAGTTCGACCCTGGCGAAGCCGTTCTCGTCGAGGCCGATAGTGGCGTAGAGAACGTTCGCCTCCGAGTCCGCGTCGACGAAGACGAGACCCTCCGCGGCGCCGAACACCGCGTTCGCGGTGGCGACGGTCACCGACTCACCGTCGCGGAGGGCGGTGGCGGGCACCTGCACCTCCCAGACCCCGCCCGGTTCGCCGCTCACGGTCGCCACCGTCGACCCGCCCCGGGCGACGCGGGTGCGACTCACGGAGATGGTGCGGGCTTCCGGACGGATCCGGACCGTCGCCGTTTCGTTCACGTGATCGAGGTCGGTGGCGCCCTCGATCCGGACCGTGTAGGTGCCGGGCGAGAGGTCGGACACGTCGAGGTGGACGGGATCGCCCGAGGCCGTCACCGTCGGGTCGCCGGTGAGTTCGTCGGTGATGGCCAGTCCGTTGGGGTTCTCGACGACCACCGTCGCGTCGTCGGCGGCCTCGAAGTTGAACTCCGGATCGACGGTGAGCGTATCGACGCTCGGCGGGATGGAGGACCCCGCGACGTCGGTCCCTCCCGCCGTCTCGCCGGGAGAGAGTTCGACAGTCCGCACGGTGGGCCGTTCGACGACGAGTGTCGAGGCGTCGCTGCCGGCAGCGAGGGCGTAGGTGCCGGGGACGAAGCTGTTGCCGCGGGTCACGTCGGCCGTGAGGGCGTCGTCGACGGTGGCAACTTTGCCGTCGGCTTCGCCGCCGTTGCCGTAGAACCGCTGGCGCTCGCCGGCCGCGGCGACGCCGTCGAGACCCGTGAGGTCCACGTCCTCCTCGCCGAGGAAGAGCGACGAGTCGCCGGCCGTGACGCTCCGGTCGCTCCCTGTCGCCGCGGCGGTGACGGTGCCCACGGCCCCCTTGGCGTCCGTCGTCCCGTCGCCGTCGGCGTCGACCGTCGTGGAGAGGTCGTACGCTCCCGTTCGCTCGACGCCGACGCCCGAGACGGTGACCGTCACCCGGACCGTCTCCGACCCGACGCCGGTGTCGTCGTCCCACGAGACGATCACGGCGTTGGCCGCGTCGTCGACGGAGGCCCCTACGGTCGTCGCGTTCGGCGTGACGCCCCTCGCGTCCACCGTCGCGTCCGCGAGGTTGAGCGCCGCGGGAAGGGCGACGGTGACGTTCGCGCCCGTCGTCCCGTCGGTCGTGTTCACACCCGTCGCGTTCACCGAGAGGTCGAGCGTCGTCGTCTCGCCAGTCACGGCGCTCGTCGGCGAGACGGACGTGTCGCCGAGGCCGACGGCGGCACCCGCAGCGGGTGTCGCCGCGAGGGCGACGAGAAGGACGAGAGCCGCGGACACGATTGCGCCGCCGCGTGTCATCGGCGAACCCCCACCGCGGCGGCGAGGAGAATCGCCACTAGCGCGACCAACGAGCCGAATCCGGGGGCGCTCCCGGGCGTCGGTGTGTCGGTGGGCGTCGCGGGCGGTTCGGTCGTCGCGGATCGGAACTCGGTGGGCGTTGGCGCCGCCGTCGCCGTCGCCGTCGCGGTTGCCGTCGCCGTGACCGGGGGCGTCGTCGTCGCATTCGGCGCCGATTCGGGCGACTGTGGCTCGTCGACCGTCAACGCCAGCGTCGAGAAGTTGGTCGTCCGCGCCTCGTAGACGAGAGTGCCGTTCGTCGCCGCCACGCGCGTCGTCTGCAGGGGCGTCCAGCCGGTGCCGTTCGAACGGTAGAGCCTGACGGTGTCGGGGTCGGCGCCGTCGAGCTGACTCTCGTTCACCGCGAAGCGGAGGGTCAGGTGATCGATGTCGCTGGCGTAGATGCCGTTGCCCGAGAGCGCCACGGTGTCGAGGACGCGCGTGCTGGTCGGTGCCGTGACGGTCCCGCCGGGACGCAGGCGGAGATCGAAGGTGGGGTTGATGGTCGAAAGCGAGACGTTCACCCGGCGCACGTCTGCCGTCGCGTTCTCGCGGGCGGGGAGATCGAAGCTCACCTGCCGTTCACGACCAATGTTGGCAGCCTGCAGAGTGACGCTCCCGTCAGCGAGGCGCTCGCCGGTAACCCGACGCTCGCCGTCGAGCGAGCCAGGATCGATGCGGCCCTCGATCTCGTCGTCGTAGGCCTCGGGGTGGAGGACGCGCACGAGGTCGACGAGGGCGCGAACGATACGCGGGGCGGGCTGGCTGATCTCGTTCGCGTCGAGGACCACGGCGTTCCCCTCCTGATAGGCGGTCGTTCCCTCGTAGACGCCGCCGGGGCCCGCGGGGACCGTGGCGGTGTCGTACTCGTCGCTGTTGAGGACGAACCACGCGGGGTCCGTTTCGACGACTACCTCGCTGTTGACAAGGAAGAACCCGGAAGTAGAGGCACCGTTGGCGTTGATACCGCTCCGGTCGGCGGCAACGTTGTTCCCGCCCGCCGTCTCGATGATCTCGTGGATGAACGTGTCCGATCCGGCGGTGAACCCGAAGAAGAGGTAGAACACGTCCGGTCGGTCCACGTCGGCGACGGCGTCCTCGACGACCTCGATCTGCCGAGTCATCTCGCTGGCGCGCTCGTCCGCACTCTCACAGTGCCCGACGAGTTCGCCGGTCAGCCGCGTCTTCTCTTCGATGTCTTCCAGGTCTTTCGCCTCCTCGAACAGGTACACTGTCAAGCCAGCGTCGCGGAGTTGCTCGACCATCCCCGAGTCGGCGATGGTGTTCGGCGCGAGCACGAGGTCGGGATCGAGCGCGATAGTGTTCTCGACCGTCGCGTCGTCGGTGCCCGAACCGACAGTCGTCTTCTCGTCCGCGCCGGACAGGTAGTCGGCGAAGGACGAGACGCCGACCACCTCGTCCCACGCGTCGATTTCGTACATCGTCTGTGCCGCGCTGGGGTTCAACGTCACCACCTCGTCCGGGTCCTCGGCTATCGTGACTGGCGTCCCCGTCGCGTCCGTCCGCGTGACGGGGAACGAACAGGACTCGTCGGCCGCCGCCGCCGCCCCGATGCCCGGCGATCCGAGCGTCGCGACGACGACGAGGGCGACGAGCAGCCACCGTGTCGTGTGCATGTCCCGTCCGACCGGTTTGAGCAATATAAATTTATCTAACGAAAGCGAATTTGATATTCTACGTCGTCGTCGATGGGCTTACCCGAATCCCGGGTCACTGAACGGCCATGACCTCGTTCGACGCCGATCCGGCAACGCGCGTGCGGAACGTCTTCGAGCGCCACGCGGCCGTCGGCCTCCATCACGGCGCGCAGTTGGCGGTGTACGACGGGGGCGAACGCGTTCTCGATCTGGCGACGGGTACCGTCGGCCCGGACGGTCCGGAGACGACGACCGACCGGCGACACCTCCTGTTCTCGTGTACTAAACCCTACGCCGGCGTCTGCCTGCACCACCTCGTTGACCGTGGCGATATCGACTACGACGATCCCGTCCGCGACCACTGGCCCGCGTTCGCCGAGTCCGGGAGCGAGAAGGCCGAGGCGACGGTTCGGCATGTCCTCAGTCATCAGGCCGGCCTGCCCTACGGGCCGTTCGACGAGGCGTACGATCAGTGGGACGACTGGGACGCGGCCGTCGCGGCGATGGAGGAGTTAGAGCCGAAGTTCCGCCCCGGAACGACCGCCGCGTACCACGCCCTCAACTACGGCTTCCTCGTTGGCGAACTCGTCCGCCGGGTGAGCGGACAACCCATCGACGCCTACGCCCGCGACCACGTCTTCGAGCCGTTGGGGATGGCCGATACGTCCATCGGGCTGTCCGTGGACGAACCGGACGACGTGGCGACCCTGTCCGGGTTCGCGTCGGGCGAACGCTGCCGGGAGGCGGGCGTCGGCCTCGATGGAGGTGAGGCCGACGCGGCCGCCCTGTTCAACCGCGAGTCGCTCCACCGGGCGGTCATCCCGGCGGCGACCGGGGTCGGCACCGCACGCGACATGGCGCGGTTCTACGCCTGCCTCGCCAACGGCGGCGAACTCGACGGGACGCGACTGCTCGACGCGGCGACGGTCGAGGCGGCGACGAGCGTCCAGGTCGAGGTGGAACGGGACGCGACGATGAAGGTGCCGCGACGGTACGCCCTCGGCTTCGAGCGCGCGGGCACCGCGTGGGACAAGTACGGCACGCTGGCACCGCGGACCACGTTCGGTCACGGCGGGTTGGGGAGCGTCGTCGGCTGGGGCGGTCCCGAATCCGGACTGGCGATGGCCTACGTGACGAACGGCGTCCGGGACGAGACGGAACACGGCCAGCGGGCCTGTGAGATGGCCGACGCGGTGCGGCGGGCGTTCGGCGAGTGAACGAGGCGAGTCATCGGTCCCGTCGGAGTATAATTGTTAGTATATCTATATATAGACGCGCGCCAATGGTAGAGTATGGCAAGCAAAGTGACACAGCCAACTGACGGTGACGAGTACGTGGAGATGTTCCCCGATTGGGTCTACCAGATCCCCGGGTTCGTCCTGATCGCCGTCGGGTTCGGTGGCGTCGCGTACCTCTCGCTCTTCTGAGCCACGTTTCGTAGGGCGAGATGAAGGTCCATCGCCGCGGGCGACGCGTTCGGGCGCGACTAGTCGTCGCTCGCCGCTTTCGCCGGCTTGCGCCGATCCGAGCGCGGACCAGCGAGGTCGACGGCGGGCAGTAGGTCGCGCAGGTAGCGGCCGGTGTGCGACTCGTCCAGTCGCGCCACCGCCTCCGGCGTCCCCGTCGCCACGACTTCGCCGCCGCCCTCGCCGCCTTCCGGACCGAGGTCGATCACGTGATCTGCGTTTTTCACCAGATCGAGTTCGTGTTCGATCACGACCACCGTGTTTCCGGCGTCGGCGAGGCGATGGAGCACTTCGATCAGCTTGCGTTCGTCCTCGGGGTGGAGCCCCGTGGTCGGCTCGTCGAGCAGGTAGAGCGTCTCGCCCGAATCCTTCTTGCCGAGCTCCTCCGCGAGTTTGACGCGCTGGGCCTCGCCGCCGGAGAGGGTTGTCGAGGGCTGGCCAAGCTGCATGTAGCCGAGACCCACGTCCCGTAGGAGTTCGAGCCGACGGCGGATGCCGGGATTGGCCTCGAAGAACTCGAGCGCCTCGTCGACCTCCATGTCGAGCACGTCGGCGATGGTCGCACCCTTGTAGGTCACGTCGAGCGTTTCGTCGTTGTAGCGGGCGCCTCCGCACGCCTCGCAAGGGACGTACACGTCCGAGAGGAAGTTCATCTCGATTTTGACGTTCCCCTGTCCCCCACACTCCTCGCAGCGCCCGCCCTTGACGTTGAACGAGAAGCGCCCCTTTTCGTAGCCGCGCTGGGTCGCCAGCTTGGTCTCGGCGAAGAGTTCGCGGACGTGATCGAAGACGCCGGTGTAGGTGGCGGGGTTCGATCGGGGGGTGCGCCCGATGGGCGACTGGTCGATGAGGCGGACCGTTTCTACTTCTTCGTACCCCTCGATGGCGTCGTGGTCGCCGGGATCGACGGAGGTGTTGTCGTTCATCTCCCGGGCCAGTCCCTTGTACAGCACGTCGTGCATGAGCGTGGACTTACCCGAACCGGAGACGCCGGTGATGGCGACGAACTGGCCGAGGGGGATGGAGACGTCCACGTCGTCGAGGTTGTGCTGTCGGGCGCCGCGGATCGTGAGTTCGCCGTCGTCGGGGTCGCGGCGCTCCTCGGGCACCGGAATCTCGCGGCGACCGGCGAGGTAGTCTCCCGTGAGGGAGTCCTCGGATGCGACCACCTCGTCGAAGTCGCCCTGCACGACCACCTCGCCGCCGCGCCGGCCCGGGCCGGGACCCATATCGATGACGTTGTCGGCGCGGCGCATCGTCTCTTCGTCGTGTTCGACGACCAGCAACGTGTTGCCGAGGTCCCGTAACCCTTCGAGGGTGTCCAGCAGGCGGTCGTTGTCCCGTTGGTGCAGGCCGATGGAGGGTTCGTCGAGGACGTAGAGCACACCGACGAGGCCCGAGCCGACCTGCGTCGCCAGCCGGATGCGCTGGGACTCGCCGCCCGAGAGGGTCGACGCCTCGCGGTCCAGCGTGAGGTAGTCGAGGCCGACCTCCTGCATGAAGCCAAGGCGGGCGCGGATCTCCTTCAGAATCTCCTCGGCGATGGTGCGTTCGCGCTCGGTGAGCGCGCGCTCAAGATCCTCGAAGTGGGCGAGGGCGTCCGCGATGCTCATCCGATTGACCGCCGTGATCGCCGTGCTGTCGACGTGAACGGCGCGCGAAGCGGGTTTGAGACGGGTGCCGTCGCAGGCCGGGCAGGTCGTGACGGCCATGAACTCCTCGATGTGGTCGCGAGTGTTGTCCGAGTCCGTCTCGACGTGTCGGCGCTCGAGGTTGCCGATGACGCCCTCGAAGGGCTGTTCCTTCCGACGGACGCCGTTTTTCGTCGTCCACTCGAAGAGCACGTCCTCGTCGGTGCCAAAGAGGAAGGCGTCCTGCACCTCGTCGTCCAGTTCCTCGAATGGCGTGTCGACGGAGACGCCGAAGTGTCGAGCCATCGAATCGAGTTGCCGACGGTAGTACGAGCGGTTGTAGCTCCACGGCTCGAAAACGTTTTTCAAGGGTTTGCGCTCGTCTTCGATAACCAGATCGGGGTCGACCTCTTTCGTGTTGCCGATACCCTCACACTCGGGACAGGCACCGTGCGGGCTGTTGAAGGAGAAACTCCGCGTCTCGATTTCGGGGATGTCGATGCCACAGTGGGTACAGGCCAGGTCCTCGGAGAACTCGACGACGAGTCGGTCGGCGACGTCCATCTCGTCGGAGTCGTCCGCCTCGCCGGCGGCCAGATCGCCCGTCGACCGCGCGGTCGACCCGCCGAGTTCGACTCCTGCGGGCGGATCGGGGAGGATCACCTTGAGGACGCCGCCAGCCTCGGTCAACGCCGTCTCGACGGAGTCCGTGATACGCGACCGAGCCTCGGGATCGATCTTCACGCGGTCGACCACCACGTCGATCGTGTGGTCGTAGTTCTCGTCGAGGTCCGGGCGGTCCATCGTGAGATCGTAGGGCTCGCCGTCGACCTCGACGCGGCTGTACCCCTCGCTCACCAGGTCGTCGAAGCGGTCCTCGAAGGCGCCCTTTTGGTCGCGGACGACCGGCGCACAGAGTTTGGCCTTCGTCCCCGCCGGAAGGTCGAGGAGACGACTCACCATCTGACTCGCGCTCTGCTCGCCCACTTCGCGCCCGCACTCGGGACAGTGAGGAGTGCCGACGCGGGCGTACAGCAGGCGGAGGTAGTCGTGGAGTTCGGTGACGGTGCCGACCGTCGACCGCGGGTTGTTGGCGGCGTTTTTCTGGTCGATGGAGATGGCGGGCGAGAGGCCCTCGACGCTTTCGACCTGCGGTTTGTCCATCTGCCCGAGGAAGTTGCGGGCGTACGCCGAGAGGGATTCGATGTAGCGACGCTGGCCCTCTGCATAGACTGTCTCGAAGGCGAGCGACGACTTGCCCGACCCGGACAGGCCGGTGACGACGCTGAACTCCTCGCGGGGGATGCGGACGTCGAGATCCTTGAGGTTGTGTTCCTCGGCCCCGCGAACCTCGATGTAGTCCTTGCTCATCTACGCCCGACTGGGGGCCGGACCGGTGAAACGCTGTCGGTTCGAGCGGTCAGGACAGTTTCTCGCGGCTGATCGACACGCCCGTCGGCGTGACGATGATCTGATCCTCGCCTTTCTGCACCACGTCGCCGTCCACCTCACGGGCGACCTGGCGAAGGTCCTCCAGAATCCGGTCGACCACGCTGTCGCTCGGGCTCATCCGCGTGATGTCCGCGATGACGAGATCGCCGTCGTAGACGGCGTCCTTGATCGCCATGGCGTCGCGCTGTTCGCTGATCTCGGCGATGTGAACGCTCATCCCCGCGTCGGCCCGTGCCGTGTCGAAGTCGTCCAGATTCAGTTCGACGTAGTCCTCGGTGCTGTGGGTGCCGCCGCCGCCGAGGATCTTGCTCATGATGCCCATGGTAGGTACAGGTGCCACCGGCTCAATAGTTCTTGCGTCAGACGCGGGGTGCTCGACGGCGGACTTTTCACCGAGCCGGCCCCTCCACCGACCGTGACCTACAGCATCTGCGTCCGCGAGCGGGGCGAGGCGGGGGACCGGTTCGGCGTCGCCGCCGCGACCCGCGTCCCGGCCGTCGGGAGCGTCTGCCCGCACGTCGGCGCCGGGGGCGCCGTCGCGGTGGCCGGCGTGGCCGACCGCGACCTCGGGCCGCAGTGCCTGTCCGAACTCGACGCGGGACGCCGACTCGAGGACGTGGTCGACGACGCGGCCGCGGCGAGCCGGCAGCTCCACGGCGTCGACGCCGAATCGAGCGCCGCCCGCACCGGCGCGGACTGCCCCGCCGTCGCGGCCCACCGCATCGGCGACGGCTACACCGTCGCCGGGACCTCGATGGCCGACAGGGGCGTCCTCGACGCGCTGGAGCAGGGGTACGCGGAGAACGAACGCGACGCGCCGCTCGCCCACCGCCTGCTCACGGCGCTCGCGGCGGGGGAGCGCGCTGGGGGAGATCGGCGTGACCTGCCGATCGGGAGTGCGGCCGTCGTCGTGAACACGGGACGCGAGCGCGAGCCCCTCCACCACGACCTGCGGGTCGACGCCAGCGAGACGCCGGTGGCCGACCTTCGGGAGACGTACCGGCAGGCGAAACGGGGGTACGAGGCGGCGGTGGAGCGGTATCGATAGGTGGCGTCGACGTGGCGCAGACCGTCCGGCTCAGTCGGACTCTCAGCCAGTCACGGCCCGCTTCAGTATCTGGGGCGTGACGAGGAGGTCGATGGCGGCGACGGCGTACGCGGCGAGTTGGACGGTGCCGTCGAGAAACAGGTACGCGACGGCCGCGACGGCTATCGCGCCGGTTGCACCGACGGCGTGTCTCACGAGCGAGTTCGCGAGCGGGGTCTGTCGGGACACGTGCACACCCGCGACCCCCGACGGGAATAATTCGGTGCGGTGTCTCGGGGTCCGAAACACCCGTCTGCGGGATCACGTCGCCGTCCCGTCTACACCGAAAACTCGTAGAGGTCGTCGCCGACGTGGTGGACGGACTCGACGACCTTGCCCGAGTCGCCGACCAGGTCGTGACCGGGTTCGAGGGCGCGGCCCACCGCCAGCGCCTTGCCGTGGGTCTCTTCGACGATGGTGACGAGGTCGCCGGGGGCGATGGCGTCGTCGGCGTCGACGATACCGGGTCGCATCACGTCCGCCCCGTCGCTGACGAACTGGACGGCGCCGGCGTCGACGGTGACGATCCGCCGCTGTGGAGGGTAGGCGTTCGCCCCACGGACCGTCAGGAAGGGCTCGCCGTCGACGAAGAAGACGTGTGGCTCGCCGTCGACGAGAACCAGATCGAACTCGGTGCCCACGAGGTCGACGCGCTCGTACGCGTCGCCGTCGGGATCGACACCGAGGGCGTCCTCGAGCGTCGTCTCCAGCTCCCGGATCTCGTCGCTCCGCAGGTGATGGCGTGATTTGACCTCCATGAGAGCATCGTCGGCCGCTCCGCGGATAATACTGATTATCGCGCGTCGCCGGAGCGGTTCCAACGCGGAGCGACCGGCGGCGTCTGCCGGGCGTCGGACGCGCAACAAACGCTAAGTGGTCGTGGTCCCTCGCTTCGGCCATGTGGCGTTCCGGATCGGACGGGAGAGGGGATCGCAAGACGGTTATCTGCATCGCGTGTGGTAGCTCGCTCCACCGATCCGAAGCCCGCGAGTACGACAAGGAAGGCGATCGCTGGAGCCGACACGGCAAGCAGTTCGAACACCTCTGCAAAGAGTGTTACCGGGGCTTGTGCCACCAGCCCCGGGACGAACTCGAATCCCTGCTCGTCGAGATCGGCGACGGCGAGGCGCTCTCCCAGCAGGCGTTTCTCGAACGGTACTACGGCGTCGTCGAGGAGCGGTACGGGTCGGCCGAAGAACCCGAATCCTGAGGTGCGTGGCCCGAGAGAAAACGACGGTCCCGTGACCCTCACTCGACGACGTCGACGCCGGTGATTTCGAACCGAGCACCACCGGCCTCGCTCTCGGTGATCGAGAGCGCCCATCCGTGTGCGGTGACGATGTCGCGGACGATGCTGAGTCCGAACCCCACTCCATCCTCGGCGGTCGAGTACCCCGCCTCACACACCTGCTCGCGCTCGTCCGCCGGGATGCCCGGGCCGTCGTCGGCGACGTAGAACCCACCGTCCACCTCGCCGACGGTCACGGTCACGTCGTGACTCCCGTGCTCCACGCTGTTCCGTATCAGGTTCGCCAGCAGTTGCCTGAGGCGGTTCGAGTCGGCCCGAATCCGTCGGTCGGTCCGGTCGAGTTCGACGTTCAGGGTCGCGTTGCCCGTTGCCACGTTCCCCCAGCACTGGACGACCGCCGTTTCCAGGGCAACCGGTTCGAGTTCACCGATATCTTTCGCCTGTCGTGTGAGCGTCAACAACTCGTCGACCAGTTCCAGCGTGCGCTCGATCGACGACGCGGCGCTGTCGAGATTCTCGCTGTCGCACTCGGATCGGGCGAGCTGGAGCCGTCCCTGCGCGACGGTCAATGGGTTACGGAGATCGTGAGAGACGGTGCTGACCAACTTCTCCAGCCGCTCGTTGTGTCGCTGGAGGTCCCGCTCGCGCTCCTTGCGCTCGGTGATGTCCCGAACGACGCAGATGATCCGCTGATCACCGGTGATACTCAACGAGAGCTCCTGTGGGAACGTACTGCCGTCCGTTCGAGTGCCGATAGCTTCCCCCCGCCAGCTCCCCCGTTCGTACAGCGTGGGCAAGATTTCGTCTTCGAACCGGGCGATCTCGTCGGCGTCGTAGCACGTCTGCCACGTTTCGCCGTGGAGTGCGTCCGGGTCCTCGTACCCGTAGATGTCTGCGTGGGCCTGATTGACGAAGACGTACTCGTCGTCGTCGTCGAGGACCGCCATCCCGTCTATCGACGCCCACACCGCCGTCGACAGTGCCTGTAGTTCCTGCTCGCGCCGGTGCTGTTCGGTGATGTCCTGGGCGATGAAGAAGCCGCTCGTGATCGTCCCATCGGTACCGCGAATGGGGGCGGAGTGGAGTCGATAGACGCGTCCCTCGTAGCGAAGCACGGCTGTCTCCCGTTCACCGTCGAGTGTCGCAGTCATCAGTGATTCGAGCGTCTCGACGATCCCCCCGGAGTACGACTCGACTTCGTAGATCGTGCTCCCGACAAGATCGTCCGGCGACGTCTCGATCGCGTCGAAGCCCTCCCCGGAAACGGACTGATACCGTAACTCGTCGTCGAAGTAGTGGACGCCCCCGTTCGGGAACTGCTCCGCGAGCGTTCGGTAGTGTCCGCCAGGAATGGCGTCACCGGACTCGTCGATGGGGGCTGGGTCGGAGCGATCGCCTCGACCGGCGACGAGTGGCGAGTCTTCGAAAAATGGGGCCGGACACCGGTCCGTATCGGTGGGGTCGACCTGGGTGCGGCGCGTTTCGACGGCGTCGCTGATGCTGTCCACGAGGGCGGCGTACTGGTCGGTTCCGCGTCCCTTCTGTAGGTACTCCGTGACGCCCGCCGAGATCGCGTCGCTGGCGACGTCCTCGCTTCCCTTCCCGGTGTAGAGGATGAACGGAAGGTCGGGAAATCGCTCACGGACTGCTTCGAGAAACGCGACGCCGTTCCGCTCCGGCATCGCGTAGTCGGAGACGACGCAGTCGAACTCGTCGGCGGTGAGTCGCTCCAACCCCACATCCACACCCGTAGCGGTCTCGACATCGAATCGACCGTCTTCGCGTTCGACGAAGTCCGCGACCATATCCGCGAAATTCGGATCGTCGTCGACGTGTAGAACCCGAATCTGACGGTCGGCTGTGGCCATCTTGTCCCCCTCTCATCAGACGAATTCGACGACCAGACGCAAAAATGTGAGGCAGGGATGACACGCGAACGCTCACCGTGAGCCGTCGGTGCTGGGAGTCCACCACGGTGGCTCGGTGAGCGCTCACGTTCGCCACCAACGCGCGCCCGACACGTCTAACTACCCGTCACGTGTAGGCCGGGGCATGACGAACGATTCCGAGGCGCAGGCCCAGGCCGGGACAGCCGAGGGCCAGGGACCAGTCGAGATCAGTCCCGCCGAGGCCCGCCAGCTACAGGAGAAACGGGAGGAGCTGTTCGAGGAGTTCGAGATCCGCGACGAGTTCCCCCCGGCGGTCCTCCGGGAGGCACGCGAGCGGACCGAGGGCGTTCAGGGAGAGATTCAGGACGAACTCGAGGGCCGGCAGGATCTCCGGGACCTGACCGCGTGGACGACCGACCCCGTCGACGCCCAGGACTTCGACGACGCAATCAGCGTCCGCGAGGAGGAGGACGCCTACCGACTGTGGGTCCACATCGCGGACGTGACCCACTACGTCCACCCCGACTCCGCGATGTGGGAGGAGGCCGTCCAGCGAGGGAATACGGTGTATCTGCCGTCGTACACCATCCACATGCTCCCGCCGACGCTCGCGGAGACGGTCTGCTCGCTCGTGCCCGACGAGGACCGCCTCGCCCACACGGTCGAGATGGAACTCGACCCGGAGACGCTCTCCTTCGAGACCATCGACATCTACAAATCCGTCATCCGGAGCGACGAGCGACTCACGTACAGCCAGTGTGAGAATCGACTGGAGGACCCCGACGCGCCCCTCCACGAGGAGAACACGCTCGCGTTCGAACTCGCGGACCGCATGCACGAACAGCGCAAGGAGGACGGCTCGCTCGTCCTCAACCCCCGCCGGGACCGCGCCCACACCATCATCGAGGAGTGCATGCTGAAGGCGAACAAGGCCGTCACACACGAACTGATGTGGAACCGAGGCGTCGAGGCGATGTACCGCGTCCACCCCCAGCCCACACCCGACCAGTGGAACGACGCCCTCCGGGAGATTCAGGAACTCAACGGCGTCTCCATCCCCTCGGACAAGTGGGACGACCCCCGAAAGGCCGTCAACGGAGCCCTCGAAACCGCACCCGATCGGATGCTGTCGAAGATTCAGCGCGCGGTGCTGAAGGTGATGCCCCGTGCGAAGTACATGAACGATCCCTTCGGCGGCCACCACGCCCTCAACTTCGACATCTACGGCCACTTCACCTCGCCCATCCGCCGGCTCTCCGACCTGATCAACCACTGGATCGTCCACGAGAACGACGTGCCCGAGGACCTGATCGAACTCTGTGATCGCGCCTCGGACCGCCAGAAGGACGGCGAGACGGTCGAACGCCTCTACAAGGGGTTCATGGAGGAGATCGGCCTCGACCCCTACGCGGTGAACAACCGCGGCGTCGTCACCGTCGACGAGGACGGCGAGGTGCTGAACGACGAGGGACTGCCGCCGGCCGACGATCGGTAGCCAGCAGTTTTAGCATTTGAGAATTGGGACGATACGTTTGTATACGGACATCACGCAGTCACACGTGCCCCTACCACGGGGCCTGCCGCCGAGTCGGATCGACCATGCATCGCTCCCGCTTCGGCGGCTCTTTCGTACCATGGACGAGACGGCTCTCCCCCCGTCTCGTGGCTCTTCACCCCGTCGAGTCGAAACGCCGGCGCTCGGAGAGAAACATTTATTTTGGATGGTAACGTATGTCATGGTCCGGTAGCACGCACGAGGATACACCGGACGATCCGGTCCAGTCCGTTCGAACGAACGGGTTAGGGTGGATTAGGGGTAAAACCAAAGCCCCCGTAACAGGGGAACAAGGTGAACGCCTCGAAGGAGGACCGCGACGGCCCGACGCCCGTCCGCCATGGCGGACGGGAACGAAGACCAAGTACCGGATCTCGAGTAATCGGGATTCGTGAACCTGGGAAACCAGTACCGGTCGTGAGGGCCGTGGAAAACATCTCCCGTCCGGGTCCAACTCGTAGCGGCTACCGTTTCTAACCACCGAGTAGCGACGGCAGAAGACGAGGGGCCCCGGTTGGGACGATGGTACAGGGAGTGTTCGGGACCCCACTGAACCGTGGATCTACTTGGTTGAATATCTCATGGACGTTCACAATATTTTCGTCGTCCGAACGACACGCCGCCGTGTCGACACGGCGGGAACGGCCACACCTCGTCGAACGGCTGAATCGGGGAGTACTTTGAGATATTTCTATTGACATTTGTGGCATGGCGCGGACGGTGGAAACGTACGAGAGACGCTCGATCGTCGTGGAGAACGGCGACTGCCACGCTTGACGGCAGTCATGGACGCTCCTCGTTCCATTCCGAGGATGATTGACTGGAGCGAGCGAAGCGGGCGGACAGAAACGGATTCGCCGGGGGTTGACTAATCGGCAGACAACGCCCCATCTCGTTGGGCTCGCTCATCGGTCACCAACCCCCCGCATGAGGCGGCGGCGAACCTCCATCTTCTCGCGCTTCGTCCGCTTGTCGTAGTGCTTCTCCAGAATCTTCTCCGTCACGTCCATCCGCTCGCTGACGACTTCGCGCGGGACGCCCTCGTTCAGGTCACGCGAGATAGCGCCCTTCCGGAGCGGGTGCGAGGACACGCTCGACGGGCACTGACTCGCCTTCTTCCTGTACCGAGCGGCGTCACACTCCGCGGGATCGCGGTCGTGCGGACACCCGTTCCACACGCAGGGACGAGTCGTCCGGTACACCGTCTCGCGGATGGTCGACTTGCTGAGACGGTTGCCCTTCTTCGACACGAGGAGCGGATCGCGGTCGAGATCGTCCGAAGGGAACTCGCGGCCCTGAGCGAGGTAGTCCTCGACGACGGCCGCGACGGGCGTCCCGATCCACACGTCGCGCTCGCCGCGCTCGTCGTTCTTCAGCGGCGTTCCCGACTCGGGTCGATGCCGGAACTTCACGCACGGTTCCTCCGGGTCGAAGTCCTCGACGTCGAGACCGTACAGCGCACCCATCCGGCACCCCGTCTCCCACAGCAGCAGAAACACGACATGGTCCCGCGAGGCGTAGCGGAAGGTACTGAGGTTATCGAGGACCTTCCCGCCTCGCTCTCCGCGCAGCACCTCGTCGTTGGTCTCGTCGTCGTCCGAAAGCGTCGGCATCGGCACGTCCTCCCGAAGTCCCTCCTCGGCGGCGTCGATGCTCGCCCAGAAGTCGAGAGCGACGCGAAGCGTAGCGAGGTGATTCTTCAGGGTCACGTCCTTCACCGTCCCTTTCCGGCGCTTGTAGAACCGGAATATATCGCGTCCGCCGAGGTCGTTCAGGTTCTCGATGCCGCGGTCCTCGCAGAACTCAATGAACGGATCGAGACGGTACTTCTTGTTCTCGACGGTGTGTTCCGCGTCCTCGCCGACGCGACTTTCGAGATACCACTCGACGCCTTCCTCGGGCGAGAGGGGTTCGAGGTCGTCGCTCACGAGTAGATCACCTCGCCACAGTCGGGGCACGGATCACCGTCGAGGTAGCCGATGACGGTCGCGCCACAACTGCACTCCTCGATGCGGGAGCGACGGCCCATCACGAGTCCGGTGCCGCCATCGGTGACGATCGCCGTCACCGCGCGCCCACAGTCGGGGCACCGCCGCTGGCCGGCGTCGTCGACGTTGCATCGCTCGATCTCGTTGCACTCCGGACACTCGTAGATGGTCACACCGCCGTCGGTGCGAATCTTCGCGCAGAACGCACAGACGGGCGGATTACCCTCGCGCCCGGCGTCGATGCCGTCCGCGTCGTCGCCACAGACGACGCACTGCCCGTCGTCAGGTTGATTTCCGCTCGGTCCCTCGTCGGTCGTGCGGGACATTCGTCCCGTGGTGTTTGCGGTTAACATGGCTTAACCGCGGAACCGTAACGCGGGGGGTGCTACAGACACCGCCCGCGTCACCGACCAACCTCGTAGTACCAACAGAGTCTCGCGCGGTTCCGTAGGACATCAAAAACACCCTCGTCTATTATAGGTTACAGAGGTTACTATCAGAGCTAATTTGCCCTATTGTATAAAATACGATATATTACCCGACGAGGGAATGAAGAAAGCATATGCGCCACTCCGGGGACTGGATGACGCTCGTTGATGACAGGGTGTTGGAATATATCAGAGAACATGAATCCGGTTCGCCTACAGAAATGATGAGAGAAGGTCCCATCCACTATTCGAGACAATATATCGCACGCCGATGCAAGAAACTCGCCGAAGAAGGGCTAATACGCCACCTCGGAAACGGAGTCTACATTCTCACCGACGACGGCGAGGCGTACCTCGACGGCACCCTCGACACGCAGAACTGGGTACGTCTCGACGAAAACGGAGGCGCGGCGGCGAACGGCATCCGCGACGCGGGTGAAGAGCAGGAGGGGTAACGCGTGCGCCGACCGGCAAAGTGGATGCACCAACTCGACGAGCGCATCCTCGAACACCTCGTCGATGACGGGTGGGCGTCGCCTGGAACGATGAGCCGGCACTTTCGGTTTACTGCGTCGGAGGACCGAATCGAAGAGCGGTGTGCAGAACTACGCGATGCGGGGCTTCTCGCTCCGATCTATCGCGGCGCATCGATGTTCGAACTCACGACGCTCGGCTATCTGTATCTCGCGGGGGAACTGGATGCGGATAGTCTTCCACGGCGGACGGTAGGGTAGTCAGCGAATGCCGCAGTCCAGTCTTGGAGACGACGGCAACGATCCCAGAGCGCTCAAGCTGATCGAAATAACGGAATCCTTCGTGGGGACGCTACATGATCGGGTCCCACAGTCCCATGCAGAGCGGGCGATCAACAGCGACTCAACGCTACGAGGAGAAAAGCTCCGTCAGCTTCCTGAGCGATTTATCGAAGAATATCTGATCCGTGACGTAGCCGAACAGGTGCTTGGATACGATTATCGGCCGCAACCGAAGGGTATCGACGGACTCGGGGGTCGGATTCCTGATTTTGAAGTCATGAACTCGGAGCGGTTAGTGGTGGGAGAAATAAAGAAACCGAACAGTATCGAACAAGCTCGCGAGGAGTCACATGACTACCTCAAGATGGCATCTCGTCGCCCTGCTGTTGGGATTTCGACTGATGGATGGACGTGGATACTACATAAGGCATCAGAGCCGGACGGCGAAGTTACGTATCATTCGCACGAGCCCCTTCGGCCAATAATCAGGCAACTGGGGCGATCAGAGAGACATTCGACCACGATTTCTCGACGACAGCTCCGAACGGAGGCTGCCAGCTTCGTTCAGCGATTTCACATTGACTCGATAGCAAAGACGGTGTGATCCGGCGTTTCTGTCTTCGGCGTCAAATGCGACCGCGTGGGAGATCGTCCACAACATAGGAGCTCCGAGCGCCGAGTCCGTCACCGGTGTCGGATGCTGGCGAACGCTGGCTTTGTCGACGTCTACCTCCGCGAGATCGGCCTCGACGACCAGTACGAGATTACCAGCTGGGGCGAGTTGTACCTAGAGGGCGAGGTCGACGCCGAGTTGCAACGGCCGTGTCCGGCTGTTCGGCCGCCGGATAAGGGACGGCCGGGTTGGTGGGCTGGGTTTGGATAGGGATAATATGACCAGAAGAAACAGGATCAAAACTATCCGATTTCATCATCTCTGTTCTCGGTGATCAGCATCTTCCCACATCGTCTCAAAGAACTCCACGGCTTGCTCAACCTCTTCTTGATCTTGGGTATATATTCCGGCATTAAATTCGTCGTATAATTGATCACGGGTCAAATCGGCAGACGAGATCACTATCTCTTGTTCGTCAACGATCACCATCCTAGAGTGAACCAGTTCATCTTCCCGGACGTTCCCTTGAAGACGACTTATTAGTTCATTCATAACCGCGATTTTCATTTTTCTTCGCGGTCCACTAGCTGAGGTGGCATTTGTGAGGATCCTAATATCAATATCATCGTCGATTACAGTCTTGTCAATTAATGAGTCATGAAGTAAATCGATACCCCTAGTTGAGATAAGAATCGAATCATTTGCTCCCTCAATCATGGTAGTGTTCAGATAAGCTGATTCCATGCGAAGGCGAACGCTTGTAACCAATTTTCAGCGGTACTTGGTTCGACGTGGCTAAACGTATTTGAGAACTGG
>Ga0207757_100673_pt1 | contig 20039 bp, 22 predicted proteins | sample A23P3SouthBayCA_2_FD_187752 | JGI IMG/M metagenome (GOLD analysis project Ga0207757, IMG submission 187752) | Aerobic enrichment media microbial communities from Eden Landing Ponds, California, USA - A23 P3 (2) (SPAdes) | ecosystem: Environmental > Aquatic > Marine > Unclassified | place...
TGCGTTCTTTAACGACACTGGCGGTTACGGGTTCATCGAGACTGAAGATTCGGACGAAGACGTCTTCTTCCACATGGAAGACATCGGCGGTCCGGACCTCGAAGAAGGGCAGGAGGTGGAGTTCGACATCGAACAGGCCGACAAAGGCCCGCGAGCGACGAACCTCCAGCGGCTATAGGACCGGTTCGAGTTTCGGCTCGGCCGTCCGGTAGCGGCGCCGAAGGCGAATTCTCGATTTTCTCTCCACGCCGAGCGACAGCCGGACCGCTCGATAGCCGTGGCGACCCTCCCGTTCGCCATACGTTTTTGTTCCGTGCCGCCGACGCTCCCGTATGGAGTACACCACCCTCGGCGACACGGGGCTGGAGGTGTCGCGCATCTGTCTCGGCTGTATGAGCATCGGATCGAGCGACTGGCGCGACTGGGTGTTAGACGAGGAGGAGGGGATAGCGCTCGTCGACCGCGCCATCGACCTCGGGATCAACTTCTTCGATACGGCGAACATGTACTCGAACGGCGAGTCCGAGCGCGTCCTCGGAGAGGCGCTGGAGGGTCGCCGCGAGGAACAGGTCGTCGCCACCAAGGGGTACTTCCGGATGGACGAGGACGATCCGAACTCCGGCGGCCTCTCGCGGAAGGCAATCGAGCAGGAACTCGCCCACTCCCTCGACCGACTGGGGATGGACACCGTCGACCTCTACCAGATCCACCGCTGGGACTACGACACGCCGATAGAGACGACGCTCCGCGCCCTCGACGACGCGGTTCGGCGCGGGCAGGTGCGATACTTCGGGGCGAGTTCGATGTGGGCCCACCAGTTCGCGGACGCGCTCCACACGAGCGACCGGCTGGGCCTGGATCGGTTCGCCACGATGCAGAACCACTACAACCTCGTCTACCGCGAGGAGGAACGCGAGGTCCTCCCGCTCTGTGATCGGGAGAACGTGGGCGTCATTCCGTGGTCGCCGATGGCCCGAGGCTACCTCACCCGCCCCGACGAGGACGTCGACGCCACGACGCGCGGCGCGAGCGAGACGCGCCTGTACGAACACCCCTACCGGGAGGGCGGCGGTCGCGAGATCAACGAACGGGTACAGCAACTCGCCGCGGAACGAGGGGTGAAGATGGCCCAGATCGCGCTCTCGTGGGTGCTCCACAAGGATTCAGTGGACGCGCCCATCGTCGGGACCACATCCGTCGAACACCTCGAAGACGCCGTCGAGGCGCTGGAGATCGACCTCAGCGACAGCGACATCGAGTATCTGGAGGAGCCGTACGAACCCGTCCCCGTCTCGGGGCACGACTAGAGGAGACCGTCCCCGCCGGACCGAACCGTCGACAGATCCTCGATGTACGTCTCCTCGCGTCCCTCTTGCCCGCGGTAGGCGCGTTCGACGTAGCCGTCGGCGTTCACGAGGAGGACGAGACCGATGTGGGTGAACATGTACTTTCCGCCGTCGTCGGGTTCGTCCCGCTGGAAGGCGAAGCCGAACTCGTCTTCGAGGACGGTCTTCGCCCGCTCCCGATTCTCGGGTCGCAGGAAGTGCCAGTTGCCCGCCGACAGGTCGACGTTCATCTTCTCACCGTAGTCGCGGAGGGTCGACGCGGTGTCTCGTTGCGGGTCGAACGTGATCGGGTAGATCCCCACCTCGTCGGCGTAGTCGTTCTGGATGCTGTGGATCTGCACCTCGCGGAGCGCGGAGACGAGGCGCGGGCAGACGCTCATGCAGTTCGAGTAGAAGAAGCTCACGAGCGCCGGCCGGTCCACGCCGCGCAGGTCGATCCGCTCCCCGGTCAGCGGGTCGGGGAAGGTCACGTCGGGCACCCGCTCGCCCCACGCCGGGTAGGCGAGCGCCTCGCTCGTCACGCCCTCGGGGCGGTCCGGTTCGCCGAGCGTCGTGTTCGGGCCGCCGCCGCCGAGACAGCCAGCGGCCGCGCCGAGCGCCGTCGCACCCAGTGTGCCGAGATACGTCCGTCGATCCATATCGGGGGCACGAACTCGACGCTCAAAGCGTGTCTGGTCCGGTCGTCGAAGGACGGGTCAGACGACGCCGAGATAGCGGAGCGAAGCGACGATCTGGGCCACTCCGGCGAGGATCATGACGACGGCGGCGAGTCGCTGGACGGTACCGATCCGGCCGCTCCACGCCCGGACGGCGTCGTTGCCGACGGCCGAGAGGAGCGTCACGCCGGTCAGCGGCAGCGCCGTCGCCGCGGCGTAGCTCCCGAGCGCGACGGCCGCTCGCGGGGGCGAGAGCGCCAGCGACTGGGTGACGACGCCGAGCACCACGGGGACGACACAGCCCGCGGCTGCGAGGGCGTAGCCGCCGCCGAAGACGGCCGATCCCGCGACCGACCCGCGGCGCTCGGGCAGCCGGAGGTGGAGCGTCGGTGTCCGACCGGTCAGAAAGAGGACGCCGAGACCGACCAGTGCGACGCCGATCAGCGGTTCGAGCAGCGTCAGGTGTCGGGCCAGACGCCCGCCCACGGCGAGGAGGAAGCCGCCAACCGCCGCGAGGACGACGACGGCTCCCGCCGAGGCGGCGAGACCGCGGAGCGCCGCCCCGCCCAGCCCCGCCTCCGCCTCCTGGAGCGTGTAGCCGACGTACCCCGGGAGGAGCGGGTAGGCACAGGGGGCGAAGAAAGTTGCCAGCCCGGCGCCGACCGCGAAGGTGAGCGTCCCGGCGAAGGCGGCGTCGATCATGGGAGCACCGACGCGATCTCCCGGTCGAGCGTCTCGGCGGACGCGACGCCCCCGTGGGTCCAGACGACCGATCCCGCGGCGTCGGCGACGGCGAGGAAGGGGAGACCGTCCGCTCCGAGCGCCGCCAGCAGGTCGCCCTCGGGGTCGTGGCCGAGCGTCCAGCGGCCGTCGTTCTCGCGCCACCACGCCCGCAGGTCTTCGCGGTCGAGCCCGCCGCCGAACCGCTCGTTGGTGACCGAGACGAACGCCGCGCGGTCGCCGTAGCGGTCGTGCATCGTCCCGAGCGCGTCCATCTGTTCGACGCAGGGACCACACCACGTCGCGAAGCAGTCGATCACCGTCGGCGTCGACGCCGTCGGCACCCGTGCGTTCCCGGCCGTCGAGCCGACGGCGTCGAGGGTCGACACCTCGACGGGGAGACGATTCTCGTCGCCGCCGTTGCCGACGGGGAGGCGATTCCCGTCGCCACCTCCGGGATCGACGACGCCGCTCCCGAGGAGACCGGCGCCGAGGAGACCGGCGCCCGCGACTCCCGCGAGGAGGTGACGGCGACCGAGTGCCCGCCCGGTGCCCGAATCGTCACTCATCGGTCACGGCTTCGGGATCGACGGCCAAATCTCTCGTGGTGTGTCCGTCGAAGCCTACCGCTCGGCCTCGATGGCCGACGCGATGGCGTCGTAGGTCGGTGATACCGACCGCCCTTCGACGAAGACCGCGGGCGTCCCCTGGGCGCCCCGGTCGACGGCGCGCTGGCGATCCGCCTCGACCACCGGCCGGTAGGTCTCGTTGACCGCGTCGGCCTGGATCGCACAGCCCGGCGCCCCCACGTCGTCCGCGAGGTCCGTGATCAGCCCGGCCGAGTAGTCGTCCTGATTCTCGAAGAGTGCGTGCGCGTACTCGAAGAACGCCTCGTCGTCCGCCTCGTCCTGGACCCCGCGGGCGGCGCTCGCGGCCTGCCACGACCACCGCTCGTCGACGGGGATCGGGAAGTCGTGGTGTTCGTATCGGATCACGCCCGACTCGGCGTACTCCGACCGGATCTCGGGGAACACTTCCAGACTGTACGTCGCGCAGTGGGGACAGGAGAAGTCCTCGAAAGCCGCGACGGTGACGTCGGCGTCACCGTCGCTCGCCCCGAGCGTGGGGGTCGGCAGCTCCGATACCGTTGGTTCGTCCTCGATCGTACAGCCGTTCGCCCCGTCGCTACTACCGCCGAGACAACCGGCTGCCGCGCCGAGGCCGACCCCCGCCACCGTACCGAGATACGCACGTCGTGTTCGGTCCATATCTCGTGGTGGCCCCTGCCGAACTTATACTCGTGGTCCGACGCCCGAGTGAATCAGCGTGCTTAAATGTGCGCCGGCGGAACGTCGTGACATGAGCTTCGAGAAAGACGACTCGGTCGTGCTCCACGACAAACACAGCGAGTACGACGGCGAGACCGGCACGGTCACACAGGTCATGGAGACGATGTTCGGCGACGCCACGTACACGGTCAGCTTCGAGGACGGACAGGAGACCGGTGTGCCCGAGGACGCCCTCGAATCCCCCGACGCCGACGACGAGTAACCCGTCCGCTCTTCCCGCATGTCGAGTGTCCCCTTTCACTACGTCGACCTCCGAACGTTCTGTTACGCCACCGAGGACGAGAAGCGCGTCGAGGCCGCACTCCGGACCTACCTCCCCGAGAAGTGTGAACTCGACCGACAGGTGACGACGGGACACCACGGCGACCGGATCGCCGTCCTCTCGGCGCGTCTGGAGAACGCCGACGACGTGCGGTACGTCCTCGACCGCCTGACCGAACTCCCCGACTACGACGCCTTCCTCGACGAACTCGACGAGCGCGTGTCCGAGGACTGCTCGCTCTATCTGACCCTCGACAAACAGGCCGCCTTCGGGGGCGAGGCGCGGCAGGGCGACGGCATCACCCTCCGCGCCAAAGTCGAGGCCTACCCCGCGAACCGGGAAGCGGCTGTCGAGAACGCCCGCGAGGCGCTGGAGGCCCGGGCGGAGCGCGACTAGGCCAGGAACTCGATCACTCGCTCCGCCCCGACGAACCCCTCGGCCAGTCGGCCGACCGCCTCGCCGTCTTCGAACGAGACGAGCGTCGGGACGCTCTGGATGTCGTACGTCTCGATCAGGGCGGGGTCGTCACGGGGATTGACCAGCACGACGGGGACGCCGGTCTCCCGAGCGACGACGCCGAGCACCGGTTCCATCGCGGTACAGGCACCACAGCCTTCGGTGTAGAACTCGACGAGTACGCGGTCGTGTTCGTCGACGACGGCGTCGAGTTCGTCGGCCGTCTCGACGTGGATCGGCTTGTCGTCTCTCTCTTGCATACGTCATCTACGCGGCCGAGGGTCGTGAGTCGTTCGCCTACGGCCACTTGATCCCACAGCCACGCGACGGGCCGGGGTCGATGTCGACCGGCTCGCCGGCGCGGACGGCGTCGATGGCCTGTCGGATGTAGAACTCGGTCGCCTCCTCGTCCGGGCCGAGGGCGTCGTCGAGGCGGCCGTGGTACGCCAGCCGGTACGCGCCGTCCTCGCGCCGGAAGAGGAAGGGGTCGGGCGTGCAGACGGCGCCGTAGGCGCGGGCCACCTCGGCCGACTCGTCGCGGAGGTAGGCGTCGTAGGCGATGCGGCCCTCCGCGACGAGGTCCCGCATCTTCTCGACGGAGTCTTCGGGGTACTCCTCGGCGTCGTTGGCGTTGATGCCGACGACGGCTACGTCCTCGTTCTCGGCCAACTCGTTCAACAGGTCGAACTTCGCCTGTGCGTACGGGCAGTGGTTACAGGTGAAGACGACGAGCAAGGCGTCGGCGTCGAAGGAATCGAGCGTGTACGTCTCGCCGTCGACGCCGGGCAGTTCGAAGTCGGGGGCGACGTCGCCCGCTTCGAGTTCGGAATCGGACTCCTGCAGTGCCATACGCGGGGTACGGCCGCGACCGGGAAATACTGTCCGCCAGCGGCAACGCCGTCGCGTCGTACGGGCTATCCGTTGTCCGCCACGGACGGTCGGCGTCGACCGGTCTTTCGCGATAGCCAGTCGCCGACCGCCGTACCGACGACGCCCGTCACCGCGGCCAGCGCGAAGGTCAGCAGGGTGAACAGCAGCATCGCACCGACCCCCATGACGCCCGCCGCGGCCCGGAACCACGCCGGCCCGCCGGCGCCGAGGGTGGCGGTGAGCAGGTCGGCGAGGAGCCAGAGCGCCGGGAGACCGCCGATCAGCCCGGTGCGCACGCCGACGCGCCGGCGCTCGGATCGCTCGCCGTCGTAGAGATAGCCGGCGACGAGACCGCCGACGAGAATCGGGCCGATGGTGAGTTCGCTGCTCGACTGCCAGTAGAGGAAGGCGGTGCCGGAGAGGGCGATCAGGCCGCCGATCAGTGCGTACCGCGAGAGGGGACCAGTTCGGGTCACGCCCGACGTGTTCGACGAGCCGACACAAAGCCGTTGCGGGCTCACTCCACCGAGACCAGATAGATACCGAGGATCGCACAGCCGATACCGGCGACTTTCCGGGGCGTGAGCGATTCGTTCAGGAAGACGACGCCCACGACGGAGCTGATGACGAGGAAAGTGCCGAAGATGGGGACGACGGCGCTGACGGGACCGAGCGAGAGCGCACGGTAGTACGCGAGGATGCCGACCGCGAGGAAGACCCCCGCGAGGTAGAGGTAGGGCGCCTTGGGGTGACCGAGATACGCCGTCACCGACTGCCCCTCGTAGAGGACCACGGCGACGGTGGCGACGAGGAGGATGCCGTTGGTGACGAACGCGGCGACGAAACTCGGAATCTTGGGGTCGCCGGTCGTCGCGAAGCCGACGAGCGGTGCGACCGCCGAGTACGCGAGGAGGGCGAGAACCGACCACTGCAGATATCCCATGGGGGAAGGCCGTCCGGCCGTCAGTATAGGGTTTCGGTTCTCACGGCCGGTGGTCGTCGACGTGTGCCCGTAGGTCGTCGGCGCTGCCGGTCCCCGCACCCGAGACGTAGTGCGCGGCGCAGGCGTTCCCCATCGCGATGGCGAGATCCCATCCCCACCCCGCCGCCAGCGACCGGGCGAGACCGGCGCTGAAGCGGTCGCCCGCGCCCGTCTCGGTCAGTCCCCGCGAGACGTCGAGGGTCGGGACCGAGACGCGCCCGTCCGGCGTCGCCGCGACGGCGGCGTCCGCCCCGTGGACGACGATTCCCGCCGCGTTCGCCGCCGTCCGAATCCCGTCGACGACGTCGCCGTCGGTCGGTCGTCGGTCGCAGCCCGCGGCCTCCGCCAACCACCTCGCCTCGTCTTCGTTTACGCTCACCACGACGTCGTACGCTCGCCCGAGGAGCGGGAGGGCGTCGAGCAGGTCGCCCGCCTGCCCGGCCGAGAGCGGGCCGGGGTCGACACAGAAGACGCCGCCGTCGGGGTCGCGGGCCTCGATGTCGGCGAACGCCGCCCCGAGATCCGGGAGCGACGCCCAGTTGGTACAGCAGAGCGCGTCGCGTTCGAGGAAGTCGTCGACGTCGTCGACCGCCTCGCGCAGGTCGGCGAACGACCACGTGGCGAGGTCGGCCGACTCCTCGACGAACATCACGTCGTCGGTCTCGAACAGACAGATTCGGACGCGGGCGGGAACGCCCATCGAGACCGTCTCGAAGTCGAACTCGAAGATGGAGTGATCGAGGTGGCCGACCAGGGTCACGTCGTCGCCGAGCGCCGCCGCCTGCCGTGCCGCGTTCACCGCCTGACCGCCCGCGTCGGTCACCACGTGGTCGAACGCGAACGAGTCGCGCCCGGCCGTCACCGCCGCGGCGAACGACTCCCGCGAGGTGACGGTCGAATCGCCGTCCCGGAGCCGGTAGTAGTCGTCGACGCTCCCGTCGGGAAAGGCGCCGAAACGAACCGGTTCGAGACCGCCGTCGAGACGGTCGACGAGATCAGCGTACGGCATTCCGTCGCCCGTTGACGGGGTGTGCTGAAAAACCCGGCTATCCGATCCAGATGGACGAGAAGGCGTCGAAGAACTCCTCGTCGGTCGAGACGAGTTCGTGCGTGATCCGGAGGTCCTGTGCCCGCCCCGACACGTCGTCGACGAAGTCGTCGACGCGGGTGCGGTACGTCTCGGCGAGGCGCCCCCCGAAGTAGGTCCGTCGGGTCAGGTCGGATTCGAGGTCCTCGAAGATGGTGTCGCCGCCGACGTCGGGGTCGAGTTCGTCCGGCGACAGCACCTGTACGAGCACCACCTCGTTGCGAGAGAGCGACGCCAACCCCGTCTCCAGTCCGTCGAGGTCGCCGATGCAGTCGGTGACGACGACGACGAGCGAGCGCGAGCGGATCGACGCCGCGTACGCCGAGAGCGCCGCCTCGAACTCCGCCTCGCCGTCCGGCGTCGTCTCGTTGAGGCGGTCGACCAGCGCCAGCACCTCTCCTCGCGTCGACTTTCCGGTGTCGATCCGTTCGCTGCGCCCCCGGAAGAGCGAGAACTGGAAGTCGTTGTGCTCCTCGGCGGTGAGGTAGGCGTAGCCCAGCCCCAGCTTGGCGCCGAACTCGAACTTGTGTCGGTCGCCCTCGCCGAAGTCCATCGACGCGCTCGCGTCGAGCAGGATGTGGACCGTCAGGTTGCGCTCCTCCTCGAACTGTTTGATGAAGAACTCCTCGGTGCGGGCGTAGAGCCGCCAGTCGATGAGGCGGGTGTCGTCGCCGGGGGAGTAGCGGCGGTAGTCGCTGAAGGTCAGTCCCTCGCCGACGCTCGGCGACTCCTGCTCGCCTTTCTTGACCGCCGTCGTCTGCTGGTTCAGCGACGCCTCGAAGCGGTCGAGTTCGTCGAGGAAGTCGGGATCTATCGTCATACCTCGTCGACGAGGGTCGCGATCACGTCGTCGGTCGAGAGTCCCTCGCGCTCCGCGCGGAAGTCGAGCAGGATGCGGTGTCGGAGCACCGGCGGCGCCATCGCCTCCACGTCGTCCCACGAGACGTGGTTCCGTCCACGCAGGAACGCCCGTGCCTTGGCAGTGAGGACGAGTCCCATGCTGGCGCGGGGGCTCGCGCCGAAGTCCACCGTCTCCGCCTCGCGGGTCGCCCGCACCAACTTGATCGCCCGGTCGCGCACGTCGTCGGCGATGGGCACCTCGCGGACCAGCGACTGAATCCGCTTGATCTCCTCGCGCGTGAGCACCTTATCGACCGACGGCGTCGACCCGGAGCCGCCGCCGGTGTAGAGGTTGACGATGTCGCGTTCCTCCTCGTAGGAGGGGTAATCGAGGACGAGCTTCAGGAGGAAGCGGTCGGTCTGGGCCTCGGGGAGCGGGTACGTCCCTTCCTGGTCGATGGGGTTCTGCGTCGCCAGCACGAAGAAGGGTCGCGGGAGGTCGTACGTCTCGCCCGCCGCGGTGACCTGCTTCTCCTGCATCGCTTCCAGCAGGGCGGCCTGGGTCTTCGGCGTCGCCCGATTGATCTCGTCGGCGAGGACCACGTTCGCGAAGATGGGACCCTTCTCGAAGACGAACTCGCGGGTGCCGCCCGACTCGCGGATGATCTCGGTACCCGTGATGTCCGAGGGCATCAGGTCGGGGGTGTTCTGCACCCGCGAGAAGTCGAGGTCGGTCACGTCGGCGACGGTGCGGACCATCGTCGTCTTCCCGAGTCCGGGGTTGCTCTCCAGGAGTGCGTTGCCGTCCGCGAGGATGCAGACCAGGAGGTGTTCGAGAACCTCCCGCTGTCCGACGATGCGCTTGCCGACCTCCTCGCGAACGAGTTCGAGTCGCTGCTGTAACGTGTCGATGTCCGGTGTGTTGCTCATTCGTTCTCCTCTCGAATCCGCAGGTTGTATTCGCGGATCAGCTCCGCGTCTTCGAGCTGTTCGCGCTCGGTGAAGCCCGCGCGCTGGCTCTCGACGGCGTCCGGGCCGCCGAAGCCGCTGTCCTCGTAGCCCGCCGTCGACTCCGCGTCGGTGCCGTCGCCGCTGCCCGATCCGCTGGTGTCGATGGTGGCGTCGAGGTTCTCCTGTCCCTCCGGCACGTCCTCCGGGTCGCCGAGGATCGACGAGCCGTCCTGCAGTCCCGTGTACTCCGACGGCGTGCCGCCGCCGGGACCGTTCGGGCCCGATTCACCGGTCCCGACGAGCGAGATGTCGACGACGGCGAGTTGAATCGTCGCGATGCTCACGGCGGTGATCAGGAGGACGGTCACCGCGATCCGACGGACGTCGAGCAGGCCGACGCTCGACGCCCGCCGGAGGTCGGCGAGCACGCCCTCGTAGAGCCGGCGGGCCATCCGGGTGTGTTGTCCCGACTGGACGGCGTCCCGCGCGGTTCGGAGCGACTCCTGGAGGGCGGGGTTGGCCGCCTCGAACTGCTCGACGAGCGGCCGCCTGACCCGCCACGCCACCTCGGCGACCAGGACGAGGAGACCGACGGCGGCGCCGACGACGGCCGCGCTCGACACGGTCGGCTCGGCGAGCGTCACCCCCGCCGTCCCCAGGGCGCGGAGTACGGCCTGGGGGATCGGCAGTCGGGCGGGGAGCGAGGGGACGCCGCCGAGCACCGTCGCGACGAGATTCACGACCAGCGTCGCGAGCGCGGCGTCGACCACGGCGTAGATGACGGCCACCTTCCACCCCTCGCGTCTGATCTGGGTGAGCGCGCGGCGGATCTTGCGCTCCTCGGGAGACGAATCGGTCTCCCCGTCGCTTCCGGTCTCTCTCGGCGTCGACGTTTCCGACATGATCAGCACACGCTGGGTTTGCTTCCGTTGATCGCGGCACACGCGGTCGCGAGATCCGATTCGAGCTGTCGATTCCGCTGTCTGAGAGCGTCGTTTTCCCGTTCCAAACTCTCCACGTCGCTCTCCAGATCGTCGACTTCGGCGTTCAGATCGTCGACCTCGGCCTGCAGGTCGTCCCGCTCCTGTCGGAGCTCCCGGTTCCTGGATTCGAGGCTTCCCACCTCGGAGCGAAGCTCGCTGTTGCGGTCCTCGAGGGTGGAGACTCGCCCCTCCAGTTCGTCGACCCGTTGCTGGGCCGCCCGCAGGCCCTGCCGGGTCGACGCGAGTTCCTCCTCCGTCGACTCCAGTTGCCCCTCGGTCTCTTCGAGGTTCTCCGAGACCTGTCCCACGTCGCTCCGGGTGGTCTGCAGGCTCTCGTTGAGGTCCTGCAGACGCTGGCGCGTCTGCTGGAGGTCCGTCCGGGTCGACTGGAGGTCCTCTCGGAGACGTTCGTTCTCCTGTCGAAGCTGGCTGTTCTCCGTGTCGAGTTCCTCGACCGACTCCTGGTAGTACAGGGTCGCCCCGGCCGTACCCGCGACGGAGACGCAGATGAGGAGGGCGAGGGCGAGGTTAATCGAGCGACCGATGAGGCTCATGGGAGACCACTCTCGCTCCGTGTACGACCGTTGTACACTTGAAGCCGCCGGACGACGACCTCCGTCAGGAAGAGCAGGAGACCGGCAGTCAGGAGCGCCCAGTCCCACGACTGGCGCACGTCGCGGACGCGCGTCGACTGCTGACGCGCGAAGGTCGCTATCTCGGCCGCCTGTCCGCGCTCGAACTGCCGGCCGCCGGTCGCCCGAACGGCCTCGGCCAGCGCCGACGACGTGCCGAAACCGGCGTACTCCGCGGGGTAGTTCGCGGCGTAGGTGGTCCCAACCACGCTCTTGAAGCCGACGCTCGTGGGCGTCGTCTGCGCCCGGTAGACGCCCTCGTCGACGGCGGTGAAGGCGAGGTCGGTGCCGGTCGGCGGCTCGTCCCCGCGGTAGGTCACCGTCGTCGGCTCGTCGACGCGGGTGTCGGACACGTCCGTCACGCCGGACGCCTTGCGCTCGGGGTCGCCGATGGCGTAGTTGACCGACTTCGTGACGGCCAGGGAGTCGGGCTGCTGGAGCAGTCCGTCCAGCCCCCCGTCGGAACCGTAGGTGGTGATGGTGACGACCCGGCCCAGCCCGTAGCGCCACGAGGCGACGGCCGGCGTGCCGTCCGGTGCGGCGACGAGGAAGTCCGCGCCGGGGCGCATCGACACGTCGTTGACTCGGCCGGGGTTCGACTCCAGGGTGACGCCGCTGGTGATGAAGTGCCCGGAGTCGACGACCGTCAGCCCCTCGCCTTCGAACTGTCGACTGCCGCCACCGAACAGGAGGCGCAGCCGCTCCGTCTCGTCGGCCCGGAAGTAGTTACCGCCCGACTCCCGGGCGATCCGTCGGAGCACCTGCTCGTTGACGTTGCGCCCGGCGCCGACCGAGATGACGCGGATGCCCTGTCGGCCGAGGGCGTTCGCAACCACCGCGGACCGACTCGCGGTGTCGCCCCCGTCGCTGACGAGGATGATCGTCCCGCGCTGGCCGCCGAGCATCTCCTCGGCCCCCCGGAGACCGTTGGCGATGTTGGTGGCGCCGCCGGCCTGGAGGCGCCTGATCCGGTCCTCGACCGTCCCGCGGTTCTGACTCAGTTGCTCGGGCTGGACGACGCTGTACGCCTGGTGGTTGAAGCCGACGACCCCGACCGTGTTCTCGTCGTCGAGCTGTGAGAGCGCGTCGAGCGCGATGGCCTTCTGTATCCGCATCCCCTCGCCCGCGCTCCCGGAGACGTCGACCAGCATGACGATCCGGGCGCTTCCGGGCGTCGACTCGCCGAAGGTGACCGGGAGCGTCGCGGCGATAGACGAGTTGGCGTAGTCGCCGTTCTCGAAGCTGTTCGGACCGCCGACCGTCAGCAGGCCCCCGCCGTCGATGACGAACCGCTGGAGTTCGTCGACGTCTCCCAGGTCCCCCTCGGCGACGTTCTGGACCACGACCGCGTAGTACGGATCGAGATCCGAGGGCACCGACTCCGCCGTCTCCACGTCGTACAGCTCGTTCAGATACGACTGCAAGGAGTAGTTGCCCCGGGAGACGTAGAGGACGCGCGGCTGGTCGACCACGCGGACGGTCTTCAGCGCCGCGTCGTTGACCGAGTAGACGTCGCCGCCGCCGATCTCGGCGGTGATCTCGTGGCTCCCCGTCTCCTCGAAGGTGTGGCTCACGGGGACGCTCCCGGTCCCTTCGTCGAGCCGCTCGGTGGTGACGGGGTCGCCGTCGATGGACACCGTCACCTCGACCGGCGAGTCGGCTTGCACGCCTTCGACCTGTACGAGAAAGCGGCTCTCGACGCCGACGCTGGCCTTGCTGGGGCCGGCGAGGGTGACGTACCGCTCGGTGCGGGTCGGATCGCTCTCGACGGTGCTGATCGTGGCGTTGAGCGAGCGGGCGAACTCGGCCGTCTCGGCCAGGCTCTGCCCGCCCGTCACCTGCCCGTCGGAGAGGACGACGACCGACCCGTTCTCGCGGAGGTTGGCGGCGACGCCGTCGCCGATCCGGGAGTCGGTTCCCTGTCCGATGGTCGAGGTGGTGACCGGGACGCCCTCCGCTTCGATCCCCGTCGCGAGGTCCTCGGCCACGTCGGGCGAGACGCTCGTACTGTCGGAGCGGTCGACGAGCAGGGACACCGTGGGATCGCCCTGCGTCTCCATCGTGACGACGGTGAAGGGACCGGCCGCGGCGACGACGATCAGCGTCGCGACGACGATCCGCGAGGCGAGCAGGAGGCGACGACTCCGTTTCGAGGCCGTCCCCGACGCCCGATAGCGGACGAGCAGGGCGAGCAACGCGACCGCGACCGGCAACGCAACGAGCAGTTCCGGACGTTCGAGACCGACGACGGTCCCGTCGGAGAGCGTCGTGCGGATCGCCCACATCAGAGATCACCCCGCCGACGGAGGTAGGCGATCTCCCCGACGGCGACCAGCAGCGCCGCGAGTGCGACGAACGGCGTCAGCGGTCGGGGGACCTGCCGCTCCTCCTCCCGGGTTTCGACGCCCGTCTCGTCGCTCCGGTCGTCGAGCGATTCGGCGGCGACGTCGGACTCGCGCTCGCTGTAGAGCGAGACGCCGATCCGGCGGGTGTCGGTCGAGTAGAAGCCCACCCGGTCGAGCGGGACGACCTGGGCCGAGACGGTCCCGTCGGGCGTGTCGACGTTCCGCTCGTTCGCGAACTGGAGGCGGCCGCCGGTCTCGCGGTTCAGCGTCGGGAGCGGGTCGCGGCCCGCGAGGTAGAACGTCGCTCGCTTCCAGAAGACGGGGTACTGGTAGTTGAACCGGAACGGGTCGTCGTCCACGACGTAGCCGTAGTAGAGGAGGCGCCCCGAGTCGCGCGTCTCGGTGGCGACGAGCGGCGTCCCGTCCCCGGTGCTCACCAGCGGCGTGCCGGCGTCGAGCGACCCCTGCAGGTAGCGCTCCGGCGGCGGGAAGTCGATGCCGCGGGTGAGTTCGTCGTTCGTCACTCGTCCCACCGAGGGGTTGCTGGCGATCCCCGACTGCGAGAGCAAGAGGAGGTCGCTGAGCGCCGCCGGCGGGGACGGCTGTGCGAGGACGCCGACGCCACCGCCGGCCTCGACGACGTCGCGACCGGCCTCGACGTTGCCTTGGAGGAGCCGCTCGGCGTCGAGGTTGCTGTAGAGGATCACGTCGTAATCGTCCTCGACGGTCGTGGGCGGCTGATCGACGGTGAGGCGGACCTCGTCGATCACCGAGAGTGCGGTCACGAGATACCGGTTCCGGTCGTTGGTCAGGAGGAGCACGTCCACCGTCGGGTCCGACGGGGCGGCCACGTACGCCGTGTCGTCGGTGGGGAAGGAGTCACCCGGGGTGAGCCGGGCCTGCCCGCCGCCGGCCGGGACGGTGAGCGTCACCCGTTCGAGGTCGCCGGGACCGAGGGTGACCGACTGGCGCTGCTCCCCGAGCGCGACCGACCGGGTGACGCGTTCGGTGCCGAAGTTCTTCACGGAGAGGGTGACGGTGCGGCCGGAGAAGGCGCGGTCGACGATGCCGACGTTCTCCGCTCCGCCGCCGGCGAACTGCTGGAGGTCGACCTGGAGGTCGCGGGCGCGCGCAGATCGCACGGCGTCGGTCCAGCCGGTGTCGTCAGCGAAGTCGCTGAGCACGACGATCCGGGCGTTCTCGCCGGCGATGGAGGCGGCCTGCGAGATGGCGGCACCGAGATCGGTCGGCGTGTCGACGACCGAGAGGTCGTCGAGCGTCCGATCTACCTCGTCGCTGCCGCCGGAGCGGAGGACGATCCGACTCTCGCTCCCGGCGAAGACGACGGAGTTGGTGCCCGACGTCGACTCGCGGGCCGTGGAGACGGCGGCGGCAAAGCGCGTGCCTCCGTCCGCCTCGACGCCCATACTCGCGCTGCCGTCGAGGACGATGACCGTCTCTTCGACCGTCTGGCTCTCCGAGACCGAGACGTACGGACCGGCGAGCGCCACCGCGAGGGCGATCAGGACGAGGAGCTGTAACAGCAGGAGGAGGCTCCGCCGGAGCCGTTCGAGCAGCGGGTTCGACGCGTCCCGCTCGTCGTCGTCGAGCAGGAGACGGAGGGTGGGGAGTTCGACCCGGCGCGGGTCGGGCTGGACGAGATAGAGGATGACGAGGGGGACCACGGACAGCAGGGCGATCAGCCCCAGCGGGGTGAGGAACACGTCGGCGAGGGCCATGCCCGGAAATCGGTGTCGTCGCCTATCCGTCTTTCGACGACGGCGGTGTCCCCCACCATCGTTCGACACGGATACTGACGCGTAGGTAAACCCTTTTAGGCAGGCGGCCGACCTCCGCGTATGGATCCGAAACGGGAACTGGTCGACTTGCTTCTGGAGGACGCTCGCGAGGATACGGAGACGATGGCGCGACAGCTCGGCCGATCTCAGGCCGAAGTCGAAGAGATGCTCGAGGAACTCGAAGAGGAGGGTTCCATCGTGGGCTATCAGGCCGTCGTCGACTGGGGCAAGGTCGACGAGGACCACGTCACTGCCGAGGTGGAACTGAACCTCGAACTCGACCGCGACACGACGTACGCACAGGTCGCTCAGCGGATCGCGAAGTTCGACGAAGTGACCGCGCTGCATCTCGTCTCGGGGGACTACGACTTCGACGTGACCGTCGAGAGCGAGTCGATGCGTGCCGTCTCGATGTTCGTCTCCGAACAGATCGCACCGATTCCGGAGGTCACGCAGACGGTGACTCACTTCGTGATGAAGACGTACAAGAACCGCGGTATCGAGTTCACCGAGCGCGACGACGACGATCGGCTGTCGGTTTCGCCATGAAGCTGTCGGACCGAGCCAACGATACGCCCCCGTCCGGCATCCGGCGGTTCTTCGAACTCGCGGAGGAGATGGACGACGTCATCTCCCTCGGCGTGGGCGAACCGGACTTCAGCGCCCCGTGGAAGGCGCGGGCCGCTGCCATCCACTCACTGGAGCGCGGGCGCACCTCCTACACCACCAACCGGGGTATGTACGATCTCCGGGCGGCCATCTCGGAGCACGTCACGCGGTACGACCTCGACTACGGGCCCGAGGAGGAGATCCTCGTGACCACGGGGGCGAGCGAGGCGGTCGACCTGGCGCTCCGCGCTATCGTCGACCCCGGCGACGCCGTCGCGATCCAGTCGCCAGCCTACATCTCCTACGGGCCGGGCGTGCGCTTCTCGGGCGGCGATCCCCTCCCCGTCTCGACGCGCGCGGCGAACGACTTCGTGCTCACGTACGACGACCTGGAGCGCGCCGGCGCCGCGGACGCCGAGGCGCTGATGATCTGTTACCCCAACAACCCGACGGGGGCGACGGCCACCGAATCGGAACTCGCGGGGATCGCCGAGTTCGCCCGCGAACACGATCTGACGGTGCTGTCCGACGAGATTTACGCTGCGCTCACCTACAAGGGCGAGCACACCTCGATCGCGACCCTGCCGGGGATGCGCGAGCGGACTATCGTCTTCAACGGCTTCTCGAAGGCCTACGCTATGACGGGGATGCGTCTCGGCTACGCCCTCGGGCCGAGCGAGGCCATCGACGCGATGAACCGCATCCACCAGTACACGATGCTCTCGGCGCCGACGACCGCCCAGTACGCCGCCCTCGAAGCCCTGCAGTCGTGTGACGACGACGTGACGGGGATGCGCGAGCAGTACGACCGGCGGCGTCGCTTCGTCATCTCGCGGTTCCGCGACATGGGACTCGACTGCTTCGAGGCGACGGGGGCCTTCTACGCGTTCCCCGAGGCACCGTACGACGACGAGCAGTTCGCCGAAGACCTCCTCCACGAGAAGGGGGTGGCGCTGGTCCCTGGTCGGGTCTTCGGCGAGGAGGGATACGGTCACCTCCGCGTGTCGTACGCGACGGGTATGTCGGAACTGAAGGAGGCGCTGAACCGCATCGAGGCGTTCCTCGACGAGCGCTGATCGGCGCGGCCCGAATATTATCAGTGATTCTTCGATAAGAAGTATTATTTGGGTGCCATTCATTCGATAAATCGATGGTCGCGGGTGGTGGGATGGGACCTGACGACGACGGTGTTAGCTTCGCACACGCCTTGGCGACGCTGAAAGAGCAAGGGAGCGCCCTTCTCGTCGTCGGATCGGTCCCCGAAGAGATGTTCGCCGAGGCGTCAGCGACGATGCTGGGCGATCCATCCGCCGACCCCCCGCGGCGGCGACTCGTCGTGGCGCCCGGACCGAGCCGCAACAATGCGATCCGCCGCCTTCGCGAGACGGGACCACTCTCCTCGGAGTACGCACGGCTTATCACGCGTGGCGAGGAGGCACGGAGCGCGGCGGCCGGTCGACGGCTCGATCAGATCACGCCGCGAACCCACGTAGTCGACGGCTCGATAGCCGACCTCGGCACGACGATAGCCGAGGTGATCGAGGAGTTCGACCTGTTCGCGGGCGGTCTCGACGCCGCCGAATTCCGCATGGCCTTCGACTGCCTGCCGACGCTGCTGTCGGCGTACGGCCGCGAGACGGCCTTCCGATTCCTGCACGTCGTGGTCGCGCAGGCCCGCGCGGTGTCCGGTCTCGTCCACTTCCGGCTCCCGCGAGACTTAGACACCGAGGTCGTCGATCTGTTTCGCCCGCTGTTCGACGCGACGGTCGAACTCCGCATCGACGGCGGCGGTCTCGATCAGCGGTGGCATTTCCGAGACCGCGACCTCACGTCCGACTGGCTGCCGCTCGACGAGCGCACCGAATAACGACAGACAACCAACAATATGCTTTTGTGGATAACGACTGACTTACACGCACGATGAGTCGGACCGAGCGGCCGCGCGGGGACCGCTTCGAAACGGGGAGTGACACTCTCGAAGTGTCGTTTTCGCCACTCGAAGCCGAGCCGGGCCTGATGGTGTCGGATCTGATCGAACGCAATCAGTTCCGTCTGTTCACCGACAGTCCCGTCTCGCCGACCCCCATCGATCCCGCTGGACACCGCTTCCCAATCGACGCCGCAGTGGCAATCGACGCCGCGGTGATCGAACTCCCGACGGTCGTCTCGGTCTGTGTCCGAAACGAGGCGGGCGACATGCTCGCCGAGACGGAACACTCCGCCTACGAGGAGTTCCCGCACGGTAGCTACAGCCTCGAACTCTGTGGACCGATCAAGATCTACCTCCGGGTCGAGGGGCCGGTTACCGTCGCCTCGGACGTGAGCCGGACCCGCATCGACCTCGACGGCGTCCGCGAGGTCCGCGTGGGTGCGCGTTCTCACCACGAGGGACCGGCGGCGACGCTCACGACGACCGAGGACCCCATCGACGTGATGTCGGCGGTGTCGGAGTTCTCCTCGGCGCTGAAGACCACCTCGCCCGAGCGGTCGTACCCGACGCTTCGGGGCCATCCCCCGCTCGTCGAACTTGGCGACCGACTCGACATCCCCGACGGCGTCGTCTCGCCCGACACCGGCGTCCGCCTCGAACTCCCACAGGAGTACGAGTCCATCTACGTCGCCGCGCCGCTCGCGTACTACGTCGCCGCCGACGTGGTGCCCGGCGACCGGCCGCGGCTGGTGACCGACGACGGCTTCGAACACGATCTGGATACGGTGCGCGGGTTCGAGACCGAGGTCGAGCGGGTCCTCAAGCAGACCTTCTTCCTCGACTGCGTGACGCGAACGGAGGGGTACTACTCGGTCGACCTCCACGAGCGCGACGCCATCGAAACCAGCCTCGATCTCGACTTCGCCTGGCTGTACGACCAGTCTCTCGCGACCCAACTGGAGGAGTATCTCTCGGTCCCCTTCGGTGCCGTCGAAGACGAACTCCCGGAGTGGCGGCTCACGTCCCACGTCGCCCCGACGCCGGAGAACGTCGAACTCCTGCCGTTCGTCACGAACGACCTCGCGGTCGTACGGACGCCGCAGGATCAGCCGGAGCCGAGTTCGCAGATGCAGACGACCGCTGCGAACGAGTTCTTCCGCGACGCCTCGTTCACCCGGAGCGCGTCGGCCGACGGCTCGGCCCGGTCGTACGTCCAGCCGGAGACCACCGACTCGCTCGAACAGTCTTGGGTCGGCGAGGGCGCACCCATCGGTGCCAGCAAGGCAACCACCAGCGCCTTCTACAACCGCCTCGACCGGACGCCGGCCGACGGCGACATCGGCATCACCGTCGTCTGCAACGATCCCCGGATGGCGGACGAACGCGACGTCGTCGACGAAGTGTACGCCTCCCGCGAAGAACTCCCCTTCGACGTGCAGGTCCACCACGACCTGACGCGGGCGGAGCTTCGCCAGGTGCTCTCCGTCGAGGCCGATCTCCTCCACTACATCGGCCACATCGACGGCGAGGGGTTCGAATGTGCCGACGGCAAACTCGACGCGACGACGCTCACCGACGCCGGTCCCGACGCCTTCCTGCTCAACGCGTGTCAGTCCTACGAACAGGGGTCGGCACTGATCGACGCGGGCGCCATCGCCGGCATCGTCACGCTGTCGGACGTGATCAACAGCGGCGCGGTTCGGATGGGGCGGATGCTGGCTCGCCTCCTGAACCGCGGGTTCACCGTCGGGAGCGCGCTCGAAGTCGCGCGCGACGACTCCATCATCGGCGACCAGTACACCGTCATCGGCGACAGTAGCCTGTCCCTGGCTCGAACGGACGGCGGTCCGCCGAACGTCTGTCACATCCGCCGGCGCCCGGACGGCTACGAACTCGACTGGCAGACTCACCCCTCGACTCGCGTCGGCATGGGGAGTCTGGTGATGCCGTGGATCGACGACGAGGATCAGTATCACCTCTGGTCGGGTAACTCGCGGACGTTCGAGATGACGCGCGAGGAGTTACAACGGTTCCTCTCGCTGGAGACGGTGCCGGTGAAAATCGACGGCTCGCTCGTCTGGAGCGACGAACTCGACTTCTCGAAACTTTAAGGACCGGAGATGGCGCCGCCGTTGCCGTCTGCGGTGTAGGGACCGGAGATAGCGCCGCCGTTGCCGTCTGCGGTGTAGGGACCGGAGATAGCGCCGCCGTTGCCGTCTGCG
>Ga0207757_100675_pt1 | contig 20002 bp, 21 predicted proteins | sample A23P3SouthBayCA_2_FD_187752 | JGI IMG/M metagenome (GOLD analysis project Ga0207757, IMG submission 187752) | Aerobic enrichment media microbial communities from Eden Landing Ponds, California, USA - A23 P3 (2) (SPAdes) | ecosystem: Environmental > Aquatic > Marine > Unclassified | place...
GGTACGCCAGCGTCGAGCGCTACCCGGAGGTGTCCGCCCCCCCGGCGCCGCGGGCGACTGACCCGCGAGCCCCCGGCCGGGCCGCCGACGAACTCTAGACGAATCCACGAGGAATCCACACCGGAGCCGGCACGGACCCCGGACGGACTCCGGTACCTCTCTGAAAAATTATCTTTTACCCGTCGCGCCACCGGCCAGATGTGCGCTGACGCGCACGGAGTACCCATGAACGACACCGACAGCGGTGACGACGGCAGTGGAACCTCGCGGCGCAACTTCCTGCTCGGGGCCGGAGCGGTCGGCGCGAGCGCGCTGGCGCTGGGCGGCGGGAGCGTCCTCGCGGACACCCGCTTCAGTGTCCAGCCCCGGGAGCTCCTCCGGGTCCGCATCGAGAACGTCTCGACCGGGACGACGCTGGGGACGACCGCGGACGGGGAGGGTTCCGAACAGCCGGTGCCGCTCTCGCCCGGCGCGTTCGCGGTCCACTCCCCGGACGAGCCGATGTTCAGCCACGGCGAACCCGAGCGGTCGAACGGGCTCGAGGAGATCGCCGAGGACGGGATGCCCGGCCGGATGGCCGACTCCCTGACGGGGCGCGACACCGTCACGTCGGCGGGCGCGTTCACCACCCCCGTCGGCGCCGACGGCCCGGCCCCGCTGCTCCCCGGCGACGCCTACGAGTTCGAGGTCGATGTCGCTCGCGGCGGGCCGGACAACTACCTCTCGGCGGTTACGATGTTCGTCCCCTCGAACGACGCCTTCTACGCGCTCGGTGGCGCCTCGGGGCTGAAGCTCGTCGACGGCGACGAGCTGGTGACGGGCGACGTGACCGACCACGTCTCGCTCTGGGACGCCGGCACGGAGGTCAATCAGGAGCCCGGTGTCGGCGCCCACCAGGTCCAGCGCCAGCGCGGTGCCGGCGTCGGCGACGTCGAGCGCGAGGTCGTCGCACCCATGCGCGAGGTGAACGGCTACGACTACCCCGCCACCGCCGATGTCGTCCGCGTGACCGTCGAGCGGGTGGAGGGTGACGGCGAGTCGATGGGCGAGGGGGAGGGTGAATCGATGGACGGCGGGAACAGTGACGGGATGAACGACAACTGAGACGGCCGTCGGCCGGGGGCCCTGGGCAGACAGGCACTGCTCCGACCGGAAGCCTGTAGGCGTCCCCCTGTGAGGCACCGACGAGGGTCCCCTCGATGGAGAAGGCGCTCTGGTATCTGATCGCCGGCACGCGCGGCGGTGAGAACCGGGCCCGCATCGTCCGGCTCATCGACGAGCGCCCCCGGAACGCCAACCAGCTGGCCGACGAGCTCGGGGTGGACTACAACACCGTCCGGCACCACCTCGACAAGCTCGCCGAGCACGACGTCGTGGAGACCGGCGGCGACGAGTACGGCAAGCTCTACTTCCTCACCGACCGCTTCGAGCACAACCGCGAGACCTTCGAGGAGATCACGAAACACCTGTGACAATGGCGATGACCACCACGCTCGCACTGGCGACCGCCCTGGCGGTCCTCAACAGCCTCGCCCTCGGGGGCCTGCTCGTCGTCTGGGTCCGCAACTACCGCACCTTCCGGACCCCGATGACACTGGGCCTCGTTGCGTTCGCCGCCGTCCTGCTCGTCGAGAACCTCGTCGCCGTCTACTTCTTCTTCTCCATGGAGGCGCTGTTCGCGATGTCCGCGACCGCCGAAACCGCGGTGCTGGCGATGCGGGGGTTGCAGTCGGTGGCGCTGGCGTTCCTGACGTACGTCACGATGCAGTAGGAAATTTAATACCCCCATTCAAGATTAATTTTCAACTTAAATATCTTATTTCCCAATCTCTACAATAGTTTTGTCCTTAGGAGATATATTTCAGACTGCGACAGCGAGCGCGCCAACAGCGGCACCTACGAAGCCCTCGCGCTCTCGGCTTACCTTTGAGTCCGCCAGGGGGCTGTGTTTCAGGTCGAGCGGCGCATGTGGTGGTTCCAGCGGGCCAGGGTGTCCCCACACCTCCCCGCGCGAGCGCCGCGAGTGTTCCGACCCCCTCGCTTGCGCTCACGGCTTCGCCGTTCGCTCGGGGGAGCTCCGCTCCCCCGCTGCTCGGGGTCTCCACGGCGGTGGCGCTCGCGCGCTTCCTGGTCCCGGAACCGGCCGGCCGAGCAACCGCTCTCGGGCCGGGAGCGCGTGGTGAGCCCCCTGGGCGAACCCGCGCGACCCGGGGAAGGGCAGGGGTGCCGCGCCCGTGACAAATTCCACGTCCTGGCGGACTCGAAGGGCGAGCGCTCTCGTCGGCGGTCTCGTGAGCGAAGCGAACGAGACCTCGTCAGAGCTTGCTCTGACGGAGCCCCGACGACGCAAGCACGCAGGCCGAACGCAGTGAGGCCGAGGAGCGCAGCGAGTCGCGGCGCCACGAGAGCGCGAGGGCTTCGTAGGTGTCTCCGCCGTCACCATGTCTGAATCCACCACCCTAGTCCAGCACCGGAACGAAACCCACAACCGCCCACACACCAACCCCGGACCAGATGCAGTGCGACAAGTGTCCGGCGGACGCGGTCACGCACCTCGCGTACTCGGGGCTCCACCTCTGTGGCGAGCACTTCCAGCGCTCCGTGGAGTCCCGCGTGCGCTCGCGGGTCCGCGACGACAGCCTCGTCCCGTCGGACGCGACGCCCGAGGACCCGGCGACGTGGCTCGTCGGACTCTCGGGCGGGAAGGACAGCGTCGTCCTCACCACCGTCCTCCACGAGACGTTCCGCGAGGACCCGCGCATCGAACTCGTCGGGCTCACCATCCACGAGGGCATCGAGGGGTACCGGGACGCCTCGCTCGACGCCTGCCTCGAGCTGGCCGAGGAGCTCGACATCGACCACGAGGTCGTCAGCTACGCCGAGGAGTTCGGCCTCGAGATGGACGACGTGGCGGCCGAGGACCCCGAGGGGATGGCCCCCTGTGCGTACTGTGGCGTCTTCCGCCGGGACCTGCTCTCGGAGTACGCCGCCGACCTCGACGCCGACCTGCTGCTGACGGGCCACAACCTCGACGACGAGGCCCAGACCGCGCTGATGAACCTGTTCTCGGGCGACGTGACGAAGATGGCACGCCACTGGGAGGCCTCGCTCGGGCCGCTCGACGAGCGAGATTCGGCGGACGCCGCGGACGGTGGGCCGTTCGTCCCGCGCGCCAAACCCCTCCGCGACGTGCCCGAGAAGGAGGTCGCGCTGTACGCCCACCTCCGGGACCTGCCGGTCCACATGGCCGAGTGCCCCCACGCCAGCGAGGCCTACCGGGGCGAGATACAGGAGCACCTGCTCGCGCTGGAGGAGGACCACCCCGGGACGCGCCACTCGGTGATGTCGGGGTACGAGGAACTGGCGCGACTCGCGGCCGCGGCGCGGGACCGCGGCGCGGAACGCACCGGCGAGTGCGAGCGGTGTGGCGCGCCGACCACGCGCGCGGTCTGCCGGAAGTGTGCGCTCGTCGAGTCCGTCCACGACGCGGGCGCCGGACTCGACGGGCACGACTCCGAGGAGCTCCCGGAGGGGAACCACGACGCGGGCGCGGACGTGGACGCGGACTGAAGCGGGCGCCGACCGGAGCGGGCGCCGACCGGACGCGCACGACGCGGACGCCGCCGGAACAGACATCACACCGGGTCAGATATCCTCGAGTCGCTCGCGCCGGGGGCGGCTCCGTACCTGTTCGGTGTTTGAAGACGGTACGGCCGACGGCCCCGTCAGGGCAGGGCGGCCGGCTGCCACCCCGACCCGCCGTCGAAGCCGCGCAGCCGGAGTTCGTACGGCCGACCGTGCGACGCCTCGCCGGGCGCCTGCCGGAGGTCGATGCTCCCGTCGAACGCCCGAGCGATCATGTTCACCGTCCGGTCGTCGTGCGCGTCGGTATCCAGCGTGTGGACGGAGAGACACCCCAGGCTGGCCAGTCGGGTCGCGAGCACGTGGCAGAACTTGAAGACGTCCTCCGGCGAGCGGTAGGCGAGCAGAGTCGACAGCGAATCGAGCCCCAGCCGGTAGCCGTCGCCACGGACGGACAGCGACTCCAGCGCCCGCGTGATGCCGATACCGACCCCCGTCAGGTCGTTCGGAGAGGGGACGTGCTGGACGCGTCCGGGGCCCGAGAGCCCCTCGCCGGACGACTGCCCGGTGCAGTCGACCAGCCCGAACCGGGACCCATCGACATCGACGAACTCGGCGAACCGGTCCTCGATGGCGTCGGCGTGGTCCTCGGTGGAAACCATCGTGACGCCCTCCCCCGCCGCGTGGCCGGGGACGAGGATGGCCGCGACCAGCCGCTCCTTCCGAGTCATCACCGGGCCCGCGACGAGGAGGCTGGTCCCCGGCGCCACGCGCCGGTCGAGCGGAGCGAGCCCCCCGGTCCGCTCCGGGTCCACCAGCCTGTACATTCGTCCCGAACAAGGGGCAGGAAGCGCTTAACGCCTCGGATGGCGGTGTCCGACGTCGAGCGGACACCTGTCAGACAAGTCTGTAGACACTCAATCCAGGAAACTAGCTTAGCAGCTGCTCCAGCCCGTGTATGCACCCAAAAGAAAACTGACAGTATCCGTATCTATCGGATAACGTCCAGACCGTTGTTCTTCTCGCCCTCGACCTCGGGCTTGCCGCCGTCGGTCTCGCCGACGCCGAAGGTGTCCGTGCCGGTGGACTCCTGGACCGCATCGCCCTCGATGGCCGCGCGGGAGGCGTCGGCCTGCTTCTGGGTCGTCGGACCGAGCACCTGGGCCGACTGGACGCCGGTCATGATGGCCATGACCCGCACCTTGCCCTTGTACTCGTCCTGGATACGGGCGCCCCAGATGACGTTCGCCGAGGCCTCGAGGCGCTCGGTGATGCGCTGGGCGATGCCCTCGGCCTCTTTCAGCGTGAGGTCGGGGCCGCCCGTGATGTGGACGAGCCCGCCGGAGGCACCGCGATAGTCGACGTCGAGGAGCGGGTGCTCCATCGCGTCGTTGACGACCTCCTCGGTCTTGTTCTTGTCCTGGGTCTCGCCCACGAGCATCACCGCCACACCACCCTGGTTCATGATTGACGTCATGTCCGCGTAGTCCAGGTTGATGAGGCTCGGCTGGGTGATGGTCTCCGAGATGCCCTTGACGGTCTCGGCGATGATCTGGTCCATCACGGAGAACGCTTTGCCGATGGGCAGGTTGGGCACGTAATCGAGCAGGCGGTTGTTGTCCAGCACGATGATGGAGTCGGCCTCGTTGCGCAGCTTCTCGAGACCCTCCTCGGCCTTCACCGTGCGGGCGCGCTCGACGTTGAACGGCGTCGACACCATGCCGACGACGATGGCGCCCTGCTCCTTGGCGATCTTCGAGACGACCGGCGCCGCGCCGGTGCCCGTCCCGCCACCCATGCCGGCGGTGACGAAGACGAGGTCGGCGTCGCCGATGACCTCCTTGACGGTTCCCTGGGCCATTTCGGTGGCGCGCTCGCCCATCGAGGGGTCGCCGCCAGCGCCGAGCCCGTTGGTGAGGCTTTTGCCGACCAGAATCTTCGTGTCGGCCTCGATCATCTGCAGGTGCTGCTTGTCCGTGTTGATGGCGATGGTCTCGGCACCCTCGACGCCGATGTTGTAGAGCCGGTTGACCGTGTTGTTCCCGGCGCCACCAGCTCCGACGATGACGATTCGCGGGTCACCGAAGTCGCTGGCACCGTCGCCGTCGTCCATCTCGCGGGATTCGGCCTCGGCGTTCTCCAGAGCGGAGTTGACGATGTCCTGCATCGTCTACACCTTGGCCCAGCCGCGCCGGTCGCTGGCCCGGTCGGTATCCTCGTGTTCGTTCAACATCTCACGAACGGCCGACCGGATCGCCTCGCTCCGGTTGGGGAACTCCCCCGTATCGACCATTCGCTCGACCTCTTCGATCTGCTGCTTCGGAATCCGTAGTGTCACACGCTCCATTGTATTGCTCCCTTGTTGGTCGGTAAGACGGCGTGCGGCACACACCCGCATGCGTCGTACAGCGCGAAACCGCCCGACAGCGGCCGGATGTAATCCGACCACCCGCGCTGTAAGACGACCGTCTTACGCAGAAGTATGCATTGACGGCTATTACTTAAACCTTTCTGCGAGCGTATGACGAACGTCGCACAACCGCGTAAACTCGGTTGAGACGCGCGATTACGGCGTTTACAACGGTTTCGAGGGTCGCCGAACCGTGCCGGACTGGCGGACACGGCCGGCCATCGACGGTCGGTTTACCTCCGGCGGAAGTAGCCATCATCCCGTAACCACCGAATAGAACGTGTTTTCCCGCCGTTTACGGACTGTCCAACACGTCAGCCGCCGTCGTCCGACGGCCGCAGGACGGGCAGAACGCCCAGTCCGAGCGGAGCTCGTCGCCGCACTCGCAGAACACGCGGTGGCTCGCCTTCTCACCACAGTTCGGGCAGTAAACGTGGTCCTGCGTGAGTTTCTCACCACATTGAGCACACGGATTCTCCCCCGACTCGGCCTCGTTTGCGCCCTCCGTGGGCACTGTGTTACGCTCACCACCCTCGGTGGTAGCGCTCGCCCCGGATTCGCCGTCGAGAGAGATGTTTACGTTGATATCCTGGCTCTCGGTGGGCGGCCGGTAGCCCTCCAGCCGGTCCGTGATGATGGCATCGACCCGCTCGGCGACCAGCTCGTCGAGCGTCCCGGCGTCGGCCACCTCGGCGGCGTCGGACGTGTCGGCGGACGTCCCGGCCGGCTCCCCGAGGTACTCGCGGAGCGCCTCGCGCATGACCTCGCTCTTGGAGGCATCGAACTCCTCCAGCTGGGCCACGAGGTCGTCGTCGGCCCGGAACGTTATCTTGCTCACGTTGTCCGACGTTGTGTGTCACGGTACATCAACCTTCGCGTGCGTCAGACGCCCGTCTGCCGGCGCCCGGCCGCGTTCCCGGCTGCAGGGGCCTGTAACCGGTGTGTCGGTGGCTGACGACTGTCGACGACGTGTCGACACACACACGCCTGTCGGACACCGTGTGTCCACGGCCCACGCCCTCACGGGATGATAACGATTAAGTCCGCGACCGGCCCAGTTCCGTGTGCCCGCCCTTAGCTCAGACTGGTAGAGCAGTCGACTGTAGATCGACTTGTCCCCCGTTCAAATCGGGGAGGGCGGACTCCTTCTCCAGTCGAACCGTGGCCGAGTCCGGGAAGCGATACCCAGACCCGACCGACGAGATACCCAACGAGCCACGGCTCCGACCGACGAGCGCAGCGTTCACCGAAATCCGCTCGCGCCCGGCGAGACGGACTCGGCGACGTGCGTGCTGTGGGATGGGGAGTGCGCGCCCTCGGGCGCGGTCGTCAACGAGGCCAGTCCGGTGATGGCCGGAGGGTCCCTGCCGTACAGCCGCACCTGGGACAACACCCAGACCACGCCGCCGCCGACCCTACGTGCATAGCGTCCGGGTTGAAAACCGGTCCGCATGACTTCGGGATGTGCTTCCTTCGCACGCACGGTTTCGGGGTGACGGGGGCGTGACCGCTCCCGGCAGGGATGGCTGTGGGGGCCACGCCGTCCAGGATATGCTCACTCAGCCGTCGTCCGACCCCCCAAGTGCCAGGAGCCCCTGTCCCCCCCCTCGTTCCGCACACAGGCAAGGCGCACCGACCGACGACAATCACGACATCCGATACATGGACGACAGACTCGACATCGACCGACGAACGCTGCTGGGGACGGCCTCGCTGCTCGTGACGGCGGCGACGGCCGGCTGTTCCGGCCTCCGCGGGGGCGACGGCGGCGACGGCGGTGGCAACGACACCAGTGACGGCAGTGACGCCGAGTCCACGCCGAGCCCGACGACGTACGGCTACGGCGGGACGGCAACCGCGACGCCGACACCGACGGCGACAGCCAGTCCGACGGCGAAGCCCCGGACGACGACCACCGGGAAGCCGGAGACGGACCGGCCGACCGACACGCCGATGGATACCCAGACGGCGACACCAGCGGACACACCCACCGATACGGCGACGCCGACCGACACATCCCCCCGGACGGCGACACCGACGGGTCGGCCCGAGGGCGACTACGGTGAGCAGACGTACGGCGAGTACGGCTACGGGGGCGTCGCCCCGTGACGCGACGCATCGACTGACACATGCCCGAGACACCCAATCACTCCTACAACATACCCGAGGAGGGCGCGACCGACTGGCACCAGCCGCTGAACGAGAACTTCCGGCAGTACGACACCGACATCGAGATCCGCGACGAGGAAGCGAACCGCTCGAACTACGAGCCGATCGACGGCGCGAAGTTCCTCGCCACGGATACCGGCGTCGTCTCCATCGGTGACGGGGAGAACTGGCTCCCGGCGCTGGCGCTGGCACAGTATCGGGCGCCGGCACAGAGCAACACCCCCGGTATCGCCTTCGGCTACCAGAACAGCCTCAACGGTGAGGCGTCGACAATCAGCGGCGGCGGAGAGAACAGGGCGGCCGGCGGGGCGACGGTCGCGGGCGGAAGCTTCAATGGTGCCGACGGCAGGAGTTCCGCCATCGGGGGCGGAAGCAGGAACGAGGCCGGGGGGTTCGGCGACGTGGTCTGCGGCGGTGCGAACAACACGACCGACGGGGGGTCCCCACAGCAGGGGGCCAGTAGCATCCAGGAGATCGAGAACGGGTTCGCGACGGTCCCCGGTGGGAAGAGCAACACGGCGAGCGGGCGTTTCAGCTTCGCCGCCGGTCGCCAGGCGGATGCGTCGGAGGACGGGAGCTTCGTCTGGGGCGACGGGACCCGGCGGACGGTCCAGGCGACCCAGGCCAATCAGATGGTGTTCCAGGCGGGCGGCGGCGTCACGATTTTCTCCGCCAGTGACGCCTCGGCGGGCGTCCGGCTCTCCGCGGGCAGTGGCTCGTGGTCCTCGCTGAGCGCCGCCAGCGCCAAGTCGAACGTCCAGCCGGTCGACCCGCAGGGCGTGCTCGACGGCGTCGAGTCCCTCGACGTGTCGACCTGGGAGTACGACGCCGAGGCCGACGCCACCCACATGGGCCCGATGGCGGGCGAGTTCCACGACGCCTTCGGCCTCGGCGCCGACGCCGACCGCATCGCGAACGTCGACGCCGACGGGGTCGCACTGGCCGCGATACAGGGCCTCGCCGAGCGCGTCGAGGAGAAGGAGAACCGTATCGAAGAGCAAGACGAGCGCATCGAGAAGCAAGACGAGCGCATCGAGGAACTGGCAACCGAGAACGAGGCGCTTCGCGAGCGGCTGGCGGCGCTCGAACGGCAGGTCGACGGCACCGACGCCGCCGGTGGCGGCGAGAGGTCCACGGCGGACTGACGGCTCCTGCTCCGACCAGCCGTCGACGAGGACGCGGACGACCCGGAGGACGGTGACCGGCCCGCTATCCTCCGCCCCGCCGCCACCCGCACCGGCGTCCCCGCGGTGCCTTCGCCTCTCCGCCCGTCAGTCGTCCAGCAGCGCGGCCAGGATGGTCCGCTGGGCCTTCCGGAGGTGCCCGTGGAGCGTCGGCGCGGCGAGGCCGAGCGACGCCGCGACCTCCTCGGCGGTGCTCTCGCGCGGCCACGCGAAGTAGCCCGCCCGGTAGGCCGCCTCCAGTGCCTCCCGCTGGCGGCCGGTGAGCGCGTCGAGCAGGCCGCCGGGGCGGCCGACGGTGGTCACCTCGCGGTCGCGCTCCCGGCGCGCGACGAGGGCCAGGTCCGGGAAGGTCTCCTGGACGGTCCCGATCAGGTCGCGCACGTCGGCGTCGACCGGCGCCTCGATGACGAGGTCGGCGCCGTCGGGGCCCGCGACGACCGTCCGGACGGTCGCCCCGGCGGCCTCGACCGCGTGCAGCAGCGACGCCTCCCCGGCGAGCAGTTCGACCCGGCCGCCGTCAGCCGCGGTGACCGTCCGGGCGCGTTCGACGCGAGGGTCCGCCCCAGCGGCGGCGGCCACGTCGTCGGGGGGCGCCCCGTCGACCGCGCAGTAGACCACCCACGCCTCGCCCGACGGGACGTACCCCTCCAGCTCCAGTTCACAGTCCGCCTCGGCGGCGACCGGGACGAGCACGCCGCCGTCGACCCGGAACTCCAGTTCGACGACGGCGTCGGCGAACAGGAGTTCACGGCTCCGGGCGGCATCTATCACGGTCCCGACGGTCCGTCCGAGCACGTCGAAGCCGTCGCGCTCGCGGGGCGTGAACGCGCCCTCGCGGGCCGCGTAGACGACGAGTACCCCGTAGACGGTCCCCTCGCTGCGGAGCGGGACGGCGGCCACGGACTCGAAGTCCCGCTCGCGTGCCACCGCCCGGTGCTCGAAATCGGGGGCGACAGCGTCGGCGACCTGTATCTCGCCGGTCCGGAGCGCCGCGCCAACCGGTTCGTCGGACGTCCTCCGCTCGTCCTCGTCGACGGTGTGTGTGACCGAGTCCAGGTAGCCGTCGCCCTCGCCGGCGGTCACGCGGGGGACGATCCGGTCGCCGTCGAGTTCTCGCTCGCCGACCCAGGCGAACCGGTAGCGGTCCGAGGCCACCAGCCGCTCGCAGACCCGCCGCTCGACGCCCCCCCGACTGGCCGTCCCGACCAGTTCCCGAACGGTCGCCAGCAGGACCTCGTTGATGCCGTCGAGAGTGGCCAGTTCGTCGCGCTGGCGCTTCAGCGCCCGCTCACGCTGTAGCCGGCTGGTGATGTCCCGGCCGATACCGACCCGGTAGCGTGCTCCGGTCTCCGGGTCCGTATAGGTCGACCCGTGGAGCTCGTGGGGGATGGACTCACCCTCCTTCGTCACGAGGTTCACCACGTTGTGTCGGTCCGGCACGTCGACGAACGCCGCCGGGTCCTCGGGCACCTCGTCGGACTCGGCAGGAACCAGGAAATCCGCCGGGTCGAGCGCCGCCAACTCGGCCTCGCTGTAGCCGAACCGCTCGCGCAGCGCCTCGTTCCAGAAGACCAGTGTTCCGTCCTCGTCGACCACGTACAGCACGTCGTTCAGTGCGTCGACGACGTTCTCGACGAACCGGCGCCCCTCCCAGGGGTCGCTCCAGGGACCGGCGGTATCGGCGGAGGCGGGCTCGGTGGCCGACCGGACCCCGACAGCCCCCGGTGATGACTGCCGCTCGCCGGCCGGAGGGCCATCGCGGCTGCCGGCTCGTTCCCCGTCCCGGCCGTCGGTCCGCGTCGGGGACGCCTCGACCAGCCACACGAGAGCACCCCGCTCGGTCGTCGACAGCGTCAGGTCGGCCGGCATCCCGCCGTCGAGGCGGACCTCTCCGGTCCAGTCCGTCCCGTTCCGGGCCGGCGGGACCGCCTCCGTCTCGATGCGGTCCGCCTCCGTCGACGGGAACAGCGACCGCCAGTGCTCGCCGACGAGGGAGTCGGCATCGCTTCCGACCGCCGCCGCCAGCTCCGGGGAGACGTGGACGAACCCCCCGTCTGCGTGGACACCAACCCCACCCGGTACCGCCGCCGCGAGGTCGGCCCATCCGGGCCGGAATCGGCTCGCGTCGTCCATGTTCGGGACAGAAACGGGGAGCGATAAACTCATTTGGGTCGCTACAGGGACGGCGACAGCGGGCCGACAGTGCCGGTGTACCTACAGCCGCGAGGGGCGCTGTCGTCTAGCCGCGGAGGAAGGCCTCGACCTCGGCGGCGACCAGGGCCGGGACCTCCGAAGGGCCGCTGTGGCTGACGCCGTCGAACTCGACGAAGCGGCTGTGCGGGAGCGCGTCGTGAACGGCGCGAGCACTCTCCCGAAGGAAACCCGGGCCGTTCGTCCCGGACATGACGAGCACGGGCGCCTCGGCCGCGATTCGGTCGGGAAGCCGGTACCCCTCGACGGCCCGGTTCATCCGGACGACCTCCTCGGCGAGGTCGACACAGTCCGGCCAGACGGGCCACGCCGACAGCCAGGCGTCGAGGTCGTCGATACCGTCCGGATGGAGGACCTGTTCGATGTAGCGTTTCACGGCCTCCCGGCGCTTCCCCTCGTCGAGCAGCGACTGCATCCGGGCCGAGAGGTCCGCCGTCCGGCGGTAGTCCTCGGGGAGTACCGCCGGCTCGTACGCGAGGACGGCAGCGACGTCCGCGTCGGTCGCGGCCTCGACCGCGGTGAGTGCGCCGAACGAGTGCCCGAAGAGAATCGGGTCACCGTCGACCGCGGCGGCCAGTTCGCGAACGTACCGTGCCTCGCGGTCCAGTACCTCGCCAGGGCCGGTCTCCGAGGCGTCGTCGAGACACGTGCCGAAGCCCGGGCGCTGGGGGACGACGGCGGCGTACTCGTCGAAGTGGGGGATGACCGGCGTCCAGTAGTCGCGTGGAGCCATCCCACCGTGAAGGAGGAGGAGCGGCTGTCCGTCGCCGTGTCGTTCGTAGACGATGTCGGTACCATCAGGGGAGTGAGTCGACTGCATACACGTTCGTGTCCGGGAGGGACGCGGCTAAGCCGTACTCTCAGTGGTTAGGCCATTGAAGTGGAGCAGGAACCGGGCAACGGGCGTCCCGGGCGGCAGTCCGGTAGCCCCATGGTTCCGGAACGGAACGAACGCGTATGGGGTTCGTCGCGGAGTTCGACATCCACTGCGAGGCGCTCCCACTCACCGACGTCGCGGCGGCCGTGTCCGACGCGACCCTGGTGCTGGAGTTGCAGTTCAATCATGGCGCGCGGCCGCTGTTCCTGCTGACCACGCGGGGTGGGAGTCGGCCGGCTATCGAGACAGCCCTGAGTGACGCGTACGACGTGGAGGAGTGGACGCTGGTCGGCGTGGCCGGCGACACGCGGCGGTACCAGATCGTCCCGGCGCTCAGCCTGGAGGAACAGCTCGGGGCACACATCGACGACCTAGACGGCCTCGAAGCACTGGCGACGGCCGACGCCATCATCGAACGGATCGAGGCCAGGCCCACGGGCTGGCGGCAGGCCGGCTGGTTCGCCGACCGGGAATCGTTCGGCGCGTTCTCGTCGTTCTGGCAGCGTAACGCGGCCTTCCGGCTGAACCGACTCACCCGGGACGGGGAGCCCGAGCCGCCCGGCGACGGGCTGACCGACCGGCAGCAGGAGGCGCTCCGGACGGCGTACGAACGCGGCTACTTCGACATCCCGCGGGGCGCGTCGCTCGAGGCGGTCGCGGCCGAACTCGACATCACCGCGGCCTCGCTCTCGGAGCGGTTGCGTCGCGCACAGACCCAGCTCATCGAGGAGACGCTGGCGACGACGTGGCCACCCCTCCCAGACTGACCGGGGCCATCCGACCGGACCGAGCGGCCGTCGGCCCGGTGCCGGATTCGAATCGGCGTAATCTTCTTCCTGTCGCACGTGGGACTCCCGGGCGATGTCCACCTCGAACCAGGTGCGGCAGGCGGCCATCGCGCACGCCGAGAACGTGATGTACGACAGCGCCGAGGCCGAGGTGGTCGCGACGCGGGACGTCTCGAAGGGGACGCGGGCGGGACTCCACGTGCACCCGAAGGGAGCCAGCGTGAAGGGGGCGGTCCTCGGGGTGCTCCTGGGGCTGCTGGTGGGAGTCGTGCTGGGGCTCGTCCTGGTCATCGTCGTGCCATCGCTTGCGGTGCCGGTGATGCTCGCCGCCGTGGTCGCGGGCGGGTACGTCGGGGCGACGCGGTTCCACTCGACCCGGTACGCCACCGTCACCGTCGCCCCGAACGGCGACATCGTGCTGGAGAACCGCGACTGTCCGAAGGCCGACTTCGACCAGCTGATCGGGCGACAGCAGAGCGCCGATGCACAGGGTGCCTACCACCAGTCGTACGGTCGGACGAAGGGGAAACTGGACGCGAAGATGCAGCAGCGCTTCCTGGAGCGGATGCTCCCCGTGGACACGAGCGGCGGCCCGTCGTACTCCAGCCCGGACCAGTGTCCCAGCTGTCAGGAGCGGGACACGGGACTGGGCTCGCTGTTCACCGAGCAGACCGAGGGCGTCTACCAGTGTGGCAACTGCGGCCACCTCGTGGACCTCCGGCCGAACGACTGAGGCGCCCTCCTCCAGCGGCTCACTCCAGGTCGGCCGCCCGCTCGGCGAGTTCCTCCTCGAGTGCGTCCGCCAGTCGGGAGGGCTCGTCCAGCAGCCCGGCGTCGGCGGCCACGCCGACCCGGATGCTGCCGTCGTAGCTGAAGATCGAGAGCGACAGCCCCTGGTCGTTCGCCTCGGGTGCCCAGACCAGCACGTCGGACACCTCGCTCCCGGCGAACTCGAGCGTGTTCATCGGTCCCGGGACGTTGGTGACGACGCCAGTGGCGGCGTCCTCGAACTGGTCGAGCACCCAGTCCTGCACGACGCCGGGAGCCCGGCCGACGAACTCGAACAGGAGGTAGACCAGCACACCCTCGATCATCGCGCGCTCGCGGTCCATCCGCTCGTGGACGATGTCGATGCGCTCGCCGAAGTCGGCGGTGTGGACCGGGATGGGCAGGAAGATGAGCCCGAAGTAGTTGCCCAGCGACTCCGTCCGTTCGGTCATCGGCTTCAGGTTCACCGGCACCGAACTCCGGAGTTCGAGGTCCTCGACATCCTCACCCCGCTCCACGAGCAGGCGCCGGAACGCACCCGCCGTCGCCGCCAGCATCACGTCGTTGACGGTGGCGTCGTGCTCCTCACCGAGGGCCTTCACCAGGTCGATATCGATGGCGTCGGTCCAGGCCGCCCGTTTGGTGGTCCGCAGTTCCCCCCGGAGCGAGGTCTCCGGTTCGTCGGGGCGGGTCAGCAGGTCGACCGCGACACCGACCGCGCGCGCGGCGGTCCCGGCTGCGCTCACCGTCGACCGAGCACAGTCGAGGAGGCCGGCGGCGTCACCGTCCCCGACCTCGGTGTCAGCATCGGCGCCGGTGCCCGACCGGGTCGCCCCGGGTCCGTTCCCGTCGGCCGCCTCGTCCGCCTCGACGACCGCCTCGATGCCATCGAAGGGGAACTCGACGGCACTCGGGTCATCGACCAGCCCCAGCATCACCGAGAGCAGTGCGAAGCCGTCGGCGACCGAGTGGTTGATGCGGAAGATCACGGCGTTCCCGTCGCCGACGCCCTCGACGAGGAACGCCTCCCAGAGCGGGCGGTTCTCGTCGAGCGGGCGACTCATCAGTCCGCCGACGAACCGCTCGAGGGCGGCCTTGTCCTGTGGTTCGGGCAGCGCGACGTGCGTGACGTGCGTATCGATGTCGAGGCCCGGAGAGAACTCCCACTCCGGCCGACGGAACCGGCGGTGGCCGCCGTGGACACGCTGGCGGAACCGGTCGAACCGGAGGAGGCGCTCGTCGAGGCGCTCGACGAGCTCCTCGTAGGTCACCCGCTCCTCGAAGACGAGCATCCCGGTGATGTTTGTCAGGTTCTCGATACGGCCCATCTGGAGCCAAGCGTTGTCCGGCCCCGACAGGGGCTCGCGCTCGCCGCTCATCGTCCAGCCCCCGTGAACCATCCCGGGAGCCGGTCACGCGTCGCGATTCGGCCGTCCCACCGGCGGCGTCGCTGTCGCATGGGACCGAGGTTTACGCCCAGTGGTATCAATCACCCGGGCCGGACGGGCCGTCGGTCCACAGTCCTCGCCATCGCGGGCGAGGCGTGTGCGAACGAACCTACGCCAGCTGCGACCGGACGGCCGCGACCGCCTCGAACGGGTCGATGCGGCCGGACGGGTCCGTACACCAGACGCGGTCGCCGTCGACGCTCACGCAGAAGCAGTCCTCGGTGGAGGGTGAACAGGAGACCTCGACATCGTGTCGCTGGCCGAGCCAGTCCGCGAGAACCCGGCGGGTCGTGGTGGCCTCGCCGCCGAGGCGGCGCGGCGCAGCGTACTCGATCTCTACCTGAGCCATGAACACCCCCTACCTCTCCCCGTTTGATAAAGCGTCGGGCGTGCGCGAACGTTGCCGGGCGAGCGGCGACCAGCGGCTCGGACCGCCTCGTCGACCGGCCCCGGCCCCGTCGCGGTCGCCGGCGTTGTCGCCGGCGGCCAGTCGTCACCTCCCTCCACCGGCGGCAGCTACTTCCCCGGGGCGGCCGGGGCGGAGGTATGACACGGTCCGATAGAGACGAGGACCCCTACCGCCCCTTCACCGTCCCCGACGAACCGCGCGCCTTCCGCTACGACGGGGAGGTCCGCCCCGGCGAGAAGCGCCAGTTCCGCTACGAGGTGAGCGAGACCTACCTCGGTGACCCCGTGGCCGTCCCCGTCACGGTCATCAACGGCCACGATCCGGGGCCACGCCTCCTCTGTACGGCGGCCATCCACGGCGACGAACTCAACGGCGTGAAGGTGTGCCAGGAACTCGCCCGGGCGTACGACCCCACGGACATCGCGGGCACGCTCGTCCTGCTCCACGTCGTCAACGTCCCCGGCTTCCAGGCCCAGCAGCGCTACATCCCCATCTATGACCTGGACATGAACCGCGCGTTCCCCGGCGGGAGCGCGAACACGGCCTCGCGGATGGCCCGCGAACTCTGGGACGCGTTCGTCTCCCGCTGTGACGCCTGCCTCGACTTCCACACCTCCACCCGCAACCGGACGACGATGTACCACACCCGGGCGGACACGGCGAACCCGGCGGTGGACGGGCTGGCGCGCGCGTTCGGCGCGAACGTCATCATCGGCGGCCCGGGCGACGACGGTTCGCTCCGCAAGGCCGCCACGGACGCGGGCATCCCCACCGTCACCGTCGAGATGGGCAAGGCCCACCGCTTCCAGCCGGTCCTCGTCGAGAAGGCCGTCGACGGCGTCGAGAACGTCATGCGGTCGTACGGGATGTGCGAGGGGCCTGTCGCGTGGCCGGGATGGTTCCAGATCGCCACGAGCGGCGAGAAGGCCTGGCTCCGCGCCGAGGAGGGCGGCCTCGTCGACATGCACTGGGGCCCGTACCCGCTCGTGCGCGCGGGCGATACCATCTGTACCGTCAGCGACCAGTTCGGCGACGAGGAGCGCGTCGTCGAGGCGCCGTTCACCGGCCTCCTCGTCGGCGTGCTGGAGAACCCGGTCGCGCTGCCGGGCCACCCGCTCTGTCACCTCGCGCGCGTGGCCGAGGCGACCGCCGACGAGATCGAAGCCGAAATCGAACGCGGCGAGTTCGACGGCTACCGCGCCAACGGCACCGTCTGGCGCGACGGCGACGACGACTGAGGACGGGAGCGCGGACTGGACACCGTCACCGGGCGCCCCGCCTCACTCGTCGGTCGGGTCCTCGCGGTCCCGGGTCCAGGCCTCGCTCCGGTACTTCTCGTCGGCGAGGTCGCGGGCGGCCTCGCGCTCCTCGTCGGTCCACTCGTCGTCGACGAACCCGTCGCGCTCGATGCCACACCACGCCGCGAGGCTGTCCTCGAGGGTCCGGACCGCACGGTCCCGTTCGAGGTTGAGGCTGTCCATCATCCCGACGTGCTGGGAGTCGACCGGCGTGTCCCGCTCCGTGTTCGCGCTCTCGTTCAGTCCGGCCACCCGCTCGCGGAACGTCTCGGCGTCGACCGGCGGGTCCGCGAAACAGGAGAGGTGGCGCTCGGCGCCCACCTCGAAACTGATGGAGCCGTGCTGGACCACCGCGTCACGGGTGCGGTACTGGGCGTTGCCCGCGAGCTTCTTCCCGTCGATGACGATGTCGTGGGCCGGGTCGATACCCCGAAGATAACAGGACGGCTCGTACAGCGACTCGGCGGGCTCGTCGGCGAACGTCGCTGGCACACCCAGCTCCTCGAACGCCGCGAACAGCGGCTCGCAGAACAGTTCGTACGTCTCCTCCAGGTTCCCCGGGACCACGTCGGCGGGCGCGATGATGGAGTAGGCGATGTCGCCGTGGGTGTCGTGGTAGATGCCGCCGCCGCCGGTCGGCCGACGGACCACGTCGATACCGTTCGACCGGCAGAACTCCCAGTCCACGGTGTCGGGGTCCTGCTGGTAGCCCAGCGAGAGACACGAGGGGAGCCACTGGTAGAGCCGGACGGTTCCCAGTCCCTCCTCGGCCGCGGTCCGTGCGGCGATCTCGTCGTGGGCCATCGCGCTCGCCCCCCCGACGACCTCCTCGCGGATGAGCCGCCAGTCGGCGTCAGTGATGCTCATGGCCCGCCGTAACGGCGGCCGGGGGATAGCGGTTGCGACGAGCTTTTTCACGCCTCGGGTTTCCTCGCGCTCGCCTCCGGCGCGCGTACGCACTGGAACCTTCCGCGGTTACGGCCACAGCACGGGCTCACTCCTCGCGCTCCCCGTACACCAGCGTCTCCGACAGCGTCACCGTCTCGGAGTCGCCACCCAGCAGCCCGCCGGTCGAGAACGGGACCGCGACGGTGACCGCAGCGAGTTCGTCGCCGGCCTCGGCCGCAGCGCCGGCGTACGTCGAGCGGAAGGCGTAGCGTTCGCGGATGCCGCCGTCGTCGCTGGCACGGCGGACCTGCCACTCGCCGGACTCGGAGTTGCCGGTGTTCTGCAGGTAGACCTCGGGGTCGTCGGTGTCCGCGTAGCGAACGTTCGTCTCGCTCCCGGTGACCACCGTGTCCGTCCCGGGGATGGACTGGGACCACGCCTGTGTCACGTCGGTCCCCTGGTGGCGCCAGTCGCTGTCTTCGCACCCGCGCGCGCCGGGGCGGACCTCGATGACGGTCACCGTCTGGAGGTCGCCGTCCGGCAGTTCGTAGGCCACGTTGCGGACCTCGACATCGCCGCGGGGACAGCCGATTCGCTCGGCGGTCGTCCGCGCCACGACCAACCCATCCTCCGGCCGGAGGTCACGGTGCTCCGCGACGTTGGCGGCCGACCCCTCGGGGCCGGTGAGCGCCGAACAGCCGGCGAGCGCGGTCGCGGCAGCGGTGCCGCTGGCGGCGAGCAGCGAGCGTCGAGAGGGCATACGCGGGACTGGCGACGCGCCCGGGATAAGCCATGGGTTCGACCGGAAACGGGGGGCGGCAGGGCGGCGAGGCCCGAGGGAGCGGCCTCAGCCCGCGGCGACCCGCTCGGCGCGCACGCGGCGTACATAGTCGGTGAAGTTGTCGAACAGGCGCTTCGTCTCCGCCGCGCGGGCGTAGTTCTCGTCGGTGATGCCGTCCAGCACCGACTGGATGCGCTCGTCGGGCAGGTCCTTCGTGAGCGTCACCGCCTCGGCCATCGTCTGGTCGTACTCGGGGTGGGCCTGCACGCCGACGACGTGGCCCAGCCGGAAGCCGTGGTTGCCGTAGTCGTTGGTGGCGATGACCTCGGCACCCGGCGGCACCTCGGCCACCGTATCCGAATGCGTGGTGAACACGAGGAACTCCTCGTCGAGCCCCTCGAACAGCGGGTCCGGGTCGTCGTGGTCCGCACGCTCTACCTCCCGGTAGCCGAGTTCGTACTCGCCCATGTCCGCCACCTCGCCGCCGAGCGCGTGCGCGAGCAGCTGGTGACCGAAGCAGATGCCGAGCGCGGGCAGGCCCCGGTCGACGGCCTCGCGAATCCACTCCGAGATGGGGTCGACCCACTCCTGCTCGGAGTCCCAGTAGACCGACACCGCCGAGCCCGTCACGACGAAGCCGTCGAACTCGTAGCCCCGCGGCAGTTGCCCGTCGTTGACCTGGAACTCCGCGAGGTCGGCGTCCAGCTCGCGACGGAAGTTCTGACTCGTCGCGCGCTCGCTCGTCGAGGCGTTCAACAACGCCAGCCGCAGCCGCTCGTCGCCGGTCTCGTCCGCGGTGGTCACGCGCGACCGTAGTCGGCTGGGCCGGATGTGCGTTTCGGCATTACGGAGAGAGAGACAACAACAATAAAACAATCAGAATTAAATGTTTGTTCCCAATATATTCATATAATCTTGTCTTTATTGGATTTTCTCCGCGAGATGGCAGGGCAGCTACGAAGCCCTCGCGCTTCGAATCCACCAGGATATCGCCAGTGGCACGGGCGCTGTGGCCCTGCCCTTCCCCGAGTCGCGCGGCACTCGGCCCGTCCGGGCCTCGGCACGCGCTCCCGGCCGAAGAACGGTTGCTCCCCTGGCCGGTTCCGGGGCCAGGAAGCGCGCCAGCGGCCCACTGTGGAAGCCGCTCGCGCTAGCGAGCGGGCGGAACACGCGCACCGCTGGCGCGGGG
>Ga0207757_100683_pt1 | contig 19670 bp, 17 predicted proteins | sample A23P3SouthBayCA_2_FD_187752 | JGI IMG/M metagenome (GOLD analysis project Ga0207757, IMG submission 187752) | Aerobic enrichment media microbial communities from Eden Landing Ponds, California, USA - A23 P3 (2) (SPAdes) | ecosystem: Environmental > Aquatic > Marine > Unclassified | place...
ATTATCAACCAAGTCGCCTTGACCGACTCGCGCTATGTATGCATCAGGGCCGACAGGAATCGCTGGAGTGCTGTCAGTTCCAGCGTGACCGACTCAGAGGATGGGTGCAGCAAACAAATATCTGAGTTTCAGAGGAGTCTCAGAGAGGTTGCGTCGGATTCTCCGCCCGATTTTGGCTACTCTGAGGTCAAGAGGCCAACTAGACCGACTACAAATCCAGTCAGGAGGAGACCGAGTGCAATAGTCCCGATAAGTTGGTCCATTCCAGCGAAGATATCCCTTCCGACGAGCAGGAATCCACTAAGAACCATCACTAGCATAGATAGTTGAAAGGCTCCATCGGACATACAATTAACCAGAACGGGGGCCACTAAGCAGTTATTATCGAAGGTCCGCGCTGATTAACCTGTGACCGACTCGCGCCCTCTATTCAGCACGACCACTGAATAATACCATTTGCGAGAGATTTAATCGAGTTACGAACGACATATTCTATATAAATCCCGATACAACGCATAATGTCGAACCTTTTCTAAAAACAGACTATAGTGGCAGCATGTATGGTATGCCCGGTGCAACAGCATGGATTGCTGCATACCGCGCGAGCGGAGCGAGCGCTGTTTCACCGGCCGGAGCGCCCGAAGGGCGCGGAGGCCGGCAACGTTTTTCCGCAAGTTTTTGCGACGAGTGGTGCCCGCAGGCCGGCGGCGAAGCCGCCGGCCGAGGACACCCGAGGAGTAAAAAGTGCGTGTTAGTCGTCGGTCGACGCCGCGAAGCCCTGCCCCGCGGCGTCGGCATCCGGCCCGACGGACTCGGGCAGGTCCTCGCGGACGTCCTCCGCGCCCTCGCTGAGCGCGCGGCTGTACGCCTCGGGCATCACCTTCACGAACCTGTCGAGTTCCTCCTCCCAGTGCTCGAGGACGTACTCGGCGCGGTCGGAGTCGGTGTGGGCGACGTGGTTCTCGACGAGGCGGCGCATCATGCGCCGGTCGGACTCGCCGAGTTCACGGGTGGTCTCGACCATCCCGTAGTTCACCCGGTCCTCGAAGTCGCCCTCGCGGTCGAGGACGTAGGCGATACCGCCGGACATGCCCGCAGCGAAGTTCTTGCCCGTGTCACCCAGGCAGACGACGACGCCGCCGGTCATGTACTCGCAGCCGTGGTCGCCGACGGACTCGACGACCGCCTTCACGCCGGAGTTCCGGACGGCGAAGCGCTCACCGGCCTTCCCGTTGACGTACATCTGCCCCTGGGTCGCGCCGTACAGCGCGACGTTGCCGGTGACGATGTTCTCCTCGGGCTCGTACGGCGCCGAGTTGGGCGTCTGGACGATGAGCTTCCCGCCGGAGAGCCCCTTGCCGACGTAGTCGTTGCCGCTGCCGGTCAGCGACATCGTGACACCGTGCTTGAGGAAGGCGCCGAACGACTGGCCGGCGACGCCGTCGAAGTCGATACGGAAGGTGTCCTCCGGGAGCCCGTCGAGGCCGTGCTCCTTCGAGATGTGGTTCGAGAGGGTGGCACCGACCGCGCGGTGCTGGTTGCCGATCTCCATGTCCAGATGCGCGGGCTCGCCCGTCTCGAGGGCGTCGCCCAGCTCGTCCATGATCTCCCAGTCCAGCTGCTCGTCGACCTCGTGGGTCTGGGGCTCGGTCTTGCGTCGCTGGTCGCCCGGCGGCTGGGCGATGACCGAGGAGAGGTCGAGCTTCCGGGCCTTCTCCTGTTCCACGTCGGTCCGCTGGGCCAGGAACTCGGGGCGACCGATCATCTCGTCCAGCGAGGTGAAGCCCAGGTCGGCCATGATCTCGCGCAGCTCCTGGGCCATGAACGTCATGTAGTTGATGACGTGGTCGGGCTCGCCGGGGAACCGGTTGCGCAGCTCGTCGCGCTGCGTGGCGACACCGACCGGGCAGGTGTTCTCGTGGCACTGCCGGGCCATCACACAGCCCGAGGTGACCAGGGAGGCGGTCCCGAAGACGTACTCCTCCGCACCGAGGAGGGCAGCGATGGCCACGTCACGGCCGGTCTTCAGCCCGCCGTCGGCGGTGACGCGGATGCGGTTGCGCAGGTCCGTCGCGCGGAGCATCTGGTTGGCCTCGGCCAGCCCGAGCTCCCACGGCAGGCCGGCGTTCTTGATACTGGTCTTCGGCGAGGCGCCGGTGCCGCCCGAGTGGCCCGAGATGTGGACCACGTCGGCGTTGGCCTTCGCGACGCCGGCGGCGATGGTGCCGATGCCGGCCTCGGAGACGAGTTTGACGTTGATGTCGGCGTCCGGGTTGGCCGCCTTCAGGTCGTGGATGAGCTGCTTGAGGTCCTCGATGGAGTAGATGTCGTGCAGCGGCGGCGGCGAGATGAGCCCCACGCCCGGCGTCGCGTACCGGACGTGCGCGATCATCTCGTTGACCTTCTTGCCGGGCAGGTGGCCGCCCTCGCCGGGCTTGGAGCCCTGGGCCATCTTGATCTGGATCTCCTCGGCGTTGGTGAGGTAGTCGGAGGTGACCCCGAAGCGGCCGGAGGCGACCTGCTTGATGTTGCACTCCTTCTCCGTGTCGAAGCGCTCGGGGGGCTCGCCGCCCTCGCCGGTGTTGGATTTGGCCCCGAGCCGGTTCATCGCGATGGAGTTGTTCTCGTGGGCCTCCGGCGAGAGGCTCCCGAGGCTCATCGCGGCGGTCGAGAAGTGCTTGACGATCTCCTCGACCGGCTGGACCTCGTCGATGTCGACGGGGTCGCGGTCCGAATCGAACTCCAGCAGGCCGCGCAGCGTCTGGAGCTGCTCGGTCTGCTCGTTCATCAGGTCCGCGAAGTCGCCGTAGCGCTCGTAGTCACCCGTCCGCACCGCCTGCTGGAGCGCGCCCACGGACTGGGGGTTCCACTCGTGGAAGATGCCGTCCGAGCGGTGCTCGTACTCGCCCTGTCGCTCGAGGTCGGCCTCCTCGCCCCAGGCGACCGTGTGGCGCTTCGTCAGGTCGGCCTCCACGTCGTCGATGTCGATGCCCTCGGTGCGGGCGGTGGTGCCCTCGAAGTACTCGGCGACGAAGTCCGAGTCGAGGCCGACGGCCTCGAAGATCTGGGCACCCTGGTAGGACTCGACGGTCGAGATACCCATCTTCGCCATCGTCTTCAGGAGGCCGTCCTCGACGGCGTGGACGTACGCGTCGACCGCTTTCTCCTCGTCGGCGCCGTCCGGGCCGGCGACGAGGTCGCTGATGGACTGGTAGGCGAGGTACGGGTTCACCGCGCCGGCGCCGTAGCCGATGAGCGTCGCGAAGTGGTGGACCGCACGCGGGTCGCCCGACTCGATGACGAGGCCCGCGCGGTTCCGCAGGCCGTTCCGGACGAGGTGGTGGTGGACGCCGCCGACCGCGAGCAGCGAGGGGATGGGGACGCGGCCCTCGCCGGCCGCGCGGTCCGAGAGCACGACGATGTCGTGCTCCTGTGCGGCGTCGGTGGCCTCGGCCCGGAGCGCCTCGACCGCGGCCTCCAGGCTCGCGGTCTCCTCGGGGTCGTACGTGATGTCCACGACCGTCGAGGAGAGCTCGCCCTCGCCGCCGTCCAGCTCCTTGATGCTCGCCGTCTCCGCGTCGGTGAGAACCGGCGAGTCACAGACCAGCTGGCGGGCGTGCTCGGGCGTCTCGTCCAGCAGGTTGCGCTGGTTGCCCAGCCGCGTCTCCATCGACGTGACGACCTCCTCGCGGATGTAGTCCAGCGGCGGGTTCGTGACCTGCGCGAACAGCTGCTTGAAGTAGGTGAACAGCGGCCGGTTGAACTGCGACAGTACGGAGAGGGGCGTGTCGTCCCCCATCGAGCCGACGGGGTCCTTCCCCTCGCTCGCCATCGGCTCCAGCAGGTGGTCCATCTCGTCGTACGTGTAGCCGTACATCGCCTGGTGGGCCCGCAGCCCGTCGACGTCGCCGCGAGGGGCGCGGTCCTCGCGGTCGGCGATGTCGTCGATATCGACCTGTTCGGAGTCGACCCACTCGCCGTACTTCTCGTCGAGCAGGCCGTCGAAGACCTCCTCGTCCGGGATGACGCGACCCTCCTCGGGGTCGGCGAGGAACAGCTGGCCGGGCTGGAGCCGGTCACGCGTCTCGATCTCCGAGGGGTCGTGGTCCATGGCACCGGCCTCGCTGGCCATGACCAGCGTGTTGTCGCTCAGCACGTCGTACCGGCAGGGCCGGAGCCCGTTCCGGTCGAGGACCGCGCCGATGCGGTCGCCGTCGGTGGCCGCGACGAGCGCCGGGCCGTCCCACGGCTCGACGAGCGAGGCGTGGTAGTCGTACCACTCCTGGCGCTCCTCGGGGACGTGGTTGCCGTCCTTGCGCCACGCCTCGGGGATGAGCATCCGCAGGGCGTGGGGCAGGTCGCGCCCGCCCTCGAGGAGGAGTTCGAGCCCGTTGTCCACCGAGGCGGTGTCTGACTGCTCCGGGTCGTCGATGATCGGCTTGATGGTCTCGATGTCGTCGCCGAAGTCCTCGTGGGCGATATCCGTCTCCCGGGCCCGCATCCAGTTGATGTTGCCCTGGATGGTGTTGAACTCGCCGTTGTGGATGATGTTGCGGTACGGATGGGCGAGATGCCACGCGCCGAGCGTGTTCGTCGAGAACCGCGCGTGGACCATCGCGAACGTCGACGCCATCCGCTCGTCCGTGAGCTCGGGGAAGTAGCCGGGGAGCTGGTCGGCCTTCAGGAGCCCCTTGTAGACGAGCGTCTTCCGGTCCAGCGAGACGATGTAGAAGCGCTCGGCGCCGGTGGGCTGCTCGTCCTCCAGTCGGTTCTCGATGGCCCGTCGGCCGACGTACAGTGCGCGGTCGAAGGCGTCCGCGTCGAGGTCGGCCTCGGGCCGGACGAAGACCTGCGCGATCTGGGGCTCGCTCTCGACGGCCGTCGCGCCCAGCATCGAGTTGTCCGTCTCGACACCCCGCCAGTGGAAGACCTCCAGCCCCTGGTCCGCGAGTTCCTGCTCGACGACCGCCTGGAGGCTGGCCGCGGCCTCGTCGTCCTGCGGGAGGAAGACGGAGCCGACGGCGTACTCCCGGGCGGGCGGGAGGTCGACATCGAGTTCGTCTCGGAAGAAGCGATCCGGGATCTGGATGAGGACGCCGGCCCCGTCGCCCGTGTTCTCCTCGGCGCCGGTCGTGCCGCGGTGTTCGAGGTTCTCGAGGAGGTCGAGGCCGTCCGCCAGTACGTCGTGGCCACCCTCACCGTCGAGGTCGAACACCACCCCGACGCCACAGTTGGCGCGGTGGTCCTCGGGGTCGGCGAGGAGCGTCGCGCCGTCGTCGCTCGCGGACCCTGTCGTGCGTTCCTGCATGTCAACACCTCGCTCGACGCCGCATAAGAGGGTTCCTGTTAAGGACTAATGGTTCACTAACCGCAACTAAGGGGCATAATACGCATCCACGGAATCCTAGGTGTCGGAACATGGCTGTCGCGTGCGTGAACACAACTCATGGTCGTGCAGGAAAGAGGATGTCGTCTCCATCCGCGCTCCACTGGTCGGCAGCGAGCTCAGTCGGCGGCCGGAACGCCGACCTGCGAACGGTGCTCCTCGACCAGCGCCTCGAGGCGTTCGATACGGGCACACAACGCCTCGTAGCGGTCGTCCTCCGCCAGGCGGCGCTCGGACTGCTCGACCTGCAGGACGTTCCGTTTCACCCGGAGCGAGCCCAGTTCGATGCGGAGCGATTCGTACGTGTCGCGCTCGAGCAGCCCCTCGACGGTCCCCACCAGCGTCCCCCGGTCCACGGGCTTGAGCAGGTAGTCGTCGAACCCCATCTCCAGGATGTCCATCTCGGGTGAGACCCCGGTGACCATCGCCACCCGGGCGTCGAGCCCCCAGTCCCGCAGCGTGACCAGCACCTCGTCGCCCGAGATATCCGGCATGTGTCGGTCCAGGAGGACCACGTCGATGCCTCCCTCGGCCAGCCGCTCGAGCGCCGGCTCCCCACCGAGAACCACCTCGACGTCGTAGTCTCCCCGGAGCCAGTCGGCGTACAGGTCCGCCAGCGGTTCGTCGTCCTCGACGAGGAGGACGGTCGGGGTGGGTGAGGAGGCCATGCTTCACACCCAGCTACACCCCGTGAGGTCATAACCCTCCAACAGTGGTTTCAGGCCCTGAAAAGCGTTTTCAGAACCAGAGAACGGTCCGGGAAACGTGCCGGCCGAGTGGACGGAACTCAGTCGTCGGCCGGGGCCGGGCCGCCGGACTCGCCGGCTGCCGTGGCCGCGGGGCCGCCCTGCTCGATGGCCTCGATGAGCAGTTCGGCCACGTCGACGATCTCGATGTCGTCCTCGAAGTCGCCGGTCTTGCGGCCGTCCTCGTACATCGTCATGCACATCGGGCAGGCGACGACGAACTTCTCGACGGCGCTCCCGGCCTCGGTATCGTTGAGGGCCTCGCGAAGGCGCTCCTCGGAGGCCTTCTCCTCCTGCTCGTGCTCGAGCCAGAGCCCGCCGCCGCCGCCACCGCAGCAGTAGGAGTTGTCGCGGTTGCGCGGCATCTCGTGGAGGTCACAGCCCGTCGCGCGAATCAGTTCGCGGGGGGCCTCGTACTCGTCGTTGTACCGGCCCAGGTGACACGGGTCGTGGTAGGTGACGGTGTAGTCGAGTTCCGTCCCCGTCAGCCCGAGCGCGTTGCGCTCGACCAGTTCCTCGACGACCTGCGTCCAGTGGAGCACGTCGACCTCGCCGTTCTGGTTCCAGCCCTCCTCGATCTCGAACGGCATCATCGGGTCGTCGGCGAACTCGTCGAAGTCGACCTCCGGGTACTCGTTCTTGAAGGTGTTGTACGAGTGTGGGTCCGTACAGACCAGCTTGTCGAAGTCACACTCCTGGAACGACTCGACGTGGTGGCCGGCCAGCTCAACGTAGAGGAACTCCTCGCCGACACGGCGGATGTCGTTGCCGTCGTACTTCTCGTCGTCGAACAGGATACCGAAGCTCACGCCGGACTCCTTCAGCAGTTTGGCGAGCGACCGAGCGACCTTCTTGTTCCGGTCGTCGTAGCTCGGGTAGTCACCGACGTACCAGAGGTACTCCACCTCCTCCTCGCGGGCGTCCGTGATGTCGAACTCCAGCTCGTCGGCCCAGTCGGCACGCTTGCGCTGGGAGTTCCCGAACGTGTTGCCCTTCTGCATCACGTTCTGGAACACCTCCTGCAGGCTGGGCTGGATGTCGCCCTGGTCGGTGAGCTGGCGGTTGAGCCGGGTGAAGCTCTTCAGGTGCTCGATCTCGACCGGACAGGCGTCCATACAGGCCATGCAGGCCATGCAGGACTCCATCGTCTCGGCGGCGATGACATCGCCGTCCTCGGCGATGATCTCCTGCTCCTCGCCCGTGGCGTCGACCTCCTCGCGGTACTGCTTGAGGTCGAGGATGACATCACGGGGGTCGAGGTTGCGGCCCGACGCGTTCGCCGGGCAGACCGAGGAACAGCGGCCACATTTCGTGCAGGCGTCCTGGTCCAGCATCTCCTTCCAGGAGAACTGGTCGATGGACTCGGCGCCGGTGTCGGCATCGAGGTCGGCGGGGACGCCGGGCAGGCGCTTGCCGGCCTTCTCGTCGCGGGTGACCACGTTCGCGAACGAGGAGATCATGTGGAACGGCTTGGCGTACGGCACCGCGGCGATGAAGACGAACGCGAGCAGGGCGTGGGACCACCAGCCGACGGGGTAGAGCGCGGCGGCCGCGCCGACGGACTCGCTCGGGCCCATGCCCAGCCCCTGGAAGAAGACGTTCAGCACGTCGGCGACGAACCAGCCGACGAACGAGACCTGCTCGAAGGAGATGAACTGGACCGCGCCGTTCTCGACGCTCGCGGTACCGAGGATGCGCAGCCCCTCCTGGATGTAGCCGCCGACACCGAGCAGGAACAGCGACCAGACGAGGAAGGCGTCCTCCCAGCCCGTGTGCTTGCCGTGGAGGCGGTCCTTCCGGGTGACGTAGCGGCGCCACAGTGCGATGCCGAGGCCGACCACGAACAGCAGCCCCATGAAGTCCATCACCAGCGAGTACGAGAGATAGAAGTCACCGATGAAGAACGACTGGCGCTCGCCCAGCAGGAACTGGGTCCCGTTGCGGAAGAAGTCGATGTCGATGGCGATGATGGTCGTCCCGATCAGCAGGGTCAGGAAGCCCCACATGATGAACGCGTGCATCACGCCGCCGACGAGGTCGCGGTTGAACTGTTTCTCGTTGGAGGCGACGATCTTGGCCGCGCTCGTGATGCGTCCGGGGAGGTCGTCCAGCCGGTCGAACCAGTCCTCGGTACCGCGCTGGTAGCGGGCGAAGCGGTCGTACACCCCGTAGGCGAAGACGAAGATCGTCACCGCCGCGAGGTAGTAGAACACCACCTCGCCGGTGTGCGAGATCTTCCAGAACGTCGGTCGGGTGGTGACCCCGGACTCGACGCCGGCCTGCAAGGGTAGCGTCCACGTCATACCGCGGGAACGGGAGCCTATATGGTTAAGTCTTGTCAAGCGCCCGCACCCGCTCCGTTGCCGCCTTTTGCGCAAATTTCCAGCTTGATTTCCGCTGTAAAACCAGTAGCGAACGGGGGGTTTATCTCCGCGCCGTCCCGCCCCCATCGGTCCTGTTCCACGCAGCGGTCGCGACACGGTCGACCGCGCCGTGGCCGCCGCCCGCGCCGCGACCGCCCCCGCGCCGCGGGAACCGCCCCACAGAACTAAATACCGCGGTCCGTCCCCACCAAGCCATGGACGAGAAGACGGAGGAGTTGCGGGACATCTTCGAGGAGGTGACCGGGGAGGAGACAGTCACCGAGAAACAGGAGGAGACGCCGGGAACGCTGGCGGGCGAGGACGACGAGGAGGTCGCCGAGCGGCTGGCCGACGTGGTCGCGCGCATGCGGGAGAAGTACGAGTTCGAGACCGACCTCTCGGACGCCGAGTACGCCCGTGTCGTCCGGGGCTACTACGAGGGCGAGGACGACACCGACATCGCCGACACGCTCGACGTCGACCGCCGCGACGTGGTCCGGGCCCGACTCGACGTGCATCTGGTCCGGGACCGGGACCGCGACGCCCCGTTCGAGCTGAAGGAGCTACGCAGGCTCCTCAACGCGGACGAGGACCTCGGGACGGGGGACCTCGCCGAGGAGCTGGACGTGTCGCCGAGCACGGTCCGGCGCTACCGCCGCGTCGTCGAGACGGAGACGGAGATCCGGAGCGTCTCCGCCCGCTACCAGGCCGACTTCGAGGATGTCCTGACCGACGCGGGCATCAGCCACGACATGACCAGCGACATCCAGGAGGACGGCCTCCAGGACGCCACCGAGGGCGCCGAGGCCGAGAGCGACATGTCGCTGTAATCCCGTCCCGTCCCGGCCCGTCCCGGCCCCGCAACGCTCCGTCACGAGACTTTTCATCCCGGCCGTCGGACCCATCGCCGCATGTCGCCGCCCTCCACTCCCCTCCGCCGACCGGACCGGTACTTCAGCGAGCGCACGGCCAGCCTCGGCCGTGGCGTCGCCGTCGCCGGCCTCACCATCCTCGTACTCCTGGCGGGCGTCTACGCGCTCGGCTGGATGTTCGCTGCCAACATCGACGGCACCGTCACGGTGGACAACCCGGCGTATCCGGGCGACACCTTCTGCGACGGTGACAGTCCCGGGCGCTTCACCCCGAGCGGCTGCGACGAGCCCGAGCAGGTCGAGCGGAACATCGACCATTTCATCTGGAAGGCCATCGGCACGGTCGCGGGCCAGCTCGCCATCGGCCTCCCCATCGTCTGGGTCCTCGTCGCCGGGGCGCTCCACGCCGGGTCGTGGCTCGCGAACGGCGAGGGCCCGTTCGGCCGGACGCTGACCGTCGCGGCCTGGGGGATGGTCCCGGCCCTGCTCGGCATGGTGGTCACGCTCCTCGCGTTCTGGGTCACGTTCGACCCCATCACCGTCAGCAGCGGGCAGGACCCCGCGGCGTTCCGGGACCAGGCCATCGCACAGCTGGACACGATGCGACTCGTGGGGCAGGCCAGTGGCGTTCTCACGATGGCCTGGGGCGCCGTCATCTGGCGGTTCGGCCTGCTCCACGAGCGCGGAGTCTCCGGGACCGCAGCCTCGGCGGTCGCCGCCGTCGCCGCGGTCCTGTTCCTGCTGCTGGGCGTGGCGTGACGCCCTGAGTCATCGCGGTATCTCCGGAGCCTGGAGAAGTGGAGCGGCGTCCGCTTCCAGCGGCGAACGGCCGCTACCGGTCGTAGCCGTCCCACTCCTCGCGGAGGAGGCCGTAGTTGTAGGTGTCGTAGTAGGCGCCCTCGATGTAGATGGACTCGCGCTGGACGCCCTCGCGGGTGAAGCCGAGCTTCTCCATCACGCGCTGTGAGGGCCGGTTCGGCTCGTAGACGCCGGTGTTGAGCCGGTGGAGGTCCAGCTCCTCGAACGCCCAGTCGATGGCCAGTGCGGTGCCGCGGGGGGCGTACCCCTCGCCGTGATGGTCCGGGTCGATCCACGCACCCATCCACGCGGTGCCGTTGACGTGGTCGATGTTCCAGATACCGATGTGGCCCACGGGCTCGTCCGGAGCACAGATGCAGAAGCCGGCGCCGTCGTCGTTGTCGGCGTACTCCTCGAACTCGTCCTCGACGGCCTGGGCGTTCTTCGGGGTCGTGTTCCGCATCAACCGGCGCACCTCCGGCAGGTTCGTCACGTCACGGACGAACTCGTGATCCTCGGCCTGCCGGGGGCGCAGCGTCACCTCGCCGTCGTCGGTCGCGCGGAAGACGGGGCCCGGCATCACCGCTCACCCCCCTGGTCCGCGCCCGCACCGTCGCCGGCGTCGGGGCGCCGCTCGCCGACGACCGTCCCGTCGGCGTCCGTGGCGAACGGGTTCGTGTGGCCGCGCTCGGCGGCGGTCGCGCCCGGCGGGCTGTCTGGGAGCCCGCGAGTGGTGTCCGGCCGGTCGAACCAGTCGTCGGCGAGCAGCGAGTGGGCCACCACGTCGACGTGCTCGCCATCGACCCGCTTGAGTTCGCGCCGGACCTCGCCGACGCGGAAGCCGACGTTCTCCAGCACCGCACGGGAGGCGTCGTTCGTCACGAGCGCGAGCGCCCGGACCTTGGTCAGCCGGAGTTCCTCGATGCCGTAGGCGACCAGCTCGCGGACCGCGTCGGTGGCGTACCCCTGGCCCCGGTGCTCGGGCGCGACGGTGACCGCGATCTCCCCGGTGCCGGCGGGGCGCTCGATGTCGAACAGCGAGACGTAGCCGACCGGCTGGGGCGCGGGCCGGGCATCATCCGCGGCCTCGTCGCTGCCGCCGTCGGGCTCGGCATCCGTCCCGTGGGCGGCGTCGCGCGGAACGATGAGGAGCTGTGCCCCCTCGTCGTCGGTGTCCGTCGCGGAGACGTGGTCCTCGAACCAGGACTCGAGTTCGACATCGCTCTCGGGGCGGGTGAACGTCACGCCGTGGCGGATGTCCGGGTCGTTGCGGAGTCGCGCGACGAACTCCAGGTCCTCGCGCTCGATGGTGTGGAGCGCCACGTCCTCGCCGATGCGGAAGGCGGGACCGGGCATCAGGCCTCACCCCCGTGACCGAGGGCCGCGGCGGCGCCGTCCCACTCCCGGGCCAGCATCGAGTACCGGGCCACGTCGACGTGCTCGCCGTCGACGTACTTCTCGGCGGGCTGGATACCCTCCTGCTGGAAGCCGAGGCCCTCCAGCACCGCGCGGCTGGCCTCGTTCTGGACGATGGCGCGGGCGACGACCGTGTGCAGTCGCCGCTCGGCGAACAGGTAGTCCATCATCAGGGCGGTTCCCTCGGTGGCGTACCCCTCGCCCTGTGCCTCGGGGGCGACCCAGGCGGCGAGTTCGGCGGTCCCGTGTGCGGGGTCGATATCGAAGCCGACGACGTTGCCGACCGGGTCGTCGGCGTCCGTCGGGACGATGAGGAGGCCGACGCCGGAGTCGTCCTCGGCGTGCTGTTCGTGTCGCTTCTCGGCTTGCTCGCGGGTCTGCGGGAAGGCCGTCGTCAGGCCCCATCGGACCTCGGGGTCGTTCCGGTTCTCGTGGAGGAAGTCGATATCCTCCTCGTTGATGGGGTGGAGGGCGACGGTTTCGCCGCGACGGAACGCGGGACCTGGCATGGCCGTTACTCCTGTTCGGAGTGACTAAACGCTTCCCTGAAACTGAGACACGTAATCACACCGAGAGGTTCCGGGGGTCACGCCGGGTCGTCGCCATCCGGGTCGCCGCCGTCAGCCGACTCCCCGTCCGAGCCGTCGCCGTCCAGGGGGTCGCCACCCGGTCCGTCGGAAGTCGCTGGCTCGGAATCGGTCGTCCCCGCTTCGAAGGGATTCGCCGATTCGGCCGCCACCTCGTACCGGGCTCGCGCCTCCGCGACCGGGATATCGGTCGCGAGAAGGTCCGGGGACGGCGCCGCCGCGCCCGAAGGCGACCGGCGCGCGGCGTAGACGCTCACGATACCGATGAGCACCGTCCCGACCGCGGTGACGGGTGTCGGACCGATGACGGCGAGGGCCACCGCACCCGAGAGGAGGGTGAGGAGGGCCGCGGCGACCACGCCGAGACGGTTCCGCCGCCGGCGCTCCTCGTCGTGGGCCGCGACGACGCGCTCGCCCAGTCCCGCGGGAACGAGTCGGACGGTGTCGGCCGCATCACCGGGGAACTGGAGACAGTCGACCCGGTCGAGGTCGTCGCTCATGGGCGAATCACGGTCGGGGCGCGCAAGAAGCCGGGGGGAGCGTGGTGGGCAGGTAACCCACGGGACGCCGCCCGGAGCGTGGGAGGGCCGCGTGGAGGGAATGGCTGGAGGGCATCGACCGCGTGGAGGGCGTCAGGTGGCTGCCTACTGCGTGGCTGCCTCGCTCTCCTCGGTGGGGTCGCCAACGTGGTGGTTGTGCCCGAGGACGAGGACGAGGGCGTTCACGAGCAGGAGCCCGACGAACGTGGTGAACTCGCCGCCCGTGAGCCCGCCCAGCAGGAGCGGGACGTAGAGGAAGGGCATGACGACCGCCGACCAGAAGGCGGTCGCCTGGAGCAGCGGGCGGACGTGGTCGACGGCGGTGCGAGCGCCACGGCGGAGCTGGTCGGCGATGCGGGCGGGGGATGCGTCGGCGGGGGGCCAGAGCGAGGGACTGTTCGTGGACATCGTGCTTCACTCACCCCATGGACGGACACCGGCATATAACCGCGAGAGCCTTCGTATCGTTTCGGACCTTTCACCGCGCACGAACGGTCCAGAGGGAACGTTTTACGAACGCCCTAGAATCGTTTAGAAGTTTTATACGGCGCTATCAGCCATTATCTCCGTGTCAAGATACCGGCACTGACGGATATATATCACTCTGGTGGCCGAGTGGAAACTGGAACCGCGGCGAACTCGTGGGAACGACCGACGGGGCACCGGCCCACCGAGCATCGCCGGCGCGGCAGGCAGGTCCGGTTATGGACTCCCTATCCGAGCACCGAAACCTCGACAGTCACCTCGCCGTCAGGCGTTTCGAGTGTCACCTCCTCCCGGACGCGGTCGCGGACGGCGGCGCGCCACTCCGCGACGCGTTGCTCGTGACGCTCGCGGTGGCGCTCGGGCGTGTACTCGCTGTCAGGGTCCGACCGGAGGTCGTCCTCGGTGGCGTCGACGCTGGGGAAGGCGGGCGCGTCGTCGTCGAGCAACTGCTCGGGGTCGATGTGGATCGGCTGTGGCGGCCCGTCGTAGCCGCCCTCCGCGCCGGCGAGGTGGAGGCGTGCGCGCATCCGACCGCTGAACGGCGGCGTCACCCGGAGGACGGCGCCCGCGTCACGACGGGCGTTCGCCTCCAGCGCCGCCAGGAGGTCCTCGGCGGTGATGGCCAGCGAACGGATGCGGGTCGGGTCGTCTGCCGACACGGCCGAACGGACGGCCGGGAACCGCTTCAGCGTGTCGCCTCCGACGGTCCCGATGCGCTCACCAGCCGTCGAGCGTGAGGTGCGCGCCGGTCGGGTGGATGCGGCAGACGGCGGGGTCGTGGCCGGCGTCCGAGAGCCCCGTTCCCAGCGCGAACACCGTCTCGCCGAGCATCGCCATCGACCCCGAGCCGTCGGCCTCGCTCACATCGAGGATGACATCGCGGACACGGTCGGTGAGGAGTTCGGCCTCGCGGGCGAACCGCCGGGACGAGCGGACGAACGTATCCAGCGTGGGCTCCTGCACGAGCGCGGAGCGCGCGCGCTGACCGGCGTGGGTCAGTATCTCCGTGTCGCCGGACAGCACCTCCTCCGTCGAGAGTTCGCCGAGCGTGACGTACTCCACCCGCGAGCGGGCGGGGATGCCGTCCATCGTGCCGTGGCCGGGCGCGCCGGGTTCGAGCCGGATGGGGACGCCACCGCGGGCCTGCGCCACCACGTCACCGAGCCCGGTGCCGGCCTGCACCTCCGCACCGTGGGCGACGGTGACGAGTTCGTTCTCCGAGAGGTCGCGGTCGAAGACGGCGTTCGCACAGAGCGCGGTCCCGAGCGCGAGCGCGCCGCTCACGCCGAACCCGGAGGCCAGCGGGACCTCCGAGCGGGCCCGCACGCGAGCCCCGTCCACGCGGAGCGCACGGAGGACGCGCTTCGGGGCGGCGATATCCAGGGTCTCACCGTCGAGGACGACCTCGTAGGTCCCGGGGGTCGTCGGCTCGACGCGGACGGTGACGCCGTCCGAGAGCGCGAGGCCGGCGCCGGTCGACCCCGCCTCCGTCGGGTCGTCGGCGGGTTCGGCCGTGAAGAAGCCCGTGATGTGAGCGGGGACGAACGCCGTCGGCGTGGCGTCGGCGTCGATGCCGCTTCCGACCTGCAGCGGCCGGTCGGCGGTGTCGGTCATGGCCGACCTGGGGCGGCCGGCGTGTTAACGCTCACTCTCCCCGCCGGAGCTGGAAGTACGGGACGAGATCCGTTACTTCATCTATAATGTTGGAATCTTACTGATTAATCCCGAATCTGGAAGACTAATCCGTCGTCTCGGAATCAACACCCGATGTACTACGAGCCAGGCGGTGCCACGACACACGCTCTCGATGAAGGAACAGACACATGGCCGGTCCGTTCCTGCCCCCGCTGGTGCAGCCCTCCGAGGACACCATCACTGAGGGTGGCCTGGCACGGCCGCTGTTCGGGCTGGCGTGGCCCATCGTCGTCACCCAGCTGCTGCAGGTGACCTACAACATCGCCGATACGCTGTGGCTCGGCCGGCTGTCCGCGGAGGCGGTCGGGGCGCTGAGCATCGCGTTCCCGCTCGTCTTCCTCGTCCTCTCGGTCGGCGGCGGCTTCACCGTCGCCGGCTCGACGCTGGTCGCACAGCACACCGGCGCGAGCGCCGGGCAGGACGAGGCAGCCGAGCCACAGCCCGGGGAAGCCGGTACCGACGGGGTGTCGGGGGCGGGGGAGGTGGCCGGGCAGACGCTCTCGTTCGTCACGCTGCTCGCGACGGGCCTGGGTATCCTGGGCTTCCTCGGCGTCGTCCCGCTGCTGGGGCTGTTCCCCGCGGACGCCGCGACGGCGACCGACGTCATCCCGCTCGCCGAGGAGTACATGCGCGTGTTCTTCCTGGGGACACCGTTCCTGTTCGGCTTCTTCCTGTTCTCGGCGCTGATGCGGGGGTACGGCGACACGCGGACGCCGATGGTCGTGATGGCGCTGTCCGTCGCGTTGAACGTCGCGCTCGACCCCGTCCTCATCTTCGGCTGGTTCGGGGCGCCCCGGCTGGAGGTTGCGGGCGCGGCGTACGCGACGGTCATCTCGCGCGGCCTCGCGACGGCAATCGGCCTCTACATCCTGTTCCGGACGACCCGGGGGCCGGACGTGGCGGTCCGGCATCTCCGGCTCCAGTACGAGCGCGTCCGCGAGATCGTCTCCATCGGGACGCCCGCCGCGCTCGAACAGTCGACGACGGCGCTCGCGATGGTCGCGCTCACGGGGATGGTCGCCGCGTTCGGCCCGCCGGTCGTCGCGGCGTACGGCCTGGGTAACCGGCTCATCTCGCTCGTCTACCTCCCCGCGATGGGGCTGGGTCGGGCGACGAACACGATGGTCGGGCAGAACCTCGGCGCCGGCAACCCGGACCGCGCCGAGCGTGCCGTCGGCATCGCCGCCGGCGCCGCCGCGCTCGTGATGGTCGGGGTCGGCGTGGTGGCGCTGCTCGCCGCGCGCCCGGTCGTGAGCGTCTTCATGACCACGGGGACGGCGACGGCGACGGCGACCATCAACCTCGCGACGGAGTACCTCCGCATCCGGGCCGTCGAGTTCGCCTTCATCGGCGTGTTCCAGGTGCTGCTGGGCGCCTACCGGGGTGCCGGCAACACCCGGACCGCGCTCGGATTCTCGCTCGTCGCGCTCTGGCTCGGCCGGGTGCCGATGGTGTACGGGTTCGCCTTCCTCGCGGGCATGGGCGCGACCGGCATCTGGGTCGGGATGACGACGGGCCACATCCTCGGCGCACTCGGGGCCGGCCTCTGGTTCACCCGCGGGACCTGGAAGGACGCCGTCGTCGACCCGGACGAACCGGAGCCGGCCACCGGCGCCACGCAACCGACCGAGGCCGACCTCCCAGACCCCGAGGCGAACCGGCCGAGCGGGCGGACGGAGCAGTAGCGCTGGGAGCAGAGCGAGCGAAGACCGTCGAGCAGCGCCCTCAGCCGCCGTCCGTGCGGAGCCGCTGGCGGTGGCGCTCGTCGGCATCGGTGTCAGCGTCCGCCTCGGCCTCGTTGGGCGCGGCCTCGCTCGACCCGACAGAGCGGACCGCGGCGGCCGGCTCCCCGGCGACGACCCGGGGAGCGGGCGGGACACGGGTCGTCGCGGCGACGGTGTCGGTCGCGACCGACCGAGGTTCGGGCGCTGGCTCGGTCGCCCCCTCGGCCGTGGCGTCGTCCTCAGTGACGTTCCGCAGGGACGCGGTGGTCTCGGACGCCCGGTCGAGGAACGTCGGTGCGACGCGGATGTCGGGGAGGTCACCGGCGTAGTCGGCGATGTACCGGGTCCTGACGGTCCCGTCGGGGTCCACGCCGAACATCCCGGCGCGCTGCCAGCGGGTGCCGCTCGGGGTGCGGTCCTTCGCGCCCGCCCGGCGCGCCCGGAGGAGGTTCCGGACCACCGTCGGCCGGAGGAGGTGGCGGAGGCCGCCCAGTCCCAGCCCCCACTCGGCGTACAGTTCGCGCTCCTCGTCGACGATGACGCGGAGGTTGCCGGCGTCGGTCCCCCGACACCACCGGTCGACGGCGTCCTCGGCGTCAGGGTTGTGGACCGCGACCCGGTCGAGTCCGAGTTCCTCGCACCAGCCGGTGGCGGCCTCGGGGTCCCCATGCGTGATGGCGACGAACTGGACGTCAGGGGTCGCCCGGGCGGTCTCCCGGAACTCCGTCAGCATGTGCTCCCCGAAGGCACAGCCCGTGTGCCGCAGGAACAGCACCACTCGTGGCTCGCCGGCGCCGAGCCGTGGGCGCTCCGGGGCGGGGTCCCCCACCGCGGGTGGTTCGGCCAGCGCCGGCCCGTCCGGGCGCCGGAAGCTGGCGAGCCGCTTCCACAGTGAGCGGAACATGTCCCGGAGGTACGGCCGGTCGCACAAAGACCCTTCTCCACCGCACGACGGGCGTCGGACGGCTCGGTACCGGACACGCCCGGTCGGGCCGGCGGGCATCGAGCGCGTGGAGGGGTCGGTTTTAGGTCGGAGCGGCCGGTAGCCGCCGGTATGATCACCCCAAGCGAACTGGACCTGCTCGGAAAGCTGGCGGACGGCTCGCTCGAGCACGTGGCCGCATCCATCGACGCCGACGCGGGGCGGATCGTCTATCCCGAGGCTGCCGCGGTCCTCGAGACGGAGAACGTGGCCGAGACGCTACGCGAGTTCACCGACCTCGGCCTGCTCGAGCCGGCGAGCACCCGCGACTGTACCTGCGTCCTCTCGGACCCCCACGAGACCATCGATCTCCAGCTCACAGAGTACGACATCTCCGACCAGGGTGAGCAGTGGGTGGCTACCCAGCGCGGCGCCATCGAGGCGGCCTCGGACCTGCTCACCGGCCGGGGCTACGAGGTCGAGACCGATACGACGCTGACCGGCTCCTCGGGCGAGCGCTACCGCGTCCACCTCCACGCCGAGGACGAACTCATCGGCACGGAGCTCGTCGTCGGCCTCGCGCCCGGGACCATGGCTGACGACGTGCTGGATCTGCGAGCGACCGCCGACGACACCGGTGCCAGCCCGGTCCTCCTCACGACCGGCGACCCCGACGAGGAGGTCCGCACGCTCGCCCGGGACCGGCGCGTCAACCTGCTCCGGGTCGACGAGGGGAGCGCGAACCCCACGGCCGGGGAGCTAGCGGCCACCCAGGACGTGTAGGGGCCGGAGTGGTAACGGTTTTACAGGGGACTCCGTTATCGGTGGGTGAGGGCCCGTAGCTCAGTGGACAGAGTGCCAGGTTCCGGACCTGGTTGTCGGGGGTTCGAATCCCTCCGGGCTCGTGTGTCGTCACGAACGCAGTGAGTGACGACCACGAGCCGACGAGGGATTCGAATCAGGGAACGGAGCGAGCGATAGCGAGCGGAGTGACCGTGGTTCGAATCCCTCCGGGCTCGCTCCTGCGAGCCGATTCGGAACTCAGTCCAGCAGTTCCCGCCGCACCTTCGTCAGCCCGTTGAAGCCAGTCATCAGCGCCCGGTCCCCGAGCGAGTCCTCGTCGGGGAGCAGGCCGACCTGCCGGGCGAACGTGAGCCCGTCGTAGTAGATGGTGTTGTGGCACAGGCGCTTCTCGTCGGCCGAGCGCGCCTCGAACTCCATCACGTCGACGCCGCGGAAGTCGAGGTCCGCCCCGGTCGGCTCGATGCCCTGGAAGGGGCCGCCGTCGAACGTGCCGGTGAAGCGCCACTGGCCGATGGCGGTGTCGGCGTCGACGGCGTGGATCGACTCGATCTCGAAGGTGGAGTCCGGGACGGCCGCGAACAGTTCCGCGAAGAAATCACGCAGTGCCGCGCGGCCGTGGAAGGTCCCCAGTACCACGAACTCCTCGACCACGTCCTCGTGTACCATCGCCGCCATCGCGTCCGGGTCACGGTCGGCGACGTGACCGAAGTACTCGCGGGCCAGCTCGGCGGCCGGCGGCGAGTCGGTGTTGTCGCTCATTCGAGACAGACGTAGGTCTTCGTATCCGTCACACCCTCGACAGAGCGGATGGCGTTCGAGGCGGAGTGGAGCACGTCGTACACTTCCTCGCCTTCGGCCTCCACGACCAGGTCGAAATCGCCGGCGACGACGTGCGCTTCCGTGACGCGCTCGAGCGCAAGCACCTCGTCCAGGGTCGACTCGGCGTAGCCGGCATCGGCCTTGACCATGATGAACGCACGGACCATAGCAGCCGTTCGACCACCGCCGTCCTAAACCTTCGCCCGGTGGAGTGAACGGGGGTCGGGTAGCGGAGAGTGATAACCAGGGCGTGCGAAGATACAGAAGGACTCTCTGGTGACAGCGCTTCCCTGACCTTCTGGAAAGCCCCCGAGCGCTCCGGGCTCCGGGGCTCGCTGCGGTCCTCGGGCGCCGCAGGCGCCCTGCGGTCCTTACGTCGCCCGGGAGCCGCGGAGTGCTCGGCCCCTTTCAGTCCCGCCCGGGTCGGCGTTCCAGGGTCGCTTCGCACCGTGCTGGCTCGGTGCGGACACTCCGTGAGACGAGCAATCTCGGGTGGGAATGGAAGGGGCTGGG